>Ga0335070_10004488_pt1 | contig 16326 bp, 14 predicted proteins | sample Lox_Sample_13_FD_206722 | JGI IMG/M metagenome (GOLD analysis project Ga0335070, IMG submission 206722) | Soil microbial communities from Loxahatchee National Wildlife Refuge, Florida, United States - Lox_Sample_1.3 | ecosystem: Environmental > Terrestrial > Soil > Wetlands | place: USA... | reverse complement strand
AGATGCAAGAATCCCTAACAGTATCGCAATCGACGATTCACAAGAGCGTTACAATTGCAGGTGGATCAGGAGGCAGCCATGTCCTACGACATCGACTCATACATGCCGCGGATCGAGCAGGATTTGCGCAACTTGCGGAACCAGATGGTCGCGTGGGTGGTGGCGTGTTCCATGGTGGCGGCCGCGGCCGCGGCAACGGTGGTTGTCTGGCGGACCAGCGGCACCGGCGGGCAAATCAATGCGCTGAGCGTGCAGGTCCGGGACCAGGTGGCCAAACTCGAATCGCAGGTCACCACACTACAGGGCGTGCTTGATCAACAACGACACGCCGCCGCTGAGGCCGCCGCACCAGAGCCGGTGCAACCGCCGGCGCGGCGACCCGGGCGCTGACACGCTCGGATTGGGTGCGCATGTATGTTGCTCACACCCCAAGAGCGGATCGTACTCGATGGCTTCCGCTCAAAGGGCTTCCCAATCCTGCGATTTGGACAGGTGAGACCCCCAGACCTGGACGCGCAAACGTGTGCCGGCGCGATCGACTCCCTCGTCAAAAAGGGCATGCTGGCGCGTCTTGGCAGAGGTGGTGAGTATTGGCTTACCGACAAGGGAGTTGAGGCCTTGAAAGTATGTTGATCAGCGGCGATGGTTCGCCTCGAAAGCGGCCGTGTTACAAGAGTATGAGCGCGAAGCATCTCGTCGTTGCCAGCCTTGCACTTGCCCTGGGATTGATTGGTGAAGCCGCACGCGCCGACGCTCCTGGGGAAGCGGACTTCCGAAATCGGTGTGCCAGCTGCCATTCCCTGAAGCCCGGAGCGTTCGCGATTGCGCCGTCCCTGGCGGGAGTGATCGGCCGCACAGCTGGCTCCGCCAAAGGTTATCAGTATAGCCCCGCGTTGCGTGATGCCGGTTTCGTTTGGACGCCCGAGAAACTCACGGAGTGGCTGGCGTCGCCGCACAGTGCCGTGCCGCGGACGGAGATGCCATTCCCGGGAATCAAGAGCGCACGAGAGCGTGCGGACATCGTCGAGTTCCTCGAGCAACGCCAAGCAAAGTGAGCACGCGCGCTGATCACCCAGTGGCCAGCGGCGACACGTGCCAAATGTCGCGCGCATACTCTCGAATTGCCCGGTCCGAGGAGAATTTCCCCATGCGCGCCACGTTGAGGATGGCCATGCGCGTCCAGTGTTGGCCGTCGGCATACGCGCGGCTGACCTCGTTGTGACAATCGACGTAGGCACGGTAGTCGGCCATCAGCAGATAGTCGTCGTGGAACAGCAGGTTATCCGTGAGCGGCCGGAACAGCTGGGTGTCGCCGTGCGAAAACTGCCCACTGTTGATGAGATCGATGACGCCGCGCAACTCCGCGTCGCCGTGATAGTAGTCGCCAGGATTGTACCCTGCGGCTTGCAAGCTGGCGACCTGGTCGGCGCTCAGGCCGAAGAGGAAGAAGTTCTCCGCACCCACCTCTGCACGGATTTCGATATTGGCGCCGTCCAGCGTGCCGATGGTCAGCGCCCCGTTCAGGGAGAACTTCATGTTCCCAGTTCCAGACGCTTCCTTGCCGGCGGTCGAGATCTGCTCGGAGAGATCGGCTGCGGGGTAGACGTTCTGGGCGTGCTTGACGTTGAAGTCGGGTAGAAAGACCACTTTGATGAGGTCGCGGACGTCCGGGTCACGATTGATGACGTCACCGACCGCGTTGATCAGCTTGATGATGAGTTTCGCCATGACGTAGCCCGGCGCCGCTTTGCCCGCGAAGATGAACGTGCGCGGCGGCATGCTGAGGGCCGGGTTCTGCTTGATGCGCTGGTACAGCGTGATGATGTGCAGCACATTGAGATGCTGGCGCTTGTATTCGTGGATGCGCTTGGCCTGGATGTCGAATAACGAATCGGGATCGACGGCGATCGTGGTCCGTTGCCGGATGATGTTGGCGAGCCGCACTTTGTTGTCGCGTTTGACCTGACGCCAGTTCTCCTGGAATGCAGCGTCGTTGGCGTGCGCCTCGAGGCCCTTGAGCCGGGTCAAGTCGGTGAGCCATCCCTCGCCAATCTGCGCGTCGATCAGCCGCGTCAGGCCGGGGTTGCTCAGCGCGATGAAGCGGCGGGGGGTGACGCCGTTGGTGACATTGAAGAAGCGCGCCGGGTCCAGATCGTAGAAGTCCGGGAACAGCTGGGTCTTGACCAGCTCGGAGTGCAGCTCCGCAACGCCATTGACCGCATGGCTGCCGACCACGGCCAGGTTGGCCATGCGGACGTACCGTTCGCCGCTCTCGTCGATGATCGACAGACGCGCCACCTTGCCTTCGTCACCGGGATAGCGCATGCGGACCGCGTCGAGGAAGCGGCAGTTGATCTCGTAAATGATCTCCAAATGGCGGGGCAGAGCGGAGGCGAACAGGGGCACGGGCCACTTCTCCAACGCCTCGGGTAGCAAGGTGTGATTAGTGTAGGAGAATGCCTGGCGTGTAATGTCCCAGGCCTGCTCCCACGGCATCTCGTACTTGTCGACCAGCTGCCGCATCAATTCGGCGACCCCGATTGCCGGATGGGTATCGTTCAGCTGGATGCAAAACATCTCGTGAAAGCGGTCGAGGGGAACTCCGCGGCGCTGGCACAGACGAATCATGTCCTTGATGGAGCAGGCGACGAAGAAGTACTGCTGATCCAGGCGCAGCTGTTTGCCTTCCAACTTCTCGTCATTGGGATAGAGCACCTTGGAGAGGGTCTCGGAAGCGACCTTCTCCTCGACCGCACCGTAGTAGTCACCGCGGTTGAACTCGGCAAAATCGAACGATTGCGCGGCTTCCGCGCTCCACAAGCGCATGAGACCGCAGGAATCGACGCGGTAACCAAGAATCGGCGTGTCGTAGGGGATGCCGACGACCACGCGGCCGGGCACCCAGCGCACCCGGTAGCGCCCGTGCTCATCCGTGTACGGCTCCGTGTGGCCGCCGAATTTGACGACCTGGGCAAAATGCGGACGGGCGATCTCCCAGACGTTGCCGTAGCGCAACCATTTATCCGTCGTCTCGACCTGCCAGCCGTCCTTGATGATCTGGTCGAAGATGCCGAACTCGTAGCGGATGCCGTAGCCGATCGCCTGATACCCGAGCGTGGACAGCGACTCGAGGTAGCAGGCGGCGAGGCGACCCAACCCCCCATTGCCGAGGCCCGGTTCCTCCTCGAGCCCCACCAGTTTTTCCAGATCGAGACCCAACTCGGCCATGGCCTGCTGGGCGTTCGCCGTGATGCCGAGATTGAGGAGATTCCTGCCCAGATGCGGTCCGACCAGGAACTCGGCTGACAGGTACGCCACCTCGCGGACATCTGGCCGCTCGCCGCGTTCGATCTGGTTCACCCGGCGTTGCATGACGCGGTCGCGCACCGAAAGTGCCAGCGCTTGATACTGTTCTTCGGCGGTGGCGATGTCGAGGGGCCGGCCCACTTCGTAGTTGAGGTTGTGCTGAAAAGCGGCTTTCAGCGTCGCCGGCCGCATCCCGGTGCGGGTGTGTTCAAAAGCGGCTGAGGTTCCCCTCGGCTCGGCCATCGGCTCTGGCGTACGGGTCGTCATGGCAGAAGGTTCCCAGCAGATGGCTGCATTGTATATCGCTCCGGTTGTGATTCCTATTGCGACTGCCGAGTGTGCCCCATTGGTTTGCATGAGCGTGGTGCTCAGCACGAGCGTTGCCGGCAGATTGCGCGCCGTGCGAGGGAAGGTGGTGGCCACAAACCATTGAGGTTTGCGGCCACCATGTGTCCGCTCACGGCTGTGGGACAGCAGTTCGATTCGCGGGTACGATCTGGGGCTGGAAGGAAAAGACCTCGCGGGTGCGGGCATCGACCATCACTTTCACCCAGTGCACATCGTTGTTACCGTTTGCCTGGTTGTCACCGAACGTCTCGACCCGGAGGAAGTTCTCGAGCCGCCTCCCCATAGAATCGAGAAATGGGCGGTCGATCCGGAAGTAATGCGAATCGCCATGGACATACGCAACCGGCTTGCCAAAGGCGATTACCCGCTCACGCAGCGCGAGCAGGAAATCCTGGAAGCCGTCGGGCTGGCCATCGGTTTCAGCCAAGGTCTTGGGATCCCGCGTCGGCGCCCGGGTCGCGTCCGACTTGTCCCAACCTGGATCGGCCTGGGAGATGAACATGATGGCCGCGGCGCCGTTCGCCTCCGCCTCATCGAACGTCTCCTGCATCCAGACGATATCAGCGTGATTGCGCGCTGCCCATTCGTCGTGGTCGGGAGCCGTATCGCACAAGTTATTGCACGAGCCCTGGATGTTGAGCGTCGCGTAGACTACGCCATTCACCAGCCAGCGGCGGTTCTCGACACAACTGACAAAGTTGTTGTTGTGATCGAGGCAGAGCTTAGCCGTCTGTACCTCCTGCCGGATCGGCTCCTGCCCCAGCGAATAGGGAGTGCTAAAGAAAACCTGCCGCTCGTGATCGAGCCGCTCGCGCGAGTTGAACCCGCCGTTGGAGGGGCGATCGCAGTCTGTCCAGTCGTTATCGCCGGGTGTGAAGACCGCCGCCGATTCCAACGAATTGAAATAGCCCAGCGCCTGGTCGTAGAGAGCGTCGCTGCAGGTCGTCGGCGTCACCGACCCGGGCGTGCCATTACCCGCCTTCAGGTCACCGTCATGGACGGTGAAGGCGAGCCTCTGGGAGTTCATGTCTGCGATCAGATTCGGCACGCCGCTCTGCGCTTGCACGTCGGAGTACGGCAGATCTCCCCAGAGCCCGATGGCATACGCCGGCTTGCGATCCTTGTCCCTGTCCCTCATGTCCCCGTCGGCGCCGCGGGCGTCGGTAGCCCGCGCGGCCGCTGGGCCGAAGCTCAAAAGCAAAACAACTAAGAAAAATGAGTTGTAGTTTGTACTCAACCTAGTCGCGAACCTGTGCTTTCTCGGTGTCATGTCATTTCACTCCTTTGCCTAGCCTATGCCTGCGGTCGTTCTTCGGCCTCGTGACGCAGTTCACGCTCAGCGCAAAGCCAGTCGTCGAGATCCTGCCCGTGCGTTGCGCCTCGAGAGATAAACCGTGCAAACGCGCGCGGCGCTATCTGCTCGTGCGTTGGCTCGTTTCCCGCCGCCTGCTCGTCGGTAGTATGTTCCATCTCCTTCTCTCCTTGCTCCACTCGCGGTGAACGCCGAATTGGGCGCGCAACGGTGCGCAACCTACCAGTCGCCTGTTACAAGAGCGCGAAGCTTGCACGACTCGTCGACTCGCGCGCCGAAATTCCCCTGCAAAAGAAATCCCTCCGCAACCCTTGGTACGGCCGCGTGCACCCCATTTCGACGCGCACGGGACCGGCTAATCGCACTTGCCGTGCTCGTTGTCCTCTGCGTCGAACACGTTGGAGAGATCCGCGACGGCAGCGTCGCGGCTACCGAGCGCATCGAGGCCGTACCGTTCCTCGAGCGTCGCGAGAATGGAGGTCGTGTCGTAGGCCGTGTGATCGACGACGAAGTTTCCACGCAAGAAGGGGGTGACGATGAGCGCAGGGATGCGTGTACCCGGGCCCCACTGGTCGTGCGGTCCCACCGTGTTGCCCTGCCCTGGTGGGACATGGTCCCAGTGGTCGTGCGATCCCATCGTGTGGCCCTGCCCCGGTGGAGGGACATGGTCCCACTGGCCGCCAAACTCGTCGTAGGTCACGATGATCATGGTGTCCTTCGCACAGGCGCTGCTCGTAATGGCGTCGATCAACTCGACAAGGTGAGTGTTCCCTTGACTCTGGCTGGCGTAGCCCGGGTGTTCGTTTTCTTCACCGATCGGCTTCACGAAGCTGACAGGCTTGAGGTTGCAAACGGCGCGCGTCGAGGACTGGCTGAGTTGCAGGAACTCCTGCTCGTCGCGCAAGTGCGCCTGCCGATTCGCCTGGCCAGCCTTGGTCGCCGGGTCGAAGGCCGCGTAGTAGTTGAAGGCCTGATGGTGAAACTGGAACAGGTTGTCCGGACAGTTCGGGAACACCGCATTCGCGATTGTATTCGGATCGGAGCAGGACGGACCCGTCCCGTTCGTCCAACCCGGCGCCCCAATGTCTCCTGCCGCATTCGACCATCCGCCGGAATACCAGGCCCAGTCGACACCCGCGTGCGTAAGCCGATCGCCAATCGTGGGCGTGGTCAGGGCCGGGAGCCGCTTGAAGTCCGGGGTGCCGGGTGAATACGGCTGAAACCACGGCTGGGTCGTGTTCACAGCGTAGTCCCCGCAGGCCAGGCCGGACACCGGAGAGGGACATTTGACCGTCAACTGCGAGTCTTTCACCGTCGTTGTCGGCGCGTAGAGCGGGTACGTATTGGGAAACCCGTTGGTGTCGACGACGGAATGCAGGTCCTGCGCTCCGCTCTGCGCGGCATTGGCAAAGAGCGGCGACGCGGCCGCGATCAACCACTGGTGGTTGAGAAACGACCCGCCGAACGCGGCTTGGAAGAAGCTATCCGCGATTGCGTACTTCGGGTGGCTCGGGGCATGCAGGTACTGGTAGATCGGCAGCTGGGTCGTGTCGTAGTAGCCCATCGCAAGGCCGATGGCGTCGCTGCCGGTCACGTACCGATCCATCCGACCGCCATCGATCTGGTACTGTTCCTGGTAGAAACGGTGCACGATGTCGCGCGTGCACCCGCCGGGCAGGGCGCCCGGAGCGTCCTTGGGAATGCCGTTGGCGTAGAATTTGTTGGGCGGTGGACACGTATGATCGGCCGGCACAATGTAGTCATCGATCCGGAACGGGGCATTGATGAAGGCGCTGCTGATGCCGAACCTTGAGTCGGTGCAGGTGACCGACAGCGGTGGACTCGTCAGGTTCACATCGTCTTGCTGCAAGCAGCTGTACGCGTCTCCTGTCTGCGCCTTTTGTACGGTGTGCGCGGCATCCGCGTCGCTCAACCCCCGAACGCCTTCCCAGCCGCCATAGAGGTTGTCGAAGCTGTGATTCTCCTGGTAGATGATGACGAAGTGGTCGATCTTCCCAAGCTTGTTCGTGCGCGCGTGCGCCGCCAGCGGTCTGGTGAGCAGAACGGTGGCGGTCAGGACCAACGCGAGCTTCGGCGATATCCGTTGCATATGAACCTCCCTTTCGTTGACCTGGGACCTTCGTTGCCCAGGTCGGCCAAATCTGCGCAGCTAGTACCCCGAACCCACGCCGCTGTCGAATCAAGAATTGATAAATGAATGATGTAGAATATGTTACGCTGTTAATTTGCAATTGCCCTGTCTCAATATTCCAGAGCACATTACGAACGGGCGCGGTATGTCGGAGAGAATCCACCCGCGCGTTGGCGCCGACGCCGTAAGCCCTCCCGCAGCCATGCGGGATCAAGGCCGAGAACCGCGCAGATATACTCGAACGAAAAAGCCGGTGCGGCCGTGCCTGCCACCGCTGCATCGCCGCGCGCCATGATCCACTGCTCCGCCTCCGCAAAGAGCCGGCGTTGCCGATACGTTGTGGCGCAGGCATTTTGTTGAAAGCATCGAATGGCTTCTTCGAGCACCGCGACGAGCAGCCGGTATTCACCCGTGCGACTGGCGTTCTGTCGTCGACAGCCGCCGAAGAACTGCTCGGGCAGGAGGCTCTGCGGTTGGAACACGTGCGTGTCGGCTGCGGACCCGAGGCAACGAAGTGATCGGCGCATCCACCCTTGCCTATCCGCGCAGTGTTGCACGGCCGTTGCGAGACGATGACCTTTAGGCCAAAACGTGAATGTCTACGAAAAGGGCCGCCTGCGGATCGACTTGGCGGCCTACGAAGCGTGGCTGGATGGCCGCCCGGCGCATCTGTCGTTGGGCGACCACGAGCGCTCGGTTAGGTCAGCGGGAGGGTCTCATCCATCTTGCGCAAGCGATGGACGAGGATGCGCATCACCTCGAGCGAAAAAAAGGGGGTCTGCTGGACGAGGAATTGGAAGCGGGTTTCGTTGATGGGGACCAACCGGCAATCTGTCCGGGCAACGGCCGCCGCGCTGCGCGGCCGGTGATCGATCAGCGCCATCTCACCGAGAACGCCGCCGGGCCCGACCGTGTCCACCAGCTTGCCGTGGACCATCAAGTCCACCTCTCCTTCCTTGACAACGTACATCACATCCCCGGGTTGCCCTTCCGCGAAGATCTCCTCGCCCGCCGAAAACGACTTGTGGTCTTCCGAGAACTGAAAGAGTGCCATTGGTGTTCTGCGCTCCGCTTCTCTTTGCTCCGCCGCCCTGCGCGATTCGTCGCGCCAAGCGATGCATGTATGCTGCGGCCCCCATCATATGTGTGCGCGCACAGGCACAGTCAGCTGAACTCTCCCCGAATGTAGTCTTGCGTGTGCGTTTCCTTTGGATCGTCAAAGATCGCTGCGGTCGGGCCGTATTCCACCAAATAGCCGGTGCGCCCGCCGCCCGACGTGTCGACATAGAGAAAGCCGGTCATGTCGGCGACGCGCTTCGCTTGTTGCAGGTTGTGCGTGACGATGGCGATGGTGAATCTCTTCTTCAGCTCCTGCATCAACTCCTCGATGCGGCGGGTGGCGATTGGATCGAGCGCCGAACAGGGTTCGTCCATCAGCAAGACATCCGGCTCGGTGGCAATCGCTCGGGCGATGCAGAGGCGCTGTTGTTGGCCGCCCGATAGCGAGAGTCCGTTCGACTTGAGTTTGTCTTTCACCTCGTCCCACAGCGCCGCACCGCGCAGCGCGTGCTCTACCTTCTGCTCGAGGTTGCCCTTGTACCGATTCAAGCGCAGACCGAAAGCGACGTTGTTGAAGATGCTCATGGCGAACGGATTGGGTTGCTGGAACACCATCCCGATGCGTCGGCGTACGCGCACCGGATCCACTTTTGGTGCGTAGATGTCCTGGCCGCGCAGATGAACGTGGCCGCGCAACTTGAAGCCCCGCACCAAATCGTTCATGCGGTTGAGGCAACGCAGCACCGAACTCTTCCCGCAACCCGACGGCCCGATGAACGCGGTAATGCTACCGCGCTTGATTGGGATATGCGTATCGCGCACGGCCTTGAAGGCGCCATAGTACAATTCATTGATCCGGCAATCGATGAGCACCCCGTTGGCCGCCGGTTGTGCCTTGGGCGCAGGGCCGATGTTGGACGACATTCCAGACCTCCTAGAGCCGCACCGCGCGTCGGGACAGCGCTTGGCCGGCAAGGTTCGCGACGAGTACCAGGACGACGAGCACCAACGCCGCCGCCCATGCCAGCTCGATCTGGTTGTCAAAGGGCGAGCTCGAGAAGTTGTAGATCAACACGGCCAAGGACGGCGTCGGCTTCATGAGATCGGCAAAGGCTTTTGGCAGAAATTCCGGGAACGAGCGGCTCATCCAAAATTCACTGAACACGGCGGTGAACAGCAGCGGGGCGGTTTCCCCCGCCGCACGCGCGACCGCAAGCATTACACCGGTGAGGATTCCCGGCGACGCGGTAGGGAGGAGCACGCGCCACACCACCTGAGTTGGGGTCGCGCCCATGCCGATTGCCGCCTCACGCATCTTGGCAGGTACCATCTTGATGGCTTCCTCGGCTGTCAAGATGATCGTCGGGAGCATGAGGAGCGCGAGGGCGATACCGCCCGCCGGCGCGGAGAAGCCTCCCGTGGTCATCACCACCGTCGCGAATGCAAAGACTCCCGCGAGGATCGAAGGCAAACCGGTGAGCACCTTCGCAGCGAAGCGGACGACGAGCGCCGTACGCGTTGTCGGTCCAAACTCGGCCAGATAGACCGCGGCCAGGATGCCGAATGGTACGCTGATCATGGCGGCGATGCCTACAATGGCCAACGTGCCGACGATGGCGTTGCCGAAGCCGCCGCCCGTCATCATGGCGGCCGGCGGCAATTGCGTCAGCAGTCCAAGACCGAGCTGCTTGCCGCCGCGCAGCGCGAGGAGATAGAGAACCGAGAACAGCGGGAACAAGGCGGCCAGGGTCAACACGGTCGTCAGCCCGGTCAGCGCGGCGTTCAACAACGTTCGCGGCTGCCGGAGGGAGCGCTCCAACTCGAGCAAGTTGATCTGGTCGGCGGTCGCGAACGGCCCCCGCGGCTTCATCAGCGCAACCCTCGCAGTCCCGCCTCAGCGCGCTGCAGGATCACCGCACCGATGATGTTGACCAGCAACGTAATCGACAGCAGCACGAGGGCTGCATACATCAAAGCTCCGACCTCGATTGTGCCGGCCTCGGGAAAATGGTTCGCCAGCAGCGCAGCGAGCGTGCTGCAAGGAGAGAACAGCGACCAACTGATCACGTTGGCGTTGCCGGCGAGCATTGCCAAGGCGATCGTTTCACCGAGCGCCCGGCCGAATCCCAACACAATCGAGCCGAAGATCCCCGTTGCCGCCGCCGGAAGAATCACGCCAAGAATGGCCTCCCACTGGGTCGCGCCGAGTCCCATTGCGGCTTCCCGTAACCGTACGGGCACCGCCACCAGCGCATCGCGTGAGAGCGCGGATATTGTCGGAAGGACCATGATTGCGAGTACCAAGGAAGCGGGCAGAATACCCGGGCCGCTGAGGTTGGTACCGAACAGCGGAATCCAGCCCAGATGCGCATTGAACCAGTCCGCCCCGGGCCGCACGAGCGGAATGACGACAAAGATACCCCACAGTCCATAGACGACGCTCGGGATGGCGGCCAGCAGTTCCAGCGTGATCTTCAGCACCGCCTCAACGCGCGTCGGCAGTGTCACGAGCCAGGGATGTTCGGCGAAGCCGAGCGCTCTCAACGCACGGTCGACAAAGGTCGCCAGGAATCCTTCGCTGAGAAAAATCGCGATGGCCACTCCGAAGATCGTCCCGAAGGTGAGCCCGATGACCGCGGTGTACAGGGTGCCGAATATTTGCGGCAGAATGCCGAACGACTGACGATTGGCATCCCAAACCGTGCCGCTCATGAACCCGAGTCCGTACGCGCGGATCGCCGGCTGCGCGACGTGTCCCACCTCTCCGACCACCCAGACAACGACGAGGACCGCGCCCCACGCAAACGCCAGGGCGAGGCCGCGGAAGGCCCGGTTGGCCGCGACCTCGAAGGCGGAGGGCGGCTGAGAGATCGACGTGCTCTCGGCGAGCAGATCTCTCTCAGGCGACGTCGGCACGGCTTCAACGGGGGTTGACGGGAGAGGCACGATCGTTCCCATCAACGCGCCTCAGGGAGTAATCTGATCGAGCGCCTTCGTCACCGCGGCGACGACGTTCTCCGGCAGCGGGATGTAACCGAGGTCGCTACTGAACTTCTGAGCGTCGGTGAGGCCGTAGCGGATGACCGCCTTGAGGGCGTTGGCAACCTCCGCTTTGGCGTAGGTCTTGTAGCAGAGCAACCATGTGTAGGTGACGATCGGGTACGCGTCCGCTCCGCCCGGATCGGGTAACCATGCCCGCAGGTCAGCCGGCATCTCGACGCCAGCGAGTGCCGCCTGCTCGCTTGGCAAGTCTACCTTTACGTACTTGCCACTCTTGTTCTCGAGTAGTGCCATCGGCAACTTGGTTTCCTTGGCATATCCGTACTCGACGTAGCCGATGGCACCCGGCGTTTGCTTGAGCAGTGCAGTCACGCCGGCATTGCCCTTGCCACTGACTCCGACTGGCCAATTGATCGACTTGCCCGTGCCGGGCCCAGTCTTCCATTCGTTGCTGATCGCGCTGAGATGGTTCGTGAACACGAAGGTCGTCCCGCTGCCGTCGGACCGCTCGACGGGGGTGATCTTGGTCGCCGGCAGGGTGACGCCGGGGTTCGCCGCGGCGATCTTCGGGTCATTCCATGCCGTGATCTTGCCGAGGAAGATGGCGGCGTATGCCTCACGCGACAAGCGGAGGTCACCCGTGAACCCGGGGAGGTTGTACCCGAGCACGACGCTGCCCGCCGTCATCGGGAGCATGACAACGCCGCCCTGCACCTGCTTGATTTCGTCGTCGGTCATCGCCGCGTCGCTGGCGCCGAAATCGACCAACTTATCAGTAAATTGTTTCACGCCAGCACCACTGCCCAGTGCCTGGTAGTTGATCTGCACCTCCGGGTGCAGGTTGTGATACCCGGCAAACCAGCGTTGGTAGAAAGGGGCGGGAAATGTGGCGCCCGTGCCCTGCAGCGTGATGTTATCCGCCCCGTGGGCAGCAGATCGACCTAGCAACGACGCGCTCGCCATTGCAATGCAGACCAGCAGGACTGACGGTTGTTGTGATCGCACGGCGTCCTCCTCTTACCTCAGTGGCGCTCCGCCTGTGTTCGGGTGTGTCGGGTCCGGACCGTAGTCTGGAAGCGTCAAGACTGCTTTGAGATCATTGCCAATGCTTCCGCGTTTCACGCGGAGCGGCAGGCTGACCGTAGCGCACGATGATTACGGGGAAGCTTCAATTTGATGAACATCACGTGAACCGACGGAACCCGCCGCAAGAAGCAGCCCATGACCGCCGGACTCCTTCCCCGGCTTGCAAGGAACAGATCGAGGCCGCGCTGATGCGCGAACGCGCACTCGCCGATGCGCGAGGTCGATTAGACGGGCTGCGAGCCGGCGATCATGAACCGGTAGTGGGGCTTGCAGCAGAGCACGGCCTGCGTCGATCGCCATGCCCTCGACGTGGGTCGCTCGATCAAGATCGATGTAAAGGGCACGGCGCCCCGGAGAGTGCGTGACCAATGGTGGCTGCGGCCTGCCTTCACTGAAGAGCGGCTCCGTCCCTGGCGCGCCGCTCCACCTCTTGGCGAAGACTGCTCATCATCTTCGGTAGCGAGCGTTCGACGAGATAGCTCTCGATCGAGGCGGGTAGCGGCTCGCCCGTGTCGACGCGGTCGCGCGACACCAGCAGCGCCGCAGCCTGGCCGTGCGGCAGGACCTGCCAGCTGCCGTTGCTGTCGTGGATATCGTGCGGCGCAGAGTGATCGAGCACGAAAGTCATCACGCCGCTGGCCGGGTCCAGGGTAACGATCAGGGTGTATCGAATCTTCGCCCAGAAGATATCCACGGATTGTCGAATCCAAGCGCGATTGTTCTCGACCCGGTCGATGTGCGACTCGCTGACATTGGGAAAGATTTTGGGCCGCGATTCGAAGTCGGCGAGTACGGCCCACACCTCGGTGGCCGGCCGGGGCACGATCACCGCCGCGACGCTCTCGCGGGGGGCTGCACCGTCACCTGCGCCGCCCTTTGCTGTGCGCGAATAGTCGACGATCACAACTTCACCCTTCTCGAGGCTCGCCCACTCGGCCTCGGAGAACAGCTCCCGCGCGGCTCCAGCCGGCTGCCGGCAAGCGACGCATGGTGGACGCAACAGCTCCTTCGGCAACTCTGCTGCGGAGGCAACCGCCCAGGTCAAAATGAAACCGATAGCGGTGATGACCTCCATGCTTCGCCGGGTAGGCAAAGGCCGGGCAAGCAATTGAGCGGCGGCGAGCAAATGACGTCGCACTCGGCGCGCTGATCAGGCCATACTTGCCCGCACGGAGTCGTCGTACCACTGCGACATGTCGTCGTACATTTCGCCCTTGAGCATGTAGTACGGGGCCTTGTGATAGATCTTGATGTCGTGAAAGGGGTCGGTGAGGATCTTGGTGCACCAGACAAGCCCTGACTGCACGCCTTTCAGAAAGAACAGGTGGACGGTGCGAAAAAGGACCGCCCCCAGGCCGATCACCAACCACACGGACGCCAGGTTGTCCAAGAAACTTCTCGCCCCGCTCGGCGCCTCGAGCAGGCCGAAGAGCGTCGGCTCCCCAACGAGCACCAGGGGCGCAGCGATCCAGATCGACAGCAACACCACCTTGCGGTGCAGGTTATAGCCGACCTTCACGCTCTCCTTGTAGGCGTGGGTGGCTTGGTTGACCGCGTCGTAGGTCTGCGGCTCGAAGAAGAAATGCCCCGTCTGGCGCAGCACCATGGCCAACAACCAACCGACGAACACTGCAGCCGCCGGCTGGATAAAAAGCAGGACGTAACTCGTCACGAAGCACAGGGCACTCGCCAAGTGCAGCGACTGATTGACGCGATTGTGATGATAGTAGCGGTGATCGTCCCACCGCTGCTGACGCAACTCCTCGGCAAAAGTCATAACCTCCTCCTCCTGACTGCGGACGCGGCGCGTCCGGTTGCGCTGTTCATTTCTCTTCCACCAGAAGCGCTTGGCCCATCGCGACTCTCGTGCCGGTGGCTACTCCGCCGGCCAGCCGGTAGTCTGCGGTGGCGAAGACGATGATCGTCGAGCCTTGCTGGAAGTAGCCCATCTCCTCGCCGCGGCGATACTGCGCGCTGCAGGGGATGCGCTGCGGCCCGCGGTAGCGGAGATCCAGCGGCCGGGGCAGGCAATGGAACTGCATGCTCGCCACCAGAATGGCCGCGACGGGGACGAGCGCGATGCTGCGACTGCCCCCTCCCACCTCACTATCGCCGTTGCCGACCCGATCCAGCTTCAGCTCGACGACCGCTCGCTCATTCTTGCAGAAAAGCTTCTCGATCCTCTGCAGAGCAATCGGATTCACGTTCCACGTGTCACCCGAGATGTAGATGATTTCCTCGACCCGGCAGTCGACCGGGGCGTGGAAGCGGTGATACATGCTCGCCTTGAGCCGCAGCGTTACGTACGTGCCATCGCGATACTTCGATCGGAGCGCAGGATCCGGGATGAGGTCGGCGATCTCGTAGGGGAAGCCCTTGGCCTGAAAGACCCGGGTACCGTCCACTCTGCCGCAGGCACCGACGATGGCGTCGCAAGGACTGACGGCAACGTGCCGGCGCGCATCCACGCTGCGCGCTCCCTCCTTCAACTCCCGCGTGAAGCATTCCTGGAGACTCTTGAACTCACGCTGCCTGGATTCTCCGAAGTCCAGATCGCCGTCGAAGATTCTCCACACTGCGATCGACACCCGCGTCAGGGTTGGGCTCTCGATGGAGCTGTACCAACCCATGAAGCGCGTGAGCAGGCGGCGCGGGATCCGGTTGGTCAGCAGGAAGTTCACCCGCTCATGCTGACTCCAGGAGCGGATCAATTTGGGTGCAGCGCTCTCAAGCAACGGACCGCTCCTGGGGGAAGGCCTCGTCGAATCCCACGTCCGCATCGCTCTCGGCGATGGGTTGCGTGGCGGGAGCGGACAGCGCGTCGCCGAGACCCAGATCCTGCATGAACCGATTCATGATCGGCTCGGCCTGGTAGAGCGCCGCCCGGGCCATGGCGTTCCGTCGCATCGACTCGCGTCCTTCGGGGTGCTGGAAATGGGAAACGATGCGGTCGCCCATCTCCTCGATGGTCTCGACGAGGTAACCGCTGTGTCCGTCTTCGAGGATGTCCCTGGGCCCCTTACAGTTGTAAGCCACTACCGGCATGCCGTGCACCAGCGCCTCGAGGAGCACGTTGCCGAAGGTGTCGAAGCGCGACGGAAAGACAAAGAGGTCCAGGCCGAGGTAGAGCTCCGCCAGGCGCCGGCGACCGACCCACCCCAGGAAACGTGCATCGGGTAGGGCCGCCTTTAGCTCTTCCTCCGCCGGCCCGGCTCCGGCGATCACCAGCCGCGCGTCGGGCAGCGACCGCCTCGCCTGGGCGAGGATCTGCGGCAGATCGCCGATTCCCTTTTCGCGACTGAGCCGGCAGGCCGTGAGAAGGATCGGCGTATCGGGGGTGGCGTCGGGAAAGAGTTCCGACTTGTCGATCGGTGTGGCGCTCGGATGGCGCGGCTGCGCATGGTGAGCGGTCAGGTACACTCGGTCCGGTGGCAGCTGCATTTCGTGTCCGGTCAGCCACTCGCGGTGCTCGTTGTTGAGAACGAAGACGCCCTCGAACTGCCGGTAGAGCGCGCGCAGCATGCGGCGAATGCGATCGCGCTCGTGTTGATCGAGATCGGTGGTGTGCTTGGCAAAGTCGATCCAGTCGGTGTGCATGAAAAAGTAGCTCGGGACGTTGAACATGAACTTCAGGAACAGCGCGACGAGCGCCATGGGTCCCTCGGTCGAACACACGACGCGGTCATATCCACCGCGAGAGAAGATGGCGGCGACTTCGAGTGGATCGGGAATGCGAAATTCCTGCTCACTGTACTCGCTGACGGTGAACGTCGTGAGCGGCCGAACGACCCGGAGATGCGGCTCGTCGGCGGCGTGCGAGTCGCAAATCAGGAAGTCGACCGGCAGCTCGCGCCGTTGAATCTCTGTGAGCTTGCCGGAAAGCGATCTTGAGACGCCATTGCGGTCGCGCAGGGTGTCGGTCAGATAGAGCGCCCGCTTCTCGTGCTGCCCCTTGCCGACGTGTTGCGCGAACTCGTTCAGAAAGGGGCGGTTCGAGTACAGGACGCGCGTGCTGGCTACCGTCGCCGCAGCCAGAAAGAGGTTCATGAAGACGGGAAACGAC
>Ga0335070_10004486_pt1 | contig 16329 bp, 10 predicted proteins | sample Lox_Sample_13_FD_206722 | JGI IMG/M metagenome (GOLD analysis project Ga0335070, IMG submission 206722) | Soil microbial communities from Loxahatchee National Wildlife Refuge, Florida, United States - Lox_Sample_1.3 | ecosystem: Environmental > Terrestrial > Soil > Wetlands | place: USA... | reverse complement strand
TCGATCGCGTTGAGCATCAGGTTCATCAGCACCTGCTGCAACTGCACCCTGTCGGCAACGATCTTCGGCAGATTCTCCTCCAGGTCCGTGCGCACCGACACTCCCAGCCGGCTGGCCTCGCCGCGCAGCAGCACCACCATCTCCCGGACAATCGCATTCACCTCCACCGGCTCCCGTTTGGGAGGAGATTTCTTATACAACGACCGCAGCCGGTCGATGATCTCGGCAGCACGGTTCCCATCTTGCACGATCCTTTCCGTCGCGTCGCGGACTTCGTCGAGATCTGGCTGTTGGCGCTTAAGCCAGCGCAGAGAAGTCTCGCCGTTCGTGATGGTCGCGGTGATCGGCTGCTTCAGCTCGTGCGCGATCGACGCCGCCAGTTCGCCCATCATGCTCACCCGATTTGTGTGGGCCATTTCCGACTGCAGTTGTTCCGCCCGCTTCCGGTCTTCAATGTCGGTTGAGGTGCCGTACCACTTCACGGTCCTCCCTCTACCATCCCGCAGCGGCACGGCGCGCACCAGGAACCAGCGATATTCCCCGTCCGCGCGCCGGAAGCGTACTTCATTTTCGAAGCGCTCGCCGTTCGCGACCGAGGCTCGCCATTTCTCGGCATGTCGCTTTAAATCTTCGGAATGAACTGCCGCTTCCCAACCAGAACCGACCGTGTTCTCGGTGGAGAAACCCGAATATTCCTCCCAGCTGCGATTCGCGAAGTCAATGGATCCATCGGGAAGAGCGGTCCAGGCAAATGTCGGGATGGTCTCAATGACGTCCCGCAGTTTCCTTTCCTGGCGCCGCAGTTGCCGCACACGCACTCGATAAGCCGACCAAAGCAGCGCGAGGAAAGCGGCCAGGCACAGAGCGCGGAACGAATTCGTCTGGTGGTACGCGGGCGGAATCACAAAATCTAGTGACGCGCCTTCCTCGTTCCAGACGCCACTGTTATTGGAAGCGATCACGTCGAAACGGTATTCGCGCGGAGCGAGGTCGGTGTAAAACACCTGCCGACGAGTTCCTGCATCCTGCCAATCGTGATCGCGGCCTTCGAGCTTGTAACGAAAACGGTTCTTTTCCGGCGCCACCAAGCTCAACGCCGTGTAATCGATTTCGAGATCGCGAACATGCTGAGGCAATCGCAAGCCACCGCTCTCCTGAGAAGACGCGTCATAATTTTTGTGGTCGGCGATGACTCGTTCGACCTGCACCGGCGGCGGAAGCTTGTTGAAAGGAATGTGACGCGGATCGATGACGCTGACGCCGTCCATGGCCGCAAACCATATTTTTCCATCTGGGGACTTGGTAACTTTTGGGCCGTACCTGCCAGCCGTGGCACGGCTCCTTATTCCATCGGAGGCGTCGAAAACCCCAGTTTTGATAAAGTGCTTCGGGTTATTCACCCAGGTATTCAACTCCGAACGATCGATCCGAACCAGGCCGCACGGCATATACAACCAGAACGAATGATCGTTGTCTTCTATAGCCCAGTGGACGGCATCGCAGGGTAGGCCGTTCTTGCTGCTCACCGTCGCGACGTGGCCATCTTTCACTCGGCTTAAGCCGCCATCCGTCGCCGCCCAAACGGCGCCGTCTGAGGTTAGCTGGAGATTGTTAACCGAACCGCCACCCAACCCGTCAGTGACGCTGTACGAAGCACGAACTTGGCCGTCCTTCAGGTAAGCTATGCCGCCATCGAGAAATCCGAGCCATATGCCTCCCTGCATCTGATCTGGAAGCAAAGCTACCGCCGCGTGCTTTTGCCCGAACCATGTCCACGGAATATGCTGAACTGCGCCCTCCGGCGTCCGACGAAAAAGTCCTCGGTCGGCGTTGCTTATCCACACCTTCCCCTGGGTATCTCCGGCGATGGAAAATATATTTCCTCCCGGAATGTCAGCAACCGGCATAAATCGGCCGCGTTCGAAGTAGAAGATGCCGTTATTGGTCGAAGCCCACAGTCGCCCGCGGTCGTCCAGCCCCAACGACCGAGCATTACCTGCGCTCGTTGTTACGATCTGATTTGTCTGAGTGATTCGACCGGCCGCCTTTTGCCTGCCGTAAACCGTTACATGCCCGTGCTCCCAATGATCTAACCCGTCTGCCGTTACGATCCAAATACTTCCATCCCTGGCCGCCTGCACAACGTAGGCTGCGGAATTTGAGAGCCTCTGGTTTCTCGAAATTGTTGGCACCGCCAAATCGCGGAATCGATCCAGCCCGTCCTGCGTGCTGACCCAAATAGTGCCTTCGCGGTCTTCAAAAATGCTTCTGACAACGTCGCCGGAGAGACCGTCGCTGGCTGCAAATCTATCGATCCTGCCCTGATGCACGTGCAATAAACCTTGCACTGATCCCATCCACAAACTGCCATCGCTGCTCCGAAAGAGGCGCGTCGGCCTGAACTGCCCGAAGCCCGGTGGAAGCGCGTAGCTCCTGATTTTCCCGCCCACGAGCTGTTGCAGTCCTTCGATAGAGCTCATAGCGGTAGACGGGTTCCCACCCAAGATAGCCGTGCAAATCAAAAGTGCGCCGCCCTCGCCTTCGATTAGCGCATTAGCCTGAACCGCTCGGTCGGAAAACATGTAGTGGTTTGGAGAGCCAGGCGCCCACCGCCAGATTCCGGTTTGAGCCGACACCCAGAGATTTCCTTTACGGTCCTCGTATAGGGCAATCACTGAATCGCCGAAGCTCCCAGCTCCGTAACACTGGACCGTTCCGGGTCGGAGAGCGCACAGTCGGCCAGGCTCCTGAGCGCCAAACCAAATCGTTCCCTCCGTGTCTTCCAGGAGCGGACCAATTGCCTGCCCGGCAACTTCTGGACACTGCGTCAGCTTGCCGTTCTTCCAACGGGCAAGTCCCTTCCGCGTGCCGATCCAGAGTGCCCCGTCGCGCGCGACCAGCAGGGCTTGGATGGACTCGCGGGGAAGTTGCTCACCCGATGGAGGCTGCCATGGGATAGCGCGAACACCGTCAAAACGATACAGGCCGAATTCCGTGCCTAGCCACAGATAACCATCAGGCGTCTGCGCCACCGAAAAGATGGTGCCCCTGGTGAACCCTTCGCGAATCTTCCACGCGGTGTGCGCGTATTGGCTAACATCGAGTGAAGGATCTAAAGCGAAAGTGCAAGCACAGAATGCCAGCAGGACAGCCAGACATGCGGCGGCCTTGGTTTGCGCTTCCCCCATACGAGCACATATGATAGTCCAGCGCCGTCCCCAAGACCGTTATCCGGCCAAGAAATGACGATCGCGGCGCCCCCGCAGGAGTAACACAGGTGCCTGTCTCAAGCGATCGCTGCACCTGCAGGTTCCGTAACCACGGCCAATCGTTCTAATTCTCGTGATTCGGAGCAAGGATTTTGCCCGCTGCTAGAAAGGGGCAATAGAGTGGGTCGAAAAGCGAACGCGCATCTGAGGTTGTCATCGCGCGTGCTTCTTTGCGTTCTCTCCGTTGGGCTTTCGGGCTTAGTGGTAGTTCCACTCCGTGCGCAGATTGCTGGCGCACGTATTGCCGGGACAGTGACGGACAGCTCAAGTGCAGCCATCGTTGACGCTCAGGTGATAATCCAGAATACGGCGAGCAATCTTACCAGGGAGCTGGTCACGAATCGATCAGGGTTCTACAGCGCGCCCAATCTCCCCCCGGGCCCTTACACTGTTACGGCGTCAGCCAAGAGTTTCAAGTCCGAAGTTGTCACTGGCCTCACACTCACGGTAGGTTCAGACCTCGAAGTGAACCTCACCATGGCGGTCGGGCCCGCCAGCCAGACTGTTCAGGTTCAAGGCGGGGCAACGACCGTAGAAACAAACAACGGGACTTTAGGCGCTGTAGTAAGCGGTGAGACTATTCGCGAATTGCCGCTCAATGCTCGCGACTGGACTCAATTGGCAGCTTTAGAGCCCGGGGCTGCACAGGTCCGGACCCAAACCGCACCCACTGACTTCCTCATTCGGGGGAATCGCGGGTTGGGAATGCAGCTGACGATTTCCGGAGGCCGCCCGCAGCAGAACGTTTACTTCGTTGATGGCATCGGCATTGATGATTACTCCAATGGTGCTCCAGGGAGCGCCCTCGGCATTGCTTTGGGGGTTGATGCCATCCAGGAGTTCTCGGTCATAACCGCAAACCCTCAGGCGGATTACGGCAGTACTTCGGCGGGGGTAATCAATGCCATTACCCGTCAGGGCACAAACAGGCTGCACGGATCCATATATGAATTCCTGCGCAACAGCGCTCTTGACGCGCGAAATTATTTCGATCCTCCTACGATTCCGCCATTTCGCCGAAACCAATTCGGCGCTGCCCTGGGTGGACCCATAAAAAAAGATCGCACCTTCTTCTTCGCAAACTATGAGGGGCTTCGGCAAGACCAGAGCGTCACGCAGCTTGCGATCGTGCCGACAGAGGCGGCGCGTAATGGCCAGCTCGCGTCCGGAACGGTGACGGTCAGTCCACTCGTCACACCCTATCTAGCACTCTTTCCTTTGCCTACGAGCAACATCAAGGGAGACACTGGGACCTTCACCTCAATCAGCCAGCAGATTGGCAACCAGAACTTTTTTGTCGGCCGGGTTGATCACGAGTTTTCTCCGACTGATCTGGTGCACGGAACGTACATGATCGACGACGCCACGCTCACATCGCCCGACCTGTTCCAAACCGTCGTATCGGGCACATCAACTCGGCAACAGCTTGCAACGGCGGAATACACCAAAACTTTCACTCCGGCGTTCGTAAACAGCTTTCGGGCCGGCTTGAGCCGCGTGTCTGCAGATGTCATGAAGCCAATAGAGACGTTGCTCCCTTTTGCAGGCGATCCAAGCAATGGTTTTGTTCCCGGGAGCCCTCTCGGCTCCATTGGCATCACAGGTCTTTCCAGTTACACGGGCGGGCCCGGCGCTGGCGGCGAGGTCAACTACACCTTCAATGCAATCCAAGCTTACGACGACCTGTTCTGGACCGTGGGAATTCACTCATTCAAGTTCGGAGCTAACGTTGAGCGCCTCCAGGATGATGTGCTTGGCACCTCCCAGCCGAATGGCACATTTACCTTTAATTCGCTCGCAGATTTCCTAACGGATGAGCCGGCATCGTTCACCGCGGCGCTCACTGGCGGACAGGTCTCCCCATACAGGCTTCGGCAAACGGTAGTGGGAGCCTATTTTGAGGACGACGGCCGTCTGGCCTCCAACTTTACTGCGAATCTGGGACTGCGATATGAGATGGCAACTGTGCCAACGGAAGTGAACGGCCGGCTGACCAGCCTGCCCAGCCTCACTGCCACTACGCCGCATTTGGGTTCCCCGTTTTTCTCTAATCCGACATATCTGAATTTCGAACCGCGAATTGGATTCTCGTGGGACCCCCTTCATTCCGGACGCACTGCCGTTCGAGGCGCGTTCGGAATCTATGACGTTCTACCGCTTACGTATGAATTCGCTGTCGCCCTTTACAGCGCCGCCCCCTTTTTCGAGCGGGGTGCGATCTCGTCAGGACTACCGGCAGGGAGCTTTCCGAACACAGCGTTCGCGCTCTTGACTCCAAATCAACTGAAATACCAGTACATCGACCCACACCCCAAGCGCAACTATGTTATGAGCTGGAATCTCAATATCCAGCAACAATTGGCTGGGAATCTTGTCGCTACGATTGCGTATGTTGGTAATCACGGAGTACATCAGCCATTCCAAATTCAGGATGCGAACATTGTTCTACCTACCTCCCAAACTTCGGCTGGATACTTGTGGCCAACTCCAGCGGGTAGCGGTACGCGTGTGAATCCCGATGTTGGGCAGATCACGGCCCTTTTATGGAACAGCAGCAGTTTCTACGACGCATTGGAGATCCACGTTGTACGGCAAATGGCGAAAACTCTCCAGTTCGGCGCCTCATACACTTGGGCGAAAAGCATCGATACCAGTTCTGCCTCTATCGTTGGGAGCCAGTTCCTCAATTCCATACAAAATTTGCCCTGGTTCGATACAAGGGTGAACCGCGGACTCTCGGACTTTGACATCCGTAACAATGCTGTGTTCAACGCAATTTGGCAGGTTCCTGGCCCACACGACCGGAGCGGCGCTCGCTGGCTCGTGAGCGGCTGGCAAATTGGCGGTATCTACCAGGTCAGCAGCGGCCTGCCGTTTACACCGACGATCGGAGGAGACCCTCTCGGCCTGAAAACATCGTATCCATTCGATTTCCCTAACCGGATATACGGACCAGGTTGCGAGTCGGCAGTCAATCCCGGCTATCCGGTTAACTACATAAAGACGCAGTGCTTCTCTTTTCCCAGCCCCGCCACGCTCCTGGGAAACGCAGGCCGAAACAGCCTAATTGGTCCTGGTCTCTCGGACTTCGATCTTTCACTATCCAAGAACAATTACATTAAGCAGATTTCAGAAACCTTCAACATTCAGTTCCGGGCGGAATTCTTCAACGTGCTGAATCACACCAATTTCTCGCCTCCGCTCGCGAACAATAACTTGTACACCGCCCATGGGCAGCCAGTAACAACCGCGGGATTGATTACTACGACCGCGACATCTTCCCGGCAGCTCCAGTTCGGATTGAAAATCGCTTGGTGATGCTCATCTGCGGACCAGTTGCCCAGCAGCACTTCCCATACGTGCAAGGGTGGAACTTCACGTTTAGAGACAACTGTATGGCGGAGGTCGACTACCCTGGTTCAAGAGGGACGAACCTGATCGGAGTCGCCTTCGGCTGTTCCCAAGACGAACTCTTAGGCAAGGGTCATTCGATGGGATCGACCCTGCTGAACCCTACCAGCCTGAACGGGACTCCAATGACCGTGGGTCAAAGCCTAAGGCCTTACCCGTTCTGCAGTGACGTCAGCGACAGGGGCTCGTACGTGATTATTTTTCCTAAGCAAAATGGCCAGAAACTCCAGTCGCAGCGACTCAGCTGGATGGTCCGCCCCAGGCTTGCGTCGCAACGCGCCGCGGATTCTGAAAAAAGCGTGCGGTGACAGCGCCGAAAATCGCACCGGCAACATGGGCAACGTAAGCCACTCCGCCCGTTTTCGCGCTTGCCACCGCTCCTACATTAGTTAGCTGAAGGAGGAACCAGACTCCGATCAGAAGTGCTGCTGGAATCATGGTGACTCGCACGAATATGAAGATGATTAGAAGCGACCGGATCTGGTCCTTGGGGTACGTGACAAGAAAAGCGCCCATAACAGCCGCTATAGCTCCACTGGCGCCGAGGTTAGGAACGGTTGAGCCGGGACTGGCCGCTACCTGCGCCAGCATCGCCACTAATCCGCCCGCGAGGTAGAACACCAAATATCGCAATCGGCCCATCGAATCCTCGATCTCTGGTCCAAACGCCCACAAGAACACCATGTTTCCGAGGATATGCAACCAACCGCCGTGCAGGAACATGGCTGTCAATAGCGTGATCCAGTGATGTCCGGAGCTAATATTCGCAGGGATGGCCGACCACTTGAGCACGAACGCATCGCCACCATTCAGTTCGGATATGAAAACCGCGAAATTCGTCAGAATGATGGCTGCCGTGGCGATCGGAAAATTCTGAGGGCGCCGCGAAGCATCGCTCAATGGGACAAGTCCACCCATCCAGTCTCCTTCCTTTTACACGTTCAAGACCAATCCCTAGCTATGGCCATGTTACTCGTGAGGCGGCGGGCCGCGTGAGAGATCGCTGACGCGACGTGCCGCTGAACAGCATGCTAATCCTGATTAGCTCGTCTTTCCCGTGATTGTCGTCGGGTCTTCGATCTTGGTTTTTCCATAATCACTTTTTGACTCTCCCGGCTGTCACGTGTTGAGCGCCAAAGAGAGCCTGCTACTCAGGCTTGTGAAGGTGATAGTTCCGCAAAGACTTTCTGTTTAGATTACGTGACCGGGATTCCCGCCGCCGCTTGATCGGCGATGATCAGCGCCTGCTGATCACGAACCTTCCCCGCTGGAATCGATTGATCGCCCTTCTCCAAGCGAGACAACATTACTGATTTATCGCTGCCGGTCACGAGCCACAGAATTCGGCGAGCGCGATTGATGATCGGGTACGTCAAGGTCATTCTGCACCTTCCCTGGTAAATGCCCGTCAATGCGACATCGGCGTCGTTGACATCAAGGACCGGATCTCCGGGAACTAAGGAAGCGGTGTGGCCGTCAGGTCCAAGACCTAGGTGAACGAGATCGAGAACGGGCGGGGAGCCGGCGATACGTGCGAGGACCGACGCATACTCCTTCGCTGCCTCAGCGAGATTGGGGGACTCAACGGGCATCACGTAAATTTGTTCGGGGCGAACTGGGGTGTGAGCAAGGAGAGTTTCACGAAGGTGGGTGAGGTTTCTGTCAGAATCGCCGGAGGGCGCTACGCGTTCATCCACCTGCACGATGTGTACGCTGTCCCACGGCACATCTTTGGCGGCCAACACTCGTAGCATGATCCAGGGGGTGCGGCCGCCGCTGATTGCCATCACAAAACGCCCGCGCTCAGCAACGGCGTTTCGAGCTTCAAGCGCAATTGTTTCTGCCGCGGCCTGAGCCGCGTATTCGTCGGTTGCGAAGATTTCGGTCTGCATTATGCTCCTCAGGCACGGGTGACGATCAATGGCTCAGTTCCCTGCCTCACCTGGGTGGGCATCCGCACCAGTTTCCAACACTCTGAGGCGATCGCCCAATCCTCTTCCGCACGAATTACCAGGATGCGAACCCGGGAATCTGCGCTGGAGATATCTTGATCGAGAGCGGGCCGCTCATTCAGCTTGTGGTCGAGTTTTAGACCCAGAGACCCCAACGTGTCGCAAGCCGCAGCTCGCACTGCTGGCGAGTTTTCTCCGACGCCCGCGGTAAACACCAACGCATCCATTCCACCCAAAACCGCGGACATGGCGCCGATTGCCGAACGTAGCCGGTGGATGTACATAACGAACGCCAACTTTGCCCTCTCGTGACCCTTTTGAATGGCGGCGAGGATCTCACGCATGTCGCCCGAGAGACCTGAGATCCCTAGCAGACCCGACCTCCTGTTCAGCAGATCATCGATGTCCTTGCTGTCGAGGTTATCTTGTCGCATCAGGTATGTCAGGATTCCGGGGTCCACGGATCCTGAGCGCGTCCCCATCATTAAACCCTCTAAAGGAGTGAAGCCCATCGTGGTGTCGACGCTGCGGCCTTTTTGAATTGCCGCAACGGAACAGCCATTACCTAAATGGCAGGTCACTAACTTGAGCGACATAAGATCCCGTTCCAGCAAGTGAGCCGCGCGTCCAGCGCAGTACTGATGATTGATTCCGTGGAAGCCATAGCGGTGAACGCCCTTTTCAAACCACTCATAGGGGCCCGGATACACTGCAGCGGCAAGCGGAATTCGACGATGAAAGCCGGTATCGAAGACTGCGATCTGAGGAACCGAGCCGAGGAGCGTCTCGACGATCTTCATGCCCTCCATTTCGGCTCGATTGTGCAGAGGCGCAAAAGCGGAAGCGCTCTGAATCGTTGAGCAGACCTCAGTATTTATAACTACGGGATCCTCGAAGTGGGGACCGCCATGCACAACCCGGTGGCCGACAGCATCGATTTCGGACGCGGACGTGAGGGCACGCGATTGGCCGCTCCAGCACGTGCTGAGCAGATTGCTGAGAACAGGTTCGCGCGATGAGACTTCAGCGTGTTGTTTCAGAACTACGCCCTTGGAATTTCGAACAACAATCGCAGCGCCATCGTCTTCCCACTCGATCCGCCCTTCCCACAAGCTGGCGGGAGGATGTTCGGGGAGTGAGTCGCCGATTTCGTAAAGGCTGGCTTTTTGGCTGCTGGAACCGGAGTTGAGTACCAGAATCTTCATCTGTCAGTGCTCGATTTTTGGATTTTGGTCCAAGGTTGCGCTCGTTCTCCGCCTTCGAACCGGCATCGCATCTAACTCACCCATTTCGTAACATTGCCACGACACCGTTAAACCATAGTGAAGGGGGGCGAAGCGGTTTGGGAGGTGCGAAACCTTCTTTCTTTAGGCTCTCCCTCCCAAACGCGCTTCTTTTTGGGGTGGGGTTTGCCTTTTTACTTGCACGCTATGGTCCAAACTCTCAGCGCAGTATGGTTTGCAGAGTTCGATCTCCATGCGCAAGAAATAACACTCTTTAGCTCCTGAATTGAGGCTAGCTAGTTCGAAACGCCACTGATCGAGGGTATTGCCGCGATGATTCCTCAAACAGCGGCAGCATCCGGACACTTCCAACCTTGACACTGTCACTCTGCTGTCTGCGCAGCATGGCAGAAAATTCGCAGCCCACTTTTCGAGACTATGCTGCCTGCTCTGCGGGTGCGAATTCCTCCGTTGCGGATTCCGGGTTGTGCCACCCCTCCGGCGGGGACACGCGATCGACTTCCCCAGGGCCCCATGTATTCGGCTCATATTGATAGACGGGCGTGTTCTGTTTCAGCACCGGCTCGACAATGCGCCACGCTTCTTCGACGTAGTCCTCGCGCGCAAACAGAGAGCTGTCTCCCACCATCGCTGCTCCGAGCACCCGTTCATAGGCGTCCATTTCATCAGGATGAGGAGAGTGGCTGGCCACCATTTCCCCGGCGCGAAGTGACATTCCTTCAGCGTCGGCCGCAAGTGACATCATTCCCATAGCGATGGTCACTTCCGGACCGAGCCGCAGCCGCACATAGTTTTCTCTCAGCGCGCGGTCCGGTATCGCGGTGGGAGGCTTGTGGAACTTGGCGAAGATCTCGGTGCAGGTGATAGGCAAACTCTTGCCTGCTCGGATGTAGAAAGGGACTCCTTTCCATCGCCAGGAGCTGATCTCCAGCTTCAGGGCGGCGAAGGTTTCTGTTTGCGAGTTTTTGGCAACACCCGGTTCCTTGCAATAGCCGCGGAATTGGCCGCGGACCAAATTGGCTTCCTCAATGGGCGAGATCGCCTTCAGCACTTTTACTTTCTCATCACGAACAGAGTCGCTGTCCAACCGGACTGGTGGCTCCATCGCCAGATTCGACAAAACCTGAAACAAGTGGTTCTGGACCACATCGCGGATGGCTCCGACGTTGTCGTAAAAAGCGCCTCGACCCTGCACACCGAACTCTTCTGCCATCGTGATCTCAACACTCTTGATATAGGTCCGATTCCAAAAAGCTTCCACGAAAGTGTTGGCAAAACGGAAGGCCAGCAGGTTATTCACCGGGCGTTTGCCGAGGTAGTGGTCGATGCGAAAAATTGCGCTTTCGTCGAACACGCTAAGCAGGACCTGGTTGAGTTCCTGCGCCGAGGCAAGATCGTGCCCAAAAGGTTTCTCGACAATTACTCGAGCGCCGTTGGCGCAGTTTGATTGTGCAAGTTGCTTGACCACCGTTTCGAACAAGACGGGCGGAATCGCCAGGTAATGGGCTGGGCAGTGCGCATCCTTGAGTTCCTTCCGAAGTGCCACGAATGTCTCCGGGGCCTGGTAGTCGCCATCGACGTAGCGCAGCAGACCCATTAACTTTTCGAAGGCCTCAGGATCCAAGCCGCCATGTTTCTCCAAGCTGTCTTTGGCGCGTGCGCGAAGCTGGTCTAGGTTCCATCCGGCCTTCGCAACGCCGATCACAGGGGCATCAAGGTGTCCTCGTTTGACCATCGCCTGCAGAGCAGGAAAGATCTTCTTGTAGGCAAGATCTCCGGTGGCGCCAAAAAAGATGAGTGCGTCCGCGGGGCAAGTCGTCATCGATATGTCTCCTTAAGCAGCTTCCGATTTTTCTGTTGGTTTTTCGAGGTGCCCGCCAAATTCATAGCGCATGGCGGATAAAAGTTTGTCGGCAAAGTCGGCGTCGCCGCGTGAGCTGAAGCGTTCGTAAAGAGACGCTGTGAGCACCGGTGTGGGCACTGCTTCGTCGATGGCTGCCTTGATGGTCCAACGGCCTTCACCGGAGTCGGAGACTCGGCCGGCAAATTTCGAAAGAGCCGGATCTTGAACCAGCGCATTCGCCGTGAGGTCCAGTAGCCATGACGCGATCACACTTCCGCGCCGCCAGACTTCAGCCACGTCGCGCAGGTTGAACTCGTATTGGTAGTGCTCGGGATCACGCAGCGGAGTCGTTTCTGCATCCGCCCCGTGCTGTTGCTTTCCGACATTGGCGGATCGCAGAACCGACAACCCTTCCGCATAAGCCGCCATGATCCCGTACTCGATTCCGTTGTGGACCATCTTGACGAAGTGCCCGCCTCCATTCGGACCGCAATGCAGGTAGCCCTGTTCGGCAGTGCCGACCAGCTTGTCGCGGCCAGGTGTTGGCGGAATGTCGCCAGTGCCGGGCGCAAGGGTGGAGAAAATCGGATCAAGATGTTGGACGACGTCATTTTCTCCGCCAATCATCATGCAGTACCCACGCTCCAGGCCCCATACGCCGCCACTGGTGCCCACGTCGACGTAGTGAATTCTTTTGACCGCGAGTTCCTTGGCGCGGCGAATGTCGTCAACATAACAAGAATTTCCGCCGTCGATCAGGATGTCGCCTGATTCGAGATGCGGCAGCAGATCCGCGATAGTCTTGTCGACGACTGCCGCTGGAACCATTAGCCACACCGCTCGCGGTTTATCTAGGTTGCTGACAAGGTCCGCAAGCGAGGTCGCTCCAATGGCATTTTCGGCGACCAATTCGTCCACCGCTTTTGGCGACATGTCGAACACAACGCACGTGTGCCCTTTTCGGATCAGCCGCCTCACCATGTTGGCACCCATCCGACCCAGTCCAATCATTCCTAGTTGCATGAGTTTTCCCTTCTGAGAATTGCGAATACCTTTAGCTCAATGTGCTACCTGGGCGACTGCAAGACGCAACCCTCCCATCGCGTCGGCCACCGTTTTGTTTGTCCCAAAGATCGAAGTTCCGGCCACGAGTACACTCGCTCCCGCCTCCACTGCCAGCGGAGCAGTACCTTCATCAATCCCCCCGTCCACTTCTAATGCACATTGGGGGTTGATCTCTTTGATCATTTGCGAGACCCCCCGGATTTTCTTTAGTGTTGAGGAAAGAAAATCTTGATGCCCAAAACCGGGATTCACAGTCATCACCAGCACCTGATGTAGGTCGGGCAGAATTTCTTCCAGCACGAACGCGGGAGTCGCCGGGTTAATTGCAATTCCCGCGCGTTTACCCAGGCTTTTGATTCGCTCGACGGTACGATGCAGATTGTTGTTCCCTTCCCAGTGGACCAGAAATGAATCGGAGCCGGCCTTGACGAACTCATCCAGAAAAATATCCGGGTCGGAAATCATCAGATGAGTTTCGAGCGGAAGAGCGGTTATGCGCCTGAGCGATTGCACGATCGGCGCTCCCATCGAGAGATTGGGAACGAAGTGACCGTCCATGACATCGACGTGGATCCGATCGGCGCCTGCATTCTCAGCTTCCGCTACCTGCTCACCCAAGCGAGCAAAGTCAGCCGCCAGAATCGAAGGCGCGAGTTTGATGACGTCACTCTGCATCTCGCGGAATCTCCTCTTTCTAGCTGGCTACCGCGAGAGTTTGAGCGCGGGCCTTTTCAAAAATGTTCACAAACTCCCGGTAACGGCGGGCAATCTCGTTCGCGGCAGCCTCGCGCGTGATCTTCTTCGCCCGCATATTAACGAGGGGATCCCAGAAACTCGTCCGGCCGACAGCGAAACCGATAAAACCCTCGACCCCAGCCGCAATCGCCAACCACTCGCGCACTTTTTGGTCGTTCTCTCCCCGGCCGAGGATGATGCACCCGACCTTGTCGCGCCGGCCGCGGCGGGCGACAGTCACAATTTCCTTGCAGTCTTCGCGACGATCGAGTCCCTCGATCTTCCAAACGTCGGGCTCAACTTGCGCGTCCTGGAGTTCACTGATGGTCTGCGCCATCAGACGGGGACGAAGTTCAAGGTCATAGGCCTGGGTGTCCCCTTTGACTGAATCGAGCTGCGACTTCTGCGCCGGCACCAACAACTCGAACATGAACTTGCTGCGACCGCTCGAGTGCAGGTAGTCGGAGAGCCGCTTCAGACGGGATATTTGTCGCTGGTTGAGAGCACGGTCGCCCTCTGGGTTGTACCGCACCAGCACCTTGCAGAAGGAAGGCTGGAAAGCCTCGATGTGCTTGGCAAACTCCTCACCGTATTGGAGGTCGAATTCCTCCTGCCCGCTTTTTTCCGCCGGACAGGCGGTGGTGTATCCGTTCGCACTGGCGTCGCCAAGAATGGCAGCTCCAAACTGCTCGTCGACCAGAATTCCAGCCTTCTGCTTGGGCACGCCGGCCCGGAGAGCAGCCTTGAAGCCCTCGTAGATGACTTGCTTGGTGGAGGCGATTTCTGCCGTTTGATCTGGACTGAGGCCCCCAGTCCATCCGAACATTTTGGTTTGGAACGACCCGCGATGGTCGAACGGCAGGATATACAAGGGCTGATCAAAGCCGATGCTCATTGCGACTCCTTAAGCTTGCGGTAGCGACGAATCAAAGTGTTGGTTGAACTATCGTGGTGGAGCACCGGCTCGGTGCCGTCTTCCACTTCCGGAATGATGCGCTGCGCCAGGACCTTGCCCAGCTCGACACCCCACTGGTCGAACGAATCAATGTTCCAGATGACGCCCTGCGTGAACACAGAGTGTTCGTAAAGGGCCACAAGTTTGCCAAGGGTTTCCGGCGTGAGCTGCTCAGCCAGGATCGTATTCGACGGCCGGTTGCCTTCGAACACGCGGTGCGGTACAAGCCATTCGGGCGTGCCTTCCGCCTTCACTTGTTCGGGCGTCTTGCCGAACGCGAGCGCCTCGGTCTGGGCAAATACGTTGGCCAGCAGCATGTTGTGATGACGTCCTAGTCGATTCAACGGTTTGGCAAAGGCGATGAAATCACACGGGATGAGCCGCGTGCCCTGATGGATCAGTTGATAGAAAGAGTGTTGGCCGTTGGTTCCCGGCTCTCCCCAGTAAATCGGACCGGTATCTCGATCGACTGGTTTGCCGTCCAGTGTGACGTGCTTTCCATTGCTCTCCATCGTCAACTGCTGCAGGTACGCCGGAAAGCGCTTCAGGTACTGCTCGTATGGCAGCACCGCTACAGTCTGCGCACCAAAAAAGTCGCTGTACCAAGTGGCCAGAAGTCCCATGAGTACAGGCAAGTTCTGCTCGAACGGAGCCGAGCGGAAATGCTCGTCCATCTGGTGAAAGCCGTCGAGCATGGCACGGAAGTTATCGGGGCCGATGGCTAACATCGTGGACAAGCCGATCGCCGAATCCATCGAGTAGCGACCGCCGACCCAATCCCAGAATTCGAACATGTTGGCGGGGTCGATCCCGAATTTCGTCACCTCCGCAGTATTTGTCGATACCGCGACAAAGTGTTTTGCGACTGACTTCTCGTCGCCTCCGAGTCCCGCGAGAGACCAAGCCCGAGCCGTGTGGGCGTTCGTCATGGTCTCGAGTGTGGTAAAGGTTTTCGAAGAAACGATGAACATGGTCTCCGCCGGGTCAAGGTCTCGCACGGCTTCGACGAAGTCGGTGCCGTCGATGTTCGACACGAATAGGAAAGTCATGTCTCGATCGGTGTAGTGGCGAAGAGCCTCATAGGCCATCACGGGGCCCAGATCGGAGCCCCCGATTCCGATATTCACAACGTTGCGGATACGCTTGCCGGTGTGACCTTTCCATGCGCCGCCCCGCACGCTGTCAGAGAACACGGCCATCTTGTCGAGAACAGCATGAACCTCAGGCACCACGTTCCTTCCGCCGACAAAAATGGAGGTTCCTCTCGGTGCGCGTAGCGCGGTATGCAACACCGCCCGGTTCTCGGTGATATTGATCTTGTCTCCGTCGAACATGGCATCGATTCGATCTCGAAGACCGGATTCTTCTGCAAGTTGAAGGAGGAGCTCCGTGGTTTCGTCGGTTATTCGGTTTTTGGAATAATCGAGGTAAAGACCCACCGCCTCAACTGCCATCCGTTGACCGCGCTTCGGATCGTCCGCAAAGAGCTGACGCAGATGCACCTTGGAAATTGTTTGGTAGTGCGCCTCGAGTGCATTCCATGCCGTCTTCGCTGTTGGCTCTTTTGCCAACGATTGATGAAGTGTTGCCATTGGTGTGCTCCTTTCTTGGTTCGCCGTTCTCAGTCAACCAGTGTGCTTTGGATTGTCGTTAAGCAACTTCTTCGCTTTCATCGTGCTGCCACGTTGGTCGCAAGTTGCTTCCCCGCGAGAGAGTCGCAATCCTCTATCCCGGTCGACTGGAGCACGTGGTTCGTGTCGTTCCAAAGCCGGATTGCCGGCCTGGAAAACCCGTTTTCATATCCCAATGCACTCAGGCTCGCGGTATTCAGCATGAGTGATTTGGCGTGGATTGG
>Ga0335070_10004485_pt1 | contig 16332 bp, 11 predicted proteins | sample Lox_Sample_13_FD_206722 | JGI IMG/M metagenome (GOLD analysis project Ga0335070, IMG submission 206722) | Soil microbial communities from Loxahatchee National Wildlife Refuge, Florida, United States - Lox_Sample_1.3 | ecosystem: Environmental > Terrestrial > Soil > Wetlands | place: USA... | reverse complement strand
ACGGAATGTTGCCTCTACCCCCCAGAAACACCCGGCTGCGAATGTGGCTTTTTCCATGGATGACTCCCCAGTAAGAATCTCTCACCACAGAGCCCACGGGGAAACACTCAGGCCCCAATCGTGGGTCTGTTCTCTTACATTGGATGGAGAACAGCCGCGAAAGTCACAGGATTGTAAATGCTGGGTGAATCCTCCGTCCCGGCGATTGACGACCCACCCGAATCAGGGTACAGTCCCGTCAGGGTCTTTCCCCAGGCGCCTCCCGTGGACATGCCACTTCACTACTTTCATGTCGGCGCGAGAATTGTGCACCGAGCTGCGCTGCTGGTGGTAGTGCTCTGTGCGTCGGCCGCGGTGGCGGTGTCGGCGTTCCGGCCGCAGCTCAGGTTGGGATATCGCAATGGGGATCAATGGGAGCCGGCGATTGCCGCCGATGCGCATGGGCACGTTTACGTCCTGTATCCGCAATACGGAGCTGTGCCGGAGTGTTCGAATTGCACAGCTCCCTCGATGAACCTGCTGATCAGCGACGATAATGGAGCTTCATGGCACTCGTCCAAGCCGCTGTTGCCGTTTCCGACGGGGCAATTTGATCCGCAGATTGTCGTAGATCCGAACGACCGGCAGACACTGTATGCCTCGTGGCTGCAGAACAACAAACGGGATATCGTGGTGGCGCGGTCCTTGGATTATGGAAGAAGCTGGTCGTTCTCATGGGCCGCGCGTGGACGGGAAGAGACTGATAAACCGGTATTGACCGTTCGCGGGGGCGACGTGTACGTGGGGTTCAACCGCGAAGAGACATTGCTCGTCGCGGCGTCGCATGACGCGGGGCAAACCTTCCGTATGGCCGTCGTGAACCCGAATGCCGAGCCAGGATCGTCACTGGCTGGTGGGGCCACCATTGACCCTACCGGGAATGTCTTCTTCGGCTGGACTTCTTACGCGCGGGAACGGATGCAGACAAATCCGGTGAGCGTATATGTCAGCCGTTCACCCGACGGTGGACACTCTTGGACCACGCAGCTTCTGGATCAATCGGCGGCACCCCCCGAGTGCACGGCGCAAGCATGCGGCAACGGATTTCTGGGCGCGCAGATAGCGCTGGCTTCGGACTCTGCGGGCGCGCTTTACGCGTTGTGGAACGCAGGTGCGGTCAGCGGCGGGTCGGAGCGGATCTACTTTTCGTCTTCGACTACGGGGGGAGCGACCTGGTCGGCTCGCAGCGGACTTTCCCTTGCGGGTCCGAATGTCGAGCATGCCTTCCCGGCGATCGTTGCCGCTGGTCCCGGCGATGTGCGTGTGGCATGGATGGATACGCGGTCGCATGACGCGCGACAGCCTGAGCTTTTGCTCTGGAATACGTTTTATCGCGTCTCGACCAACGGCGGCGCGACCTGGTCGGGGGAAACGAAACTCTCGGGGCCGGCGCAGAATTACGACTACATCCTCGCCAACGGGTTCCGCTTTCCCTTCGGCGACTACTTTGGCCTGACGATCGACGGCGACGGAACCACGCACGCCGTGTGGGGAGAAGGACGGGACTATAAATCACCCGGGTCGATCTGGTACACTCGCGGCCGATAATCAGTTCAAACCAAAACAGTAATCTGACGGAGGTCCCATGCACTTCCTCGGAGTGAATCTTTGGGCCGTCCTTGTGTCCGCCGTCGCGACGATGGTCGTTGGTTTCCTGTGGTATTCCCCAACTCTGTTTGCCAATCCGTGGATGAAACTGATGGGCTACGATCCCAATGACAAAGAGAAAATTGCGGAGATGCGAAAAAGCGCCGGGCCTTCGTACTTCATGTCGCTGATCGCGAGCATTCTGGCCGCATTTGTCTTAGGGAAATTGATTGCGGTCGCGGGCTTCAGCACCGCCGTGGATGGCCTGAAAATCGGGCTAGTGGTGTGGCTGGGATTTGTGACGACCGTGCAGTTTACCAATGCGCTGTTCAGCCGGCAGAAGAACAAGCTGTACATGATCAACACGGGATATCAGCTTGTCTGCTATGTGCTAATGGGGGCGATTTTGGGAGCATGGCGGTAAGCTGGACGCAGATGTTGCTGCCGACCCCGGCGAGACGCGTATCAAGCTGCGTCTCTAAGAGTCATTCATTCCATTAGCATGCCGCCGATCAGGTCGCCGATCCGGGTGACGTGGTGGTCTTTGCACCACTGTTGCACGCCGTCGACAATCTTCTCGGTGGCGCACGGGTCCCAGTAGCTGGCGGTACCGATCTGCACCGCGGTTGCGCCTGCGAGCATGAATTCGATCACGTCTTCGGGCGTAGAGATTCCTCCCATGCCGATAACCGGGATCCTCACGGCATGCGCGGCATCGTAGACCATGCGGACGGCGATGGGCTTGATCGCCGGACCTGATAGCCCGGCGGTCACGTTCGCGATTCGGGGTTTGCGCGTTTCCGGATCGATGGCCATGGCTACGAACGTGTTCACCAGCGATAAAGCATCGGCGCCCGCCTCCTGCGCGACGTAGGCCATCTGCGCAATGCTGGTGACATTGGGTGAGAGCTTCACGATCAGCGGTCGGTTCGCAACTCGCTTCGCAGTGGTAACGACTTCGTCGAGCGAACGTGGATCGCTGCCAAACTGCAACCCGCCGTGAGCTGTGTTAGGGCAGGAGACATTTAACTCGTACGCTGCGATTCCTTCCCCTTCATTGAGAATCTCAATGGTGTGTTCGTAGTCCTCGCGGGCGTAACCGAAAACGTTGGTGATAACGACGATATCCTTGATCTGCCGCAAGCGAGGCATCTTCTCTTCGAGAAACGCCTGGGCTCCAATGTTCTGCAGGCCGATCGCGTTCAGCATCCCTGCGGCGGTTTCCCAAAGACGCGGCGGCGGATTGCCGATCATAGGATCGGTCGACAGGCCCTTCACCACAAGCCCGCCGAGCTTGCTGAGTTCGACCACGTCTTCGAATTCGACCCCGTAGCCGAAAGTTCCGCTTGCGGCGATAATGGGATTCTTTAGCGCAATGCCGGCAATGCTGACGCCGAGATCGAGGGCCGGGCTCATCGCTGATTTCCCCCGCCGGATTCAGGACGAGTGGGTGCGAGAGTCTCGGTCAGAACACGTCCGACCGAGTGCGTCGGCGCATTGATGCCGAGCAGCGAGGCCAGTGTCGGGGAGAGATCAATTGGTTCCACGTTCGTGCGATACGTGCCCGCACGGAATGGCAGGCCGTAAAGCGCCAGAGGCACGTGCGTATCGTAATTGTAAGGCGACGCGTGATCCGTACCCTTTACCCCTCCTACGGAGTAGATGTCAGGAACGCCCATCACGAACCAGCTCCCCTCGGGAGAATAGCTGTTCAGATATTTGCGGCCAAGTTCGGTATTGGGTACGTCGCCAGCTGCCAATTGTGCTTTCGTGTAGTAGTCGCGGAGACCCGCCTGCTTCATGGCTTCGCCGACCGCAGCTTCCGCATCGCGCTCATGGACATGAGCGGTGATGAACGCGTCCTGATCCAGCCATGCGAGAGGGTAGTCCAGCTTGACGTATGACCCTGGATGTCCAGGGAAGAATTTCGCGGTGATCGCGTTGTTGATCTGCTCCTCCATCCTGGAGGCTCCTAGATTCGCGGCGGGAATGTGGAGCTCCTTCACCGCATCGGGGAGCGTGGAGACGCCGTGGTCGGCGGAGAGCGCAATCCAGACATCGGCGAGGCCGATCTGGTGGCCCAGGAAGTTGAAGAAGTCGGCGAGTTCGTGGTCGAGATCGAGCGCCATTTGCTCCATCTCGGGCGAGTCGGGACCCACCCGGTGGCCGAGAATATCGTTTGGCGAGAGACTGAGCGCGAGCAGGTCGGTAGCCGGCCCGCGACCGACGTTTTCGTACACGACTAATTCCTTGGCAAACTCGAACTCGTATTCGTTACCGAAGGTTGTGCTGCCGATGACTTCGTAGAAGCTGGCCTCGGAGCCGTCTCTGCCTTTGCGATGCGCCGTGGAAGCGAGGACGGCGCCTTGAGAATCCTTCCATTCGCGGTCCCAATATTTCGGAGGGCGGTTGGCATTAAAATTCTGCACCCAGCGAGGAAGATCCTTCCGGTAGTAGGTGGAGGTAATCCAGGCGCCGCTTTTCGGATCGATCCAGTAAGCGCCATCTCCGGAGAAGCCGGCAGGGAGGATCGCGCTGCGATCTTTCAGTGAGATCCCGAAGACTCTCGCCTTCCCCTGGGTGGCGAGCTTGAGTTCATCGCCCAGTGTGTCGGCGAGGAGATTATGTGGCGAGGCGCCGGTCTTCGCATCGGGAAAGCCGACCAGCTTGGTGTCATCGTCTTCGACCGACGTCACCATGTGTTTCTTTTTGGGGTCCCACCATTCATTGGACGCGATGCCGTGACCGTTGCTATACGCCCCGGTAAAGAGTGTTGAGTGGCCCGGAGCCGTGCGCGTGTTCGCGTAATTGTAATTGCAGTTCGGAAAGTAGGCCCCGTGATCGACCAGCAAGCGGAAGCCGGAATCGCCGAACCGGTCGCGATAACGCTCGATATAGTCGCCGCGGAACTGATCGATGACGATCACGACGATGAGCTTGGGATGCCCATTGTAGGCAGACGCTAAACCGGAGACAGACGAGGCTGCAAGGATGGCGACGCACAGGAACACGTTCAGCAACCGGCAGACAGCGCTGGGAGACGATCTCATGCCGACCGTAGTTTACACAGGCGTGACGAACAAGCGGAAGCAGGAACCAACGCGATAAGCAGGATCCCGACACAAGATCAGGCGGTGGTCAGAGTCTGGCGTATTCGGAACGACCTGTGCCACCTCATGTGTTCACGAGATTTTTGGGTGGCTGTGGCATCAGGGACGGAGAGAATCGAGAGCGGCTTGGTCCGATCGACGCGCTTTTGCTGAAAGATTCGCAGGAACACAGCGATGCCACTTCCCAAAACCGCAGCCAAAGCCACGAAGTACCACAACGTGGGAAAGCCCAGGACAAAGATGAGCGCACTGCCGACGGCAAAAACCAGTCCCATGAATCCGCCACCGAAGGAGAGCTTGTGCATGGTGATGCCGGGATGGCGTTTCTCTGCCATGGAACATCTCTTTGGAGTTAATCATTCCACCGATCAATCGATTCCGCAAGCATCGCGCTTCCCGGCGTCAACCACCATCGGCACGAGGGACTCTAAAGGAGTCACCTCAGTTTTCCTTTGTGGACTCTCCCGCCACTTGTGGTTGGTGAATTTTGCGAGCGTGCATTCTGCGCTCCTTTTCCGATACAGTATTTACATTCATTTCCCATGCTCGATCTGAATTTCGTACGTGAGAATCTGCCACTTGTCGAGGAGAAGCTGCGCCAGCGCGGAATGGATCCCGCCGCGGTGCTGAAAGATTTTCGCGAAGTGGACTCGCGGCGGCGACAAGCGATTACTGAAGCCGAGACCGCGAAGGCCCAGCGCAACAAAGCCTCCGAAGAGATTGCCAAAAAGAAAAAAGCAGGCGAGGACGCCGGCGCCGCCATGGCGCAAACCAAAGAACTTCGCGAAAAGATTTCTGAGCTGGAGAAAACTGCTTCGGAACTGGACGCGCGGCTACGGGAGCTTCTTGCTGGCATTCCCAACCTGCCGCACGCCAGTGTGCCGGTGGGCCACAGCGCGGATGACAACGTCGAAGTCCGGCGCTGGGGTGCGCCACCGAAGTTCGACTTCACGCCGAAGCCGCATTGGGATCTGGGGCCGGAGCTCGGGATCCTTGATCTGGAACGCGCGGTAAAACTGACGGGCGCGCGCTTCGCGGTGTACTGGGACTTAGGCGCAAAGCTCGAGCGGGCGCTTGCGAACTTCATGCTCGATCTGCATACGCGCGAGCACGGGTACAGGGAAGTCCTTCCGCCCTATCTCGTGAATTCCGATTCGATGTACGGTACGGGGCAGCTTCCGAAATTTGCCTCAGATTCATTTCGCGTGCCGCACGGAGAGAAGGATCTCTGGCTGATCCCGACGGCGGAAGTCCCGGTTACGAATCTGTATCGCGATGAAGTGCTGGAGCAAGCGCGCCTGCCGATTTCGCTTACGGCCTACACACCGTGCTTCCGCAGCGAAGCCGGGTCCTACGGGAAGGATGTGCGCGGCATCATCCGGCAGCACCAGTTTCAGAAAGTGGAACTCGTCAGATTCGCGCATCCGGAGCATTCCTATGAAGAGCACGAGAGGCTCACGCGCGATGCCGAAGAAGTTTTGCAGAAACTTGGACTGCATCACCGCACGATGACGCTATGCACGGGCGACATGGGACCGTCGTCGGCGAAGACCTACGATATTGAAGTTTGGCTGCCGGGACAGCAACTGTACCGCGAGATTTCGTCGTGCTCGAATTTCGAGGCGTATCAGGCGCGGCGCGCCAATATACGGTTCCGTCCCGAGGGCAAGAACAAGACGGAGTTCGTACATACATTGAACGGCAGTGCATTAGCCGTTGGCCGGACCTGGGTCGCGATTATCGAGAATTATCAGCAGGCCGACGGAAGCGTAATGATTCCGGAGGCACTGCGTCCGTATGTCGGCGCGGAGCGAATCACACCGAAGAAGTTCTGAGGTGCGAACTTCGAGCTCGAAGCTTACACTCCATACCTCAGGGCGAGAACTTCGCCGTTGACTGTAGTGGCATTGCCAAGCGAAGGACTGGTCACTAGACTTGCAGAGAGCAGAACTCACGACCGCCGTACCCGGCGCGCCCCTGCCCATGAACGCCATCTGGCGAACAATTCGCAGCTACATTCTGTGGCAGCATGAGCGGGGGACACTCCATTACGACATTATGGTCACGCTGATCCTGATCTTCATCTTTTTTTCGCCGCGCGTGATCAATTTCAATGACAAACCTGTAGCGCGCGATCCGCATCCGACTGAGGTAGTCGTCACTTCGGACATCGAAGGACGGCTGATTTATCAGGTTCCGGCGAGCGCGCTGAGCACGGGAGATGATCGGGCGATGCGGGAACAATTGCTGCGCATCATCGAACCGATTTCGGGAGCGATTTCGATTGTCAGTTACGAGACAGTGTCCGATCGGAAAGGCAAGCTGCTGGGTTACCGGGTGGTTGCGAGACGGGAGTAGATGCAGAACAAAGCGGCAGTGGAAAGAGAACGTCGATGAAGCATCTCTCGCTGATGTTTGCGATCGCCCTAGGGTGTGCCGCCGTAAGTCTCGGCGCGGGTACTCAACCCAAACCCGATGATTCGGCGAGCCTGGACGCCGTCCTTCGAAAAATGAATGACGTCTCGGCGAACTTCCGCAGCGCACAAGCGGAGTTCGAGTGGGACTACTACCAGAAAGTGATCGATGAGACTGTGGATGTGCAGGTGGGAACCATCTACTATCGCCGTGCCGGGAAAGAAATCGAGATGATTGCCAATGTCAAGAAAGCGGGCGAAAGCGCCTCCACGCTGAAGCCGGAACCGAAATACGTGCTGTTCAGCGAAGGGAAGATCCGCATGTACGAGCCGAAGATCGACCGGGTGACGCTATACGATCTGGGCAAAGACAAGGGTGATCTCGAAAGTTATGTGGTGCTTGGTTTCGGAGGCAGCGGCGAGGACTTGCGGAAAACGTTCGACGTGACCTATCAGGGAACGGAGAACATTTACGGCGTCAATGCCGCCAAGTTGCAGCTAGTCCCCAAGTCGGAGGGTGTGCGAAAGTATTACAACCGGATGATCCTTTGGATCGATCCCGATAAAGGTGTTTCCGTGCAGCAGCAGTTTTTTACGCCGCAGGGTGACTACCGACTTTGCAAGTATCCCCCTCCGTCAATCAAGCTGAACGAGAAAATCGACAACGATGTGTTCAAGCTGAAGACCACGAGCAAGACCCAAACGATCTCGCCAAAGGGTTGAATGGCAGGGGTTCAGGGATCAGGGGTTAGGGCGCGCCAGCCGATTGATCCTGGGCACTGGTGTCTACTCCCTAATCCCCATAAGTTCTTGAAGTTAAAAGGGAAGAAATACTTCTGAGATTCACACAGTGGGCTATATACTGACCGAACCATCTGTAGGGCTTATTCATGGCGAAGGTTTTTACGATTCCTGTCCCTCCCAGGCTGGGCAACAAACGCCGGGAGCGCACCTCTGATCCTCGATACGTCGATGGACAACGCCTGCTGGTCGAAGCGATGAAGTACCTGGCGCAGGCCGACCCGGTCGCCAACCGCCCAGCCATTGAGTTGATCTCCGAGCACGTACGGACGCGGTTCAGGATGAGCGACTCGCCGCTCGGGTAGGCGCACACGCCACCCTTGAGCTTTTTTCACTGGAACAGTAAAAGCAAAAGGGAGCAGGACGCATCCAGCCCCCTTTCCGTTTGACTCAGAATGAGTAACGCAAGCCGATCTGCATCACACGTGGCTGGCCTTGGATCTGAGTGAAATTGTAGAAATCGTCAGGCGGAGTAGCTCCAGTGAGACCTGGGTCGGCTGCCACCCCCCCGTTTGACCAACTGGTAAAATGTTGAGTGTTGGTGACATTGAACACGTCCCAACGAAGCTGCAGTTGGTGGTTCTCGGTGATCTTCCATACTTTACCCAATCCCAGATCCAGATCGACGTATCCGGGATAGCGGAGGTAGTTCCGTGGGCCGGTCTCGCCCGGATAGGCATTTCTGAAGTTCTGATAGATCTGCGTAATGTTGCAGTTGCCAAACAGATTCGGAGTTCCGTTAGTTGGCTTATTGGGGCACGAATGGATTGGAGTAAGGGGCGTAACGTTGGACTGGAAATCCCAGTTCGTCGCCCAGCGACCGTCGTCATATGGAGAGGTCACGGGTAGACCTGTGTTCCAGCGGAAGATGCTGGAAAGCTGCCACCCACCCAAGATTGCATCAACTAACTGATTAGAGTTGCCCAATAGTGCCCTGCCTTTTCCAAGAGGCAATTGCCAAACGATATCGGCGTTTATGTTGTGGCGAACGTCGAAATCGGAGCTGGCATAATTGTCATGCTGGCGAATCGGGTTGACGATGAACGAGCCGTTGCCTTGGAAGTTGCCTCCGATTCCGGTTTCAACCTGCAGACCGGAGGCATCGTCGAGCGAATGAGACCAGGTGTAATTGAAGTCGAAGGTCAGAGTACTCAAGCGCTGGCGATAGGAGAGGGCGAGCGCGTGGTAGTTGGAATTTCCAATCGTGCTCCACGCGGACAATGTGCCGTACTGTGGCTGCATAAAGTGCGGCCCAAAACCGTTGAACGCCATGGCTTGATCCGCCTCCGCCTGAACATCTGTCCAGTCGTTAGCCTCGAAGTAGTCGTTCAACTGGTACTCGCCGTAGAAGGCTTGTGCATTGGTCCAAGCAGGGTCATAGTCGAGTCCGTCGTAATCTCCGATAATGGATGCCATCCCTGCTGGAAAAATGTTGTTGAAATAGCTGGCAACGTCCGATGGAATCAGTGAGGGGACTTGGCTGATATCCACTCCCTGTTGACGCAGCTTCTCAAGCACAGTGGCGGCTGTATACCAGTCAAGGCCCGTTTGAGAGTCTCTTAGGTTGCTGAACGCGCCGATGTCGCGATGGGCGAGCAAACTCCGGCCCATGCGACCGATGTACGACGCGGAAAAGACAGCACCCTTGGGAAGTGTTCGCTCGAAGGTGAAGTTCCAAACATACTCCGTGGGCGCATGTAGACCCGAATCCAAGGATGATTCAATACGCTCTCCGAATTGATCATCGCCATTCAAAGAAGACGCTTCCAGCGGGAAATTGAGGCCACCCGGCACCGTGCCGCCTGCGGTCCCAATTAGAGACCGAACATCCTGACCAAATCCGGTGAAAAGTGGGCCCAGCGGTTTGCCGTTGGATTGGGTGCTGTCAAAGGTATTCGCGTGATTGGTGAAATTGGAAGTGAAGCCGAGGGAGTTGTTCAGGTCCCAATCGACCGCGAGCGCTTGCCCATAATAGTCATTTGTCAGAGCAAAGCCGCCTCGCAATACGGATTCGCCTTTGTTACCGAACAAATGACCGAAGAACCCTGACCCGCCGTTCGGTGACCAGGCAACTGCCAGCCGAGGCTGGAAATTGTTCTTGTCCCAGTTGTACATCGGCGGTCCGCCGTTGGCTGGGCCGGATCGATTCACGCAAATCGGGTCCGTGTAGTTTGTTCCCTGGCCCGCCGCAGCTAAGCGCCGGTGAAATATCGTGGTGAGCGATGTCAACTGGCATCCGGAACCTGCATCGATTCCGGGCTGGACTTCGTAACCTTGGGTTTCGTACACAGGACGTTCGAGGCTGTATCGCAAGCCCAGTGTGAGGGTTAGATTGGGGCGGACTTTCCAAGTGTCCTGAACGTAGCTATCGTAAGCCTGCGTCGCAAAATTGCGCGAGGTGGGGCTTCCCGCTGGCAGCAAGTTTCCGCTTTTGTCAAACGTAAAGTTGGCTGTCATCTCGGTAAACCGGCCGATAGCCGCGGTTCCGGCGTTTCTCACCTGAAGCGTTGAAAGCAGCGACTGTCCGGCACCTTCATCTCCCGGCAAACCGTTCGCGTCCAAATATGCCTGGAAATCTCCGGGAATGTTGGATCCAGTGTTCAGATAAAACGAGGGATTGGTTTCCGCGAAATCGTACGCGCTAGCGAAGCTAACCCGCTGATTGCTAATCTTGCGAACGTTCACACCGAACTGGATGTTGTGGTTTCCTTTGATCCAGGAAAGATCGTCGGTAAAGTTGTGAACTGGCGTCACTCGCGAAAGCGGGTGCGTCTCGCCATTGGACTGAAACACAAAGCGGAAGTCAATGTCATTTCCCGTGCTGTCGCCGCCCTCTGTGAACGCTTGGCGGGTAAAGCCGTACCTAAAGCTGTTTACCCAATGATTGCCAATGGTCCAGGTGTGACCGGCCGCAATACCCCAGGGGTGGCTCCAGGTCTGGGGCGACGGGGTATCAGGAAGCCACTGGGGGAGTGTCTGGTGGTCGTAGATGACATTCGTCCTGAAGAATGCAGTCTGATGGCCGGAGATGTTGAAGTCGAGTTTGGCGACATGGGAGTTAAGTTTGGTTGGGGTCGGGGCGTTAAAGCGAAATCCACCCGTATTTAGTTGATCTCCAGTGGTTGTGTCGTTTGCGGGGTACTTGGCGGCAGCGGCAGCTAATGCATCCAGCGCTACCTGGTTGACACCGGCACCATCGGTGCCTCCGAACGGCCCGGGATTAGCAGGACTCACAGTGAGAGAGTCTTGCTGTACTCCACTGCACGCAGCATCCGTACAGTACTGATAGTTGATCGTGCCCTGCCCGAGGTTCGCTAACGGCACCGTCCGCACAACACTCTGACCGCTGGCATCATGACGTCCTTCGTAGCTGTAGAAGAAGAATGCGCGATCCTTGACGATAGGACCACCGATAGCGCCGCCAAACGTATTCCGTTGGAGAGGTGTGCGCGGAACGATAGGGTCGGCATGGTTGTTGAACCAATCGTTCGCCGTAAAACCTCTTGACCGATAAAACTCAAATGCTGCGCCGTGTAACTTATTGGTGCCGGCTTTGGTGATTAGATTCACCTGAGAACCGGACGATCGGCCTTGATTGGCGTTGCCATTCGCTGTCGTGACACGAAATTCTTCGATCGCTTCTGAATTCAACCTCAGCACGGGGCCGCTAGTGATATCTCCTCGGTCATTGTCCAAGGCACCGATAATCAGGCCGTTGGTGCTTCGTGGGATTTCCGCATTTCCGGTCTGAGCGTTGTTGATGTCAACACCATCAAGGGTCACATTCGCTTGGTCCGCCCTCGCCCCGGTGACATATCCTTCACGAGTGGCGCCCGGTTGCAGGCTGAGCAAGTCGACCACATTGCGGGCTTCCAAAGGCAGTTGAGTAATCTGCATGGACTCGAAGTTGTTTCCGAGCGTGGCGTCTTGTGTATTGATCACTGCCTCTTGGGCGCTGGCCTGGACCTCCACAACTTCCGTGGTGGCTCCTACTTCGAGTTGAACATCATTCTCCGTCTGTTTCCCGATCAAGGCTTTGACACTGCCAACGAGTTTCTTCTTAAAACCCTTGGCCTCCACTTCGAGGCGATAATCGGCTGGCGTAATCAGGTCGAATACGTAAGCGCCAGTATCGGTCGTCTTGGTGGTACGCACGGCGTTGGTGGCGACATTTGTCAGGGTCACCGTCGCTTCCGGCACAACCCGGCCCTGTTCATCGGTCACAACGCCACGAATGGTTGAAGTTCCAGTCTGACCCCATGCTGCCAATGTTGCCAACGTCACGGCGCTCGCCAACAACACCGCCCTGGTTAGACGCATGCTCAGTCCCCTTTTTGTCCGTCAGTTTTCCGAAATGGTGGGCTTTTTCCCCGTTCTTTCAGTCCGCACTATGAACCCCAGACCCCTAATGGGGCGTTATTGTGCTACCGCGCGACGGAAATGTTCAAGTCGAATCTTGCAAATGAATCGATTGAATGCTGGCGAAAGGCGCTGCTCTGCGAACATGACCGCGGGTTAGTCTATGGAACCGCTCACAATTGCGAGGATCTTGCGGATGCTCAGCGGAGGTGTAGCAACAGAACGAATCCGCTGATGCGAGAATTTTCAGCGTCCGAGGGGTGGGTTAAGGCTTGCGCTTGACGCCTCTTACGCCCGGACGAGAGTGCGCCCTCCCGCGGTTTCAGCGGCGTTGAAACAGAGCCGAAGCTGCCACGATGAGTGCTGGGAAGCATTCCAGCGTGTACCGAGGCTCAGGATTTTCGAGGCTTCCGAGGAAAAGAGAGCGCATCAATGCAAACAAGAGTAGCAGTCCGATCCCAAACGAGGCGCGGCCGCGGATGAACCCGGCAATTCCCATCAAAACGTAGACGAGATTGATGACTCCGAAGGCGAGGCTGAGCGTGAGCCATCGGGGATCGTCGTTGAACTCCCACCATCGCGGGTCAGAAGGAAACAGTTCCGTTCTTGGGCGCAGCCACATGTCAGCGATTCGCAGCGTTGGCAGCCAAACGTAGTAACGAAGAGGCGCGGCGTGGATTCGATCATCGGCCAGGGCGGCAAAGCGTGCGTCCAGCTCCGGAGAGATTTCGTGACTCGTGTTGTATTCCGAGACCCGCTGCTCCGTCTCCGTGCGCTGCTGGGCAGAATCGAAGGCTCGGTCGGGCAAGCGGGTGACGTCGATGTCGGAGCCGGGGACGGGCCAGTAGATCTCCTCGACCGAGACGTAGTCGGCCATCCAAGTCTTGACCCATCGGTTGAAGCCGGGCATGAGTGCTTCGTCGGAATCATTGGCATAACGCGGGGCCAGGGGCTGGAACCGGTGAAGCGTGTGGAAGTTGCGGAGCGTCCAGGGGACCAGCGGGGCCAAGGCAGCTGTGGTTAGCAGAACTCCGGCTACGGTAAGAATCTGAGAGGTCAAGAGTCTCCTCGCCGGGGCGGTGGGCAAGACTTGTCCCGAGCGAAGTCGAAGGATGCCCGGCGGCGAGCCGCTGGCAACGGCGACGCTATAGAGAAGCAACCAAAGAAGATACCCGCCAATGGCGGCCAGGAGGATTCCGCCGTCGGGTCTAAGCAGGATAGCGGCCCCGATCGCCAGGCCGCACGCCAGCCAAGTGGAATTCGGGCTTGCGGTCGGTCCTCCGATACTCAGTGCCCGGAATGCCAGATCTGTCGCGAGTGCGGTGAAGAAGATTTCCAGGGTCTCGGTCAATGCGGCGGCAGCGTAGTTGGCAAGAAAGGGGCAGAACCCGGCTAGAAGAAAAGCCGCTTTTGCGGCACGGTCCGAAAATAGGCGTCGTGCCATGTCTGCGATCAGCAGGCACGTTCCCAAGTCGACGATAGTCTGCACCAGCAACCCCGCGCGGAAATTGTCGATCCCGAACAGCCAGAAAATTGCTGCTAGAAACGCAGGGTATCCGGGTAAGCGCGAGAGTGTGGGCATAATTGCGCCCGAATTCGTGATGCCGTAAACACCGTGCTGCATCCAGTTTTTGGCGATGTCGGCATAGAGCCGGGAGTCGTCGACCACAGCGGGAGCACGGAAGACCAGGAAAAGCCGGAAAGCCAGAGCGAAGAAGGTGGCTCCGGCAAAAAACTTAGCGTGCTTCCGAACTGGCTCGCGCATCCAAAGTTCGACCCATGCGAATCATAGCGCGTCGCGGCGATCGCGGCGTCGGAAAACTGCATCTCACGTAAGCAGAACCACTGTGGCCCTGTCTTTCCGATCATTGACCGTGTGCTGCGCGCAGCATACGATGAATTTCGTCCCTCATGCCTCAACCGGTTTTTTATGATCCGCGACGCGCCCGCTGGAAGCGGCTGCGCCGCCTTTTTGACGTCACAGCCGTCCTGCTTTCCGCTCTTCTTGTTTTCTTCGTCTACACTGCGTTGCGCGATGAACCGCTGCCCGAGTTGTTCTTCTTTCCGCAAAAGCGTCCTTTAAAAGCTCTAAAGGAAACGGAGAAACAAAAGGCCCGGGAACGCGCGAGGAAAGCCGCGGCTCACTCTCACCGGAAGTCGAAGCTGGCGGCCTCGCAGGTAAAGCTGAACCAGGAGGAAGGGATCCGCGCCGCTTTTTATGTGCCATGGGACGCGGCCAGTTTCTCCTCTCTCCGTTCGTACGCGCACCAGATCGACATGCTTTATCCCGACTGGCTGCACGTCTTCACCCCAGATGGGCATCTTCAGGGAGTCGACGATCAGACCAACAAATATTTTGACGTAGTCCAGGGGGACAGAGTTTTGCCGGTCGACGACCGGGTGATGCCATTTTTGAGGTCCGACGATCCGACCATGGAAGTCTTCCCCATGGTGAACAACTCTGACGGCGCGAACTGGGTGGATATTTCGGAGTTCCTGAACAATCCCGATGCGCGAGCCCTGTTCCGGAAGCAGGCCGGGCAGTTCTTATCGTCGGGGCGGTTTCACGGGCTAATGATCGACTTCGAGGCCTTTCCGGTCAGAGGTCAGGCTGGGTACGTCGCCTTGTTGCGGGAATTGTCGGGCGACTTGCATGGGCGCGGGATGAAGCTGTACGTCTCGGTGCCTCCACACAATGACGAGTTCGACTATGGAGCGATTTCCGCCGCTGCCGATGGCGTGGTGCTGATGAACTACGACGAACACTATCCGGGAGCGGCGGCCGGGCCCGTAGCGTCGCAGGATTGGTTTGAGCAGAATCTGACGCACGCGTCGAGCGTAATCCCGAAGGAGAAAGTGATCTGCGCGATCGCGAACTATGGGTACGACTGGGTGCAGAAGCCGAAGAGGGGGAAGTTGCCACCAGAGGTGCACGACAGCACCGTGAGCGTGCAGGAGGCCTGGCTGGCGGCGCGTGATTCGGATGAGGATGTCAATTTCGATGATGACGCGATGAATCCGCACTTCAGCTATCTCGACGAACACAATTTGCGGCATGACATATGGTTCGTCGATGCGGTGACGGCGCTGAATCAGATGCGCGCGGCGCAATCGGTTGGGATCAAGACCTTCGCGTTGTGGCGCCTGGGCAGTGAAGATCGCTCGCTGTGGCGCGTGTGGGACATGCCGGGCGACACGGGCGCACCGGACAAACTGCGCAAAGTTCCTCCTGGCGCCGACGTGGATATGGAAGGCCAGGGCGAAATCCTGCGCATTGAAGACAGGCCCGCTGACGGTGTTCGCGACATCAGTGTCGACGCCAACAGCAAGATGATTGAGGATGAGGTTTTCCAGACTTTGCCGGAGCCGTATCGTGTCGCACGCTATGGGTACTCGCCGAAAAAGGTCGTGATCACCTTCGACGATGGTCCCGACCCGCAGTGGACTCCGAAAATCCTCGATGTTCTCAAGCACAAGGGCGCAAAGGCGACCTTCTTCATGATCGGCATTCAGGCTGACAAGTTCTCCGGGTTGGCAAAGCGAATTTACGACGAAGGCCACACGATAGGAAACCACACGTTTACCCATCCCGACGTGACCGATATGTCCAAGCCGCTTTTCAAAGCGGAGTTAAATATCACTGAGCGGCTGTTCGCCAGCATGTTGGGTGTGCGCACGACGCTGATGCGTCCTCCATATGCGATTGATGAAGAGCCGGACACGGCCGACCAGGTTCGTCCGCTCGAAATTCCGCAGGAGATGGGCTACATCACCATCGGGAACCGCATCGATCCGAACGACTGGAGTGATAATCCACGCCGCACCGCCGAGCAGATCACGGACTATGTGCTCTCGCATCTGCCGCCGTGCCGAGTGGAGAACCTGCGCTGCGGAAACATCCTGTTGCTGCATGATGGAGGCGGCGATCGTTCGGAGACAGTTCGGGCGCTGCCGATGATCATCGATGGCGTGCGGGCGCGAGGATACAACATTGCACCGGTCTACGAACTCCTCGGCATGCA
>Ga0335070_10004484_pt1 | contig 16332 bp, 18 predicted proteins | sample Lox_Sample_13_FD_206722 | JGI IMG/M metagenome (GOLD analysis project Ga0335070, IMG submission 206722) | Soil microbial communities from Loxahatchee National Wildlife Refuge, Florida, United States - Lox_Sample_1.3 | ecosystem: Environmental > Terrestrial > Soil > Wetlands | place: USA... | reverse complement strand
CCTTTGCTCAACAGAGCGTCCACGCAGAGTGGCTCCAGACTTTCGATACGTCCCTGGATGAGAGAAAGGTTGGGGAGTTTGAGACTCCTTTTGATGTGTCTCTGGAACTGAATCTTCCTGAGGGACTTATCAACGGAAAACATCTGCATTGTTTCATCGATGATCGCAAGGGTGAGCGCCAAAATCCCGTTTCCTGAGCCTATGTCGACGGCTACCCTGACGTCTTTGATCACGCTGGAGAGGAAAAAGGCGTCGTAAAGAAGCTCCCGGATCACCCACTCAACCGGCCGTTTCGCAGTGAGATTGACGCGTCTGTTCCAGCGATCCAGTTCCTGCATATAGATGGAGAGCTTCTCCACGGTGGATGGTGAGTGCACAATGCTGAAGAAACCCAGCCCTTGTTGTATCAATGTCTCTGAAGAATTGGTTTTCAATTGTCGCCCACCTTGCCGCTCGCCGCACTTCTTTGCGTTGCGTGCAGTCGCCAGCCTTTAAGTACATTAGCATAAGTAGCGCTCTTCTGTTATACTAAGCCTCATGCGTAAAACTGCAGTACTGCTTTTGGTTCTTGCGTGTCTTTTACCGCTCTCCTGCTCTAAAAAGACCGTAACAAAGAAAGTCGACAACCCGGGCGTGATTTACGTCGAGGGCGTGGAGTTGATGAAGAAGAAAAAATGGGATCAAGCCATAGCCAAGTTTGCGCAAATCAGAGAGAATTATCCTTTCGACCCCATGGCTGACGTGGCGGCAGTCAAGCTCGGCGACGTTTACTTCGAGCGAAAAGAGTATCTGATGGCATCCAGCGTGTACACCGATTTTCTCAACTCCCACCCTGACGACGAGAATGCTCCCTACGTGCTCTGGCGTCTGGGAGAGTCTTTTGACAAACTTTCCTTAACCATAGACAGAGACCAGACCTATACGCTCAAAGCCATTGAAAGGTTTACGTACCTTCAGAACAGATACCCTGAGACGCAATATGCCAAGGACGCGGCTGTGCCTTTGCAGCGAATGACCCAGAAACTCGCTGATCGGGAGTTGTACGTCGGAGAATTCTACTACAAGACCGGTAACTATAATGCTGCCGTGACCCGGCTGGAGTACTTCATTACCAAGTATCCTACAGCGAAGGGCATCGACCAGGCATACTTTATACTTTCAGCATCCTACAAGGAACTCGATGAGCCCCAGAGGGCCAACCTGTATCACGAGAGGCTGGTCAAAGAGTATCCTGACAGCCCGCTTCTTGCATCCAAAGGTAAGAAGGTGACTAAAACAAAGGTCACTGTGGCAGATGCAGCGTCTGGAAGCGGCACTGGAAAAAAATCGAAGCAGATAACGGTCCGATCCCCTACTGCAGCAGCAACGACAGGGGCCCAAAAAGACGCCGCCACAGGCAAGAGCGGCACGGCCCAGGCCACAACAAAGCCAGATCAGAAGACAGCACCCGCGACGGAACAGAAAGCAGAACGGAAACCGGAAGCGGCGCCCCCAGCAGATAAGAGCGGTACAGAGCCACTCCCGCGCCTGACCGAGGAGAAGAAACTGCGTCAGATAGAACTCTATCCTCCTGCCGAGGAAGCGGCTCCGGCTGAACCCCAGAAACTGGCGTCTGCTGACTCCGGGCAGGCCACAAAGGGTAAGGGGCTAACTGGAGAGCCGCCGGCACAGGGACAGGTCACATCGAATGGACAGGCAGGAAAGCCTGAAGGAAAGGGCGGCGCACTCGGTTTTTTCAATACGAAAAAGCCTGTGGATATTGTATCCGATTCGATGGAAGGGCTGGAGAAGGGAAAAATTATTATCTTCAAGGGAAACGTGTTGACCAAGCAGGATGATCTGCAGATTTTTTCAGATACGCTCACCGCGTACCTGAACGAAGAGAGCAACGAGGTGGAGAAGGCCGATGCGGAGGGCAATGTGAAGATCGTGAAGGGCGACAGAACGGCGACCTGCAGGCAGGCCTTGTTCGAAAATGCCAAGGGCGAGATAACATTGAAGGGCAACGTGGTTGTTTACTCGGGCGCTGACAGGCTCGCAGGAGAAACTGTGATCTATTACATCAATGAAGACCGCGTGACTGTGGAAGGGGAAAAGGATACGAAGGCCCGCGTCACCGTTCAGCCGAAGAAGTAGTCTTCAGAAATCCTATTTCAGCATCTTTTCTATACACAAGTGCCTGGCACGTCGCGACGAGACCTTCGCTGTCGTTGACCGTAATCTGATATGTTGCAGTTCTTCTTCCCCTGCTTACTTCTCTCGACTCTGCGCGCAGAAGGCTGTTCTTCAGCGCGGGCTTAATGTACGTCATGTTCATGTTCAGAGCCAGTGCCACAGTCCCATGGCTGTTTGACGAGATCTCGAAGGCTTCGTCGATCAATGAGAAGACAGCGCCACCGTGCGCTATGCCATGGATATTATCGAGAGCATCGGTGTAGTGCATCTCGCAGAGAGCGTAGCCTTCCTGCACATCCACGAGTTTTATACTGAGAAGCTTTGAATAAGGCTCCTGTGAGACCTTGTTGAAAAAGGCTTCGCGTTGCCAATCTTGCATATGATCAGCCGAGCACTTTCTTGAGGGAATTCTCAACGGTGCCCTTGGGAACGGCTCCCACAATTCGATCGACCACTTCCCCGTTCTGAAAGAGAAGCAGTGTTGGAATCCCCCTTATGCCGAACTTTGCCGGCGTCATGGGATTTGCGTCCACATTCATCTTCATTACCTTCACCTTGCCCTCATACTCTCCCGCCAAACCCTCCACAATGGGGCCCATCATCTGGCACGGTCCGCACCACGTGGCCCAGAAATCGACCAGGACAGGCATTGTAGATTCAGCCACTTCTTTTGCAAAATCTGCGTCATTCAGCACCAAGGCTTTCTCCATAATTACCTCCTTTTAGTATCCATTTCGCAATGCTTGTCATTTCAACGCCGTGCCTCGCGGTCGGCAGAGGCGGTATTCTTGATCGCTTCGCTGTGTGTCATGCCTCCCCGTTGAAAAGATACATGGCACACACGAGCCGCTGAGGATAGCTTCAGGACAACATGCTGTAGTGAATGGTCACGCCATTCAGGGTGCTACTTTCAGCTGAATCGGGTAGTCTTTCCGCATCCCAAAGAGACAGGTTCTGATGACTTCCGGTTGTCCAAGCTGCCGCATATCGGACACGCAGTTTTGCTTGCGTCAGAACTCTTTTCAAAGGTCTTGCCACACTTATTGCAGGTATACTTTTCCTCTGCCATTCTTTCTACCTCCGTAGTGTCTGCGCTGGTTGCTTATATAATATAAGAGGACCAATGAAGTATTACAACTGTCGTCCGGTGTCGCAGGAATCCTTCCTGCCGGGGGCAACTCAGGTTCCAATGCCCAGACGGGGGAGAATATACCGGTTGAGGAGGAACCACGCAATGACGATGAGTGGCAGGGCTATCAGTTCCAGCATGTCTCCAGTGTTACCAGATCACATCAATTTTTTGAGGACTGCGGGTCATGCCGACATATACATCCTCGTCGGACAACTCGTTGTAACCTATTTCCTTGCGCACCTGGCTACCGCCGCAATTGGGACAAAATATGTTCTTTGGATTCGGCAACAGAAAAAGGCAGCCGCATTGATCGCACAGATATTCATCGGGTATCTTCACCGTTTGCCCTCCTTTTTTCCCTGCATTCAGGATCATCCATACACATCCGGTTGATAATGCAGCGACTCCTGTGAGTGCAATAGTCAAGGGGATGCGGGCACGGCTGTATGGTGATGTCTACTTCCTGATTATATCTTTCGCATGTGAGCTGTGTCATGAACAGGAGTAAACCTTCACTCGTACGCTAACATAGTACATCGATGCACCGGTAATGTCAACAATCCTGTAAGTACCCGTCACATAGAGTTCACGGAAAAGAATTCCTGAAGAACCACTTGGAAGTTCTTTTCGATTGTCTTCTTTCCCTTGACAACTTCTCCGTGTCCGGGCACGAGGTATTCAATATCCAGCTTCGAGAGTCGTGCGATACTCTCCGCCAACGCGCGTATATCTCCTCCCGGCAGGTCGGTGCGTCCCACACCCATATAGAAGAGAGTATCCCCGGAAAAGAGCACCTTACGATCCTGCCAGTACAAGCATAGTGATCCCGGTGAATGGCCGGGAGTATGGAGTACCTGAAAGCGTTTGGTCCCCAGCGTGAGGGAGCCCTCTGTCAGAAGAAGGTTGAACGGCGCTTTTGGTACCTGACACCCGGTCATCATAAACAGGTCTTTTCCTTCGTGTTTGAGGTATTCGTATTCCCTCCGACTGATAGCGATTATTACTTCCGGATCAAAGCGTCCCGCTGCTTCCAGGTGGTCCGGATGGCCGTGCGTACATATGACGAGTTTGCTCGATTCAAGAGCGATGCCGTCCCGCACAGCCCCCTGAATCACATGGCTAAAGAGGTGCGTGTGGCCAGGGTCGATCAGCGTTGGCACCTCACCATCTATGAAAATAGTATTCGCGTTGTTCTCCTGGGCCGAGACCCAGGGGTAGACGTACAGATCTTCAATGAGTTTCATAGTCTCTGCTCGATCCTGTAACTGTCGGGATTGATATCTATTCTTTCAGTTGTCTCCCTGCGGGCATGGCCGTCAAAGAACTCCAGGCTCACGGCGGGCGACGTATTTCTGCTGTAGAAAGCTACGATGGAAATGATCTTCCGTAGCGTGGCCCGCTCCAGGGAACCTTTGAACATTGCCGTCGGGCCTTTGAAAAGGACTGGATAGGCCAGTGTAAACGGAGGACTCCAGAATGACGTCAGCCATTTGTTTTCATCGCTGTTACGCCCCAGGACCAGTTTCATCCCGTCGATTCTGAAATGGCGGCCGATCCTCAGAAGGGCAATGTCCTTCATGGAAAAGGGCACATCCCGGGCCATCAGCTCTGACAACTTCTGCGAGTAGACGGGGTCTGTAAGCAAACAGCCGCCTGCAGGGGCTCCGAAGGCGCGAAGTGCGTGCTTCTCAGCCAGGCGGTACTGCTCCTTTCGCGACCTCCCCGAGATGGAAAGGAGTTGTTCGCGGTTTATCAGTCCTTCCTCTTCGGCCTTTGTGGAGGGAAAGAGCCTTGCCGAAAGGGGTCTCAGGATATACCCTGAAAGGCCGCTTTCCTTCTCGATCATCATTATGGTCCGTCTCATCTGCGACATGGGTCTCTGGCCAAGGACTTCACCGGTGATGACGAAGCTGGCTCCTTCCGCCTGCATAATCCTGGATGCCTCTCGCAGCATGAATACCTTGCAATCTATGCATGGATTCATGTTTTTTCCGTAGCCATGGGCCGGCTTTTTTACGATCTCCAGGAACTCGGCACCCTTATCCTGTATGATCAATGGAATGCCGAGATCCTGAGCAGTCTTCACTGCCATTCCTCCTCTATCACCGCTGATGCTGTTGCATAGCAGCGACGTAAAGTGGAGCCCCACAACCTCCACGCCTTGATCGAGCACAAGTTTCGTCGCGAGGGCGCTGTCCAGCCCGCCTGACATGAGTGATATCGCTCTTATGGGCATAAATGAGATAAGCTCTTATAGTGCACTATACTACTTCTTTTTTACCCGCCCCTTCAAGCCATCTGCGTGCTTTGGCGGAGCACCTGTTCCCGGTCAAAGCACAAGCTCGATTAGTGGCCAGCGATTTAGATATTGGAATTTTTCCGGAATACACATATAATGTACTTGGTTTGGTAAAAAGATTCTTATACTTCGTTTACGAGAGACTTCTTTCCCGAGAAATCAAGCAAGGTCCTATACCAACCCACCTCGGCCTCATTCTCGATGGCAATCGACGCTACGCGCGCGAAATGGGCTTTGACGATCTTGCAGACGGACACCGCGAGGGAGCCCGCAGATTGGACGCGGTACTGCAGTGGTGCGGCGAGCTGGACGTCAAAATAATCACGATATGGGTGCTTTCGCCTGACAATATTCAGAGAAGCACGGAAGAGGTTGAGGGGCTCTTCAGCGTGATAAAGGAAAAGATGGAGGAGCTTTCCAATAATCCGGTAGTGAGGCGTTACGGTTACAGGATAACGACCGTCGGGAATCTCGACACGTTGCCGGACAGCGTCAGGGCAGCCATACGGAAATCGGAAGAATCCACAAGGGACCATGGAGAAAGGATACTCAATATTGCAATCGCCTATGGCGGCAGAGAGGAGATCGTGGAAGCCGTGCGCAAGAGTATACTGGAAAAGAAGGAAGGCTCTGTAGCAGATCTTGCCGCATCGCTGACCGCAGAAGATATTGCCAGCCATCTTTACACATGCGGCATTCCTGATCCGGACCTGATCATCAGAACCAGTGGAGAGGTTCGCCTTTCCGGTTTTCTCCTGTGGCAAAGCGCATACAGTGAGTTCTATTTTTGCGATGCGCTTTGGCCTGCCTTCCGTAAGATAGACTTTTTTAGGGCTATCCGTAGTTACCAGGAACGTACCAGGAGATTCGGTAGATGAGCGTGCCGGAGGAAGCCGTCGTCTACCTCAGGCAGACAGAACTCCTGTCGGGCCTTGATGACGTGACCCTAACGACAATCGCCGCAAGACTGAAAAAAGGCGCGTATCCTGCCGGCGCTGTCATCGTCAAGGAAGGAGAGCCTGGCGACGCCCTCTTTCTCATCATAAGTGGTCTTGTCGAAGTAAAGAAAAGAGAACCGTCTATCGGGGCTGATCTGACCCTGGCGAAAATAGGTAAGGGCGCCTGTTTCGGAGAAATGTCGCTTTTGAGCGGCAAACCAAGGAGCGCGACCGTGGTTGCTGCTGAGCCCACGGAAGTTTACCTGCTGGGGGGTAAAGACTTTGAATCGCTGCTCCTCGCAAGTCCTTCGATGTCCCTGTCACTCAACAGGATGTTTGCGGGTCGTATAGAGGAGATGAACCTCAATAAAGGATTGAACGTTGTTTCTCCGACCAGGCTCAGTCTGGACAGGGAGATCGTTGGGTTAATGCCTGAGCAGTTCCTTCTTAGGCACAGGGTGCTCCCTTTGGGCTATTCGGCGGGGACCCTGACTCTTGCCATGGTGAACCCCGCGGATATCCTTGTCCTGGATGAAGTCAGAAAATTTGTGAAGCACGTGCCCATCGAGCCTGTTCTCATGACAGCCGAAGATTTCAGTTTCTTTATGAAGGATGGCTATCGGAAAGTGATGGAAGGAGGGGGCAGCAGTAAAGCCTCCGGCATTGGTATTTCTACAGATGGGACTGAAGCCGGGAGGCTTGATTCAGTCAAGGATATTCATTCCCCGGATAAGAGCGAAGAAGTTTCTACCATGGTGGACTTGGAAAAAGAAGCGGCAGGCGCCCCGATTGTGAGGCTCTCCAGCAACATCATCGCCCGTGCTCTCAAGAAAGGTGCGAGCGATATACATTTGGAGCCAGTAGAAGAAGGTTTGAGGGTCCGTTTCCGTGTTGATGGGTTGCTGAGTGAGGAAGAGGTGCTTCCCAAGAAGTTTCAAATGCCGCTTACCAGCCGGTTCAAGATTATCTCGGGCATCGACATCACTGAACGGCGTTTTCCCCAGGATGGAAGGATCAGTATGCGCCTGCAAGAGAGAATGGTCGATTTTCGGGTCTCGACGATTCCCACGAAGCATGGCGAGAAGATCGTAGTGAGAATACTGACCAAGGAGAGTATTCTCGGACTCGACCGGTTGATTACAGACGGGCGCACTCTCGAGCTGGTGCGGGAAATGATAAGAAAGCCCTACGGTATTATCTATGTTACCGGTCCCACCGGCTCCGGGAAAACCACCACGCTCTACAGCGCGCTTTCTGAACTGCACAGGCCGGAAGTGAATATACTCACTGCAGAAGACCCCATCGAATATGAGCTTGCCGGTGCGGCTCAGGTTCAGATTCATACCGATATCGGGCTTGATTTTGCGAGAGTGTTGCGCTCTTTCCTCAGACAAGACCCGGACATTATTCTTGTAGGGGAGACCAGGGATAAAGAGAGCGCGGCAATTGCTGTTCAGGCAGCACTTACAGGCCATCTCGTCTTCACCACGCTCCATACGAATGATGCTTCATCAACCTTTATACGGCTGATGGAAATGGATATCCAACCGCTTCTGATATCCACATCCCTGATAGGAGTTGTGGCGCAGAGACTGGTGAGAAGAGTCTGTCCTGAATGCAGAGAAGAGTATATCCCTGATGGAACCGTAGCCCAGTACCTGGGCCTTTCACGAGGTGTGCCTGTGTTCAGAGGGCGCGGATGTCCTCATTGTAACATGACTGGCTACCGGGGGCGGGTAGGCATATTTGAGGTCCTGCGAGCAAGTGAGGAGATCAAACATTTCATAGCCCAGGGAAAGAGCACTGAGGAGATCAGGAGAGCTGCGATAGCAGGGGGAATGCGCACCCTCAAGGACTACAGCGCTACGCTCCTCCGCGATGGTTTAACCTCCGTCGATGAGGTCTTAAGAACGGTGGTTCTGGACTCGTGAGACGGAAGATTGTGAAATCCCCCTATCTTTCTGCAGCGCTGCGCGTGCTCCTCGGCGTTCTTATTCTCTTGCTTGTCGCTTTGCTCTTCTACACGTACTATTCTGGTGCATGGAGAGATACGCTTCTCTTCTACAGGTATTTCTTTAACCTGAGAAGGCTGAAAACTTTTGTCGCATCTTACGGACCTTACGCATGGATCGTCTATATCTTCATCCAATGCATGCAGGTCGTCATTGCACCCATACCGGGAGAGGTGACCGGTTTTGTCGGAGGGTTGCTCTTTGGCGTTTGGGAAGGAACGCTGCTCTCCACAATAGGATTGACCATCGGTTCGTTGATTGCATTTACGATAGGCCGCCTCCTTGGCGCCGGGTTCGTTCACAAAATCGTGAAGAAGGAGTACATCGACAGGTTCGATAACTTCGTCGCCCACAAGGGACTCTACATAGCCTGGCTGCTCTTTATCCTGCCCGGCTTTCCGAAAGATTCTCTTTGCTACATTTTAGGCCTGACCAGGATGCGCTACATCGACTTAATTCTGCTTAACGTACTCGGGAGGCTCCCGGGGACACTGATGCTGGTGCTTCAAGGAAGCGCCGTTAGGAGGGGTCACTACCAGGAGTTCTCCATGTATCTTGTCGGCAGTGCAATGCTCGTGTCTGTACTTTACATATTCAGGAACCAGTTGATCCATTTTCTGGGCTGTTTTCTGCCCTTGTTAGGAAAGAAACGAGAGAACAAATAGCGCAGAAACGCTTACTCACGCGCGTGTCTGACAGAGATACTGCGAAATAAACGGAAATTCTAGGATACGCCCTCTGGTCGAAGGGTCAGTTCCACTTCCAAAGGGTCGTCCGTCACAGAGGAAGGCAGGGGAGGCAGAGGGTCAACCATGCGTAAGACACGTACCACTGATTCGTCATAAACCCTGTTTCCCGAACGTTTGTCAATAGTGATGTCGACAATCCGTCCATCTCGTCTGATTTTGATGGTGGCATTTACCTCAAGGTTCTTCTGCTGGGATGATATGAAAGGGATATGCCAGGAAGTCTCTATCTTTTCCCTCACGCCTACAAGATAACGCGCCAGTGCAGGATCTATGAGGCGTCCTCCGGCTCCGCCACTGCCGGAGAACTCCGAGGTGCCGGGCGTGCCTTTGGCGCTCGCTACGCTTGTATTCCCGGTACGCCGCTTCATCTCACGGATTCTATCTTCAACATTTTTTAAATCGTCCTTCGCCGTGTTTTGCGGTTTTTCCTTCTCAGATTTTTTTGGTGCAAGGCTTCGGACGTCCTTTTCTCTTGTGGGCGTGGGGCGCGTCTTCTTTTGGGCTGTCTGTTGAGGCTTGGCTATCTCAGGCTTTTGTGACGGGATGGCCTTGCCCTTTTCCTCCCCTGCGCTGCCCAGGCCAGGTCCAATATCACCCACCAGATTCACGGAATAGTACGATTTAGAGGCGTCGAACTTCCTGAAGGCTTTTTTGACAGGGAAACTCAGTGCCGCAAGAACTACGAGATGCAGAGCGGCTGAGATCATGAGCATTTTGTGCCAGTTCTCTTCCCTCATTTCTCGTCTATATTTTTTGTCACGATATTTATTTTATCCACGCCTGCCTCGCGGATGAGCGCCATGCAGCTGACCACAAATCCGTAAGGAACCCTACTGTCCGCGCGGAGGAATATTTCTTTGTCGGGCTTATTGGTGAAGAGCAGCTGGATGGCGGCCTTGAGATCGCTTGCCTCCAGTCTTTTTTCATTCAGGATCACCGTTTTGTCCTTGGTGATGGTGAGCACCTGAACATCCTCTTTTGACGGGAGCGGTTTAGTGGTGACTTTAGGCAGATCGATCGACATCCCGTGCTGCATCATAGGCGCGGCTATCATGAAAATGATCAGAAGCACGAGCATGATGTCAACGAGGGGGACCACGTTAATCTCTGAAAGCGGTCCTCTTTGTCGTCCGGCGGGTGTCATCGGGTAATGAGGTTCAAAATATGCCCGGAGGCATTTTCCAACTTCGAGGAGATGCCTTTCAATCTCGCGAGCAGGTAGTTATATCCAAGAACTGCGGGTATGGCAGTGGCAAGCCCGAGGGCTGTAGTAATCAACGCTTCACTGATTCCGGGTGCAACCACCACCAGACTGGTGGAGCCCCTGAGTCCTATCTCTCTGAACGAGTCCATGATGCCCCACACCGTGCCGAATAGCCCTATGAACGGGGCAGCGTTCGCCGTGGTGGCCAGGAACGACAGGCGAGACTCCAGCCTCTCCATTTCTTCGGTCGTGGTAATTCTGAGCACATTCTCGACAGCAGGCACGATTTCCGGTCGCATCTCCAGACTTTCCTTTTGCCGCACGGCCGTTTCTTTGTACGTAGCAATCAGCAGGCGGTAGAAGGGACTTTCAGGGTTCTCCCGGTAGGCATTTGCCAGACGCTTAAAGGAATCACTCTCTTTTATTATTTTGAGAAACCGATCTCCATCCCGGTCAATCCTCGAGAATTGTTTCCATTTCAAGAAAATGACAGCCCAAGAGACGAGGGAAAAGCAGAAGAGGATGAAAACAACGGTCTTCGCAACGGCACCCGCCGAGTAGAGAAGAGCGAGCAACCCACCGGTGTAGGCATTAAAATCGGATAGCCCCATACGTAAAATTATAATACAATCAAAAGGCCTGCGTTGTAAAGTAAAAACCCCCTGGGTGGGGCCCAGGGGGAAAAGGGGAGTAATTATGAGAAGTTACAGTGTTATAGTATCTGTCGTTTTTTCGCTGCCCTTACTTGGCGGCGCTTATTCGTCAAAAAAGCAACAGATTGTGAATTTCATCGCATCAACTATTGTATACAATATACCTCCCCCCGCCGTTTGTCAACAAAAATCTTTACCATCTTGAAATTTTATTAACGATTGAAGCAGAAAGTGTGCCGCCACCTAAATTTCCAGTTCCAGTCCGTCAAAACCCAGGAGCAGGGGCGCCGGCAATATGCCTTTGAAGTCCTCCCACTCGGGGTACAGATGGGACAGGATAACCCGCTTTGGTTTTGCCTCTTGCACAATCCTCCCCAGTCTATTCAGATTCAGATGACCACGGACATTCTTATTGGGGAAAGAACATTCGCTGACGAGGAGGTCCGCACGCGATGCGAGAATAACAATTTTTTTCGAGTATCCGGTGTCGCCCGTGAAGACAATGCTTTTCCCGCCCTTTCTCCTCTCTTTGATCCGCAAGGCTATGCTCTCCGGGTTATGGTTGCTGCTCGCCGTCGAAACTGAAATCTCTCCGAGACGCCAGGTGCCGGTCGGCAAGGACTTGAGTTCGAGATCGTATCCAACCGGTGAAAGCCACCGGTATACGTGAACGAACCTCTGATAAAAGTCCTCCAACCCCTCTCCGCCCAAAATCACGAGCGGCTTCTTTCTTGTCGTGTCCCCGTAATTGGAGGCAAACAAGAAAGTGGCAAGGTCAACTGAATGATCGGGATGGAAATGAGTCAGCGCGATTATGTCAACATCGTTGGTGGTGTACCCGTACTCCAGCAGCCGTCGCACCACAGAAGGACCCACGTCGACAAGTACTACACGTCCTGTAGTGGAGAGAAGATAGGAGGAGGAGACGCGCTGCAATGAGGGCGTTGCTGTCCCTGTTCCCAGGATCTTTAGTTTCATGCAGTTAGGTTCTGGCAGTCATCAGCCCATCAGTCCCTGGCAAAAAAACATGTCATGTCTTGGCCGATTGCTGATCGCCTATGGCCTTTTGCCTGGCAAGATACCATTCCACCGTCTGTGCAAGACCCTCGTGAAGCTGGAAGGCTGGAATGAAGCCCAATTTCTGTTGTGCACTGGCAATGTTGAGGGTACTTACCTTGATGTCTCCTTCTCGTGCGTCCGCGGTTTTTGGATGGTCGTACACCTCAGATAAATCAATGTCTTTTACGCGCAAGGCCTTGAGAATCCCTTCGTAAAGTTGTCTGGTGGTTGTGCCCCTTGCGGTTCCGATATTGTACGTCCCCGGTTTGCTGGTGCTTGCCGCTAAAAGGTTTGCCGACGCTATGTCCTTTACAAAGCAGTAATCCCGCACCATGCCCTCGGGTTCATCGGGAAAATGGTTCAGGATCGGCAGCCTCTTCTCCAGGAGAGCTTCCGTGAAGATAGCCACTACGCCCGCCTCACCATGCGGTATTTGGCGCGGTCCGTAGACATTGCTGTACCTGAGGATGACTGGAAACAGGTTATGCTGCTTCTGGTAAAAGCGAATATAGTGTTCACAACTTAATTTCGAGATGGCGTACGGCGAAGATGGCTGCGGCACGTACTCCTCAGGCGTCGGCACTACCGTTGCCTCTCCGTATATTGCCCCACCTGTAGAGGCAAAAATGAATCTCTTGACGCTGTGCTTCTTGGAAAGCTCCAGGAGTCTCAAGGTTCCCTTGATATTTACCTCAGCATCGGCAAGGGGATCCTTTACCGATAAAGGAACAGATATCTGAGCTGCATGATGAATGACGATCTCCGGGCTTTCATCGTGGATTACATCCTCAAGTTCCGGCATGCAGATATCCACCCGATAAAAGCGTGCCTGTGGATTCTTGTTGGCGAGGATTCCCGACGACAGATTGTCTACAATGACCACCTCATGCCCTGCACCCACGAAAGCGTCTGCCACGTGAGACCCTATAAAGCCGCACCCGCCCGTCACCAGTGTCCTCATTGGTTTCTCCTAGGGCTTCTGTTATCCCTGATAGCATTTATACTACAGAATTCCGGCGTTACAAAAGGGAAAAAGATCGCGTACTGCCACTTTCCTATTGACAACAATGGCTTAATATCTTATACAAAACCATACAGGCGGTGTAGCTCAGTTGGTTAGAGCATGCGGCTCATATCCGCAGTGTCCGGGGTTCGACTCCCTGCACCGCCATTGTGCAGAGTGTATTAAAGTATAGAAGCTCCTGACTGGAGGTGGTTCTTATGACCAAGATTGATCTGATTACGAAGGTAGCAGGTGAAACGGAAATCAAGAAGGCGGTGGTTGAGAAGGTACTCAATGCTATAACCGACGCCATCGCTCAAGCCCTTAAGGATGGTGACAAGATTGCGCTGACCGGATTTGGCACCTTCCAGTGTTCCAAGAGGGCGGCGCGAACAGGAAGGAACCCAAAGACCGGAAAAGAGATCAACATCAGCGCGTGCACAGTCCCGAAATTCAAACCCGGCAATAAACTCAAGGAGGCGGTACAATAAGCGTGCCGAAGAGGAAGATACAGCGAGTCCCTCTTCTCATACTGCTCGCCTCAAGTGTTATCTCGTTGCTGGTAGTGAGCTCGGGGGTCAGCCACGGTCAGGCCAGAAAGCCGCCGAAGCAGACCCCTGCCCCTAAAGTCAGCCCGCCCCGTGAGGCAGCGATAAACGATACGACTATTCAGGCGATATTCAAGAGTGGGGAAGAACTGTTCAAGCAGGGAAAGACAGATGAGGCCCTGAGGACATTTCTGGCCATTTATCGCTACTCCAAGGACATGATCACGTTCCTGGAGATAGTTCGTCCTAATTATGAAAAACTCCTTGATCAAAATCCCTCATTGAGCCAGGAGGAAAAGGAAGATCTCTACATGAAGCAAAAGCGTGTGCGGGATCTGACTTCGAAGTACTCTTCTCTGCGGGTCGAATCCGCCTATTACGTTGGTGCCGCGTATGCAAAACGCGGGGACGCGGAACAGGCGAGGAGATATCTCCTCGAAGTCTGCCAGTCTGCGCCGTTCTCTCTCAATCCAAAATCCGCATGGACCAAGTCCAAAAATTTACTCCTCGCCCTGTTTCAGCTTGAGGGCGAATTCTAAGTGGACAAAGCAACAGTCGTAGTTGAAGACGTCTTGACGTCCCTCGAGATGCGTGACGCTGTGCGCCAGGTTTACACCGAGACAACGGATTCTCCTTGGGACGAAAAGGTGCTGGTAAAGAGAAAGAAGGAATATCTGGATGTGAAGATTTTCGTCTGGAACGAGAACATGTATCTTTATGGGCGCATATATCGCCTGCTCCTGTACATACATGACATGTTGGATCCTTCCTTCGATTATGATTCCAGAAGGGCTCCGAAAGAAGATGAGACAGGCACTCGAGAGCTCTACTCACAAATCTGGGGGACCTACGTTGATAGCAGACTCGAGAGAGTACACATACCCAACTTCTATGATCGGCTACTGAGAAGAAACATGATGATGGAGGCGATGAAGGAATTTGGATGGGAGCAGTCACTTATCTTCTTCGACGCTCTTTGGGCGGAAGAATCGCTGACGCATGCTCAAATCGTAGAATACGCGCGCGACCCGGCTGCCCGTCTATCGGGAAAAGCCCCGGAGACGGACGCTCTCGAAATAAAGATAGGCTCATTCCTGAAAAATCACTCCGTCAAGAAACATCTGGAGAAACTTACGTCGGAACCTGTCAGGCGCATGGCGGAGGAAATCCTGAATTTTACCCTGTACCACTGCAGAGACGTGATGGTCACCTCGCTCTACTTTGGCATACGTTTTACTTACAAGGAGACGATTTTTGCAGAGATGGTGGTCGAGAGCGGTACCCTGTTGCTCATAACGCTCCACAATCCGCGCTCCCCCCACTCAACTACACTGGAAGTGACAGAAGCGACCGATCTACAATCGGTGCAGAATAGCATAAAAGAAGTCTTCTTCTTGTATTTTCTGGACCTTCAGTCAGCATGACCGCCAACCAGGCGATCTTAAGAAATCTCTTCCATTTTTCGGGCGTAGCGATTCCCATTACCTATGCTTTATGCGGCAGGGATGTTGCGCTGGCCCTCACCCTGGTTTCTTTTTGCGCGGTAGCTTTCCTGGAATTCCTGAGGATCACGGGCCGCCTTCACATAGCAAGAATTGGAAAGTTTCTCAAAGAGAAGGAGCTCAAAAAGCCCACCGGCAGCCTCTTTTACTTGATTGCTGCGTTTATCTCCATTCTTCTTTTTGTAAAATGGGTTGCGATCTGTTCGCTGCTTATCCTCTGCATTTCCGATCCCTTGTCTTCCTTTATTGGCCGGAATATGGGGCGCCATCCTTTCTCTGGGAAATCTATCGAGGGAACAGCTGCATTTTTCTGTTCGGCACTGATCATTGTCGCCCTTTTTTCGCACGCTGCTTTTGCGGCGATTGCTGTAGCGACCGTCACCACGCTCACCGAGTTGTTCACACCTGCCTTTCTGGATGATAATTTGACAATACCGATTGTAGCTGGGCTGACGCTTGCGCTCCTCGGAGCATAGAGAGCAGGAAAATGCGGTCAGGCTCTCCGCAATCTTTTGAGAGCGAGGCCGAAAGAATACTCGTAAAGGTGCAGTCCTTTACTTACTGCGGTGATGGAGCCGTCTTCCAGCCCGGTTTCGTGGCACATGTATTCTTTCAGAAGTTGTATGGCTGCAAGGTTGGAAGGAAATCCCGCCCAAAGATCCCAGCTTCTAAAATAGAGAATGAAATGGAGCTTGTTATCCATGACACGGGTGTCAATGAGGCGCAGGCACGGCGGATCCTCCAATAAGATATCTTGCGGCATGCCGACTTCCATAACCGCCTGGTTTGTACCGAGCTTGTTTTCCTTGTAAATCCTTATAACCTCCTGCAGCGGATTGACGCCCAGCGTGAGTTCTCTGCCCTCTATGCGTATCTTGGGGTTTGTCAATCGCTCGCCGTAGGTGTAAAGTTCGTTCTGTTTCTTGCTGTCCGTCATGAGATACTGGAGGTAATCCTCTACGTATTCCATGCTCGTAGGGGTGGGTATCCCGAGCTCGACGGGTATATCGGGGATCAGCGGCCTTGTGCCGGGATATTTGATGTGTACCATGATTATG
>Ga0335070_10004483_pt1 | contig 16332 bp, 9 predicted proteins | sample Lox_Sample_13_FD_206722 | JGI IMG/M metagenome (GOLD analysis project Ga0335070, IMG submission 206722) | Soil microbial communities from Loxahatchee National Wildlife Refuge, Florida, United States - Lox_Sample_1.3 | ecosystem: Environmental > Terrestrial > Soil > Wetlands | place: USA: Florida... | reverse complement strand
ATACCCACAGTACCGCAGTTACCTGGAAAAAATGCGCCAGCAGGTCCACGGCATGTCCCTGTTCGATCTACCGGATGTCGAGACCATCCAGAAGAATAACCAGTTCTGGCTGGCATTGGCAAAGGTCGATGGAGAAGTCGAAGGCCTGATCCTGTATAGCTTGCAGGGCGAGGAAATCACGAAGTTCAACATGCGCTGCCAGCGCTTTTATTACACCTCCAGCCAGGCCAGGTGCCTGCTGCTGGGGTGGATCGCCCGGCACGCCGACCAGGCCGACCGGGCCGAGATCCGCCTGCCCCCCTACGAACGGCCCAACACCTGGCTGGCCGACCTCGAATTGCGGACCGAGTTTGCCACCTGGGGCCCCATGGGGCGGGTCCTGTCGGTGGACCGGTTGGGCGGAATGGCGGTTGGGGACGGCGCCTTTACAGCCCGCATTCACGACTCCTTCTGTCCGTGGAACGAAGGCGCCTGGCGTTTCGAGGGCCGCGGCGGGACGTTGAGCATCTCGCCGGCCGATGAGGCAGACTTTGACCTGTCGATCCAGGGCCTGAGCAGCCTGGCCTACGGCCTCAACGACCCGTGCGATTTTCAATACCGCGGCTGGGGCGACCCCGGCCCGGCGCTAGGAACCCTGCACAGCATGTTCCCGCCCCTTACCCCACACCTGCACGAGGAATTTTAAATTACAATGGCACTGGGGTTGTATTGGGCTGCGATGCAACCCAATACAACCCCAGTGCTATTGCAAAAAGACCTTGTTATGGATCGGATTTAGCGGCGTAGCTGGCGTGATAAATCTTGATGAAGATATCCACCAGCACCGGGTCGAACTGGGTAGTGCGGCAGCGCTGCAGCTCGACGATGGCTTCAGCCGGCTCGAACCTCTTGCGGTAGACCCGCTCGTCGATCATGGCGCTGAAAGCGTCCACGATTGAAATGACCCGCGCCCCGAATGGAATCTCCTCGCCCTTCAATCCATCCGGGTAACCCTTGCCGTTGTACCATTCCTGGTGCGCCTTGATAATGGGAGCCACGTTTTCCAGCTTCCGGACCGGGGCCACAATCCGGGCTCCAATCTCAGGATGCCGCTTCATGATGACCCATTCCTCTTCATTAAGCGGGCCCTCCTTGCGCAGGATGAAGTCCGGAACGCCGATCTTGCCGATATCGTGCAGCAAGGCTGCCCAGCGCACGGCCTGGATGGTCTGGTCGCTGCAGCCTAACTCGCGGCACATCGACACCGCCAGGTCGGCGATGTCCTGGCTGTGATGCCCGGTATAGGTATCGCGCGCATCCATAGCGTTAGCCAGCGCCAGCACGGTTTCCAGGAAGGAATTCTCGACCTGCTCGTGCATCAGGGCTCGCTGCAGGGCGCTGCCGGCCTGGTCGGCAATTGCCCCGATCAGGCGCAGCTTATCAGCGTTGAAGGGCTCGCGTGTGTCCTTGCGGGCTTCACCCAGCACCAGCAGCCCGGAAACCTGGTCGCCCACAGTGAACGGGTAAATGCACAGGTTGTTAGCCAGGTTGAACATCAGCTCGCGGCGGGCGTCGTCGCTCAAATAGGGATTATTCTTGTTGATCAGGACCGCTTTGCCCTGGCTCAGAGCAGCGTGGTAATAGGGCAGAGTGATGGACGGCTCAATCCGGCCCATCCCCAGCTCGTTGCCGAGTTTCCGGATGGGGTAGACCGCCTTGCAAAAAAGCCGCCCGCCATCGATCTGCAGCAGGATGCGCGCAAACGTGACGTGCGCGCTCTTGATCAAATTGCTGATCACGCTTTCCATAACCGAATTTACGTCATCCGAGGCAACAAGCTGGCGTGACAGGTTATACAGCACATCCAGCTCCTCGCGACGGGACTGCTCGGCCGAGTACAGGCGCGCATTTTCAATTGCCAGGGCGGTCTGGTTCACCAGCGTGATCAGGGTGAGCTGGTCGTCACCGGAGTAAGTCTCGCCGGATTGCTTTGGCCCGGCAGTGAAAATGCCAACGAGCTCTCCCTTGACCTTCAACGGAATCACCAGGTCGACCCCGATCTCTTCCAGATTCTCGCGCTCGCCCCGCCACAGCGCACGGAACTGCGGCAAAATATCCAGGTCGTTCTTGGTCAGCGTGCGGTCCAGCTTGATGAGCATCTTAACGACCGAATGATCGATCTCCAGGGTGGGGCTGGGGGGCTTATCCTGGCCTCTGTATGCCATCAGCACCAGGTCCCCGCCCTCTTGCCCCTTGATAAAAAAGGCCGCCTTCTTGATGTGCAATGTTTGGGTGACTTCCACCAGGATCATTTCGGTCAGCTTTTGCACGTCCAGGAAATAGGCGGCCGTCTCGCTGACTCGCTGGATCATCATGCTTGCGTTGTATTTCTCGCGGAAGAACAGGCGGTCGATCCAGGATTGGGTCTTCCGACGCAGAGGCTCGACGATCAAGGCCGAAACCACGGCCACAATCAGCGAAAAAATGAAAAATGGAAATTCGGTGCTGGTCCTGAATATTGCCAGCGACAGGATCACGACCAGGTAATAACTTGCGGCGATTAAAAATACCGGGATCGAGTAGAGCAAGCTCTTGCGGATGACGATGGTGAAATCCAGCAGGTGGTAGCGCAGGATAGCATACGTGATCAACAGGGCCGAAATGATATTAAAGACTACATCGCCCGGGTAGGCGCTCAGGAAGGTCAAATTGGTCAGCGTGCCCGCAAAGATCACCAGGATGACCAGGATCAAGTAGCGTAAGCGGTTGCGGTAGACGAAATCCTTGGCGTGGCGGTATTCACGGATGAGGTCGTAGGCTGAGAATCCAATGAAAAATACCCAGGCCGCCCCGGCCAGAATAACCCCGTCGCCGTATTCATTGATCAGCGCCCCGTTTGCAACATGGGCGCTGGTGATGATCAGGCCCATGATATTTAAGGCTTGCAGCACGATGTAAGTGATGATCCCCACGATGAGCCACAACCGGCGCTCTTTCAACAGAAAGGCCTGCACGAATCCAAAAAAGGATAGCGGCATGGCCATCGAGCCGACCACCAGAACGCGATTCCAGGCCAGTGTATCGAACGGGCCGATCTGGGAAAAAATCATGAAGGCAGAGAAGCTCCAAATGATCATTGAAAAAAGATAGAGGCCGAAGAACAGCCGCAGTCTTTTACGAACATCCTGCCTTAATACAATTAATAAGAGAGCACTGTAGTAAATCAGCGCGATGAGTGAAATAATGGTCGTTACGTAAATCATCATTCAATAAGGCGACGGGTATTTTCTCAATACAATGAGGGATTTGGCGTTTTGGGCGGTGGTTTCCGAACACCTGAAACGCCGCCTTCCTCATTTTCGAGAAGACACCTTCAAAACGACCGGACGGCAATGATAGAGCTGGGCTTAATTATGCTGTTGGCCCAGATCCAACAATAACGAAATAACCTCATCGGTCGCGTTCATATGAGGCGGTTTTAAATGTGCAAGATCTGCACCAGCCGCCTGTTTTTGCTTCATATACTCCTGGAAAGTACCCGGGTTGAGAACGGTTACTTCCAGGGCCGGTTTTTCAATCATCGCTTCGTAATCTGCGTAAAATGAATTCAGGCCTTTGAGCGCCTCATGTACTTTACGCTGAATTATTTCCTTTTCGATCGACCCGATCGGTTCCATATACAGCCGCAGGATCGGTTCGCCGTTCTCTCTTTCCTTGCGGATGGCCCATTCCTGGTACGGGATGCCAGTATTAGCGATGGCCTTCCAGACCATCTTCTCGTCGATCATGCCGGTAAACCCGGCCAGGTCGATGAAGTCATTCGAGCGCCCGGCGAAGTTCATTTGGGGAAGCCTGACGTCAATCTCTTCATCCTGCAGTGCTGGAAACTCCATCAAATCGTAGGTGCGATAGCGCAGGAGTGGCTTGCCGTAGAAGTTCGAGATCACCAGCTCGTACTTCTTCCCGGGCCTGACCTCGTTAAGAAGCACTGTTTGCGGCTGGTAGTTGGAATTGCAGTGCCAGCGATACCATTCCTCTTCCGGAATGAACTCGTAAAAAGCGGCGTCCGGGAAGAAGGTCATATATTTTTTGTTCCACGATTGGGTCGCAATCGCGCCCTCTTCAGTCGAGCCGTATTGTTCGTAAGGGTCCACACCCCAGAAATATGCAATTTTCTCCTTGTAAATCGCGGTGTCCGCCCCGCCACACGGGAGCGCCTTGATCGTCCACAGGTCCTTCGGCAGCATTGGCCGGTGTTCGCGCTTGCTGAGAATAAATCCCCGCAACAGGCGGAAAAGGACAGGCGGGCGCAGCATTTTGCTGGATAGGCGGGTCGTGTTGGCGCCCTTGGCGAACTGTTCGCCCATCTTCACCAACACCACCGACATGGACCCGAGGATATCGATGCCGGTCTCCAGGCCTTTTTGAAAGCCATACTCGATCCTTTCCTGGAATTCCATCTCTTCGGTTGCTTCCAGGGCCGGCACGAAGTTGAAGTTAAATTGGTCGCCCAGGGCGCGCAACGCCAGCCCGCTGATGTAAGGCCGAGGCGGCGTATTATACACCAGGACATCGCCTTCCTTCAGGCGCACCTCCCCGCGGGCGCGAGCCGAGGCCAGGATGACCCCCGCCAGCACCCGCTCGCCCAGCTTGCGGTAGGCCTGCTCCGTATACGGGATCCACTTGTAATCGCCCGAGCGCCCGGAAGTGTGAGCCCAGGTGTAGCCGCCCCCGTCGTTCTGGCGGACCCGTTCGATCGAGCTGGCATAATCCTCGTAGCATGTCACCGGCATGCTGGCCCGAAATTCGCTGACGCTGTCAGGAACTCTTACTCCAAAAAATCTTTTCCCGATCTCGCTCCTGGAAATCAAAAGCAGTTGCTCCTTCAGCAGGCGCTCCTGGATGCGCATAAACTCATCGATCTCGAGATCCAGAAAACCGCAGTACTTGGTCCAGATCTGGCTTTTCAAACCCTGGCGTAAGAGGTCTGTGGCAGTTGTAGACATGGTTCGGCTCCAAATTAAGAATTAGGTTGACTTCTCGATCTAGTGGCGTGTCAAAAGTGAAACTAATCTTCGTAGTAACGACTTTAGTCGTTACTACGAGGTCATACTTTGACGATAAACCGATCACTAGCATGTTCGACTTTTTTGTTCAAGCTCGCCTGCCGTTCGTCACAGGTCCTCGGTTTACGCCAAAGCTGGTTTGCAGGCCCGGATGACGAGCGGCGTTGGGAACCACGTGTGGCTGGTAGGCAAATTTGTGATTGAAATGGCTTCAAATCCTTGCCGCTCCAGCTCTTCTTTCCATTCTTCTCCCGAGAGAACGTTGAATAAGGCGTTTGCTTCCGATTTGGCCCTGGCGTAGCCTTCCTTCGGGAGGAAATACGCGAAGGTCGCCAGCCGGATCAGGCTATTCACAACCGGCAGGCGCCAGCTTGCAGACCCGCCCACATCAGCGATGTTCAGCCTTCCACCGGGCTTCAACACCCGCTGCATCTCCGCCAGCACCTGCGGCACGTCCAGGTGATGGGTCGCAAGGCCGCACAGGACGGCGTCGAAATAGCCGTTCTTATAGGGCATGGTCATGGCCGAAGCGCACGTCAATTCGACCGGCAGCGGCGCCTGGTGCGACCGCAGCTTCGCCTGGGCCCGGAGAAGCATGGCCTGGGTGATATCCAGCCCGATAATTTTTCCACCGCTTTTCCCCTTTTGGAAAAGTCGCAGGGGAATGACGCCCGTGCCCGTCGCAACGTCCAGCACCACGTCCTCGCTGCGAACGTCGCTCAGGCTGATCAGGGTATCGATGAAACTTTCGTAACTCCACCCCCAGAATCGCTTTAGCTCGCCATCGACAACCTGCTCGTAGCGCGGTGATAAATCGGTGAATGCTTCGATGATAACCTGGTCTTCGCGCATTATAAGGATCCTATCATAATCATACAGGGTGGTAGGCTTCAAAACAGGCTTCAATTGGCCCGAATTGGCTACCCAATTTCAGTTTGTGCATTTACTTTCTGTAAAATGTGGGCGTAATCCCCATTTTACAGAAAGTAATTGCACAATCCAATTCTTAATTACTGGTTTCGTCATAAATATAAACATTGTTGCGGCCGCGACGCTTGGCCTGGTAGACTGCGAAATCGGCGCAGTCAATCAGCTTATTGAAATTAAGGATCTCCTTCGTGATGCTGGCGGCCCCGATGCTGATGGTCACGTTGATCGGGCCGGCCGTAGTTGAAACCGGCATCTTCGCGATGTCGCGGCGCAGGCGCTCCGAGATGCGCTGCACGTCCAGCGGCCCGGCCTCGGGCAGGATCACTCCGAATTCCTCGCCGCCGAACCGACCCAGGATATCGACCTCGCGGATGTTGGATCTGCAGCGCTCGGACACCACCCGCAGCACCTGGTCGCCGATGTTGCGCCCGTAATCTTCGTTGAGGCGCTTGAAGTGATCCAAATCGAACATGATCACCGAGAGCGGGCGTTCGTAGCGCTGAGCCCGGTTAAATTCGCGTTCCCCAAGCATGAGGAACTCGCTGCGGTTGAAGGCGCCGGTCAGCTCGTCGCGCAGGGCCAGCTTCTGGATTTCGCTCGCAAGCTGGGCATTTTGAAGCGCCAGGGCGGCCTGCCCGGCAAAAACTTCCAGCAGCTCGGCGTGCCGGTTGCGGTAAAAATCCGGCTCCAGCTTCGCCAGCGAGAAGCAGGCGATCACCTTTCCCTTGATGACCACCGGCGCGCCCACCCAGGAGCGCACCGGCACCGGGCTCTCGATCCAGCTCGCATCGACGGGCACCTCGGAAATGACCAGGGGCAATGCCGCATCCACCATGTAGTACAGGTTCGGGGAGGGCGCAATGCTGAAGGCAGAGGTCTTTAACATCTGGGCTGTATCCGGATCGAGGCCTGGATGGTAGCGCGTGCGGGCCACCCGCATGCTTTTGTTCTCCACCAGAAAGATATTTGCAATCGAATACGGCACCACCCGTCCGATCTGGTCCAGCAGCAGGTCCAGCACGTTGTCGAAATCCAGGGTGGTGCTGAGCACGACCCCAATTTCCCGCAAGGCTTCGGCCAGTTGGCGTTGCTCCCGTTCCACCTTGAACAGGCGCGCATTTTCGATAATGATCGAGGCATGTCCGGCGAAGGTGGACGCCAGGGCCGCCTGCTCCTTTTCGGTGTACACCCCCGGCCGGTCGCTGCTCAAACTAAGGAATCCGATGATCTTTCCCAGCGAAATTAACGGGATCCCCATCCAGCTCCGCACGGTCTTGGGGATGCCGAAACTCTTATACGGATGGTAGGCCAGGATATCGGCGATCATGAACGGCTGGCGGGCCTGCAGGACCTGCATGAAAAGGTCGTCTGCCTCGATTTTGTATTCCTGCCCCAGCACCGTTTCGGGGTGCGCCAGGCCTCGCTGGGCCGCGCCGACGATCCGGTCGTGGTCCGTCAAAAAAATGCAAGCGTAGTCGTACCCAATGACACTCGCCAGGTTATCCAGGATGTTATCCAGCACGTGCTCCAGGTCGATTTCAGAAGTAAGCTGGCTGATGGCGTTTTGCAGCGTCTCGGCTTCGCCGCGGTGGCGGGCTCCCAACTCGTATAGCTGGGCGATTTCAATCGCGCCCGCTATGAGCTCGCCGACCGCCGCCAGCGTTCGCAGGTTCTCCGGCGTATAGGGCGAGCCAGACGATTTGGGCCCGCCCGCGAACATCCCCGCCAGGCTGCCCTTTACCCTCAGCGGAATCCAGACTTCCGCCCCGATGTTATCCAGGGCGTCCGTTTCTTGTTTCCAGAGCGATTTGAAGGATGGGTTTACTTCAAGCTCGAGGCGGGTCAGGTACGGCGCCTGTCCTTTCAGGTATTGAAGCACCGGGTGCTGGTTGGGCAGCTTTAAATTCGAAAGGGCCAGGCCAGCGGCGTACTCCAGGCTGAATTCGTTGCTCTCGATCTGTTTCAAGAACAGGCAGGCGCTGCGCAGGTGCAGGGTGGATGTCACCTCGCGCAGCGTCAATTGGGCCAGGTCGTCCAGCACCGGGATGGAGTTGCGGGCTTTCTCCAGCCTGTGCAGCATCTGGCTCGTTTCGAATTTCTCGCGATAAAAGGTTCGGTCGAACCAGTACTGGATTTCCTCCTGCAGGGGGCTGTAAATCAAAATGATGATGACCGCCATAATCAGGGCGGTATTCAAAATATTCAGTTCCACAAATCTGCCCGAAAATACTGCCACCAGGTAGATCGCCAGGAAATAAATGACGCTGATGAGCAGCACCGGGACAAAATAATTCAATCCCTTGCGCACCAGGGCGCTGAAATGGATCTGCTCATAAAACAGGGCGTATGCCGCCAGTAGGGCCGCAATAACATTTATAGCCGGGTTGATCGGGTAAACGCCCAGCCCAGTTGCTAACGACAGCCACCCTGCCACGATAATCGCGATAGCCAGGAACAGCAGCCGGATGCGGGTTCGCTCGCGGGCGTCTTTCGTTTTACGGGTTCTCTGCGCCAGGTGATAGATGGAAAGGCCCAGGTAGAACACCCAGGCAGCATCCACCAGGTAGACTCCCGGCGCGTAGGTGGCGATCAAGGCGTTCCCATCGACCCTGGCGTCGCTGACGATCCATCCCAGCCCATTGGCCAATTGGATACATCCAAACACTGCTAACCCGGGCAAAAGCCAGCGCTGGACGTTGCGATTTAAAAAGACTTCCACGTATTCAAAGAAGGCAATCGGCATCGCCGCCGAGCCGATGAACGAAAACCGGCTCCAGAATAAGGCGTTCTGTGCGTCGGGAAAAGCATACAGGGTAAACGAACCGAAGCTCCACAGCACCAGGGTAAGGACATACAGGCCAAAATGATGGTAGGCCCTACCCTCCGCATTTTGAGTGATGGTCACCCAAAACAGGGCACTGTATGAGATCAGCGCAATGAGAGAAATAATTGCTGAGGCGCTTGAAATCATGACGCTCTAACCGCTCAGGTTTGGAGAGACCGGGTGTGGTTTGTGTCCTTTTGCGGTGCTTTGTATCGCAAAAAGAAAAAAATACGCCCTTCCCCCGGCCCGAGAATCTGCATAAATTGGATAAAAGGAGAATTACAAGGAATATCTTAGCATAAAAACCGTTTTCTGTGGCATAAATCTTGCCTTCGATTTGTTCACCCAGGCTGCGTGGCCAAACGGGCCACTGTTTCGATGGCAATCGCCGCCAGGGCCGCTCCAAAATCGAGGTCGATGTTATCGAGCGTATCGTGCGTATCGTGGTAGCCGCTGCGGTTGATGTCGTAATTCTCCATAAACAGGACCACGGGCGCGCCGATATCCGAAAAAATCTGGCCGTCGGTGTTATACAGGCTGCTCGCTGGATCGTCCTGGGTGCGCACCTCGCCCTCCAGGCGCAGCGTCTCAGCGATGTCTGGAATGGTCCTGCCGTCCGGGCTGCGCTGACCGGCCCCCCGGCCGCGACGCTCGGGGCTGCGGTTCCAGCGGTACGTCCCGACATTCCAGGCCAGGTTCGCCAGGTGAGCCTGCCAGGCCAGGAACAACGAGCGCAGGCTCCTTCCGGGCGAGATTTGGAACGTATCCCGGTCGTTGTCGCGGTTGTGGGCGATCATATCCATGACAAAAATACCCGCCGGTTGGGCTGCCGAAAGGTCCACCCGGCGCTCGTCCTCCAGGTGAAGCTCAAGGTTTTTCTCCACCAGGGCCTGGCAAAACATGCGCGCCCCCAGGCTGTCGGCCGGGAATTCTTCGCCGGTCAGGTGCAGCAGCCAGATGTCGCGCTCCAGGCGGCCCTGGCGGGCCAGGTCCAGGTAGATCGGGGCTGCCTGCAGCAGGGCGGCGGTGGCGGAGTGGTTGTCGTCGGCCCCGGCAGCGGCCATACGGGCGCCTGACCCGCCCCGCGAGCGATCGTAGAGGTCTTCCATGTAGGCCGTGTCGTAATGGTCAGCCAGGATGACCGGATGGGCCCGGTCCTTGCCCGGGATCACCACCAGCAGGTTGCGCTCGTGGGCGTGGCCTTCCTGGTTGCTCTTCCATCCGCCAAACTGGGGAAAATCGAAATCGGTCCGCCAGTGGAACGGCAGATCCCCGCACAGGGCCTGCCCGTCCAGGCCGGCCCGGATGATGGCGCCGCGGTGGCGCTTCAGCAGGTAATCGCCCAGGCGATCCAGGTCGCGGTACGGGTGCGAGAGCGCGGCCAGCGTGGCGGCATCCTGGACGCAGTCGGCGTTGTCCTTATTCTTGTACTCGCCCTCGGCCAGGGTCTTGATGTCATTCCAATAGGCCACTTCGAAGGTCCGGCTGGCGGTCGTGGCGTAAGTAATGGCTTCGGGCAGGGTCTGGGTCTTGTCGCGCGGCTCCAGGATGGCCGCCAGGGCGGCCTGCATGCGCAGTCCTGCGCCCGGGTTTTCAACGTGCCTGGTCAGCGACCCGATCCAATCCTCCAACGATTCCTTCTTCGATGTGCGCAGCAGGGCGCGGGCGAAGAAGCGCGGCAGGGTCTGTTGTTCGAGCTTCTGGCGGGCGTCGAACAGGGACAGCAGGTTGAGAGCGGTTTGGTAGGAGTAATGGTCGTGCTCGCCGGCAAAGTCGAGCAGGGCCGAGAGGATTTGCGGGCGGCGCAGCCGGCGCGGCCACAGCTCCACTGCCGCTGAGAGGCCGGCGGAGCCGGGCGCGCCAGTCGGGTAAGCCGAAAGATATCCCAGGGGGGAATCGGCCAGCAGCGCGGTTGCGCCGGTGTGGGCCGATAGATACGCCACCACCGGGCGCTGCCAGTAGACCTCGTAGCGCCCGACCCGCATGGCAGGAAACTGGAAGCGGTAGCCGAACAGGCCGCCTTGCGCCAGGGTTGCCTCGGCCCGATGGAGCTCTTTTTCGGTCGCCGTTGGACCGTCCAGCACGAGCGTGAAATTGTGATCCCAGATCTGGCAGTTGCGCGCCATGGGCTTGTCGTACAATCCGAGTACATCCAGGTCAGTGCTGAAGAGCACCTTAAGCACCTTCTCCACCCGCGGGTTGGCCAGAGTCAGCTCGTCCTCGAAGCGGTATATGCGGTCCCAGCGGTGAGTGCGCACGAACGAATGCGCCAGCAGCTCAGGCTGCACCCGGACCGGCTCGGCGTCCGGGCGCGGTTCTTGCAGCCAGCCGGTCTGGGGAACGCGGATGCCGTTCGGCCCGTTACGGCGGCTCACCAGGCGCAGCAGCGGAATCTGGCCTGCCAGGGGCAGCTCTTTTTGAAGCTGCTGGTAGGTGGGCATATTCCACAAGGCCAGGCTGCCAGGGAATGGAAGCAGCGAAAGCTGCCCCGCCAGGTAGCGCGCTTTAACCGCTGAGGGGAGGGCGCTGAATGGCCGGAAGGTGAGCAGGTAGCGCACACCCTCGTAGGATGCGTCGTCGTTCACCAGGAATGGCCTGGTCCAGGAGGGCAGGAGATCGACTTCCGGCCCGGTGGGCGTCCCTTGCGTCCACAAGGTCCCTTTCGTCCCCGAGGGGAGAATGCGGAAGCCGAGGGGGAGAAGCTGCTCCGGGCGGTCGACTGACTCGCCGCACGCCCCGGACAGCAGGCGGACGAAGAAGGAGAGCGATTCATTGGCGGGGCGTTCCTGCCCGGGGGCATAATAAAAGCTCTTCCAAAGAACGCTTTCTGGCCCTTGCTCGCTGCCGCCGAACAGGGTCCACAGGACCCGGCCCTTGTCGTCCTGGGTTCGCGCCAGCGCCAGCGGCAAAAAGCAGACGAAATGCTCGTGGCGAAGCTGCCCGGCTCGCTCAGCCAGCTCGGGCGGCCAGGCCGGGTTGCCGTTCAGGTTCTTACGGTCGTGACCGGCAATGGTGTATTCAGGCTGGGCCAGGCCCAGCCTGAGCAGGTGGTCCATCACTTGCCGGGCGATCGACTCCAGGCCGGGTTTGAGCTGGTATTCCTCCTCAATTTCGGACACCTGCCACCCGTACGGGTCGTCCGCCGCGAACAGGCTGACGTCGAGATCGCCGAGGGGGGTGCGCCCGAAGCGGGGCGGCGGCATGAACTCGGAGTAGGCCAGGAGTGGGTAGGCGCCCGCTCCCTCGAACCAGGGATACCCTTCGACCAACTTGCGCCAGCCGACCGGGCTGGCATGAGGATCGTCCATATTCTCAGCTCCTGGGAAAGGCGGCAGCCTTTTGGGTGAAAAGGCCGTTATTTTTTTGATTTAATTCAATATGGTATCCAAAATAACCGATTTATGGAAGGGGGGAATGGTCTATAATGATTTAATCACCTCGTTGGGGAACCCCGCGTCCCCACCCGCGCACGTTCCCGGAAAGGACCCGTATGCCCATCACTCTCGCCGGCCTCCACCTGCTGCTAACCTACCAATGCGTCTTTGAATGCGACCACTGCTTCACGTGGGGCAGCCCCAGCCAGAGTGGTACTATGACCCTACCGGAAATCCGCCGCATCCTCCAGCAGGCCACAGACCTGGGAACCATCACTGAAATTTACTTTGAAGGTGGCGAGCCTTTCCTTTATTACGCCTTGCTGCTCCAGGCCGCCCGGGAAGCCGCCGGGATGGGATTCGAGGTCGGCATCGTCAGCAATGGCTATTGGGCCAATACCGAAGAAGACGCCCTGGCCAACCTGGCCCCGTTCGCGGGCCTGGTCCGGGCCCTATCCATCAGCAGCGACCTGTACCATTGGAACGAGGTCGCCAGCATCCAGTCCCGCAACGCCGCCCGGGCCGCCGCCAGGCACGCCATCCCGCTCGGCGTCATCTCGATCGACCAGCCGGAGGCCTGCGAGTCGGTCCCATCCAGCGGGACATTATCCGGCGAGGGGATTAAGGTCATGTACCGCGGCCGGGCAGCCGTGAAGCTGGCGGACCGGGCCCAAAAGCAGCCCTGGCAGCAGTTCACCGCCTGCCCGCACGAGGACCTGCGCGACCCGGGCCGGGTTCACCTGGACCCACTCGGTAACCTCCACCTCTGCCAGGGCCTGGTTCTGGGCAACTGCTTCCAATCCTCGCTAAAGGAAATTTGCGATAGCTATGACCCCGAGACTCACCCGGTCGCCGCTCCGCTGCTGGCCGGCGGGCCGGCCGAGTTGGTACGCCGCTACGACCTGCCGCACGCAGCCGCTTACGCCGACGCCTGCCACCTGTGCTATGTTGCCCGGGCAGCTCTCCGTTCGCGCTTCCCCCACCTCCTTACCCCCGATCAAATGTACGGCGTGATGAATGGGGCAGGATAATTATTACTTCAGGTGTTTTTTGGCGCAGCTACGCTGCGCCAAAAAACACCTGAAGTAATAAGAAAAGACCGGAGGACCGCATGCGCAGAGATCAATCCAGCCTGACCGCCATGGGAATCGCCATGGCTCGCGCCATTGAAACCGAAAAGCCGGAAGGCGTGCGGATTTGCAACGACCCTTACGCCCGGCGGTTCGTGCCCGCCTGGATGTTCTACGTCCTTGGATTCTTCATGAAAAACGGGTATACCGAATGGCGCGGGCCGGGGGTGAACGGTTTCCTGGTGGCCCGCGACCGCTACATCGACGATACCCTGCAGGCACTCCTGGACGAAGGCTTGCAGCAGCTCGTTGTGCTGGGGGCCGGCTTTGATTCGCGCCCTTACCGCTTTGCCGGTTTGAAAAAGGGTGTCAAAACTTTTGAAGTTGATCACCCCGCCACCCAGCACGACAAGCTGGAGAAATTGAAAGCCATCTTCGGCGAGGTGCCGGGGCACGTTATCTTCGTGCCAGTCGATTTCAACACCCAGGCCCTTGCGTCCCGCCTGCTCGAATCGGGTTACGACCCGGCTTTGAAAACCCTCTTCATTTGGCAGGGTGTCACCATGTACCTCACCCCTGCCGCCGTCGATGAAACGCTGGTTTTCGTGGCGCGCTGTTCCGGTCCGGGCAGCGCAATCGTTTTCGATTATATTTACAGGGATCTGCTGGCAAGGGCGCGCACCCAGAGCGAGGTCCGCAATATGCGCCGCTACCGCTTCATGACCGGGGAGGACCTGACCTTCGGGATTGCCGAAGGGGCGGTCGAGGCCTTCCTGAAGGAGCGCGGCTTCTCGCGGGTGCTGGACGTGAACGCGGCGGATTTGAAGCAGGCCTATTTTACTGGCCCCAACGCCACCCGCAAAGTCGCCGGCGGCTACGGCATTGCAACGGGCTATATTTGATTCCAATTCTCAGCCTCAAACAGTGTTAAAATCTCGACGATCAAACGAAGGAGGATTTTTAAGCACATGGAATACCGCCATTTGGGACGAACTGGAATCAAGGTCAGCGCCCTATCGTTAGGCTCGTGGATCACCTTTCACGGCCAGGTCGGCGTGGATGGCGCCGTGGAAGCCATGGGCGCCGCCTACGAGGCCGGCGTTAATTTCTTCGATAACGCCGAATCGTATGCCGGGGGCAAATCCGAAGAGGTGATGGGTGCCGCACTTAAAAAGCTGGGCTGGCGCCGTTCCAGCTACCTGGTCTCCACCAAGGTTTACTGGGGCCTCTACAGCGGCGTGAATGAGAAGAACACTCTCAACCGCAAGCGCATTTTTGACGCCATCAACGGCTCGCTCAAGCGCCTGGACCTGGAATTCGTGGACCTGTTTTTATGCCATCGCCCCGACCCGGAAACGCCGGTCGAGGAAACCGTGTGGGCCATGCACAACGTCATCGAGCAGGGCAAAGCCATCTATTGGGGCACCTCAGAATGGTCGGCCGGCGAGATCGTGGCCGCCATCGAGATCGCCGAAAGGCACCACCTGCACAAGCCGGTCACCGAGCAGACGCAGTACAACCTGCTGGTGCGCCAGCGCTTCGAGGAAGAATACGCCCGCCTGTTCCGAGATTACGGCTACGGGGCAACCATCTTTAGCCCGCTGGCCTCCGGCCTGTTGAGTGGCAAGTACAGCAACGGCATTCCGGCCAGCTCACGCGGCAGCCTGGAAGGGCTGGATTGGCTGCGCGACCGCTTCACCGACCAGGCCGCCATCGATAAAGTGAAAAAACTCTCGGGACTGGCGGCGGACCTTGGCGCCACCACGGCCCAGGTGGCCCTGGCCTGGTGCCTCAAGAACCCCAACGTCAGCACCGTCATCACCGGCGCCAGCCGGGTCGGGCAGGTGCGCGAGAACATGAAAGCCATGGACGTGGTAGAAAAACTCACGCCCGGGGCCATGGAAAGAATCGCAGAAATATTTTCATAATTTCGCTGGTCAGACCTCACCCCCGGCCCCTCTCCACGGAGTGGAGAGGGGAGTGTTAAGGGCGCAAGCCCATGATTGAGCTTGCCTATCGCATCGTTTTCTATCGCTGCAAGCCATTCGAACTTCATGAGCAATTTGTTTGCTCGCCTCTCCATGCGGCAAGCCGTGGGGAGGGGAGTCTTCAGGGCGCAAGCCCATGATTGAGCTTGCCTATCGCATCGTTTTCTATCGCTGCAAGCCATTCGAACTTCGTGAGCAATTGGTTTGCTCCCCTCTCCACGGCAAGCCGTGGAGAGGGGCCGGGGGTGAGGTTGTCGCGTGGAAGGGTAGTTATTCCAGTGTTAAGTAAGCGCATGTGGGGCTTAGGAGTGAAGGTTGAATTTCGGGGTTAATCTTAGTTCCGTTTCAATGATTAAATTCACAAAATGAAAGAGAGAGATTGCTATGAACAGGCGCGGATTGATCCGCCAACCATTATCCATCCTGTTGATCGCCTTCGCAATTATCCCGCTGCTGCTCGCCGCCTGCCAGCCGGTGAGCGTTTCCACCAGCCTTCCGCCGGCGCAGCCGCAGCCCGCTGCAACCACCCTTCCCACCGTGCCGCCCGCGCCCACCCGGACTCCGGCGACCACGACCGGCGATATCGCCTTTGAGCTCTGTGGCGTAGCCCAGGGCCAGATCGCCGAAACAGTCGAACCGTGGCCGTCCACCTCCGACTCAACATGGTTTGGGTCATTGCCACAGTACTACCGCGTGACCCTGAAAGGTTACCCCGTTGCCGGTAGTTCGATAGAGCCGCAGATTTTCATCTAACCAGTTGGTGACTCATCCGGAGCTGCCGGCCGAGCAGCAGGTTTTTGCACAAACGGAAGAAGAATTGAAAGGATATCCTGCCTATGTGACGAAGACCGTCGCATGGCTGAACCAGCAGCCCAGCGGCAGCTTCACCGTCGGCCTGGCAAAGCTGGACGCCCTGGTCCAATCGATCGAAATAGAATAATCTTGTAACATTAAAACGTTTTCGGCCCGCACAAGCGAGCCGGAAACGTTTTAATGTTGCACGATTATTCTGCCATGTCCTCTTCCAGCAGAATCACGGCTGGCTGCGGCACCGCCGACGGCGGCTGCGGCACCACCTTGACGAACCGCTCCAGCAGGCTG
>Ga0335070_10004482_pt1 | contig 16333 bp, 10 predicted proteins | sample Lox_Sample_13_FD_206722 | JGI IMG/M metagenome (GOLD analysis project Ga0335070, IMG submission 206722) | Soil microbial communities from Loxahatchee National Wildlife Refuge, Florida, United States - Lox_Sample_1.3 | ecosystem: Environmental > Terrestrial > Soil > Wetlands | place: USA... | reverse complement strand
GATCGAAAAACATCAGTTCAGCGTCAGGGACAGAGAGATCGTTTGCTGCATGTTCGCCGATGTTCTCGAGCTGGCGAATGACGTCGTAGGCGAAGTATCCAACGGCTCCGGCCGTGAAAGGCGGCAGGCCCGGAATGCTTGCGGTGCGATGTTCGCGGAGAAGGCGCTTGACGGCCGAAAAAATGTTCTCGCGCACGACTTCGCGCTTCTGCCCGCGTTCCGTCTCGACCTTCCCGTCGTAAGCCTTGACGCGCATGTAGGGCGCGGCGCCAAGGAAGGTATATCTGCCGATCTGCTCACCTCGTTCCACCGATTCGAGCAGAAATGCGTGTGATTCTCCCTGGGCGATGGCGAGGAAGGCACTGACCGGGGTCAGCAGATCGGCGCTTACCGATTTGACGACAGGGACGAGCGTGGCCTCGCGAGCCAGGCGCGAAAATTCTTTGAAATCGGGCTGCAGCATGTGGGGATTCATTATAGGGGAAGGGGTTAGGGTCAGGGATTTGGGGGCTAGGGACTGGGGCTTGCGGGCCACACTCTCGTTGACCCTTCTGGCGTTCACTAACCCCAAAGGCTGATCTCAGAACTCAGTGACCCTCGTTCACTCTGTTCGCTAATCCCTGGTCCCTAATCCCTGCCTTTGAGACTTTCGTCACTTGTTACCCTCGCCCCAATCGTTAGAATCGGGACTATCCCGCGTATTGTGAGCATCTTGACGGGAAAAGTCTCGATCGAACACTAACTCAAGGCAGCAGCGGGGACTATGCAGGTTAAGTTCTGGGGCGTACGCGGTTCCACGCCCACTCCACAGTCCGAGAATCTGCGCTATGGAGGGAATACCTCGTGCGTGGAGGTGCGCGTCGGGGATCAGATTTACATCCTCGACTGCGGCACGGGATTCCGCATGCTCGGCCACGCGCTGGAACGCGAGTTCGGCGATCGCCCGTTTGCGGCGCACGTGTTCGTATCGCATTTTCACTGGGACCATATCCAGGGAATGCCGTTTTTCCGTCCTCTCTACGATAGTCCCCACAGCCGCTTCTTCTTTCACTCCTCGAGTCGCACGCGCAGCCTAGAGCAAGTAATGACGGAGCAGATGTCGTCGCCATATTTTCCGGTGGACCTCGACCAGATGCGTGCGCGTCGTGACTTCTACGACATCGAGAACGGATCGCTGGACATGGAAGACGGCATACGCATTAAGACCGCGTGGCTGAATCATCCACAGGGCTGCCTCGGATTTCGGGTCGAGACCCCGGATGGCGTGCTGGTCTATGCGACTGACAATGAACCGGGTCACTGCGAGTTCGACAAAAGCGTCCGCAAGCTCGCGGAAGGCGCAGACCTGCTGATCTATGACGCGCAATATCTCCCGGAAGATTACGTTGCCCGACGCCGCGGCTGGGGACACAGCCACTGGCGCGAGGCAGTGAACGTGGCGATGGAGAGCGGCGCCAAAGAACTGATCCTCTACCATCACGATCCAGACCACACCGACGCCATTGTGGACAAAGTCGTGGCTGATGCGCGCAATTACTATCCGAAGGTCCGCGGCGCCGCCGAGGGAATGGTCATCCGGCTGGAACGCGAATTGTCTGCCCGCGTGTAAGCCTCGCTCGCAAGATCCCGGTGATATATTTCTCTCGTACCCTTACCCGGGCAACTGGCATCGGACTCACGATCCACCCTGGCTTTGGGAGAGGCCTGATTGAAGAAAGTATTCCTGCCCGTTTTGTTCTTCTGGACGCTTGCCTCGATCCACTCACACGCCCAATATCTCGCGTACTCATTCACAGCGAATCCTAAGAACGGGCAACGGATTTACAGGGCTGCCTGCGCTTCATGCCATGGCAGCAACGGGCAAGGCGCATCCAAAGCGACAGCCGGGTTCGAGCAACCCAGCACTTTTCCGGATTTCACCCGCTGCGACCAAACCACACCCGAAGTTAATTCGGCTTACAAGGCGGTGATCACGAACGGGGGCCCGAATCGTGGCTTCTCTCAAATCATGCCGGCATTCGGCAGAGCGCTCACCTCGAGCGAGATCGACGACTTGGTTGCGTATTTGCGAAGTCTCTGCCGCGGCCGGGGCTGGCCGCGCGGTGAACTGAATCTGCCGCGGGCGCTGGTGACTGAAAAAGCTTATCCCGAGAGTGAAGTGGTTCTCTCGACGGCGATCAATGCTCAGGGGGTGCCCGGCAACGAAAGCCACGTCATCCACGAACAGCGGTTTGGCACGAAAAACCAGATTGAGGTGGATGTTCCATTACTCTTCCAAGACCAGAATCGCGTCTGGCATGGCGGCGTCGGCGATGCGACGCTCGGTATGAAGCGCGTCATGTTCTCGAACCTGAACCGCGGATCGATTCTGAGCCTGTTCGGTGGGTTGCTGATCCCCAGCGGCAGCCGGCAGCGCGGGTTCGGTTCCGGCACCACTACCTTTGAGACCTTCGCGGCATTTGATCAGTTGTTGCGCAGCGACACTTTCATCCAAACGCAATTTGGCGCAGAGCTACCTTTTCACACTAGCATCGCGCCGCAATCCCTGTTCTTCAATACAGCAATTGGCCAGAGCATTGCGGCGAATCATGGCCTGGGAAGGCTTTGGTCGCCGATGTTCGAATTCGTGGCCACGCGCGACCTGGTGACGGGCGCGAAAACGGATTGGGATGTCGTCCCTCAAATGCAGGTCACGATCTCGCGTCGGCAGCATGTGCGGGGCAATCTGGGACTTCGTATTCCGGTGAGCGATACCACGGGCAGGCAGAAGCAACTCATTTTCTATCTGCTATGGGACTGGCAAGATGGCAAGCTGACGGAAGGCTGGTAATGGGCAATCGGGTAGCGATGGCGTTGTCATGTCTGGTATTGCTGATGCTGACGGCACGCATCGTGCATGGTGGCGACCACAAGGGCCAGATCCAGCCCGCGTTCCACACCTCCGACCGATGCTTTGCCTGTCACAACGAACTGACTACGCCCAGCGGCCGCGACGTCTCCATTGGACTCGCATGGCGGGCGAGCATCATGGCGAATTCCGCGCGCGATCCTTACTGGCAAGCCGGCGTGCGCCGCGAAACGATCGACCACCCGCAGGCAGCTAGAGACATTGAAGACGAATGCTCCGTCTGCCACATGCCGATGGCGCATTACGAGGCGAAGATCCAAGGGAAGAAGGGTGAAGTCTTCACCTACTTGCCGTTTGACGCGGACCCGAAAAAGTCTGCATCGGCCAAAGACGGCATTACGTGTGCTGTATGCCATCAGATCAGCAAGGAAAAGCTCGGCACTCGCGAGAGCTTCAACGGCGGCTTCGTGGTGGAAAATCCGCCCGCGAAAGATGCGCGTCCCGAGTACGGACCGTTCGAGGTAATCCCGGCGCGGCAGCACATCATGGATAGTTCCACCGGCGGGTTCCGTCCAACCTATGCGCAGCATATTCGGGATTCCGCGCTGTGCGGGTCGTGTCATCAGCTTTACACTACGGCGCTCGGCGAGGGCGGCAAAGAGATCGGATCGCTGCCCGAGCAGATGCCTTATCTGGAGTGGCTGCACAGCGACTATCCATCGAAGTACTCTTGCCAGCAGTGTCATATGCCTGAGGTCCGCGAGCCGGTGCGGATCAGTTCGGTGCTGGGAGATCCACGGAATGGGCTGCACGAGCACGTGTTCCATGGCGGCAATTTCTTCGTGCAGCGGATGCTGAACCGATATCGCAACGATCTGGACGTCGATGCCCTGCCGCAGGAATTGACGAACGCCGCGGATGCGACACTGGAGTTCCTGCGAACGCAATCGGCACGCGTCGAACTGCGCAATGTTGAGGTCGGCGCTGGCACGCTGCAGGCGGACGTGGTCGTGCAGAATCTTACAGGGCATAAACTGCCGACGGCGTATCCTTCACGCCGCGCGTGGCTGCATTTTCTGGTTCGTGATCGCGACGGCAAGAGTGTTTTTGAGTCGGGCGCAATAGATGCCGATGGGTCCATTCAGGGAAATGATAACGACGCGGATGCGAGCCGCTTTGAACCGCACTATCGGGAGATTTCCAGCGCAGACCAGGTGCAGATCTATGAGCCGATCTTGAAGGACTCCGAAGGGCACGTTACCACGGGACTGCTCAGCGCGATCGCATATTTCAAAGACAATCGCCTGCTGCCGACGGGCTTTGACAAGAGCACGGCGGAAAAAGATATTGCGGTGGTAGGTGATGCGTTCGATGATCCAAACTTCACTGCGGGCAGCGATACTCTGCGGTACTCTGTTCCTGTGCGCAATGCGGAAGGACCATTTCACATTCAGGTAGATCTCTGGTATGAGCCGATCGGGTTTCGCTGGGCACATAATCTCGAGCCGTACCAGGCAGACGAACCGCAACGCTTCGTTTCCTACTACGAGTCGATGTCGGCGAGTGCGGCGACGGTCCTCGCTCGAGCCGAAATAACGAAATAGTTCAATTCTCCTCGCCGAAATTAAGCCAGTATGGCGCCTCCCGGCCCCGGCTTCGCATCGCTGGGCTAGTGAATTCCCCGTGGTACACTTGCGCCGCAAATCACGTGCGGAGGGCCCATGTTCCGAGTGGCTTTCGTGTGGATGACGATGGTGTTGCTTGCCGGTAGCGCGGCAGGGCAAAGCCCTGACATCCCGGAAGAGGGTTCGACGGAGGCAATCACGGCAGCGACGACGGATCCGCATTTCGTCTCGCCGCTGGTCTCGTATGTTCCCGACTCGCGTTCTGTTCCCTCGCCGGAGAAATTCTTTGGCCGCATCATGGGGGCTCCGGGAGAGTTGGTTGGCACGGGAAAGACGTATGCGTATGCCCGGGCATTGGCTGCGAGCAGCCCACGAGTGCGAGTGTTCACCATCGGCAAAAGCGAAGAAGGCCGTGACATCGTAATGCTGGCGATTGCGGATGAGCCGGGCATCCGTGAACTCGACAGGCTGAAGTCCGCAACGGCTGCGCTGGCCGATCCTCGGCACACGGACCAAAACGCGGCCGAGAAACTGATCGCCACGGCGCGTCCGGTCTATTACTTCAACGCGGCGCTGCATTCCGATGAAACCGGGTCCACCGAGGCGATGCTCGAACTCGCTTACCGCCTGGCGGTCTCCGAGCAACCCAGCACACGCAAGATTCGCGAGCAACTCGTTGTGCTCATCAATCCGATCTCCAATCCCGATGGTCGCGACAAGATGGTGGACTGGTTCTACCGTTACTTGAAGGGCAAGACCGATCGCAACATGCTGCCGCGGCAGTCGCCGCCGTACTGGTCGAAGTACACGTTCGTCGATATCAACCGCGACACACACCAGCAGACGCATGCGACGACGAAAGCGGTCCATCGGATGTTTCACGAATGGCACCCGACGGTCGTGCACGATCTGCACGAAGGCGTGCCGCTCATGATGACCTGGAACGGCACTGGCCCCTACAACCCCAATATCGATCCGATTACCTACACGGAGTTTCTGGAACTCAGCATGCGCGAGATTGAATCGATGACGGCCATGGGCATGCCCGGAGTTTCCACGTGGAATTTCGGAGAAGCGTTTGCGCATCTCTATCTTGATTCAGTAGCGATGAACCACAACAGCATTGGCCGCGGCTACGAAACGTTTGGCAACGGCAGCGCGGAGACGGAGAAGCGCGCGATTTCTCCCGGAGCGACGACGATGGAGTGGTACCGCCCGCTGCCGCCGCCGAAGGAGGTGACGTGGTCGGCGCGGGACAATCTCAATTATCAGGAAACGGGAGCGCTGATCGCGCTCGACGATGCCGCCACGCACGCGAAAGAAATGTTGCGCAACTTCTATCGAAAGTCCTGGGATTCCTGGCAGAAAGGACTGACGCAACCACCCTACGCGTTTCTGATTCCGCAAGACCAGGGTGATCCGGCTCGGGTGGCGCAGATGGTGGCACGGCTGATGGGGCAGCACATCGAAGTTTCACGCGCCACGAATTCCATTCGACTGAAGGAGGGGGGGTTCCCTGCAGGAACTTATGTAGTCCGGCTTGACCAGCCTTACCGAAACTATGCCGTTGATCTGCTCACACCGCAGCAATATCCCAAGGACGGTGATCCTCCTTACGACGATGTTTCCTGGGAGCTGCCTGCGAATTACCACCTGGAGGCTATCGGAACCGCAGACCCAACCGTGCGAAATGCGGCGATGACGCTGCTGAACGAACCTCCGCATGTGTCGGGACACATCGCCCGGAACGGCTCGACTCTTCTTCTGAAAGATACCGGGCAGGAGTCGTTGCTGGCGGCGCGTTATCGGCTGGCGAATTTCGCAATTCAAATCGCAGAGCGGGAGTTCGAAATCGATGGGCAGAAGTTTCCGGCTGGCTCGTGGATCTTGACGGACCAGGCAGGATTGATCGATGAGGTTCAGAAGGTTGCGTCCGAACTGGGTGTTGATTTCGCTCGGACCGCCGCCGCACCGAAAGTATCGAGCCACCTGGCGCCGGCACCGCGGATCGGTGTCTGGGTTCCCTGGGCAGATACGGATTCGATCGGATGGATTCGCTACTCTCTCGACCAGCGCAGAGTCCCCTACACTTACCTGCGCGACGAAGACATCCGGTCGGGGAATCTGCGCACGAAAATCGACGTTCTGTTGTATGGGCATGTCGATCTCGAACTGGCCGAGCAGATTGAGGGTCTGCCCAAAGCCTGGTCACCCATGCCCTTTAAGAAGACGCCTCAGACACCCAGCTTCGGAACGCCCGCGGAGTCCGACGACATCACGGGCGGCATCGGCTATGAAGGTCTGGGGCAGATTCAACGTTTCATCGAAGAAGGCGGGCTGATGGTCACGCTGGGCAGCGGCAGCATACTCGCCCTCGAAGGCGGACTCGTGCGTTTCGTTCGCCGCTCTTCCGGAGGCGTTCCGCGCAGCACGGCCGGTGGCGGTGGAGCATCCTCAGCGGCGTCGCAGCAGGCAGGCACAAGAACTCCTGGCGCGCACGTGCGGGTCACGTTTGATCGTCCAGACCATCCAATCGCCTACGGATATCCGGCACACACCTGGGTCTTTCGGCAGAATTTCCCTCTCTACAACACGCCTCGCCGCTGGCTGCGGATGGCCTATTGCACGACTTGTCTCGATGGCCCTGAAGACCGCAGCGGGGTAGTCATGGAATGGGGTGACAGCGGAAACAAGGATTTTGTCGTCAGCGGACAGGCTTGGGGAGAAGAAAATCTCATCGGAAGACCGGCGATCCTCGACATGCCGGTGGGTAAGGGCCATGTCGTAGCGTTCAATTTCAATCCCATGCACCGCGATATGAATCGTGGCGATCAGCGATTGCTGTGGAATACGATTCTGAATTGGCAGGCAATACTCAGCGCAAAACCAGCATCAGACCTCAACAGCCCCTCCCCCGAGCCTGACGAGTAGCGTGGGAAGTGCCACCTTGCCCTCGCAAGTAAATCGGATCGACGGAACTGACACCTTGGCTCGCCAGGGGCGCGCCTGGCCGCCCCTGGATCTCTTTGTCTCTAGAATGTCAGTTCTGAAGGTCGGTTCGATATGACAGGCTGCTCTCGAGAGCCTGAAGTAGATAGTCTGCGTCGTGAATGGCTTCAACTTCGTCGTAGGAAAAGGAATGACCCGCCAGCTCCTCTAACCGGTTGGAAAGCTTCAATCTGGCATCCTCGATCAGGCCAACGACACGGGTTCGATCCCTCTCCAGAACCGCTGCCAGGTACGCCTGTTTCCATGCGATGCTTTCGGAGACAACCGAAATGTGAGTGGACATAAGCAACTCCAGTTTGTTGAATCTTCTGGATACCGCCCCAAGGAATGAAGCGATTCTAGGAAGGCAGCCCAGGGCAGTTCTGTGATTTAAATCACAAATGTACTAATAATCGTGCTGATAGGAACCTTCGTGCGCAGTCCGAGTATTTGCGCACCTGGAGTTGCCGCCGGGAGAAACAGTAACAGCCGTCAAATGCTCAGAATGATGACGGATAGGGTGGCCTGGGAGTTCAAGTTTCCTATTGGCGAAACATTCTGCTACTCTGCGCTTTCCGTTTTTTCGGAGGAATCAACAAGATGCGCGTGACCTATAGGATGTTCGCGGTTCCTGTGCTTCTACTGTGCTTCGCTGTCGCCTTGTCGGCGGCTGACAAGAAGGCCAAGGACGCCAAGGCGGATGACTCGGCGAAACCTACCTATGAACTCTCGCAGCCTGCCGTAGAAGATCTCGACCTCACGATGTACCAACGCATTCGGGATGAGGGATTACAGCATTCGCACATCATGGAGTATGCGTCGGCGCTGATGGATGGGATCGGCCCACGACTCACGGGGTCGCCAAACCTGAAGAAGGCGAACGAGTGGACTCGGGATCAACTCACCGCCATGGGTTGCACAAATGCGCACCTTGAAGACTGGGGCGAGTTTGGCATGGGGTGGCGGCAGCTGAATACGTGGGCGCGAATGTCTGCCCCCGATACCGCCGTTTTTATTGCGCAGGCGCTGCCGTGGTCGCCATCGAGCCATGGGGCGGTGAGCGGGCAGGCCATCTGGATCGATGCGAAAGACGAGAAGGATCTGGAGAAGTACAAAGGGAAGTTGGCAGGAAAGCTGATCTTCTTTGGCCAGATGCGTGACGTGAAGCCTGTCGACAAGGCGCTCTGGGAGCGTCGCGATGACGCAGACCTGAAGAAGACGGTCGAATTTCCGGTGCACATCGGCGAGAGGGAGCGTTTTTTCCAGGACTTCATCAAGCGCCTGGAATTTCGCGAGAAGGCGGGAAAGTTCTTCGCCGACGAGCACGCGGTCGGCATCGTCGTTCCCAGTCGCGATGGGCGGAACAATGGCGGGTCCGGCGGAACCATCTTTGATGATGGCGGCTCGGGCATGGGCTGGTTCACGTACAAACGGGAGCACGCCGAGGCATTGCCGATCGTGGTCATGGCCATCGAAAACTACGGGCGCGTATACCGCCTGCTCAAGGCCAACGTGCCAGTCACCATCGAGATGGATGTGGAGACGGAATTCACAGGCGATCATGAGCACGGGTTCGACACGATTGCTGAAATTCCAGGGACGGATCCGAAACTGAGGGACGAAGTCGTAATGGTCGGCGGTCACCTGGACTCATGGGCCTCCGGTACAGGTGCCACTGACAACGGTGCAGGAACGGTAGTGGCTATGGAGGTGATGCGGATTCTCAATGCGCTGAAGGTGCAGCCGCGGCGCACGATCCGTGTCGGGCTATGGACCGGCGAAGAACAAGGCGAGTTCGGATCGTACGGATATGTGAAACAGCACTTCGGGTACGTGCCGCTGTCGGAGACTCCCGATCAGGTCAAGCTGCCCGAGTTTCTGCGCAAACCCGCCGGACCGCCAGTCATCAAGCCGGAACAGCCGAAAATCTCCGGATACTTCAACGTCGACAACGGCACGGGCAAAATCCGCGGTGTTTACCTGCAGGAGAACGCGGCAATCGCTTCGATCTTCCAGCAGTGGATCGCGCCGCTAGGAGACCTTGGCGTCAGCACGATCACGATGCGAAATACCGGCGGAACGGATCATGAAGCGTTCGACTCTGTTGGCATTCCCGGATTCCAATTCATTCAGGACATGCTGGACTATGGATCGCGGACGCATCATTCGAACATGGATGTTTACGAACGGCTGCAGCCCGAGGATCTGGCACAAGCGGCGACTGTGGAGGCCATTTTCGTTTACAACACGGCGATGCGCGATCAGATGCTGCCGCGCAAGCCGCTGCCGCATCCGGAACTGGATGAGCAGAAGAATGCTCCGCTGAAGAATGTCATGCCAGGGGCGGAAGCTGCACCGGAGGAGAAGAAGCCGGGGATGTAGTGCAGCCGGTGCCGTCCTGCGCACGGCGGCTGTCCCCGCATTGTGTGAGGGAATTCAATGACAACCTGGACTCGACGTCAGGTATTGAAGACCGGCATGGGCGCTGCAGCAGGCGCCGGGCTCGCAATGTCGGCCCCGGCAATTGCGCAGATGGGTCCACCTACTCTGCTGGATGATCCGCGCGTGCGACTCGTCACTACTTCCGAGAACGAACATTGGCAAAGCAAGAGAGTGTACCAACCGGTCTTCAGTTGGGACACATTGAACCTGAACATCGATCCGGCGCAGGTGCGGCCCGAATCGAGGCCGATTCAGGGATTCGGTGCGTGCTTTAACGAACTCGGTTGGACATCGCTGCAGATGATCAGCGAGAACGATAGGGAGGGCATCCTGCATGAATTGTTCGATCCCGCAGCCGGGGCTCGATTCACTTACTGCCGAACTCCGATCGGCGCCAACGATTTTGCCACCGAGGCGTACAGCTATGACGAAAGCGCTGGTGACTTCGCGCTGAAGAACTTCAGCATCGCGCATGATGAGAAGACGCTTGTACCGTTCATTCTGGCGGCACTGCGTTATCAACCAAAGTTAAGGGTATGGGCTTCGCCTTGGTCGCCGCCGAGTTGGATGAAGCGAAATCACTTCTATGCGGAGGCGAAGGCATACCCGGGAATGAAGGAGAACGGGATTCGTCCCGATCAGATCGGACACGAAGGCGAGGACATGTTCATCCAGGATCCGATGTACTTCGAGGCTTATGCGCGGTACTTCGGCCGGTATATTGACGCGTATCGCGCGAAGGGGATCTCGATCGGGATGGTGATGCCGCAGAATGAATTCAATTCGGCGCAGAATTTCCCAAGTTGCACCTGGACTGCCGAAGGGTTGACTCGGTTTCTGCGGTATCTGGGCCCGGAGATGGAGAAACGCGGCGTGGAGGTGTTCTTCGGCACGCTGGAGCGGGGCAATCCGAAGCTCCTGGAAACCGCGATGGCGGATCAGGAAGTGGCGCGTACGATCAAAGGAGTCGGCGTGCAGTGGGCCGGAAAGAACGCCTTGCCCGCAATTCATCAGGAGTTTCCATCATTGCTCGTCTTTCAGTCAGAGCAGGAATGCGGCGATGGAAGCAATAGTTGGATCTACACCGGCTATTGCTGGCAGTTGATGAAGCATTACCTGCGCAGCGGCGTGTCGGCCTATATGTACTGGAATATCTCGACCGCAAATGGCGGTATGAGCACTTGGGGATGGACCCAGAATTCTCTGGTTAGTGTCGACGCGACGGCGAAAAGTTATCGCTACACTCACGATTATTACCTGCTGAAGCATTTGACGCATTTTGTCGACATGGGCGCGCAAAATCTGCTTACCACCGGAACTTGTGATGATGCGCTCGCGTTCGTGAACCCCAATGGTTCTATTGCCCTATTGATCCGCAATGAACTTTCGCATCCGCAGCGGGTGGAAGTGCGTGTGAAGAATCAGGCGGCGATGATCGAGTTGCCGCCGGATTCGATCGGGACGGTAACGATCGAACGCTCCTGGATCTAGCAGTTTCGGATTTTGTATAGCCCCGGATTCTGTGTAGCCCCGGACGCCTTCGTCTGGGGCTGCGTCGCGAAGCGCGTGAAGCGGCTGACAGTAAGGCACTCTTGGGTTCAGTCAGAGTCTCGGCACGCTCCCCTTCGCTGCGCCCAGGGTCGCGAAGCGGACAAAGGCGTCCACGCCTACACTTTTCGGTTTGCCCAACAAAACGTTTCTGGAGTAGCCTCGTCTAAAGCCTTAACCTTCTGTGGGGAGTTCTGCCATGTCTGCCTTTCACCTGGTGATCAACGACCGGACCCACGATGTTGATGTCTCTCCCGACACTCCACTCTTGTGGGTTTTGCGCGACAAACTGAACATGACCGGCACCAAGTATGGGTGCGGAATGGGACTATGCGGAGCGTGCACGGTGCATCTGGATGGCGAGGCTGCGCTGTCCTGCCAGACTGCGATCTCGTCAGTCGGATCGAAGAAGATCACGACGATCGAAGGTCTGTCGGCTGACAATTCACATCCAGTGCAGCGGGCGTGGATTGCGGAACAGGTGCCGCAATGCGGATATTGCCAGCCCGGACAGATCATGTCGGCGGCTGCACTGCTGGCTAAAACGCCAAAGCCCACGGATGATCAAATTGATTCGGCCATGGGTGGAAACCTGTGCCGCTGTGGCATGTATCAACGGATTCGGCGGGCGATCCATCGGGCCGCCGGGGAAGGAGCCTAGCCATGACGCTCAGCCGCAGACAATTCGTAATGCAAGGTTCAGTCGCCGCAGCGGGATTAGTTATTGGCGTGCGGCTCTCCCCTGCAGTTTTTGCGCAGGAAAACGAAAAGGGCCCCAAGGGCAAAGTTGTGAATCCGTTCGATGCTTACGTTCATGTGAAGCCCGACGGAAAGATCTCTCTGATCGTGGCCAAGTCCGAGATGGGGCAGGGCATCAAGACTGGATTGGCAATGCTTCTGGCCGAGGAGGCCGAAGTCGATTTCAACTCCGTGAGCGTGGAACAGGCAGAGACGCGTCCAGACATTTACGCGCACATGGGCACCGGCGGAAGCGGCAGCACCATGGAGAATTTTATGCCGCTGCGGCGCGCTGGGGCGACGGTGCGCGAACTGATGATCGCAGCGGCCGCGCAGAAATGGAATGTTCCGGCGAAAGAGTGCGAGGCGAAAAAAGGAACGGTTGTGCACGAGAAGTCGTCGCGGCGGGCTACCTACGGCGAACTGGTCGAAGCTGCCATGAGGTTGCCGTTGCCCGATCCGGACAAAGTCGAACTCAAGGATGAAGCTGATTTCGAGTTGATCGGGCATGCCACGCCGCGCGTGGATATTCCATCGAAAGTCAATGGCAGTGCTGTGTTTGGTGTGGATGTCCGAGTGCCCGAGATGTTGTATGCCGTGGTGGCGCGGTGTCCCACCTTTGGCGGCAAGCACGCGCATTACGAAGCAACGAAGGCGAAAGCTGTGCCGGGCGTCAAGGATGTGTTCGAGATTCCTGCGCTGGGTCGCGACATATTCACCGCCGGTGGCGTCGTCGTAGTGGCCGATTCGACCTGGGCTGCCATGCAAGGCCGCGAAGCGCTCAAGATTACTTGGGACAACGGTCCGGCTGCCGCTGAGTCGACCGGCACACTGCATAGCGCGTTGCATTCGGGGGCGGGAAAGCCAGGCAAGCGAATCCGCAATGACGGTAACGTCGACGCGGTGCTTTCGAATGGCGCGAAGCGCATCGAGGCCACCTACGAATTTCCGTTCCTCGCGCACGCCACGATGGAACCGATGAACATCACTGTGCATGCGCGCAACGGCGAGGCGGAAGTTTGGGCACCGACGCAATCGCCCGATTGGGTGCAGAGGACCGTTGCGAAGGTTCTTGACCTCAAGCCCGAGAAGGTCGTGGTGCATACGACCTTGCTGGGTGGCGGCTTTGGACGCCGCTACATAGCGGACTATCCGGCAGAGGGCGCGCAGATCGCGAAAGTCGTGGGTAAGCCGGTGCAATTGGTGTGGTCGCGCGAAGATGACATGACGCACGATTTCTATCGTCCGGCGGCGTGTCATCAGATGAAAGGAGCCGTCGATCAGAACGGCCGTCCGCTGGCGTGGTCGCACACGATTGCGTCAACCTCGATCGCAGCCTACTGGCATCCCGAGAGCGGCAAACCAGAAGCCTCCGAGGTCGGGGGTGCGGAGCAGATGCCCTATGCGATCCCGAATGTGCGGCTCGAATACAACCCTGTGGAGAGCGCCGTGCCTCCACTATGGTGGCGGTCGGTCGAGCATTCGTTCAATGGATTCGCTGTGGAGTGTTTTGTCGATGAACTGGCGGCGGCAGCGGGGCAGGATCCCGTGCAATTCCGCAAGTCACTGTTGGTCAAGCCAGCGAACTGGAAGGCAAAGAACGATGAAGATCCCGATCCAGCGCGTTTGCGGGCGGTGATGGAGCTGGCTGCCGAGAAAGCAGGCTGGGGCACACCCATGCCGAAAGGCAAGGGACGCGGCATCGCCACGTATCATTCGTTCGGCAGCTACATCGCCGAGGTCGCCGAGGTTACCGTGCAAGGCAACAACTTCAAAATCGATCGCATGGTGGCCGCGATCGATTGTGGGCAGATCGTCAATCCCGAATCGGTGCGTTCGCAGGCCGAGAGCGCGATTATCTATGGCCTGAGTGCAGCACTGAAGAATGAGATCACGATCAAGAACGGCGCCGTCGAGCAGACGAACTTTGACGGATATGATCCGATACGGATCAGCGAGGCTCCGCCCATCGAAGTTCATCTCATGAACAGCAAGGACGATCCGGGTGGGATGGGCGAGCCGGCGTTGCCTCCTGCCGCCCCGGCGGTGGCGAATGCAATTTTCGCTGCATGCGGTCAGCGCGTAAGAAAGCTGCCGTTTCAATTAAAGACGGCTTGAGGTCTGGGACGAAGCAGCCGCACTGTAGGTGATCGATTACCATCGAGCCAAACGCCCCATCTCTGGCGCAAGGACACGCGAAGAAATGGGGCGAACTTTTTGAAATACTGCACCAATTACTTTGTGGCGACCGAGACTCCTGGATCGAACGCCAGTTTCATCCAGTAGTCTGCATGCGGCGGTTTCGCAAACAACGCTTCCTTCTTCATACTGGCATCGTAGAGATTCTTCGCCACGCATCGACTAATTGCCGTTATATCTTCCGCCACGCCGTCCTTCGGAATTCCGTCCGCCCCAATTTGGATCACGAATGCGAAGCGCGATTTATCGCTGGCTCCCTTAGCGCATTCTTGCACGATACTGGCGAGCGCCTGCTCTGTCTTCTTCTGATATGCGGAGCCGTCTGGAGTTAGCGCGTTTGCTTCCGCTTCTGCCTCAATCTTGCGAGTGCGTGCTTCCGCTGGCGCCCACTCCGATGCCCAGGTCTTCATTTGCTTGAAGAAGTCTTCGGTGACCCATTGGTCGATATCATAGTTGTCGCCGATACGCTTAAACGCAGCATCCGCAACAACCGAGTCGCCATTCTTCGCAGCCATCAGTGCCAGTACGTTCAGATCGTAAATCGACGAGCCATATTCTTTCTCGATTGCGTCGTATCCCTTTTGCAGCCGCGACCAGGATAACCGATGGAACTCAGGCTCCTCGCAGGCACAGACGATTTTTTCTCCGATTCGGAAATAAAGTATGTCACCCTTCGTGCCACCTAAGCGGTTCGCACTCTGCTCCGCGAAATTCGCGGCATCCCCTTCCTCACCTCCCCACTTGGGTAGCATGTATTCCGCGAGGTAGCGATAGTAATAGTAGTAGTCCGGAGCCAGAGCAGTGGCTTCGTTAAAAAGTTCGGTGGACTTCGCAAGATCCCAACCCTCGGCCTTCGCCACAAGTTGCATGGCGGCATACCATTGTGGGCACTTGCCGGGGAGCGACGAAGCATCCTCGAGAATCTTCTTGGCTTGCTCAATACGCTGGCCGAACAGTCTCCATCCGCTCTCCGTTACGGTGTTGCTGTAGCCATCTCCACGCGCATGCCATGCGAAGTTGATGTAAGCGGCCGCTAGTGCAACCGGCGCGGTAATGGACTTCGGCTTGGCCGCAACCCATTTCTTCAGGTGATCGATGAGCTGGTTCCAATCTTCTTCAGTGGCGTGGCCCGGCACGTTGGAGACACCGCGGTAGAAGGTGTAGAGCTGCCACTTCCCGCCCGGAAATCGCGACTCGTTAGCGCGAGCCGAATCGGCAATGCAATCGAGTTGGTTGAAGTCTTCCACCTCAACCATCCTTCTCACTGCGGAGCGGTATGACTCGGTCGCCACCAGGTCATTACTGTTCTGAAAGCTGTCGCCGAATTTCGCGCAGGAATCGCCGCCACCTTGCGGATTTGTTTGTCCGGCAACTTGATGATCGAATGAAAGAATTGAAAGGATTAACAAGGCAACCGAACTAAGGAAGCATTTCGGAAACTTCGAGTAAAAGAGTGCGGAGGGACGAGACATGCTGATCTCCATGGGGGGAACAGTGATGCTAGTCCTCTTCGGGGTGTGAAGGTAGATTACGTCGGTATCAAGGCGGCAGGGTGTCTCTGCAAATTGTCAGAGCTGTCCTAGCGAGCATGTGCCCGCAGACCCGAACGCCGCCGATTTTCTCTCGGCGGCGCGATGCGCGGCTCAAGTTCGCTCACTGTGAAGTTTCCTCCAGAATTCCCTGCTCCAGCTTTTCCTGGCACTCGATGCAGTGGCGTGTCCAGGGCACAGCTTCCAGGCGCTTGGCGTTAATTTCTTTGCCGCAGCTGATGCACTCGCCGAAGCTGCCTTCGCGGATACGGGCAAGGGCTCCGTCCACCATCATCAGAAGTTGTCGCTCGTTGTTGCTCTGGCTGAACAGGAATTCTTTGTTGTACGAACTCGCGGCGCGGTCGGCGATATCCTGAGCCGTGTCCTCGTCAACCGTCCGGCCGTCGACCTGATTG
>Ga0335070_10004481_pt1 | contig 16333 bp, 12 predicted proteins | sample Lox_Sample_13_FD_206722 | JGI IMG/M metagenome (GOLD analysis project Ga0335070, IMG submission 206722) | Soil microbial communities from Loxahatchee National Wildlife Refuge, Florida, United States - Lox_Sample_1.3 | ecosystem: Environmental > Terrestrial > Soil > Wetlands | place: USA... | reverse complement strand
GAAGTTCTCCTCCAGCCAATGGCCGATCCGGCCGAGCAAGCCGCGCGTCTCGTGCGTCTTGCTCCAGGTGGGCACGGTGGTCAGCGCCCGATTGCTCAGTGCGTAGTTGAGGAGGCCGGCGCAGGTCGCGAAGGCCGGGCCGGCGGTCGCCTCGGCGAGGCCCGCGATGCGGGCGGGGCGGCCGAGCCGGGCCTGCTTGTCGAGCACCTGGGCGGCGACGTCGCGCACGCCGTGCAGCTGGCTGGCGCCGCCGACCAGGACGACCCGGCGGCCGGCGCCGTTGGCGAGGCCGGCGGCCTCCAGGCGGTCGCGCACCAGCTCGAAGGTCTCCTCGATGCGCGGCTGGATGATGCCGACCAAGAGCGATTTCGGCACATGGTTGGGCGCGGCGCCGCTGTCGTCGCCGATCTGCGGCACGTCGATGACCGCGCGCGAGTCGGAGGTCGAGGCGATGGCGCTGCCATAGAGCGTCTTCATGCGCTCGGCGTGGGCGAGCGGCGTCGACATGCCGTGGGCGATGTCGGTGGTCACGTGCTGGCCGCCGATGGCGATGCTGTCGGTGAAGATCAGCTCGCCCTCCGAGAAGACGGCGATCGAGGTCGTGCCGCCGCCCATGTCGATCAGGGTCGCGCCCAGCTCCATCTCGTCCTCGACGAGGCTGGAGAGGCCCGAGGCGAAGGGCGAGACGACGAAGGCGGCGACGTCGAGATGACAGCCGGCGACGCAGTTGGCGAGGTTGCGCACCGGCCCGGCCGCGGCCGAGACGATGTGCATGTGCACGCCCAAGCGCTGGCCGTACATGCCGCGCGGATCCTGGATGCCGTTGCTGCCGTCGACGGTGAAGCCGACCGGGATCGAATGGATGACCTCGCGGTCGCCGCCGTTGAGCGACTGGCGGCCCTGGTCGAGCACGCGGCGCACGTCGCCCGGGCTCACCTCATGGCCGGTCACCGGCACCTCGACGCCGAAGGTCTTCGAGCTCGGTTGGCCGGTCGAGACGTTGATGAAAATTTCGCGGATGGTGTCGCCGGCCATCTCTTCGGCGGCCTGGACGGCGGCGAGAATGGAATTGCGCGCCTGCTCCATGTCGGTGATGGCGCCCGAGCGGATGCCCTTGGCCACCTGATGGCCGATGCCGACGACGCGCGGCGCGCCACCCTCCTCGCGCTGCGCGATGAAGCAGCAGATCTTGGTCGAGCCCACGTCAAGCGCGGCGATCATGTCCGAGCGCAACTTTGCCAAGGCCACTATTCCCCCTTTCTCCGGTTCAGCGCCCGCCCAGGCGGATGGCGGCTCTGTCCACTGTCCAAATCCTCGTCACGTATTCTTGCCCGGCTGCTTCGAGGGCTTCTCGATGCGCGCCGGGGTCTGCAGCCCGATGCGATCCTTGAGGCGCAGGTCGATCGCGACCAGCCCGCGACCGAGCAAACCGTATGACTTTTCCAGCTCGGCGAAGCGCGCCCAGGCGAGGCTCGGCAGCTCCTCGGGCAGACGCAGGATGACGCCGTTGTCGAACACCAGGTCCCAGCGCCGGTCGCCGATGCGCCGCGCCACGGTGACGCGCTGCGCCAGCGCCGGCTGCTCGCCGAGCAGGCCGATGAGCTGCGGCGCGTTGGCGGCGGCGCCCTGGCCCTGGACCAGGGGCAGCTTGGCGAAGCTGTCATCGACGGCGATACGCACCACCTCGCCGTCGCGGTCGACCAGGGCGAGCTTGCCCTTGTCGCGGATGCGCGCGATCGGCTGGCGCTCGATCAGCTGGACGTAGATCGTATCCGGCAGGCGCCGCTCGACCACCGCGTCGCGCACCCAGGGCAGGGCCTGGAGCCGGGTCTGTGCCGCGGCGAGGTTGACGTCGAGAATGGCGGCGCCGCGATTGACCGCGAGCGCGTCGCGCAGCGCCGCCTGGCTGGTGCGGTCGCGGCCCTCGACCAGCACCTCGGCGACGGTCAGGCCGATCTCGCGGCTCATCGCGATCGCCTCGCGATGGGCGAGGGCCTCGAGCGGCGCGAGCCGGCCGCTGGCGGCGAGCCAGGCCGGGCCGCCGATCGCGAGCGCGATGGCGGCGAGCCAGAGGGCGCGGCGCCGGGTCAGGAACGGCGTCAGGCGGCGGCGCGGCGCCGCGCGCACCCGCTCGGCGGCGCGCAGGCCCGAGCGCGCGGACGGCATGGGCAGCGGCAGCGGCGTCTGGCGCAGGGCGGCGCGCTCGACCGCGGCCTCGCGCATCTGCCGCGTCCGGCGCGCGTGCTCAGGCACGGTCGAGGCCGCGCGCGTGATGATGTCGGCCGGGCTCATTGATCGCATGAAGCGTTCTCCACCAGCCAGCCGACCAGCTCGTCATAGGAGATGCCGACGGCGGCGGCCTGCTCGGGCACGAGGCTCAAGGGCGTCATGCCCGGCTGGGTGTTGACCTCGAGCAGATAGAGCAGGCCGGGCTCGCCCTTGGTGTCGTCGTAGCGGAAATCGGCGCGGCTCACGCCGCGGCAGCCGAGCAGGCGATGGGCGGCGACCGCGACGGTCTTGGCCTCCTCGAGGATCGCCGGCGCGACCGGCGCCGGGATCAGGTGGTCGGCCTTGCCCTCGGTATACTTGGCCGCGTAGTCGTAGAAGCCCTCGCGCGGCCGGATCTCGGTGACGCCGAGCGCGCGGTCGCCCATGACGCCGACGGTCAGCTCGCGGCCGGGGATGAACTGCTCGACCAGCACCTCGTCGCCGAACGGCCAGCTCTCGGCGTCGAACGGCTTGTTGTCGCCCGGGCGCACGATGCACACGCCGACGCTCGAGCCCTCGTTGGTCGGCTTGATGACATAGGGCCGCTTCATCACGTCGCCGGCCAGCACCTCCTTGCGATGCACGACGCGGCCGGCGGCAAAGCGCAGGCCGCTCGCGCCGAGCACGGTGCGGGTCATCGGCTTGTCCATGGCGATCGCCGAGGCGAGCAGGCCGGAATGGGTGTAGGGAATGCCCAGGATGTTGAGCAGCCCCTGCACGCAGCCGTCCTCGCCGAAGCGGCCGTGCAGCGCGTTGAACACGGCGTCGGGCTTGGGAGTGAGCGCCTTGACCAGCGCCGCCGCGTCGCGGCTGACGTCGATCGTCGTCACTTGATAGCCGAGGCGGCCGAGGGCGGCCGCGCATCCGCGGCCGCTGGTCAGCGAGACTTCACGCTCGCTGGACCAGCCGCCCATCAGCACGGCCACCCTACGGCTCATCCTCCCCCCTCGGAGCTCTTGGGCGCGGCGCCGGCCGGCCGGCCGATCCGGCGGATCTCCCAGGCCAGCTCGACGCCCGTCGCCTCGCGCACGCGGCGCCGCACGTCCTCGCCGAGACCCTCGATGTCGGCGGCGGTAGCGGTGCCGGTGTTGATCAGGAAATTGCAGTGCTTCTCGGAGACCTGCGCGCCGCCGCGCGTGAGGCCGCGGCAGCCGGCACGGTCGATCAGCTCCCAGGCCTTGGCGCCCGGCGGATTGGTGAAGGTCGAGCCGCCGGTGCGCGTGCGCAGCGGCTGGCTTTCCTCGCGCGCGTCGCGGATCTCGGCCATGCGCGCGGCGATGGCCGCCTTGTCGGCGGGCGTGCCGGCGAGCACGGCGGCGGTGAAGATCCAGCCTTCGGGGACCGCGCTGTGGCGATAGGTGAAGCCGAGCGCCGCGGCGTCGAGGCTGTGCAGCCGGCCCTTATCGTCGAGCGCCTCGGCCTGGATGATGACCTCCTTCATTTCGCGGCCATAGGCGCCGGCGTTCATGCGCAGCGCCCCGCCGATGGTGCCGGGCACGCCCGAGAGGAACTCGAGCCCGCCGAGGCCGGCGTCGCGCGCCGCGGCCGCGACCGCGACATCGGCCGCGCCGGCGCCGGCGTGAACGTCGGTGCCGTTGATCAGGATGCGCGCGAACGGCTTGCCGAGATGGACGACGACGCCGGCGATGCCGCCGTCGCGCACCAGGAGGTTCGAGCCGACGCCGATGACCGTAACGGGCACGTCGGCCGGCTTGCCGGCGAGGAAGCTCGCCAGATCTTCAAGATCGGCCGGCTGGAACAGCACCTCGGCCGGGCCGCCGACGCGGAACCAGGTTAGCCGCGCGATCGGCGCCTCGGCCGCGAGCTTGCCGCGCACCCGCGGCAGGCGGTCGATCAGATGGCCGGTCTGGCGCAGCGCCGCGATCATGAGCGCCCCTTCCGCTTGGCCGGCTTGTGGAGCTTCTCGAGCTCGGCGGGCAGGGCATTGGCCCATTGCGAAATGCTGCCGGCGCCGAGGCAGATGACGAAGTCGCCGGCGCCCGCGATCTCGTGGATCAGCTGGGGCAGCGCCTCGGGGCCGGGCAGGGGCTTGACGTTGCGGTGGCCGTGGCTGCGCAGGCCGTCGACCAGCGCGTCGCGGTTGACGCCCTCGATCGGCGGCTCGCCGGCCGAATAGACCTCGGCGACCACCACCTTGTCGGCGTCGTTGAAGCAGGTGCAGAACTCCTCGAACAGGTCGTGGAGGCGCGTATAGCGGTGCGGCTGGACCACGGCCACGACCTTGCCGGTGCAGGCGAGGCGGGCGGCGCGCAGCACGGCGGCGATCTCGACCGGGTGATGGCCGTAATCGTCGATGATGGTGACGCCGTCGACCTCGCCGGTCTTGGTGAAGCGCCGCTTGACGCCGCCGAAGCTCGCCAGCGCCTTGCGCAGCACCGCTTCGGAGATATCGAGCTCGCGCGCGATGGCGATCGGCACCAGCGCGTTCTGCACGTTGTGCTGGCCGAGCATCGGCAGCACGATGTCCTCGATGGTCTTGCGCTTGCCGCTCGCGCGGTCGCGCAGCACGGCGTCGAAGCGCGCGCCCTCCGGCGAGAAGCGCAGGTTGGTCGCGCGCACGTCGGCCTGCCGGCTCAGGCCGTAGGTGACGATCTTGCGGTCGTAGAGCCGCGAGATCATCGCCTGCACCTCGGGATGGTCGATGCACAGCACGGCGAAGCCGTAGAACGGGATGTTGCCGACGAAGGCGTCGAAGGCGTCGCGGATCGCGTCGAACGAGCCGTAATGGTCGAGGTGCTCGGCGTCCATGTTGGTGACCACGGCGATGGTCGCCGGCAGGCGCACGAAGGTGCCGTCGCTTTCGTCGGCCTCGACCACCATCCATTGGCCGGCGCCGAGGCGGGCATTGGTGCCGTAGGCGTTGATGATGCCGCCGTTGATCACGGTCGGGTCGAGATCGGCCGCCTCGAGCAGCGCCGCGACCAGCGAGGTCGTCGTGGTCTTGCCGTGCGTGCCGCCGACCGCGATCGACGACTTGAGGCGCATCAGCTCGCCCAGCATCTCGGCGCGGCGCACCACCGGGATCAGGCGCGCGCGCGCGTCGGCGACCTCGGGATTGTCGGCTTTGACCGCGGAGGAGATGACGACGACCTCGGCCGCGCCGAGATTGGCGGCGTCATGGCCGATCGCGACCCTGATGCCCTTCTCGCGCAGGCGCTTGACGTTGGCGCTCTCGGCGATGTCGCTGCCCTGCACCTTGTAGCCGAGATTGTGCAGGATCTCGGCGATGCCGCTCATGCCGATGCCGCCGATGCCGACGAAATGGATGGGCCCGATGGTGAGCGGGATCGAGGTGTTCACAGCAGCGCCTCCCTGAGCACGGTGGAGGCGGCGGGCGCGGATTCGGTGCGCACGACCGACAGGACGACGTCGGCCAGGCGCGCCGCGGCGTCCGGCCGGCCGAGCGCGCGGGCGCGCGCGGCGCGCTCGGCAAGCGCGGCGGGCGCCTCGAGCAGCGAGATCAGCCGCTCGGCCAGAGCGCCGGGCGTGAAGCTCGGCTCGGGCTCGAGCCAAGCGGCGCCGGCCGCTTCGAGGGCGCGGGCGTTGGCGGTCTGGTGGTCGTCGGTCGCGTGCGGATAGGGCACGAGGATGGCGGGCCGGCCCGCCGCCGTGATCTCGGCGCAAGTCGAGGCGCCCGAGCGGCAGATCACCAGATGGGCCGCGGTCAGCCGCGCCGGCATGTCGTCGAAGAAGGTCTTGAGCTCCGCGCCGAAATTCGCCGCCTGGTAGGCGGCGCGCGCCTCTTCGATGTCGGCCGGCCGGCATTGCTGGGCGAGCACGAGGCGCCGCCGCGCCGCTTCGGGCAGAAGCGCGATGGCCGCGGGCACGACTCGGCTGAACACGGTGGCGCCCTGGCTGCCGCCGGTTACCAGGATGCGCAGCGGGCCGCTTGCGACCGGCGCGTCATAGGGCCGCTCGGACAGAGCCGCGATCGCGCCGCGTACCGGGTTGCCGGTCAGCACCGCGCGCGCCGCATCCTGGGCGCGCAGGGCGACGACGTGCTCGAAGGAGCGGGCGATGCGCGTGACGCGCGGCGCCAGCACGCGGTTGGCGCGGCCGAGCACGGCGTTCTGCTCGTGGATCACGGTCGGGACGCGCGCCCAGCCGGCCGCGAGCATGGTCGGGATCGAGGCATAGCCGCCGAAGCCGACGGCGGCGGCCGGGCGCAGCCGGCCGAGCAGGCGGCGCGCCTGGAGCGTGCCGAGCGCGAGCTCGAGGAGGCCGCGCAGGCGCTTCACAGGGCCGCGGCCGGTGATCTGTCCGGCGGTGATGCGATGGGTGTCGAGCCTGCCGAGCGTGCCGCCATAGCTGCCGCCGCGCCGGTCGGTGACGAGCGCCACCTTGCAGCCGCGCTCGAGCAGCGCGCCGGCGAGCGCGTCGGCCGGGAAGACGTGGCCGCCGGTGCCGCCGGCCGCCAGCACGACGAGGGTGCCGGGCGCGGCGCTCATCTGAGCTCTCCCGCGCCGGCGCGCCGGCGCGTGAGCGCGAGCAGCATGCCCATGCCGAAAGCGAGCGCCATCAGCGACGAGCCGCCATAGCTGATGAAGGGCAGGGTCATGCCCTTGGTCGGGATCATGGCGAGCGTCGAGGCCATGTTGACGAAGGCCTGCAGGCCGAAGCCGGTCGCGAGGCCGACCGCGGCGAGCAGCACGAAGAGATTGTCGACCTCGAGCACGCGCGCAAAGCCGCGCAGGGTGATGAACGCGTAGAGCAGGATGATGGCGAGGCAGGTCACCATGCCGAACTCCTCGCCGGCGACCGCGAAGATGAAGTCGCTGTGCGCGTCGGGCAGGGAGGCCTTGACCGTGCCCTCGCCCGGGCCGCGGCCGAACAGGCCGCCGTTCATGAACGCCTCCTGCGCGCGGTCGATCTGATAGGTGTCGCCGCTCGCCGGGTCGAGGAACGAGTTGACGCGCGTGGTGACGTGGGGCAGCGCCACGTAGGCGCCGACCAGGCCGGCAATGCCGACCGCGCCGATCACGGCGATCCAGTAGATGCGCAGGCCCGAAATGAAGAACTGCGTGAACCACACGGCCGAGATGACGCCGGTCATGCCGAGGTCTGGCTGCAGGATGAGCACGCCGGCGACCGCGACATAGCTGACGATGGCGATGACGTTGCCCGGGAAGCGCGGCTGCAGGCGCTGCAGCGAGAACAGCCAGGCGGTGAAGATGGCGAAGGTCGGCTTGAGCAGCTCGGAGGGCTGGAGCGACATGCCGGCGAAGCTCAGCCAGCGGCGCGCGCCCTTGATCTCGGCGCCGGCGAAGAGGGTGACCGCGGTCGCGGCCAGCGCCAGGAAGAACAGCGGGATCGCGATGCGCTTGATGCCGCGCGGCGACAGCAGCGACACCGACAGCACGATCAGCACGCCCATCGGCAGATAGAACATCTGCTGCTTGACGAAGTGATAGCTGTCGAGGCCGATGCGCCCGGCCGAGGGCGGGCTCGCCGCGAAGGTCAGGATGATGCCGATGCCCATCAGCCCGCCGAGCGCGATCAAGATCCAGCGGTCGATGGTCCACCACCACCGGCCGAGGACGCTGGTGTCGGTGCGGGCGAAGGAGGCGCTCATGCCGCCGCTCCCGCGGGCCGGCGCGTGCCGGGCAGCCGCTCGACCAGGGCGCGGAACATGTCGCCGCGCGCCTCGAAATTGGCGAACTGATCGAAGGACGCGCATGCCGGCGACAGCAGCACGACCGCATTGGCCTTGCCCGCCGGGCCGACCGCGAGATTGCGCGCGGCGGCGACCGCCGAGGCGAGATCGCCCGCGAGCGTGTAGGGCACGCGGCCCTCGAGCACCTTGGCGAAGGCGGGGGCCGCCGCGCCGATCAGGAAGGCATGGACGATGCGCGGGAAATGCGGCGCGAGCGAACCGATGCCGCCTTCCTTGGGCAGGCCGCCGGCGATCCAGTAGACGTGGTCGTAGCAGACCAGCGCCTTCTCGGCGGCGTCGGCATTGGTCGCCTTGCTGTCGTTGACGTAGCGCACGCCGTCGATGATCGCGACCAGCTCCTGGCGGTGGCGCAGGCCGGGGAAGCTTGCGATCGAGCGCACCGCGTCGGCCGAGGCGACGCCGAGCGCGCGCGCCACGGCATAGGCGGCCGCGGCGTTCTGCCAGTTGTGTGCGCCGGGCAGGGTCGGAACCTGCTTGAGGTCGAGCGCGGTCTTGTGGTCGCCGTCGAGATCGTCGATCAGCGCGCCGTCATGGACATAGACGCCGCGCGGCGCCGCTTGGGCGCTCGAGATCGGCACGACGCGCCGGTCGCGCCGGTCGTCGAGCTCCTCGCGGATCTCGCGGCTGGGCGCGTCGTCGATGCCGATCACGGCGGCGGCCGCGCCGCGCGTGCGGTCGAAGATGCGGCGCTTGGCGGCGACATAGCCGTCCATGCCGCCGTGCCGGCCGAGATGGTCGGGCGTGATGTTGAGCAGCACCGCGACGTCGAACGCCACGGTCAGGATCAGCTCGAGCTGATAGGACGACAGCTCGAGCACGTAGACGCCGGCGCCGTCGAGCGGCTTGAGCGAGAGCGCGGCCGGGCCGAGATTGCCGCCGACCTCGGTCGGCAGGCCGGCACCCTGCAAGATGTGGCCGACCAGCGCCGTCGTCGTCGACTTGCCGTTGGTGCCGGTGATGCCGACATAGCGCGCTTCGGGCCGGGCGCGCCACAGGAGCTCGACATCGCAGACGAAGTCGACGCCGGCGGCGCGCGCCGCGGCCGCGACCGGATGGGGCTTCGGATGGCGATGCGGGATGCCCGGGCTCATCACGAGGAGGTCGATGCCGGCCCATTCCGCGGCCGTCAGGTCGGCGATCGGCACGCCGGCCTTGGCCGCCTCGTCGCGCCGGGCCGCGCTGTCGTCCCAGGCGAGCACGCGCGCGCCGCTCGCGACCAGTGCCTTGGCGGCGTTGAGCCCCGAGGCGCCGAGCCCCATGACGGCGACGGTCTGCCCGCGGCAGGCGGCGATCTCGATCATCGCCTCACCTCAGCTTGAGCGTGGCCAGGCCGACCAGGCCCAGGATCGACGCGATGATCCAGAAGCGGATGACGATGGTCGGCTCCTGCCAGCCCTTCTGCTCGAAATGATGGTGCAGCGGCGCCATGCGGAAGACGCGCCTGCCGGTCATCTTGTAGGAGGCGACCTGGACGATGACCGAGACCGCCTCGAGCACGAACAGGCCGCCGATGATCGCCAGTACCAGCTCGTGCTTGGTCACGACGCTGATCGAGCCGAGCGCCCCGCCCATCGAGAGCGAGCCGGTATCGCCCATGAACACCATCGCCGGCGGCGCGTTGAACCACAGGAAGCCGAGGCTCGCGCCGACGAGGGCGCCGCAGAACACCGCGAGCTCGCCCGAGCCGGCGATGTGGTGAAGCTGGAGGTAGTCGGCGTATTTCGCGTTGCCGACCACGTAGGAAATGATGCCGAAGGCGCCGGCGGCGATCATTACGGGGCCGATCGCCAGGCCGTCGAGGCCGTCGGTCAGGTTGACCGCGTTCGAGGCGCCGACCATGACGAAAATGCCGAACGGCACGAAGAACCACCAGAGATTGACCAGCACGTCCTTGACGAAGGGGACGGCGAGGCCGGTCGCAAGCGGCATCGGCGTGATCGAGGCGATCCAGATCGTCGCCGAGGTCGCGACCACGATCTGGCCGATCAGCTTGGTGCGGCCCGGCAAGCCCTTGGTGTTGCGCTTGGTCAGCTTGAGATAGTCGTCGGTGAAGCCGATCAGGCCGAAGCCCGCGGTCACCATCAGGACGGGCCAGAGATAGCTGTTCTTGAGGTCGGCCCATAGCAGGACGCTGATGCAGATGGCGAGCAGGATCAGCACGCCGCCCATGGTCGGCGTGCCCTTCTTGCGCAGCAGATGGTCGCGCGGCCCATCGTCGCGGATCGGCTGACCCTCGCCCTGGCGCGACTTGAGCCACTCGATGACCGGCCGGCCGAAAATGAAGCTGACCAGGAGCGCGGTCACGACCGCGCCGCCGCTGCGAAAGGTCAGGAAGCCGAACAGGCGCAGCCAGCCGACGTCGTTGGAAAGCGGATAGAGCAACTCGTAAAGCATGCGGCGGTTTCGCCTCAGTAACCATTGGCCGCCCGCGGCGGCGTGCTGTCGATGCTCTTGAGCGCGCCGACGATCACCGCCATGCGGCTGCCGAACGAGCCCTTGACCGTGATCACGTCGCCGGGCCGCACCGCGCTGACGACCAGCGGCGCCAGCGCCTCGGCCGTCGCGGCATGGCCGCCGCGCTTGTCGCGCGGCAGCGCCTCGTGCAGGTGCCTCATGTGCGTGCCGGCGGTGAACACCAGATCGACGCCGCTCGAGAGCAGGGCGGGGGCGAGGCCGGCGTGCAGCTCGTCGGCATTGGGGCCGAGCTCGAGCATGTCGCCGAGCACCGCGATGCGCCGGCCGCCATGGCCCGGGCCGGAGATCGACAGGATCTCGAACGACGCGCGCATCGACGCCGGGCTCGCATTGTAGCTGTCGTCGATCAGGAGGAAGTCGCCGCCGTGATAGGCGATCTGATGCCGCTCGCCGCGCCCCTTGGTCGCCGGCAGCTCGGTGAGCGCCGCCGCGGCGGCGGCGAGATCGGCGCCGAGCGCGTCGACCGCCGCGAGCACGGCCAGGCTGTTGATCACCCAATGGCGGCCCGGCTGGGCGATGCGATAGGTCAGGCGGCGGCCGTTGATCGAGGCCTGGACCGTGCTGCCCTCCGCCGAGGGGGTCCAGCTCTCGACCCGCGCCGCCGCGTCGGGATGGGCGCCGAAGCCGACGATGCGGTCGAGCCCGCGGCCGAAGGCGGCGACGGCCAGCGTCGCAAAATAGGCGTTGTCGCGGTTGAGCACGGCGGTGCCCCCGCGCATGCCGTTGAAGATCTCGGCCTTGGCGTCGGCGATCTCGCCGATGGTCTCGAAGAACTCGGTGTGCGCCGGCGCGATCGTGGTGATGACCGCGACGTCGGGCTGCACCAGCTGCGACAGCGGCGTCAGCTCGCCCGGATGGTTCATGCCCATCTCGAACACGCCGTAGACCGTGTCGGGCGCCATGCGCGCGAGGCTGAGCGGCACGCCCCATTGGTTGTTCAGATTGCCGACCGTGGCCGCGGTCTTGGCCTGGCGCGACAGCGCCAGCTTGAGCGCTTCCTTGACGCTCGTCTTGCCGACGCTGCCGGTGACCGCGACGATGCGCGCCCGGCAGCGCCGGCGCGCCGCGCGCGCCAGGGCATTGAGCGCGTCGAAGGTGTCGGCCACGACCAGGAGCGGCGCGCTCTCGAGGCCGGCCGGCACACGGTCGACCAGCGCGGCCGCGGCGCCGGCCGCAAGCGCGCCCGCGACGTAGTGATGGCCGTCGTTCTTGGGACCGCGCAGGGCGACGAACAGGTCGCCCGGACGGACGGTGCGGCTGTCGATCGAGACGCCCGTGGCGCGCCAGGACGACGTCGCGCGGCCGCCGGTGGCGGCGGCGGCGTCGCCGGCGGTCCACAGGACGGGCTCAGCCATCGACCTGGCCCCCGAGCGAGCGGACGACGCCGCGCGCGACATCGGCGTCGTTGAACGGCAGGACCTGGTCGCCGACGATCTGGCCCGACTCGTGGCCCTTGCCGGCGATGACCAGCAGGTCCTCCGGCTCGAGGTCGCGGATGGCGCGCTCGATCGCCTCGGCGCGGTCGCCGATCTCGTAGGCGCCGGGGCTGGCGACCAGGATCGCCTTGCGGATCGCGGCGGCCTGCTCGCTGCGCGGGTTGTCGTCGGTGACGATGGTGCGGTTGGCCAGGCGCGCGGCGACCTCGCCCATCATCGGGCGCTTGCCCGGATCGCGGTCGCCGCCGCAGCCGAACACGACGACGAGGCGGCCCGAGCAGTGCGGCCGCAGCGCGCGCAGCACGGTCTCGAGCGCGTCGGGCGTGTGCGCGTAGTCGACGTAGATCGCGGCGCCGTTCGGGTGGACGGCGACGCGCTGCAGGCGGCCCGGCGCGCCCTGCAGGCGCGACAGCGCGGCCGCCGCCGCGTCGCGGTCGCCGCCGGTGCCGAGCACGATGCCGAGCGCCGCCAGCGCGTTCATCGCCTGGAACGCGCCGACCAGCGGCAGATCGCATTTGACCGGCCGCTCCTGGACGATCAGCGACAGCGTCATGCCGTCGGTCTTGGGCTCGATGCCGATCAGGCGCAGGTCCTGGCGCTTGGCGAATTTGCCGTAGTTGATGACGCGGTGGCCGCGCGCCTTGCAGACATTGGCGAAGTCCTGCCATTCCGAGCTGTCGGCGTTGAGCACGGCGACGCTGCCCGGCGGCAGGAGCACGTCGAACAGGCGCAGCTTGGCCTTGAGATAGGCGGCCATGCTGCCGTGATAGTCGAGATGGTCGCGCGTCAGGTTGGTGAACGCCGCGGCGGTCAGGTGCACGCCGTCGAGGCGGAACTGGTCGATGCCGTGGCTCGACGCCTCGATCGCCAGGTACTCGACGCCGGCGTCGGCCAGCTCGGCCATGTCGCGGTGGAGCGCGACCGGGTCGGGCGTGGTCAGCGTCAGCTTCTTGTGGATGGTCGGCGCCTCGATGCCGACGGTCCCGTAGCTGGCCGCTGGGCGGCCGAGCTGGGTCCAGATCTGCCGGCTGAACGACGCGACCGAGGTCTTGCCGTTGGTGCCGGTGACGGCGGCGACCGTCGCCGGCTGCCGCCCGTAAAAACGCGCCGCCATCAGGGCCAGGCGGCGGCGCGGATTATCGTCGGCGATGAGGGCGACCCCCGGTCGGGTCTGGTCGAGCCGCATGCCCGGTGGGCCGAGCACGGCGGCGGCGCCGCGGCCGACCGCGTCGGCCACGAACTTGCTGCCGTCGGTCTTGGTGCCGGGCAGGGCGGCGAACAGGAAGCCCGGCTCGACCTGGCGCGAATCCGCGGTCAGCCCGCGGATGTCGAGGTCGCTGAACGCCGGGTCAAAAGGCATCGTTCCGCCTTGGCCGCTGCCGCTCATGAGCTCAATAAGACGCAACCGCGCGCTCCCGGGAATTCGCCCCCCCGTCGCGGCTGGGTGCGCCATTGACGCGCGGCCCGCTGGCCGGAGCGGCTGCCACCTTGGTGCCGAAGTCGGGCTCGACCGACTTGTCGTCCTGCGGTTTGACGCCCAAAAGTGGCGCAATTCTGGTCACCGTGCGACCCACGACGGGGGCGGCGATCCAGCCGCCGGTGGCAAACCCGTAGGTGTCCTTGGTGCCTTTCGGGTCGTCGACGATGGCCAGAACGATGTAGCGCGGCTGGTTCATCGGGAAGGCGCCGACGAACAGCGAGAGCAGGCCGTGGATCTTGCCGCTCGGCCCCTTCTTGTCGCTGCTGCCGGTCTTGCCGCCGACCAGATAGCCGGGGGCGTCGGCCTTCCTGCCGGTGCCCTCGAGCACGACCCGGCGCATGAGCCCCTGGACCTGGCGGGCGGTCGAAGACGAGACGACGCGCTCGCCGGCGAATTTCTCGTCGGGCGTGCGCTTGACCAGCGTCGTCGGCAGCATGACGCCGTCATTGGCGATGGCCGCGGCCGCGCGCGCAAGCTGCAGCGGGCTCACCGCCATGCCGTGGCCGAAGGCGACGGTCATGGTGCTGATCTTGCGCCAGGGATGGGGCAGCTGGGGCTCCCCGATCTCCGGCAGTTCGATGCTCGCCGGCCGCATCAGACCGAATCGATCCAAATACTCCTGCTGCCGCTCCGTACCGACCTCCATGGCCATCCGGACGGCGCCAATGTTGGATGAATGAATAAAGATTTCCGGCACCGAGAGCCAGCGATTCAACGCGTGGTAGTCGCGGATGGTGAAGCGGGCGACCTCGATCGGGTGGGTCGCGTCGAACCGGTCGGTGAGCTTGGCGACGCCGGTCTCGAGGGCTATGGCCGTGGTGAAGATCTTGAAGGTCGAGCCCATCTCGTAGGACCCGAGCGTGTTGCGGTTGAAGCGCGCCACCTGGGGCGCGTCGTTGGGGTCGTTGGGGTCGAAATCGGGCAGCGAGACGGCGGCGATCAGCTCGCCGGTGGTGACGTCGAGCACCAGGCCCGAGGCGCCGATCGCCTTGTGCGCCAGCATCTCGGCCTGCAGCTCCTCGCGCAGGATGTACTGGATGCGCACGTCGAGCGACAGGTCGAGCGGCCGCGCGCCGGTGGCGAGCGCCTTGTCGAAATACTTCTCGACGCCGGCGATGCCGTGCTCATCGACGTCGGTGAAGCCGAGGATCTGGGCGGCGAGCGCGCCGTGCGGATAGACCCGGCGCTCGTCCTGGCGGAACGACAGGCCCGGGATGCCCAGGCGGTTCACCTCATAGTACTGCTGCGGCGTCAGGTGGCGCTGCAGCCAGACGAAGCGGCGCTCCGAGCGCAGATTGGCCTCGACCTCGGCGGCGTTGAGGTCGGGCAGCACGCGCGCCAGCTTGACCGCGGCCTCGTGCGGGTCGAGCACCTGCTGCGGGTCGGCGTAGAGCGAGTGGGTGATCAGGCTGGTCGCGAGCACCGTGCCGTTGCGGTCGCGGACGTCGGCGCGATGCACCGGCTCGGCCGCCGTCACCACGCGGGCGATGCGCGGCTCGTTGCTCTCCTTGATCAGCGACACGTCGGCGAGGCGCACGCCGACCGCGAGGAAGCCGAGCGCGAAGGCGCCGGCGGCCATCAGGAGGCGCGTACGGCCCATCTCGAGCGCGGCCTTGGCCGGGCCGTCCAAGCGGGCGCGGCCGAGCGCGCGCTGGTCGTCGAGCGGGGCGGGCCCGCAGGTCTGGCGGATGCGGCTGATCATCGCGTCTTCCCCGTCTTGCCGGCGGCCGGCTTGTCGTCGGGCTTGGCCGCCTCGAAGCGCTCGGGCAGGTCGCCGAAGGTGACGATGTGCGCCGGGGTGACCGGCAGCAGCTCGAGGCGCTTGGCCGCCAGCTTCTGCAGCCGCTCGGGCTGGGAGAGATAGCTCCACTCGGCCTCGAGCACGTGGATCGCTTCCTGATTGCGCACGATCTCGGCGTTGAGCCCGCTCAGATGCTTCTCCAGCGACTGGACATCGTATTTGAGGTGGAACAGCCCGGCGCCGAGCAGGCCGGCCAGGCCGAGCCAGAAGATGGTCGCGGTACGCATGTCAGGCGGTTCCTTTCGGGTGGGCGTCCCAGGCGGGCGCGGCGGTGCGTTCGGCGGCGCGCAGGCGCGCCGAGCGGGCGCGCGGGTTGGCCGCGATCTCGGCGGCGCTCGGCCGGATCGGCCGGCGCTCGAGCAGGGCGAAAGTGGGCTGCCGCCCCTCGCGTTCCGCGGGGAGGTGACGGGAAGCGCGAGGAGCGGCGCCACTGCGGGTCCGGAGGAACTCCTTGACCCGCCGGTCTTCGAGCGAGTGGAACGAGACGGCGGCGAGACGGCCGCCGGCACGCAAGAGGGTCTCTGCCGCGGCCAAGCCGGCGTCGAGCTGGCCGAGCTCATCGTTGACGTGGATGCGCAGCGCCTGGAAGGTGCGCGTCGCCGGATCGATGCCGTCCTTCGACGGCGGCACGGCGCGGCGCACGATCTCGGCGAGCTCGCCGGTGCGCGCGATCGGCTTCTTGGCGCGGGCGTTCACGATGGCCTTGGCGACGCGCCGAGCGCGGCGCTCCTCGCCATAGGCGAAGATCAGATCGGCCAAGGCGCCCTCGTCGAGCGTGTTGACGACGTCGGCAGCCGTCGGGCCCTGCTGCTCCATGCGCATGTCGAGCGGGCCGTCCTCGCGGAAGCTGAAGCCGCGCGCGGCCTCGTCGAGCTGCATCGAGGAGACGCCGAGGTCGAGCGCGACGCCGTCGACCTCGATGACGCGGCGGGCGCGCAGCAGCTCGGCCATGTCGCCGAAGCGGCCGTGCAGCACGGTCAGGCGGCCGGCGAACTCGCGCGCCATCGCGTCGCCGCGGCGCACCGCCTCGGGGTCGCGGTCGATGCCCCAGACCCGGCAGGGCGCGGCGTCGAGCAGGGCGCGGGCATAGCCGCCGCTGCCGAAGGTGCCGTCGACGTAGATGCCGTCGGCGCGCGGCCGCAGCACCTCAACGACCTCGTGCAACATGACCGGGACGT
>Ga0335070_10004480_pt1 | contig 16333 bp, 14 predicted proteins | sample Lox_Sample_13_FD_206722 | JGI IMG/M metagenome (GOLD analysis project Ga0335070, IMG submission 206722) | Soil microbial communities from Loxahatchee National Wildlife Refuge, Florida, United States - Lox_Sample_1.3 | ecosystem: Environmental > Terrestrial > Soil > Wetlands | place: USA... | reverse complement strand
GGCTTCGTCCCCGTCGGAGCCGTCGCCTGCCGCAAGTGGGTCTTCGACGCGGTCTTCGACCGCATGGACCGCATGGCCGTGCACGGCTCGACCTTCTCGAAGAACAACCTCGCGATGGCGGCCGGACTGGCGACACTCGAGGTGCTCGAGCAGGAGCGGCTGGTCGAGAACGCGGAGCTCGTCGGCGGCCAGATCCTGGACGACCTGCGCGCGATGATCCCGCGCTTCGAGTTCCTGAAGCAGGTGCGCGGCAAGGGATTGATGATCGCGCTCGAGTTCGGGCGGCCCTCGAGCCTCTCGCTGCGCGCGGCCTGGAAGCTGCTCGAGACGGCCAACACGGGCCTCTTCTGCCAGATGGTGACGATCCCGCTCTACGCGCGGCACCGCATCCTCTCGCAGGTCGCGGCCAACAACATGCACGTGGTGAAGTTCCTGCCGCCGCTCACGCTGACCCAGGAAGACCGCCGCTGGATCGTGTCCGCCTGCGAGGACGTGATCGCCGACTGCCACAAGGTGCCGGGCTCCATCTGGGACCTCGGGAAGAAGCTCGCCGGCGCCGCGCTCCGCATGAAGACCGGCCGCGCCTGACGGGGCGCGCCCACCCCCGGCGAGAGGACGCGAGCGAGATGAGACACTGCGCCGTGACGGGCGCCAACGGCTTCGTCGGATCCACCGTGGTGCGCGAGCTCCTGACCCGCGGCCACGAGGTGACCGCGCTGGTCGGCGCCGACCTCGGCTGCGAGAACCTGGCGGGCCTGCCGGTCAAGACCCGCGACCTCGACCTGCTCGACGGCGACGGCGTGCGCCGCGCCCTCGCCGGCTGCGACGCCGTGGTGCACGCCGCAGCCTGCTATGCGTTCTGGCTGCCCGACGCGCGCGACTTCTACCGCGTCAACGTCGAGGGCACGCGCAACGTGCTCGCCGCCGCGCGCGAGCTCGGCTGCGAGCGGGTCGTGTACACAAGCAGCGTCGCCACGCTGTCGCCCGGCTTCCCGAGCGGCCCGCAGGCGCTCGGCGACGAGGAGAACGTGCTCGACCTGCGGCGCTTCCGCGGACACTACAAGATGTCGAAGGCGATGGCCGAGGTCGTGGCGCTGCGCGAGGCGGCACGCGGGCTTCCGGTCGTGATCGTCCATCCGACCACCGTGCTAGGGCCCGGCGACCGCCGGCCGACGCCGACCGGGTCGATGATCATGCACTACGTGCAGGGCCACATGAAGCTGTACGTGGAGATGCAGCACAACCTGGTCGACGTGCGCGACGTCGCAGCCGGTGTGGGGCTTGCGCTCGAGCGGGGCCGGCCGGGCGAGCGCTACGTGCTGGGCGGCGACAACCTGTGGATGAGCGAGATCCTGGGCATGCTCGCGGAGATCACCGGGATTCCCGCGCCGCGGCTGGCGCTTCCGCCGCTCTTCTTCCGCGCGATCGGCCTCGTGAACGAGTGGCTCTCCGACCACGTCACGCATCGCGCGCCGCTGGTCGCCCCCGAGGCCGCCATGCACGCGCGCGACAGCATCGCTGTCGACTGCAGCAAGGCGCGCCGCGAGCTCGGCTTCGCGCCGCGCCGAGCGCGCGAGGTGCTGGTCGACGCGGTCCAGTGGTTCGTCGCCGAGGGATTCTGCCCGCCCGCCACGGCCGAGCGCATCGCGCGACGGCCGGCCTTCGCCGCGCAGCGGCCGGCCCGCTGACGCTCAGCCGGCCGCGGCCACCCCGCTGCCGCGCGACTTCGCCGCGTACATGGCGCGGTCGGCCGCGTGGAGCAGCGTCTTCAGCTCGTAGCCGTGCTCGGGGCAGAGCGCGACGCCCACGCTCACGTAGCACGCGAGCGTGCGCGCACCGATCCGCACCGGCTCTCGCGCCGCAGCGAGGATGCGCTCGGCGACCCAGAACGCCCCGTCGACCCCCGCGTCGAGCAGCAGAAGCACGAACTCGTCGCCGCCGATGCGCGCCAGCAGGTCCGGCCCGCGCGTGCAGCGCGCCAGCCGCTCCGCGAACTCGCGCAGCAGGGCATCGCCGACGTCATGGCCGAAGCTGTCGTTGACCTCCTTGAAGCGGTCGAGGTCGACGTACAGGAGCGCGCAGCTCCGCGGCGTTCCTTCGGGCGAGAGCAGCAGCGCGGGCGCGTCGGCCTCGAAGCCGCGCCGGTTCAGCAGCCCCGTCAGGGGATCCTGACACGCGGCGGCCTCCATCTCGCGCTCGCGCTGCCGGCGCTCCGTCACGTCGAAGAAGGTCACCGAGAGGTCGTCTCCGACCTTCACGGCGACGAAGCGGAGCCAGGTCTCCACGCCGCCGCGTCCGATCGCGCGTTCGAGGTCGCACGTCGTGCCGGTGCGCACCACCTCGCGGAACGCCTGGAACAGCGCCGCGGTGTGCGGGTGGACGGCGCCCTTGAATGGGCGCCCGACCAGCTCCTCGCGCGGCCGCCCGATGCTGGCCGCGGCAGCCGCATTCGCGAACACGCACACGAAGTCGCGCACGTCGCCGTCCTCGCCGCGCACCGGACGCAGCCGCAGGATGCCGCTCGGCGAGTGCTCCACGATACTGCGCACCAGGGCCTCGCTCTCGCGCAGCGCGGCCTCGGCGCGCCGGCGCGCGGTCACGTCGCGCAGCACGACCACCCGCCCGTGCAGGGCGCCCGAGGCGTTGTGGATCGGGGACGTCGACACCTCGAGGAGGCGCCCGTCGGCAGCCTCGCACTCGACCGCCCCGCGCGCCTCGCCGGGCTGCGCGCCCGCATCGCGCACGGGCAGCGCCTGCTCGACGCGATAGCCGATCAGCTCCGCCGACGGCCGGTCGAGCATGCCGAGCGCCACGGCGTTGACGTCGACCACGCGGTCGAAGCGATCGGCCACGATGACGCCGTCCGCCAGGTGCTCGAAGACGGCGCGGTAGGCGACCGGCGAGAGCCGGAAGAGCTGCAGCCGCACGTAGCCCCACGCGAAGAGCACGCCGCTCACCGCGAACGCCACGGGCGTCGGGCTGAAGCGCGGCGAGAACCAGTTCGCGAGGAAGAGCATGTTGATCGCGAGCGGGAGCACGACGCCCGCCAGGATCAGCGCGACCTGCGAGCGATAGAGCCTGGACTCGCTCCGGAGCTCGGCCGCCATCAGGGCGAGGCCGACCGCGAGGAGGCCGTAGCTGTACGGCACGTGCACACACCAGTACCAGGGGCCCCAGGGCATGCGCACGAGGGGCTCCTCGCCCGGCCCGAACGGCGGATGCCGCCACATCCACTGGTGCCACTCGTTGGTCCAGATGAGGGCGATGGTGGCGAGCGGGACGGCGAACACCGCGGCGGCCAGCCACGGGCGCAGCACCGCGCGCTCCGCATACTGCAGGAAGAACAGGAAGCAGAGCGGCGCCACCAGCGCGATCGCCGTGTACTTGAGCTTGGCGGCGAGGAGGAAGGTGTCGGGGCTCGCCGCGCGCGCCTCGCCGATCGACGCGCTGATCCAGAGCGCCACCGCCAGCAGCGCGAGGCCGATCGTCCGCGCTCCCGGCCCGTAGCGATTTCGCACCAGCATCGTTGCGAGCGAGAGATGGACGGCGGCCGCAGCGATCAGGATCGGAAGCCACGGCTGCATCGCCTCGCGCACGCCCGACTCCACCGGCCCGCCGAGGGCCCCCGCCCTGGCATCGACCCGCGGGACTGCCGTCTTTAGGCGGGCCGCGTGTAGAATGGGAGCCATGGCGCCCTTCCTCGTGAATCTCCTGATCTCGGCCGGCCTGCTGCTCGTCGTGGCGCACGTCGTCACGGGGATCGAGGTGAGGGATTGGGGGGCGGCCCTGCTGGCGGCGCTCGTGCTCGGCGTGGTGAACGCCGTGGTGCGTCCGATCCTGGTGATGCTGACGCTGCCCCTCACGATCGTGACGCTCGGGCTCTTCTTGTTCGTGGTGAACGCGCTGATGCTGCAGCTCGCCGCCTACTTCGTGCCGGGCTTCAAGGTCGCGGGCTTCGGCGCCGCGCTGCTCGGGAGCCTGCTGCTCACGATCCTGAACGTCGGGGTCTCGATGCTGGTGGCGCGCGCAGGCTAGAGGTAGCCGCCGCCTCCGGGGCGATCCGACCGCTTGGGGTATCCCGCAAGGCGCCGAAGGCGGCGCGCAGCGAGCCGGGAGGCGAGCGAAGTCAACAGCGGAGCAGGAACGGGAGCAGCTCGGCGAGCACGGCGTCGGGCCGCTCCTCGTGCGGCATGAGCGAGGCGTGCGGGATGCGCACGAATCGGGTCGGCCCGCCGAACTGCGCGGCCATCGGCTCGGCCCGCTCCACCGGGAAGGTGCGGTCGTCCTCGCCCCAGAGCAGGAGCGCCGGCATCTTGAGCTCGGCGTGCCGCTCGCCCAGCCCGTCGACGGCGTCCCACTCGGCCCCCTGCAGGTAGCGGAGCATTCCCTCCATGCGGTGCGGCGACGCGATCAGCGGACCGACGTACGGATCGAGGGCACCGGGCTCGTCGAGCCGGCGCCGCTCGGTGTAGAACTCGCGAAAGCCCATCGAGGAGTGCAGGAAGGTGCGGCTCTGGAGCAGCAGCCGGAAGACGGACGCCGAGCCGGGCACGTGCGTGAGCCGCTGGTAGAGCGGGATCCAGGGCGGCCGGTGGCCCGGGATCTCGGTGTTGATGAGGGCGATCCGGGTGACCCGCTCCGGCGCGGCGAGCGCGAGGAGCCGGGCCACGGTGGCGCCAGTGTCCTGCGCGACCAGGGCGAAGCGCTCGAGGCCCATGCGCTCCGCGAGCAGGTGGAGACGGCGCGCCTGACCGCTGAAGCTGAAGTCGGTGGCCGCGTTCCAGTCGCTGTCGCCGAGGCCGGCGAGGTCCGGGAGGATGCAGCGGAAGCGCTCGGAGAGCGCCGGCAGCAGTCGCCGCCAGGTGTAGCCGTGCACCGGGAAGCCGTGCACGAAGAGCACCACGGGGCCGTGCCCCAGGCTGCGCACCGCGAGGGTGGCGTCGTCCACCTCCGTCCGCTCGGGCCGCGCGCTCTCGTAGAGCGATTCGGGTGACTCCATCCGCCGGGTCTCCGGGCGGGATGCTGTCCCGGGTTGCGCTGGCCTGCCAGGTCCACCTCGCGCACGGCGAGGGGAGCCAGCTCAGCCGAAGAGCTCGGCGATGGTGGCCTGGATCCCGAGCGCGGCGGCGCGCGGGTCCGGCGCGTCGCGGAGCGGGCGCCCGACCACGATGTAGTCGGCGCCGCTCTCGAAGGCCGAGCGCGGCGTCGCGACGCGGCGCTGGTCGTCCCCGCCTCCCGGCCCGCCGGACGGGCGGATCCCCGGCGTCACGATCGCGAGCTTGTCGCCGACGGCCGCGCGGACGCCGCGCGCCTCGAGCGGAGAGGCGACCACGCCGGCGCAGCCGAGCTCGTCCGCGCGGCGGGCGCGCGCCGCCACCAGGCTGGAGAGCGCCACGCCGTCCGGATAGCCGAGGTCGCGCAGGTCGCGCTCGTCGAAGCTCGTCAGCAGCGTGACCGCGAGGATGCCGATCTCGCCCGCCGCCTCGCGACAGGCCGCCTCGAGCACGCGATCGCTGTAGTGCACCGTCACGAAGCTGGCGCCGCGACCGCGCAGGGTGCGGACCGCGCGCGCCACCGTCTCGGGAATGTCGTAGAGCTTGAGATCGAGGAAGACCCGCTTGCCGGCGCCGACCAGCTCGTCGAGCAGGGGGAGCACAGCGCCCGCCGTCGCGAGCTCGAGCCCCATCTTGTAGAAGGAGACGGCGTCGCCGAGGCTCCGCACCAGTCCGCGCGCGGCGTCGGCGCTCGGCACGTCGAGCGCCGCGATCAGTCGCTCGTGCGGGGGAATCGGCCGGGTCGAGAGCATCCGCGAGATGCTAGGGAAGATCGAGCCGCCTGCGAAGTGCGTACAGGATCGCGCGGTGCACCGCGGCGGCGGGATGGCTCGCGTCGACGCGCAGGATGTACGGGCGCTCGAGCGTCCGGAACGCCGCGGCGACCTGCGCGAGATAGTCGGCATCCTCGAAGGCGGGCTCGCGGGGGCGTCCGCGCGCGGCCACGCGAGCGAGCCCGACCTCGGGCGGAACCTCGAGGACCAGCGCCAGGTCGGGCAGCGGGAACTCGGCCTCCCCCTCCGCCAGCAGCCGTGCCGGATCGAGACCGCGCGCGCCCTGGTACGCCGCCGTCGACAGGGTGTAGCGGTCGGTGAGCACGATGCGGCCGGCCGCCAGGGCGGGCTCGATCACATCGCGGACGTGCTCGCGGCGATCTTCGACGAACCAGCGCAGCTCCTCGAGCGGCGCGACGCGCTCGCCCGAGCGCGCCATGGCGCGGATCCGGCGGCCGAACGCGCCCTCGGTCGGCTCCCGGGTCTCGACCACGTCGCGCCCCGCCGCGCCGAGCGCCTCCGCGAGCAGGCGGATCTGCGTCGACTTGCCGCTCCCGTCGACGCCCTCGAAGGCGATCAGTCGACCGGCGTTCACGGCCGCTGCGTGACCGCCGTTCTACACGTCCGTGCATAGAACGCCGCAGAGCGCGCGCGGGCCCGGCACGCGGCTTGCTCCCACGAGCGGCGGCGTCTCACGACGCCTCCCGCAACGACCCCTCTATCGGGACCGGGGGCCGCAGCGGGAGGGGAGGCGCCGGGCGAGAGCAACGGGCGCGGCGCGGGAACGAACAACGGGGTGAGGCCCGCGCCGCAGCTCTCGCCTGGCGTCTCCCTGTTCGCCGCCCGGCGCGGCGCGATCAGATCTTGCCGACGAGCTGGAACGCGATCACGAGGCCGTAGATCGCGATCGACTCGATCAGCACCATCCCGAGGATGTAGTTGACGAAGAGCGAGCCCGCGGCACCCGGATTGCGCGCGATCCCGGCGGTGGTGTTGCCGGCGGTGAGGCCCTGTCCGATTCCGCAGCCGAGGCCGGCGAGCCCGATGGCGATGCCGGCGCCGAGCGCCGGACCGAGCGAGCTGCCCGCCGTGGCCCCTTCGGCGGCCGAGGCCGAGAGCGGCAACAGCATCGGCACCAGGGCCGCGACGACGGTCCAGACGGCGAACTTCGCGAACTTGCGCATGTCGACTTCTCTCCTTGGTCGATGGCGGCGCGCCGCGAGGACCCGCTCAGTGGGCCTCTTGGAGCGCGAGATTGATGTAGATCATCGTGAGCAGCGAGAACACGAAGGCCTGCAGCACGCACACCAGGAGCCCGAGGCCCAGGAAGATGGCGGGCACTCCGAAGGGCACCATGGCCAGGAACACGCCCACGACGGCGTGATCGGCGAACATGTTGGCGATCAAGCGGATCGTGAGCGTCGCCATGCGGGCGGCGTCGAGGATCGTCTCGAGCGGGAAGAAGAGCCAGAACAGCGGGCGCACGTGGATGTGTCGCCCGCCGACGTGCCAGGTGTAGAAGCTCGGCCCCATGTACTTGATCAGGTAGTTCCCGAGGCCGTGCTCGCGGATCCCGACGTAGTTGAAGAGCACGTAGGAGATGATCGCCCACGCGCCGGCGACGTTGACGTCGGTGGTCACACCGCCCACGCCGGGGATCAGGCCGAGCAGGTTGGCGACCAGGATGAAGAGGAACATGGTGCCGACGATCGGGAACCAGCGGCGCCACTCCGGCCCCATCGTCTGCTTGGCGAGCGAGGTCAGCCCCTCGACGAGGATCTCGATCACGTTGCGGACGCTGAGCCCCTCGTCCGGCACGACGCCTCCGCCCGCCGTCGCCAGCCGGCTGCGGACCGCGAACCCGGCGATCACCAGCAGCGCGACGGCGAGCGCCACGCGCACGAAGGTCGATACGGCCTCGGGCGTCGCCAGGGAGGCGAGCGTCACTGCGGCTCCTCGGGCTCGCGCTCGCGGGCCAGCCACGGATTCCATCGGTCCCAGCTCTCGTCGTCGGGCGGCGGTCCGGGCTCCGGCTCACCCACCGGCGGCCGCTGCACCCACGCGCCGGCGATCGCCGCGGGGACGATCATCGAGAGGCCGATCACGAGCGCGACCGGCTGCGCTCCCGCGCGCAGCGCGAACGAGATGGCGACCGCCAGCAGCACGAAGCGCAGCGAGAAGCCTGCGACCCAGGCGCCTCCCGGCGCGAGCTCCCCCGAGAGCGCGCGCCGCGACGCGGAGCGCAGCACGCGGAAGTTCACCGACTCGATCGCCGCACCGAGCGCGAGGCTCGTCGCGAACGCGGGCGACGCCACCGCGAAGCTCGCGGCGACGGCGCCGGCCGACAGGGCGAGGTTCAGGCGTTCGATCGGATCGCGCTGCACGCGGCGGTCAATCCTTCGACCCGTGGTCTCCTGCCGGCGGGTCGAGCAGCCTCCGCATGCGGAACAGGCGCAGCACGAAGGACCCGAAGCCGAGCACGGTGCCTACGATCAGCCAACGCGGCGAAGTGCCGAGGCGGCCGTCGGCCCAGTAGCCGACTCCCGCCCCGATCGCGATCGCCAGGACCGCCTCCAGGGCCCCCTGGTACGCCGCAACGCCCCGCCGCGTTAGGTCCTCCCGAGACGGTTCTCGCTCCGCCATCGGCTCGGATGTCCTGCGTCCGGAGGTCGGCGCGCAAGCTAGCGGACGCGCCCGCCTGCCTCAACGCACGCGCGAGGCGCGGCGCATGGCGACGCTGGCGGCGGCCAGCGTCGCGGCGAGGTCCGCCGGACGGTGCGCCGTCGACACGAAGCAGGCCTCGAAGGGCGACGGGGGCAGGTAGATGCCCTGCTCGAGCATGGCGTGGAAGAAGCGCCGGAAGCGCTCGGCGTTCGCCTTGCGCGCATCGCCGAAGTCGCGCACCGGCCCCGGGTGGAAGAAGAAGCCGAACATGCCGCCGACGGCGGCCGTGGTGAGCTCGACGCCCTCCTCGGCGGCGACGCGCGCCAGCCCGTCGGCGAGCCTGCGGCTCTTCGCCTCGAGCGCCGCGTACACACCGGGCTTTCGGAGCGCCCGCAGCGCCGCGAGGCCCGCGGCCATCGCGAGCGGATTGCCCGAGAGCGTGCCGGCCTGGTAGACCGGACCCTCCGGCGCGAGCTGCGACAGGAGGTCGCGCCGCCCGCCGAAGGCCGCCGCGGGCAGTCCGCCGCCTACGACCTTGCCGAGGATCGTGAGGTCGGGCCGCACGCGGTAGCGCCCCTGCGCCCCGCCCCAGCCGACGCGGAAGCCGGTCATCACCTCGTCGAACACGAGCAGCACGCCGTGCTCGTCGCAGAGCGTGGCGAGCCCCTCGAGGAACCCCGGCTCCGGCGGCACGCAGCCCATGTTGCCCGCCACCGGCTCGACCAGGATGCAGGCGATCTCGCCGCGCCAGCGGCGCAGGGCGTCGTCGACGGCATCGAGGTCGTTGAACGCGACCTGCACCGTGAGCTCCGCGAGCGCGGGCGGCACGCCCGGCGAGCCCGGGATGCCGAGCGTCGCGACGCCGCTGCCCGCGCCGACGAGCAGCGAGTCGGCGTGGCCGTGGTAGCAGCCCTCGAACTTGAGGATGCGCGGGCGTCCGGTCGCCGCGCGGGCGAGGCGGATCGCGCTCATCGCCGCCTCGGTGCCCGACGAGACGAAGCGCACCTGCTCGACGGAGGGCAGTGCGCTGCACACCATCTCCGCGAGCTCGACCTCGAACTCGGTGGGCGCGCCGAAGCTCGTGCCGCGCGCGGCGGCGGTGCGCACGGCCCGCAGCACCGAGGGGTGCGCGTGGCCGAGGAGGAGGGCGCCCCAGGACCCGACGTAGTCGACGTAGGCGTTTCCGTCGGCGTCCCAGACGCGCGCGCCGCGGCCGCGGACCAGGAAGGGCGGCGTGCCGCCCACCGCCCGGTAGGCGCGCACGGGGCTGTTGACACCACCCGGGATCACCCGCCGGGCGCGGCGGAAGAGCCGCTTCGAGCGGTCGTGCCTACTCGGGCGCCGCGTCGTCGGCTCCGGGCACTGCGTCGCGCTCCGCGAGTCGCGCGACGGCCACGAGATTCTCACCCTGCGCGAGGTCCATCAGCGTCACGCCCTGCGTGGCGCGTCCCATCGTGGAGATGCCGGAGACGCGGCAGCGGAGCACCTTCCCGCCGTCGGTGATCAGCATCACCTCGTCCTCGTCGGTCACCTGCGCGACGCCGATCACGGGGCCGTTGCGGGCGCTGGTGCGGATGGTGATGATGCCCTGGCCTCCGCGCCGCTGCAGCCGGTAGTCGTCGAGCGGCGTGCGCTTCCCGTATCCGTTCTGGGTGACCGAGAGGATGGTCGCGCCGGGCGACAGGATCTCCATCCCGACCACCTCGTCGCCCTCGATCAGCGACGCGCCGCGCACGCCCATCGCCGCGCGTCCCATCGGGCGCACGTCCGTCTCCTTGAAGCGGACGGACTTGCCGGTGCGCGTCGCGATCAGCACCTCCTGGCTGCCGCTGGTGCGCGAGGCGGCGATCAGCTCGTCGCCGTCGTCGAGGTGGATCGCGATGATGCCCGCGCGCCGCGGGTTCGAGAAGGCCGACAGGTCGGTCTTCTTGACGACGCCCTTCCGCGTACACAGGAGGACGTTCCCGGACTCCTCGAAGGAGCGGACCGGAAGCGTCGCCTGGACGCGCTCGCCCTCGCCCAGCGTCAGCAGATTGGCCAGCGAGCGGCCCTTCGCGGCGCGGCCGAGCAGCGGCAGCTCCCACACCTTCTTCCAGTGCACGCGGCCGCGGTTGGTGAAGAACAGCACGTAGGCGTGCGTCGAGGCGACGAACAGGCGCGCGACGAAGTCCTCCTCGCGCGTGTCCATGCCGCGCAGCCCCTTGCCGCCGCGGCGCTGCGCCCGGTACTCGGTGATGCGGTTGCGCTTCACGTATCCGAGGTGCGACACGGTCACGACCATGTCCTCCTCGGCGATCAGGTCCTCGCTCTCGATCACGTCGACGGCGCCGCCGATCTCGGTGCGGCGCTCGTCGCCGTACTTCTCGCGGATCTCGCGCAGCTCGTCGAGTACCACCTCGAGCACGCGCGCGTCGCTCGCGAGGAGACCCTTCAAGTCGTCGATCCGGGCCCGCACCTCGGCCAGCTCGTCCATCACGCGCTGGCGCTCCATCCCGGTGAGCGCGCGCAGCCGCATCTCGAGGATCGCGTTGGCCTGGCGCTCGGAGAGCGCGAAGCGGTCCATCAGCGCGCCGCGCGCGGCGGCGGTGTCCTCGGCGGCGCGGATCAGGGCGATCGCCTCGTCGAGGTTGTCGAGGACGACCGCGAAGCCCTCGAGGATGTGCGCGCGCGCCTCCGCCTGGCGCAGATCGAAGAGCGCGCGCCGGATCACCACCTCGCGGCGGAAGTCGAGGAAGTGGCGCAGCACCTCCTTGAGCGAGAGCGTCTCGGGTCGGCCGTTCACGAGGGCGAGCATGTTCACGCCGAAGGTGCTCTGCAGCGGCGTCTGCTTGTAGATCTGGTTCAGCGTGACGTCGGCCGTGGCGTCGCGCTTGAGCTCGATCACCACGCGCAGGCCCTGGCGGTTCGACTCGTCGCGCAGGTCGGAGATCCCCTCGATGCGTCCCTCGCGCACGTGGTCCGCGATGCGCTCGAGCAGCGAGGCCTTGTTCACCATGAACGGGATCTCGGTCACGACGATGCGCGTGCCGCGCTTGCCCTCCTCGATCTCGGCGCGCCCGCGCACCGTGATGAGACCTCGGCCGCTGGCGTAGGCCTGGCGGATGCCCTCGGTGCCGCAGATCAAGGCGCCGGTCGGGAAGTCCGGCCCCGGCATCTTCTCCATCAGCTGCTCGAGCGTGCAGTCGGGGCTCTGCGCCTCGAGCACCAGCGCGTCCACCAGCTCGCGGAGGTTGTGCGGCGGCACGTTGGTGGCCATGCCCACGGCGATGCCGGCCGACCCGTTGGCAAGCAGGTTGGGGAGCCGCGTCGGCAGCACCCACGGCTCACTCGTCGAGCCGTCGAAGTTCGGCACGAAGTCGACCGTCTCGCGGTCGATGTCGCGCAGCAGCTCCTCGGCGACGCGCGCGAGCCGGCACTCGGTGTAGCGATAGGCGGCAGGCGGATCGCCGTCGATCGAGCCGAAGTTGCCCTGGCCATCGATCAGCGGGTAGCGGAGCGAGAAGTCCTGGACCATCCGCACCAGCGCGTCGTAGACGGCGCCGTCGCCGTGCGGGTGGTAGTGCTTCAGCACCTCGCCGACCACGCCTGCGCACTTCGAGTACGCGCGGGTCGGCACCAGGCCTTCCTGCTGCATCGCGTAGAGGATGCGCCGGTGCACGGGCTTCAGGCCGTCGCGCACGTCTGGCAGCGCGCGGCTGATGATCACCGACATCGAGTAGTCGAGGAACGAGGCGCGCACCTCGTCCTCGATGGCGACGGGGATCGCCTCGGGTCCGCCCGGCGGGGCCGGGGTCGTCGGCTCCTCGGGCGGCGGCGGTCTGTCTTCGGCCATCGTCGGCTTCCCGGCTAGATGTCGAGGTTCTGCACGTTGAGCGCGTTCTTCTCGATGAACTCGCGCCTCGGCTCCACGTCGTCGCCCATCAGCGTGCTGAACACGAAGTCGGCCTCGACGCCGTCCTCGATCTTGACCTGCAGGAGCGTGCGGCTCTGAGAGTTCATCGTGGTCTCGGCGAGCTGATCGGGGTTCATCTCGCCGAGGCCCTTGTAGCGCTGGATCGAGAGGCCCTTCTTCGCCAGCTCGAGGAGGCGCACGAGCAACCGCGTCGCGCTGGCCACCACTTCCGGCACCTCGCCCTCGAGCTCGATCGAGAACCCGTCGCTCCCGCCGATCTCCGCCACGCTCGCCGCGAGCGCGCGCAGACGCTGCCAGTCCGGCGAGCGAAGGAACGGCGCGTCGAAGGCCGTGCGCATCGTCACGCCCGCGCGTCGCGTCTCGCCGACCAGCCGGTGCCCGCCGTGCTCGGGATCGGGTGACACCGTCCAGCTCACCCCGCCCGACTCCGGCTCCCGGGCGTGGAACGCTTCCGCGATGCGCGGCGCCACCCGCTCGCGCAGCGCCGCGGCATCGCGCAGGTCCGCCTCCTCGGCCACGCCGGCGGCGACGGCTGCGTCCACCAGCCGCTCGTCGATTCGCCGCCGCGCCAGGAGCCGCAGCAGCTTGCTGTACTCGCTGGCGTGATCGAGGAGCTGTCGCGTCGCGGTGGCCGGGAGCGGAGCGCTGCGACCCGGCACCAGGACCGCGTTCGTGCCGAGCGCCAGATCGAGCAGATACGACTCGAGCGCCGGTTCGTCCTTGATGTACCGCTCGTTCTTGCCCTTCTTTACCTTGAACAGCGGCGGCTGCGCGATGTAGAGCAGGCCGCGGTCGAAGAGCGGGCGCATCTGGCGATAGAAGAAGGTCAGGAGCAGCGTGCGGATGTGGCTCCCGTCCACGTCCGCGTCGGTCATGATGATGATCTTGTGATAGCGGGCCTTCTCGGGATCGAAGTCCTCGCCGATGCCGCAGCCGATCGCCGACACGATCGCCTGGATCTCCTGGGACGAGAGCATCTTGTCGAGGCGCGCCCGTTCGACGTTCAGGATCTTGCCGCGGATCGGCAGGATCGCCTGCGTCTCGCGCGAGCGCCCCTGCTTCGCCGTGCCGCCGGCGGAGTCCCCCTCGACGATGAAGAGCTCCGAGCGCGCGGGGTCGCGTTCCTGGCAGTCGGCCAGCTTGCCCGGCAGGCTGAAGTCGGACAGCGCGCCCTTGCGCCGCGCGAGGTCGCGCGCCTTGCGCGCCGCCGCCCGCGCGCGCGCCGCGTCGACCACCTTCGCGACGATGACGCGGGCCGCGGCCGGGTTCTCCTCGAGGTAGGCCGAGAGCTGCTCGTAGACGAGCGCCTCGACGAGCCCGCGCACCTCGCTCGTCCCGAGCTTGGTCTTGGTCTGCCCCTCGAACTCGGGCTGCGGGAGCTTCACCGAGATCACCGCGGTGAGGCCCTCGCGGACGTCGTCGCCGCTGACCGACTCGGTCTCGCCCTTGCCGTTCTTCTTCCCCGATGCGAGATAGCGGTTGATGGCGCGCGTCAGCGCGGTGCGGAATCCCACCAGGTGGGTGCCGCCCTCCACCGTATTGATGTTGTTGGCGAAGCAGAACAGGTTCTCGTTGTAGGTCTCGTTGTACTGGACGGCGACCTCGATCGCGACCGAGGTCTCGCTGCCGTGCGACTCGAACTTGCGCTCGCCCGAGCACAGGATGGGCGGCTGGTGCAGGGGCGCGCGGTTGCGGTTCAGGTGCTCGACGAAGGAGACGATGCCGCCCTCGTAGCAGAAGTCGTGGGACTTCTCGGAGCGCTCGTCGCGGATGTGGATCTGGATGCCGGCGTTCAGGAACGAGAGCTCGCGCAGCCGCTGCGACAGCACGTCGAACGAGAACTCGATCGACGGGAAGATCTCGGGGTCGGGCCGGAAGCTGACGCGCGTGCCGGTGCGGTCGGTGGTGCCGATCTCGGCGAGCGGTGCGTCGGGCGCGCCGCGCCGGTAGGTCTGACGCCAGACGCGGCCGTCGCGACGGATCTCGAGCTCGAGCGTCTCCGAGAGCGCGTTCACCACCGAGACGCCGACGCCGTGCAGGCCGCCCGACACCTTGTAGGTCTTCTCGTTGAACTTCCCGCCCGCGTGGAGGGTGGTCATCACGACCTCGGCGGCGGACCGGTGCTCGCTCGGGTGCTCGTCGACCGGGATGCCGCGGCCATCGTCCTCGACCGTGACGCTGTGGTCGGCGTGGATCACCACGCTGATCTCGCTGCAGTAGCCGGCGAGCGCCTCGTCGATCGAGTTGTCGACGACCTCGTAGACGAGGTGGTGGAGCCCATCGGGACCCGTCGTCCCGATGTACATCGCCGGGCGCTTGCGCACGGGCTCGAGACCCTCGAGGACCTCGATGGCGCTGGCGTCGTAGGCCAAATCGCTCCTTCCAAGCGCGCGGTGCCGCCGGTCCCGTGCGACGCGGGCGCGGCGGGTCGGAATCACCGCCGAGCCGCGCGGCAACGGCCAGCCTGCGGGGGGTGACGGAGATCCTAGTGAATCCCTAAGTGCCCGTAAAGGCTCCGGGATCTAGAGACGCATCGGCATCACGACAGCGATGCACTCGGTGTCCTCGGCGGGACGCAGCACCACCGGCGAGAGCTCGTCCTCGAGCGCCAGCTCCACCTCCTTCGAGTGGAACGCGGCGAGGCAGTCGAGCAGATAGCGGGCGTTGAAGCCGATCTGGAGGCCATCCCCCTGATAGTCGAGATCCAGTTCCTCGGTCGCCTCGCCGAGGTCCGGATTCGTCGTCGACACCCGCAGCCGGCCGGCCCCCAGCTCGACGCGGATGGCCTTGCTGCGCTCGACCGAGAGCAGCGAGACGCGCCGCACGGCCTGGGCGAGCGCATCGCTCGCGAGCACGACGCGGTGTCGGCTGCTCTTCGGCACCACCTGCCGGTAGTTCGGGAACTCGCCCTCGACGAGCCGCATCACCAGCGTGACCTCGCCCTTCCGAGCGAGCGCGCTGTTGCCCTCGAAGCCGAGCTCGATCTCGTCGGCATCCTCCTCGTCGACCAGGCGCTTCAGCTCCGCCAGTGCCTTGCGGGGCAGGATGACGCCACTCGCGAGCCCAGACGCCTCCACTCCAACCGGGCGATCCGCAAGGGCCAGGCGGTGGCCATCGGTCGCAACCATCCGGAGCTTCGCGCCGTCGTCCAGCAGCTCGAAGTAGACGCCGTTCAGGTTGTACCGGGTCTCGTCGGTCGAAGCTGCGTACATAGTCCGCTCGATCATGCTTGCCAGCACCGCGGCAGGGAGGCGACCCATGGTGCCCGGCGACAGCGCCGCGAGGGTCGGAAACTCCTCGGCCGCCGTGCCTGCCAGGGAAAAGCGGCTTCGGGCGCATCGGATCTCGAGGAAGGCGTTCTCCTTGACTGCGAGCTCGATCTGCTCCTCGGGAAGCTCGCGGACGATCTCGAACAGCTTGCGTGCCGAGACGGTGATACCCCCTGCCTTGCGCACCTCCGCGGGATGAGAGCCCCGGATCCCGACGTCCAGGTCGGTGGCAGCGATCTCGAGGCGCCCTTCCTTCTGCCGCGCTGTCAGGAGAGCATGGGCCAGGATCGGCATCGTGTTGCGCTTCTCGACGATCGACTGGATCCGTCCGAGACCGCGCTGGAACTCCGACCGTGTGATCGAGACCTGCATCTGCGGGTCCTTCCCTGGATATCAGGATAGAAGCCGTAGCAGGGAGTCGCGGGACGGACGAAACACCGTCAACTGACCGACACTCCGCTGCTCGTCGTGTCTCGGCTCGGAGCCCGTAGTGGGTGGGCGCGGCGTCTCGCGGGCTCGGAGCACTCCCCGGGTGCATGGTACCACGTGGGACCGACAACGGGGATCCGACTGCGGTGCGATTGCGTGGGGTTCGGTCCATCGCTTGAAGTTGCTGGGCGCGGCGGCTACCGTCGCTCGCCCGTCGACAGCGGCCCGTGG
>Ga0335070_10004479_pt1 | contig 16337 bp, 13 predicted proteins | sample Lox_Sample_13_FD_206722 | JGI IMG/M metagenome (GOLD analysis project Ga0335070, IMG submission 206722) | Soil microbial communities from Loxahatchee National Wildlife Refuge, Florida, United States - Lox_Sample_1.3 | ecosystem: Environmental > Terrestrial > Soil > Wetlands | place: USA... | reverse complement strand
GGGAGGCGACTCGCGAGTTCGTGCGCGCCGCGCACACGCTCGCCAGCAGCTCGAGCACCGCGGGCTTCGCGCCGATCGCGGCGCTCGCGGCGGCGCTCGAGAAGTGGATGCCGCTCGCGGCGCAGACGACCGCCGCGAAGGACGTCAAGCTCGTGCAGAAGGCGATCAGCGGCTTGCGCGAGCGCGTGGACACCGTGGCCCGGCGCGAACCGCCGGCGCCGGCAGGCGAGGCCGAAGTGGAGCTGCGCGCGCTTGCCGAGCGCCTGCTCTCGGCGCCCAGGGCCGCGCCCGCGGCGGCGCCCGCCCCCGCCCGCGAGCAGCGTGTGATGCGCGACGACATCGACGCGGAGCTGATGCCGATCTTCCTCGAGGAGGCGCAGCTGCTGTTGCCCCAGTTGGGCACCGACCTGCGCGACTGGCGCGCGCGCCCGGAGGATCTCCAGGTGCCGCAGTCGCTGCAGCGCGCGCTGCATACGTTGAAGGGCAGCGCGCGCATGGCGGGCGCGATCCGCTTGGGCGAGCTCACGCACCTCATGGAAGGACGCATCGAGGCGGCGCTCGCCTCGGGCCGGGCCTCCGAGGCGCTGCTAGCCGACCTGGAGGAGAAGCTGGATCGCCTGAACCTCGAGGTCGAGCGCATGGCGGGGGGCACCCGGGCCGCCGCGGCGCCGGCGGCCGCGCCGAAGGGCGAACCGCGGCCGGCCGCGGCCCCCGCGCCGGCGCCGCCTGCCGCGCCGACGGCGCTGCTGCGCGTGAGCGCCGACACGGTCGACCACCTGATCAACGAGGCGGGCGAGGTGAGCATCGCGCGCTCGCGCGTCGAGGCGGAGCTGCGCGCGGTCAGGCAGTCGATCGGCGACCTCGCCGACAGCATCGCGCGGCTGCGCAACCAGCTGCGCGAAGTGGAGATCCAGGCCGACAGCCAGATGCGCGCGCGCCAGACCGAGCTGGAGGAGCGCAAGGGCGAGTTCGACCCGCTCGAATTCGACCGCTACACGCGCCTGCAGGAGCTCACGCGGCTGATGGCCGAGAGCCTGCACGACGCCGACGCGATCCAGCAGACGCTGCGCCGGAGCCTCGGCGAGACCGACGCCGCGCTCACGCAGCAGTCGCGCACCACGCGCGACGTGCAGCAGGAGCTGATGCGCATGCGCGCCGTGCCGTTCTCGATCCTCGAGGAGCGCCTGCACCGCATCGTGCGCCAGACCGCGCGCGAGCTCGGCAAGAAGGCCGATCTGCGCGTCGAGGGCAGCCAGGTCGAGCTCGACCGCAGCGTGATCGAGCGCATCGGCGCGCCGCTCGAGCACATGCTGCGCAACGCGCTCGCGCACGGCATCGAGGCGCCCGCCGAGCGGCTGAAGGCGGGCAAGCCGGAGGCCGGCCGCATCACGCTCGGCCTGCGCCAGGAAGGCAACGAGATCGCGCTCGTGCTGAGCGACGACGGCGCGGGCCTCGATTTGGAGCGGCTGCGCCGCAAGGCCGAGTCGGCGGGGCTGCTGCAGCCCGGCCAGGAAACGCCGCCCGCGGAGCTCGCGCGGCTCATCTTCGTCTCGGGCCTGTCGACCGCCGAGGCGGTGACCGAGCTGGCCGGGCGCGGCATCGGCATGGACGTGGTGAGAAGCGAGATCGCCGCGGTCGGCGGGCGCATCGACATCGACAACAAGCCGGGGCAGGGCTGCGCGTTCGCGGTCCATCTTCCGCTCACGCTCGCGGTGACGCAGGCGGTGGTAGTGCGCGCGGCCGGCAGCCTGCTCGCGGTGTCGGCGGTGATGGTCGAGCAGGTGCTTCGGCTGAATGCCGATGCGCTCGCCGAGCGCTACGCGGCGCAGGCGGTCGAGTTCCAGGGCCGGCGCTATCCGCTGCACAGCCTGGCGCAGCTGCTCGGTGCCGAGCCGCCGCCCGCGCGGGCGGCCAACACCGTGCTGCTGCTGCGCGGCGGCCTGCAGTCAATCGCGCTGCACGTGGACGAGCTCATCGGCAATCAGGAGATTGTCGTCAAGAGCATCGGCCCGCAGCTCGCGCGGCTGCCCGGCGTAGCCGGCGCCACGGTGCTCGCCGATGGCAGCATCGTGCTGATCGTCAATCCGCTGCAGCTCGTCGAGCGCGCGCGCGGCAGCGCGGAGCGCGTCGTGCGGCACGCGGTGGCGGCGCCGGCCGTCGCGAGCGCGCCGGTGGTGATGGTCGTGGACGACTCGCTTACCGTGCGCAAGATCACCGCGCGGCTGCTCGAGCGCGAGGGCTACCGCGTGCTCACCGCCAAGGACGGCCTGGACGCGCTCGCGCAGATCGGCGAGGCGCTGCCCGACGTGATGCTGGTGGACATCGAGATGCCGCGCATGGACGGATTCGACCTCGTGCGCAACCTGCGCGTCGACGCGCGCACGCGCGCGCTGCCGGTCATCATGATTTCCTCGCGCACCGCTGAAAGGCATCGCAGCCAGGCCGCCGAGCTCGGCGTCGACGTCTTCCTCGGCAAACCCTATCCCGAGGCCGAGCTGCTGCAGCACGTCGCCGGCTACGTCGCGGGCCGCCGCAGATGATGCCCGCGGCGCTCACGCATCCGCCGGTCGACCCGCGCTTCGCGCCCGAGGCGCGCATCGGCAAGTACACGATCCTGCGCGAGATCGGCAGCGGCGCGACCAGCCGCGTGTTCCTGGCGCGCGACCCCTTCGGCGACCGCGACGTGGCGCTCAAGGTGTTCCATTTCGATCGCAGCGCCGATCCCGAGAGCGAGCGCATGATGCACAAGGCGTTCCTCGCCGAGGCCTCGCTCGCGGGCAAGATGAACCACCCGCACATCGTCGAGATCCTCGACGCCGCGACCGAGCCCGACTTCAGCTACGTGGTCATGGAGTACGTCGCGGGCAAGACCCTGGACGCGCACTCGAGCCTCGGCACGCTGCTGCCGCTGGGCAAGGTGGTCGAGATCATCTTCAAGTGCATCCGCGCGCTCGAGTACGCGTTCCAGCACGGCGTGATCCACCGCGACATCAAGCCGGCCAACATCATGCTGTCGGACGCCGGCGAGACCAAGGTGAGCGACTTCGGCGCCTCGTTCCAGCAGCACTTCGCGCACGACACCACGCAGATTACCGGCGTCGGCTCGCCCGGCTACATGTCCCCGGAGCAGATCCGCCTGGGGCCGCTCACGCATCAGACCGACATCTATTCGCTCGGCGTGACGATGTACCGGCTGCTCACCGGGCGGCTGCCGTTCCAGGCCGCCACGCAGGAAGCGCTGTTCTACGCCATCCTGCACACCGAGCCGCCGCGGCCGGCGACGCTGCGGCCCGAGCTGCCCGAGGTGCTCGACCGCATCGTGACGACTGCGATCCAGCGCGATCCGGCGCAGCGCTACCGCTCCTGGCTCGATTTCGGCAAGGATCTTTCGCAGGCCTTCGGCGCGCTGCGCCTGACCGGCGCGTCGCTGTCGGACTCGGAGAAGTTCAACGAGCTGCGGCAGATGGCCTTCCTGCAGGGCATGGGCGAAGTCGCGCTCTGGGAGGTGGTGCGCATCGGCAGCTGGCGCAAGATCCCGGCGGGCACGGTGATCATCCGCGAGGGCGACCACGGCGACAGCTTCTACCTGCTCATCAACGGCGAGGTCGACGTCACGCTGCAGGGCAAGCAGCTCAACGTGATCAAGCCCGGCGGCTGCTTCGGCGAGATCCTCTACTTCGCCGACAGCTCGGAGCGGCGCACCACCACCATCAGCGCGCGCGCCGAGGTGACCGTCATCGAGATCAAGCGCGACGCCCTGCGCGCCTCGACCGACGCCTGCCAGGTCGGCTTCAACAAGGCCTTCATGCGCGTGCTCATCGAGCGCCTCACGCAGGCCAACCGGCGCCTCGCCGAGCGCGCCTAGCCGCGCGCTAGGCGGCGATTCTGGCCAGCGCGGCGATCCACTCCGGCGCTTCGTTCAGGCAGGGCAGCAGATGGAACTCGCGGCCGCCCGCGGCGAGGAAGGACTTGCGGCCCTCGATGGCGATTTCTTCCAGCGTTTCGAGGCAGTCGGAGACGAAGCCGGGGCAGAAGACGTCGATGCGCTTTTCGCCGGCGCGGGCGAGCTCGACGAGCGTGTCGGCGGTGTAGGGCTGGAGCCACTTGGCGGCGCCGAAGCGCGACTGGAAGGTGACGCGGTAGTCGGCGGGCGCGAGCTTGAGCACGCCGGCGAGGATCTTCGCGGTCGCCACGCACTGCTTCTGGTAGGGGTCGCCCTGGTCTACCGCGCGCTGCGGCAGCCCGTGGAAGCTCATCAGCAGCTTCGCGCGGCCGTGCGCCTGCCAGTGCCGCTGCACCAGCGCAGCCAGCGCGGCGATGTAGGCGGGATGGTCGTGGAACTGCTCGATCATCTTCGTTCCCGGCGGCAGCACGTCGCGCACGCTCTCGGTCGTGCTCACCGAGAATTGCGGGTAGAGCGGCACGACGGTGACCTCGCAGCCCGCGAGCTTCTTCAGGCCGTCGGCGATCGAGGGCGAGCCGTAGCGCATCGCCCACGCTACGCGGATCTGCCGGTCGGAAAGGATCTTCGCCAGCAGCGTGGCCTGCAGGCGCGTGTGCACCGCGAGCGGCGAGCCTTCCTTGGTCCAGATGGCGGCGTACTTGGCGGCGCTCTTCGCCGGCCGCGTGCGCAGCACGAGGCCGTGCAGGATCGGCAGCCAGAGCCAGCGCGGCAGTTGCACCACGCGCGGGTCGGCGAGGAACTCGGCGAGGTAGGCGCGCACCGCGGCGGGCGTCGGCGCCGCCGGCGTGCCGAGGTTGACGAGCAGGACGCCTTTCAGAGGGTGCGGCGCCTAGGTTTGCGTGAGCGCGCTGGAGAGCAGCTTGGCGGTGACGTCGACGATCGGCACCACGCGGTCGTAGGCCATGCGCGTCGGGCCGATCACGCCGACAGTGCCGACGACGTCGCCGCCTACCCTGTACGGCGCGGTGACCACGGCGACTTCGTCGGGCGCCTGCACGCCGGACTCGCCGCCGATGAAGATCTGCACGCCCTCGCCGCGCAGCGACAGGTCGAGAATCTGCACGAGAGACGTCTTCTGCTCGAACAGCTCGAACAGCTGGCGCAGCCGGCCGACGTCCTGCTGCAAGTCGTGCAGCGCGAGCAGGTTGCGCTCGCCCGAGATCACGTACTGCTCCTCGCTCTCGGACACCGCGCGGTCGCTCGCCTCGAGCGCCGCGCTCATCAGCCCGAGCATGTCCTGGCGCAGCTCGCGCAGCTCCTCGTGCAGCCGCTTGCGGATGTCCTCGAAGCTGTGCCCGGAGTAGTGCTGATTGAGGAAGTTCGCCGCCGTGACAAGCTCCGCCGGGCTGTAGTCGCGCGCCGTGAACAGGATGCGGTTCTGCACGTCGCCCTCGGGCGTCACCACGATGAGCAGCACGCGCTTCTCCGACAGGCGCAGGAACTCGATCTGGCGGAAGGTGAGCGCGCGCCGGCGCGGCGCCATGACGATGCCGGCGAAATGCGTGAGCTGCGAGAGCAGCTGCGAGGCCGCCTTGATCGCGCGCTGCGGGTTGTCCGGCTGCAGCTGGTCCTCGAGCTGGAGCATCTCGCCCGATTCGATCTGCTTCACCACCAGCAGCGAGTCGACGAAGAAGCGGTAGCCGAGCGGCGTCGGCACGCGCCCGGCCGAGGTGTGCGGGCTGGCGATGAGGCCCAGCTCCTCGAGGTCCGACATCACGTTGCGGATCGTGGCCGGCGACAGGTCCAGCCCCGAGTGCCGCGACAGCGTGCGCGAGCCCACCGGCTGCCCCTCGGCGATGTAGCGCTCGACGAGGGTCTTCAGCAGGATCTGCGCACGGGCATCCAGGCTGCGGTCCAGCATGCAGGGATTCTACAGTTAGAATCGGCCAATGCCTCCCGCTTTCCGACGCGTCGCTCTGATCGGCAAGCCGACGCCCGAGATCGCCGGTTCGCTGCGGGCGCTACGCGACTTGCTGCGCAAGCGCGGCTGCGAGGTGATGGTCGAGAAGCAGACCGCGGCCAGCGTGGGCCGCGACGGCGGGCGCGGCGGCGTCGTCGGCTACGAGGAGATCGGCCGCCGCGCCGATCTGGCGATCGTGCTGGGCGGCGACGGCACGATGCTCTCGGCGGCGCGCAACCTCGCGCGCCACAAGGTGCCGCTCGCGGGCATCAACCAGGGGCGCCTCGGCTTCATGACCGACATCGCGCAGTCGCAGATGCGCGCCTCGGTCGACGCGATCCTGAGCGGCCGGCACAGCATCGAGGAGCGCGCGCTCCTCGAGGCGCAGATCCTGCGCGGCCGCAAGTCGGTGCTGCGCACCGTGGCGCTCAACGAGGCGGTGGTCACCAAGGGCTCGCAGGCGCGCCTCATCGAGTTCAAGCTGTCGATCGACGGCGAGTACGTCTACCGGCTGCGCGCCGACGGCGTCATCGTCGCCACGCCGACCGGCTCGACCGCCTACGCGCTGTCGGCGCAGGGGCCGATCCTGCAGCCGACGGTGCCCGCGTTCGCGCTGGTGCCGCTCAACCCGCACGTGCTCTCGGCGCGGCCGGTGAGCGTCAGCGATTCGAGCGTCATCGAGATCGAGCTGCTGCGCGCGCTGGACGCGCGCGCGCACTTCGACGGCTTCGCGCTCGCCGACATGCACGAGGGCGACCGCCTGGTGATGCGCCGCTCGGCGGACGCGATCCGCTTCGTGCACCCGCCCGGCTACAGCTACTTCGCGGTGCTGCGCGAGAAGCTGCGCTGGAGCAAGGCCGTGGGAGCCAAGCCCGAGGACTGATGCTGCGCGCGCTCGGGATCCGCGACTACGTCATCGTCGAGCGCGTGGAGCTCGAGGTGGGCGCCGGGTTCACGGTGCTCAGCGGCGAGACCGGCGCGGGCAAGTCGATCCTCGTCGACGCGCTCGAGCTGCTGGTAGGCGGCCGCGCCGACGCGTCGCTGGTGCGCGAAGGCGCCGAGCGTGCCGAGCTTTCCGCCGAGTTTGATGTGGTTGCTGATTCTGCTTTGAACGATTTTCTCCGGAATTCAGGGCTTGAAGGCGATCCAGGCAGCATCATCCTGCGCCGTACGATCGACCGTTCGGGCCGCTCGCGCTGCTTCATCAACGGCCATGCCGTGACGCTTGCGCAGCTGCGCGAGGCGGGCGAGCATCTCGTCGACATCCATGGCCAGCACGAGCACCAGTCGCTGCTGCGCGCTGCGGCGCAGCGCGAGCTGCTGGACGCGCATGCGGGCGCGCAGGCGCTGGCGCAGGACTGCGCCGAGGCCTGGCGCGCCTGGCAGCGGCTGGCCGCGCTGGCGGCCGAGGCGCAGCAGCAGTTCGCGAGGCGAGAGGCCGAGCGCGCGGAGCTGCAGGACAAGGTCGCCGAGTTGAAGAAGCTCGGCCTGAAGGCGGACGAATGGGACGCGCTCGCCGCGCAGCACCAGCGCCTCGCGCACGGCTCGAGCCTGGTCGCGGGCGCGCAGTCGTCGCTCGAGGCGCTCTCGGAGGCCGACGGCGCCTGCCTGCCGCAGCTCTCGGCGGTCGCCAGCCGCCTGCGTGCGCTCTCGTCGCACGACGCCGCGCTGAAGAACGTCGTCGAGATGCTGGAATCGGCCGAGGCGCAGGCGGGCGAGGCCGCGCGCGAGCTGCGCGATTATGCGTCGCGCGTGGATCTCGATCCGGAGGCGCTGCGCGCGGTGGAAGCGCGCGTCGAGGCGCTGCATGCCGCGGGGCGCAGGCATCGCGTGCATCCCAACGAGCTGCCGGCGCTGGAAGCGGAGCTCGCGCGGCGCCTCGCCGAGCTCGAGCTCGCCGCGAGCCCCGAGGCCCTGCAGCGCGAGGTCGCCGCCGCGAAGGACCGCTACGGCGCGGCCGCGAAGAAGCTGTCGGCGAAGCGCAAGGCCGCCGCGCATCAGCTCGGCAAGGACGTGACCCACGCGATGCAGGGCCTGGCGATGAGCGGGGGGCGCTTCGCAGTCTCTCTGGTAGCACTGGACCCGCCCGGAAGCACCGGGGCCGAAGGCGTCGAATTCGAGGTGACCTCGCACGCGAGCCTGCCGCTACGGCCGCTCGCGAGGGTCGCCTCCGGCGGCGAGCTCTCGCGCATCAGCCTCGCCATCCAGCTCGTCGCCGCGAAGGAATCGCCGGTCGGCACCCTGGTGTTCGACGAGGTCGACGCGGGCATCGGCGGCGCCGTCGCAGAAACGGTAGGCCGCTCGCTGAAGAAGCTCGGCCGAGAGCGCCAGGTGCTCTGCGTCACACATCTGCCGCAGGTGGCCGCGCAGGGCGACGACCAGTGGTCGGTGCAGAAGTCCGGCGGTCGCAAGGTTCAGGCCAGCGTCACGCGCCTGGAGCGCAGCGCCCGCATCGAGGAGCTCGCGCGCATGCTGGGGGGCGCCGAAATCACCGCCACCACGCGCAGGCACGCGGCGGAGCTCCTCGGCAAGTAAGCCCCTAGCGGGGCCGGTTGGGGCAGTTCGGCTTGGCGCAGTCGCCGTAAAGCGCGAGCGAATGGCCGCGCAGCTCGAAGCCGCTCTTGCGGGCGATCTCGGACTGGCGCTTCTCGATCTCGGCGTCGTAGAACTCCTCGACCTTGCCGCACTGCAGGCAGACCAGGTGGTCGTGGTGGCCGCCCTGGTTGAGCTCGAACACCGCCTTGCCGGTCTCGAAGTGCTGGCGCGAGAGCAGTCCCGCCTGCTCGAACTGCGTGAGAACCCGGTAGACCGTGGCCAGTCCAACGTCCATGCCTTCGGCGATCAGGGCCTTGTAGACGTCTTCGGCCGACAGATGGCGCACCTTGCTCGTCTCAAACAGCTCGAGGATGCGCCGGCGCGGCAGCGTGGCCTTGAGGCCGATGTCTTTCAGGCTCTGGGAGGAAGTCATCCGCTATCATTATAAGCGCATGAATTCAGGTTTCTATCGGATGTCCGGCGCGCTGGCGGCGCTGGCCGCGGCGGCCGCGCTGCCAGGATGCAAATCGGTCGAGATTCCGAGCGTGCCGGGCGTCACGCCCTATCGCATGGTGATCCAGCAGGGCAACTTCATCTCGCAGGAGATGGTGGAGCAGCTCAAGCCCGGCATGACCAAGGAGCAGGTGCGCTTCGTGCTCGGCACGCCGCTGGTCACCGACATCTTTCACGCCGACCGCTGGGATTACGTGTTCTACCGGGAGGTGCAGGGCGGCAAGCGCGAGCAGCGCAACCTGTCGGTGATCTTCGAAAAGGAGCGGCTCGCGCGCGTGATCGGCGACCTCATGCCGGCCGAAGGCACGGCGCCCCGGGCGGGCGGCTTCGATTCGCAGTTCAAGACCGGTGCCAAGCCCGGCGCGGAGCCCGCGAAGCCGGCCGCCGCGGCGCCGGCCAAGCCGGCGCCCGAAGCGGCCGCCGGGCCCGCGAAGCCGGCCGCCGAGCCCGCGCAGCCGCCGACGCAGAACTGGCGCGCCGCAAGCGACGAGCCCGAGAACAAGCCCGAGCCCGCGCCGGCCGCCGAGGCGGCGAAGCCGGCGGACGAGAAGAAATCCGAGCCGCCGAAGCCGGAGGAGCCCAAGGAGGAGCGCGGCTGGTGGGGCCGCATGCTCGAGAAGATCGGACTGTGAGGCGATGAGGAAGCTCAGGGTGGCGGTTGCCGGCGCCGGCGGCAAGATGGGCCAGACGCTGATCGAGGCGGTGCAGGCGGACCGGCAGCTGCAGCTCGCGGCCGCGATCGACCTGAAAGGCAGCCCGGCGGTGGGCCGCACCCTCGGCGGCCTGAAGATCGGCTCCGACGTGACGCGCGCGGTCGAGAGCTGCGACGTACTCATCGACTTCACGCGGCCCGAAGGCACGATCGGGCACCTGCAGGCTTGCGTGCCGCTCGGCCGGCCGATCGTCATCGGCACCACGGGATTCTCGGAGCCGCTGCGCAAGGCCGTGCTGCAGGCGGGCCGCAAGATCCCGATCGCCATGTCGCCGAATTTCGCGGTCGGCGTCAACGTGGTCTTCAAGCTGGCCGAGGTCGCGGCCGGCATCCTCGGCGACGACTACGACGTCGAGATCATCGAGGCGCACCACCGCCAGAAGGTGGACGCGCCCTCGGGCACCGCGCTCAAGCTGGGCCAGATCATTTCTTCGATCATGAAACAGAACCTTGCCGCGGTGTCGGTGCATGGCCGGCACGGCGACACCGGCGCGCGGCCGGAGAAGCAGATCGGCTTCCACTCCATCCGCGGCGGCGACATCGTTGGCGAGCACACCGTGATCTTCGCCGGCACCGGCGAACGCGTGGAGATCACCGTCCGCTCGCAGAGCCGCACGACCTACGCGCTCGGCGCGCTGCGCGCGGCCAAGTACCTGCGCGGCAAGCGCCCGGGGCTGTACGACATGAACGATGTGCTCGGGCTGAAGTAGGCGTATAATCCGTTTCTCAAGCCGAGCGGGAAGGGCCCACGAAGCCCCTCCCGCTTTTCACGTGTACGTCCAATTCGGGAGTCTGCTGTGACCGCGCTCGTGCCCGCCGTTCTCGTCCTCGCCGACGGGACGGTGTTTCGGGGCCGGTCCATCGGCGCGCCCGGCCTCGCCGTGGGCGAGGTGGTCTTCAATACCGCGATGACGGGCTACCAGGAGATCCTCACCGATCCCTCGTACTGCCGGCAGATCGTCACGCTCACCTATCCCCACATCGGCAATACGGGCGTCAATGCCGAGGACGAGGAGGCGGCGCAGTGCCACGCGGCAGGCCTCGTCGTGCGCGACCTCCCCGCGCAGCTTTCGAGCTGGCGCAGTCAGTCCGACCTGGGCTCCTATCTGGCGAAGAACAAATTGGTCGCCATCGCCGACGTCGACACCCGCAGGCTCACGCGCATCCTGCGGGAGAAGGGCGCGCAGAACGGCTGCCTGATGGCGGGGGAAGTCGACGAGCGGAAGGCGCTCGGCGAAGCGAGGCAGTTCCCCGGCCTGGCCGGCATGGACCTCGCCAAGGTCGTGACGGTAGACAAGCCGTACGAGTGGACCGCCGGCCCCTGGAGGCTGGGCAAGGGGTTCGAGGAGCGCCGCGAGCATCGCTTCCACGTCGTCGCCTACGACTACGGCATCAAGCGCAACATCCTGCGCCTGCTCGTCGAAAGAGGCGCGCGCGTGACTGTTGTTCCTGCCTCTTTTCCAGCAAAAGATGTTCTGAGAATGCGGCCCGACGGCGTCTTCCTGTCCAATGGGCCGGGCGATCCCGAGCCCTGCGACTATGCGATCGAGGCGATCGGCGAGATCCTCGACGCGACGCGGATTCCGGTGTTCGGCATCTGCCTCGGCCACCAGCTCATGGGCTTGGCCTCGGGCGCGAAGACGCTGAAGATGAAGTTCGGCCACCACGGCGCCAACCATCCGGTGAAGGACCTCGATACCGGGCAGGTCGTGATCACCAGCCAGAACCACGGTTTTGCCGTCGACCCTTCCAGCATTTCCAGGAATCTGAGGGCGACCCATATCTCACTCTTCGACGGCTCCTTGCAAGGCCTCGCGCGCACCGACCGGCCGGCGTTCTGCTTCCAGGGGCACCCCGAGGCGAGCCCGGGGCCGCACGACATCGGTTACCTCTTCGACAGATTTGCCGCGATGATGGAAGAGGGAAAAAAGGCCTAAGAAGAAAAACATGCCGAAAAGAACGGACATCAAGTCCATCCTGATCATCGGCGCGGGGCCGATCGTGATCGGCCAGGCCTGCGAGTTCGACTATTCGGGCGCGCAGGCCTGCAAGGCGCTGCGCCAGGAAGGCTACCGGGTGGTGCTGGTGAACTCCAACCCGGCGACCATCATGACCGACCCGGAGATGGCGGACGCGACCTACATCGAGCCGATCCACTGGAAGACGGTGGCGGCGATCATCGAGAAGGAGCGCCCGGACGCGCTGCTGCCGACCATGGGCGGGCAGACCGCGCTCAATTGCGCGCTGGACCTCGCCAGGAACGGGGTACTGGAGAAGTTCGGCGTCGAGATGATCGGCGCTTCGCGCGAGGCCATCGACAAAGCAGAGGACCGCGAGAAGTTCAAGGCGGCGATGACGCGCATCGGCCTCGCCTCGGCGCGCTCGGCGCTCGCTCACTCGATGGAGGAGGCGCTGCAGGTGCAGGCGCGCCTCGGCTTCCCGGTGGTGATCCGGCCCTCGTTCACGCTCGGCGGCACGGGCGGCGGCATCGCCTACAACCGCGAGGAATTCGTCGCCATCTGCGAGCGGGGCCTCGAGGCCTCGCCCACGCACGAGCTGCTCATCGAGGAATCGCTGATCGGCTGGAAGGAGTTCGAGATGGAGGTGGTCCGCGACAAGGCGGACAACTGCATCATCGTCTGCTCGATCGAGAACCTCGATCCGATGGGCGTGCACACCGGCGACTCGATCACCGTGGCGCCCGCGCAGACGCTCACGGACAAGGAGTACCAGATCCTGCGCGACGCCTCGATCGCGGTGCTGCGCGAGATCGGCGTCGACACGGGCGGCTCGAACGTGCAGTTCGCCATCAATCCGGCGGACGGGCGCATGGTCGTGATCGAGATGAATCCGCGCGTGTCGCGCTCATCCGCGCTCGCCTCGAAGGCGACCGGCTTCCCGATCGCCAAGGTGGCGGCCAAGCTCGCGGTCGGCTATACGCTGGACGAGGTGAAGAACGAGGTGACGGGCGGAGCGACGCCGGCCTCTTTCGAGCCGACCATCGACTACGTCGTCACCAAGGTGCCGCGCTTCGCGTTCGAGAAGTTCCCGCAGGCGAACGACCGCCTCACCACGCAGATGAAGTCGGTGGGCGAGGTCATGGCGATCGGCCGCACTTTCCAGGAGTCGATGCAGAAGGCGCTGCGCGGCCTGGAAGTCGGCGTCGACGGCCTGAATCAGAAGACCACCGACCGCGAGACGCTGGAGCGCGAGCTCGGCGAGCCCGGGCCGGAGCGCATCTGGTACGTCGGCGACGCGTTCGAGAACGGCTTCACGCTGGAGGAAGTGCACCGCCTCACGCGCATCGACCCCTGGTTCCTCGCGCAGATCCGGGAAATCGTCGCCCTGGAGCTGGAGCTGGACGGCCAGGAGCTCGAAGCCATCCGCGCGGAAAATTTGAGGGAGCTGAAGCGCAAGGGCTTCTCCGACCGGCGCCTCGCCTACCTGCTCAAGACGAGCGAGAAGGCCGTGCGCGTGCGGCGCCACGAGCTCGGCATCCGCCCGGTCTACAAGCGCGTCGACACCTGCGCCGCGGAGTTCGCCACGCGCACCGCCTACATGTACTCGACGTACGAGGACGAGTGCGAGGCCGATCCCACGGACCGGAAGAAGGTCATCGTGCTCGGCGGCGGGCCGAACCGCATCGGCCAGGGCATCGAGTTCGACTACTGCTGCGTGCACGCCGCGCTCGCGCTGCGCGAGGACGGCTTCGAGACCATCATGGTCAACTGCAATCCGGAGACCGTGTCGACCGACTACGACACCTCGGACCGCCTGTACTTCGAGCCGCTCACGCTGGAGGACGTGCTCGAGATCGTCGACAAGGAAAAGCCCTTCGGCGTCATCGTGCAGTACGGCGGCCAGACGCCGCTCAAGCTCGCGCGCGACCTCGCCGCCGCCGGCGTGCCGATCATCGGCACTAGCGCCGACATGATCGACGCCGCGGAGGACCGCGAGCGCTTCCAGGCGCTGCTGCACAAGCTGAAGCTGCTGCAGCCGCCCAACCGCACCGCGCGCTCGACCGCCCAGGCGGTCCGGCTCGCCGAGGAGATCGGCTACCCGGTGGTGGTGCGGCCGAGCTACGTGCTCGGCGGCCGCGCCATGGAGATCGTCCACCAGCAGGCCGAGCTCGAGCGCTACATGGAGAACGCGGTGCGCGTGTCGAACGATTCTCCCGTGCTGCTTGACCGCTATCTCTCCGACGCGATCGAGGTCGACGTGGACGCGGTGTCCGACGGCAAGAGCGTGCTCGTGGCCGGGATCATGGAGCACATCGAGCAGGCGGGCGTGCATTCGGGCGATTCGGCCTGCTGCCTGCCGCCGCACTCGATCGGCCCGCAGCTCGAGCGCGAGCTGCACCGGCAGACGCTGCTCATGGCGAAGGCGCTCGACGTGGTGGGCCTCATGAACGTGCAGTTCGCCATCCAGAAGCAGAACGGCAGCGCGCAGGTCTACGTGCTCGAGGTCAACCCGCGCGCTTCGCGCACGGTGCCCTTCGTCTCCAAGGCCACGGGCGTGCCCTGGGCCAAGGTGGCGGCGCGCTGCATGGCCGGCATCCCGCTCGAGCGGCAGGGCGTGCGGAAGGAAGTGGTCCCGCCGTACTACTCGGTCAAGGAGTCGGTGTTCCCCTTCGTCAAGTTCCCCGGCGTCGACACCATCCTCGGGCCGGAGATGAAGTCCACCGGCGAGGTGATGGGCTCGGGCCGCTCGTTCGGCGAAGCCTTCATCAAGTCGCAGCTCGCCGCGGGCGTGCGGCTGCCCAAGGGCGGCCACGTGTTCCTCAGCGTGCGCGACAGCGACAAGCAGACCGCCGCCGAGATCGCGCGCGAGCTGGTGCAGATGGGCTTCACGGTGGTGGCCACGCGCGGCACGGCGCGCGTGATGCAGGCGCGCGGCGTCGAGGTGACCGTCGTCAACAAGGTGGCGGAAGGACGGCCGCACATCGTCGACATGATCAAGAACGGCGAGATCAGCCTCATCGTCAACACGGTCGAGGACACGCGCACCGCGATCGCCGACTCGCGCTCGATCCGCACCACGGCGCTCGCGCAGCGCGTGACCTACTTCACCACGATCGCCGGCGCGCGCGCGGCCTGCACCGGCATGAAGGCGCTTCCCGGGCTCGAGCCCTACCGGCTGCAGGACCTGCACGCCCAACTCCTTTAAACTTGCCGCATGGCGAAGACCCCGATGACCACGCGCGGCGCCGAGCTGCTGCGCGCGGAGCTGCAGCGCCTGAAGGCCGTCGAACGGCCGAAGGTGATCACCGCGATCGCGGAGGCGCGCTCGCACGGCGACCTGTCGGAGAACGCCGAGTACGACGCCGCGCGCGAGCGGCAGGGCTTCATCGAGGGGCGCATCTCGGAGCTCGAGGCCAAGCTCGGCAACGCGCAGATCATCGACCCCAAGCTGCTCGACGCCGACGGCCGCTGCGTGTTCGGCGCCACCGTCGAGCTGGAGGAGAAGGGCAAGGCCTCGACCACCTACCAGATCGTCGGCGACGACGAGGCCGACATCAAGCAGGGCCGCCTCTCGATCAATTCGCCGATCGCTCGCGCGCTGATCGGCAAGGAGTCCGGCGACATCGTCGACGTGCAGACGCCGGGCGGCGTCAAGCGCTACGAAATCCTCGACGTGCGCTACGAGTAGCGCCGGCTAGGCGGGCGCGGCTTCCGGCCGCGCGCGGAAGATCACCAGCACCTTGCCGATGTGCTGCACCGGCTGCGCGCCGAGCCGGGCGCAAATTTCGGAGAGCGCCGCGTCGCGGGCGTCGCGGTCCATCCCGCCGGCGCGCACCTTAATGAGCTCGTGGGAAGCGAGGGCGCGGTCGATCTCGGCAAGCACGGCCGCGGTCAGGCCCTTGTCGCCGATGTGGACGATCGGGTCGAGAGCGTGCGCGCGCGCCTTCAGCGCCTTGCGCTCACGGGGTTGCATCGCGCCGCCGGGCGGCATCACGGGCCACAGGGCTCACGATTGTAGTCTTTGAGCACTAGCACCTCGCGGACCACGCCGTCGGACGAGAATTGCACGGCGATCAGCCGCTCGTCTGTCGGGTCGTTGTAGCGCCGGTATTCCCAGACGTCCCGGTCCATGCGATCGAACCGAGTCACGCTCCGGGGCGGGCCGAGCAGGGTTCGAACCTCGGCAGACGTCGTCTTGCCCACCTGCAGCTTTGCAAGGTCCTCGGTGGCGGGGCCCTGGCCGCCCACGCCGACGCCGGCGGAAGCGCAGCCGGCGAGCATCGCGGCCAGGAACGGCAGGCATTTCAGGCAGAATTTACGCTGCATCGAGGTCGCACCCCATCACCAGGTCAAAATCCAGCGGCCGCTGGCTGCAGCGCCATGTCAAGGATCCTTACGTGCGCAAGGCGCGCGAGGAGGGCTATCGCTCGCGCGCTGCCTACAAGCTCATCGAGATTAACACCCGGGAGAGGCTGCTTAGTCCGGGCGCGCGGGTCGTGGACCTCGGTGCCGCGCCCGGCGGCTGGTCCCAGGTGGCAGTCGCGGTGGTCGGCGCGAAGGGACGGGTCGTCGCGGTCGACCTGCTGGAGGTCGAGCCGATCGCCGGCGTCGCGGCGTTGCGCGGCGACTTCCTCGATCCGACAGTCCAGGCACAGGTCGCCGCGGCGCTGGAGGGCAAGAAGGCCGACGTGGTGCTGTCGGACCTTTCGCCCAACCTTTCGGGCATCGCTTCGGCCGATCAGGCGCGGGCAG
>Ga0335070_10004478_pt1 | contig 16337 bp, 15 predicted proteins | sample Lox_Sample_13_FD_206722 | JGI IMG/M metagenome (GOLD analysis project Ga0335070, IMG submission 206722) | Soil microbial communities from Loxahatchee National Wildlife Refuge, Florida, United States - Lox_Sample_1.3 | ecosystem: Environmental > Terrestrial > Soil > Wetlands | place: USA... | reverse complement strand
GTTCGGCGCCCCGCGGATCACCAAGGACGGCGTCACCGTCGCCAAGGAGATCGAGCTCGCCGACAAGTTCGAGAACATGGGCGCGCAGATGCTGCGCGAGGTCGCGTCCAAGACCAACGACATGGCCGGTGACGGCACCACCACCGCGACCGTGCTCGCCCAGTCGATCGTCCGCGAGGGCGGCAAGGCCGTCGCGGCGGGCCTCAACCCGATGGACCTGAAGCGCGGCATCGACGCGGCGGTCCTGGCCGTGGTCGAGGACGTGAAGAAGCGTTCCAAGAAGGTCTCGACCTCGGAGGAGATCGCCCAGGTGGGCACCATCTCCGCCAACGGCGAGAAGGAAATCGGCGACATGATCGCCAAGGCCATGCAGAAGGTCGGCAACGAGGGTGTGATCACCGTCGAGGAGGCCAAGGGCCTGGAGACCGAGCTCGAGGTGGTCGAGGGCATGCAGTTCGACCGCGGCTATCTCTCGCCGTACTTCATCACCAACGCCGAGAAGATGATCACGGAGCTCGAGAACCCCTACATCCTGCTCCATGAGAAGAAGCTCTCCAGCCTGCAGGCGATGCTCCCGGTCCTCGAGGCCGTGGTGCAGAGCGGCCGCCCGCTGCTGATCATCTCCGAGGACGTGGAAGGCGAGGCGCTGGCGACACTCGTGGTCAACAAGCTGCGCGGCGGCCTCAAGGTCGCGGCGGTGAAGGCGCCGGGCTTCGGCGATCGCCGCAAGGCGATGCTCGAGGACATCGCGATCCTGACCGGCGGCCAGGTGATCTCCGAAGACCTGGGCATCAAGCTGGAGAGCGTCACGCTCGACATGCTGGGCAAGGCGAAGAAGGTGGTGATCGAGAAGGAGAACACCACCATCGTCGACGGCGCCGGCAAGAAGAAGGAGATCGAGGGTCGGTGCAACCAGATCCGCGCCCAGATCGAGGAGACCACCAGCGAGTACGACAAGGAGAAGCTGGCGGAGCGTCTGGCGAAGCTCGCGGGCGGCGTCGCGGTGATCCGCGTCGGCGGCGCCAGCGAGGTCGAGGTGAAGGAGCGCAAGGATCGCGTCGATGACGCGATGCACGCGACTCGCGCCGCGGTCGAGGAAGGCGTTGTCGCCGGCGGCGGCGTCGCCCTGCTCTATGCCGTGAAGGCGCTCGACAAGGTGAAGTTCGACAACGACGACCAGAAGGTCGGCGTCGAGATCGTTCGCCGCGCGCTGCAGGCCCCGGCCCGGCAGATCGCCGAGAACGCCGGCGTCGATGGCGCCGTCGTCGCGGGCAAGCTGCTCGAGAGCAAGAACACCAACTGGGGCTTCGACGCCCAGTCCGGTGAATACACCGACCTCGTCAAGGCCGGCATCATCGACCCGACCAAGGTCGTGCGCTGCGCCCTGCAGGATGCGGCCTCGGTCGCCGGCCTGCTGATCACCACCGAGGCGATGATCGCGGAGCGTCCGGAGAAGAAGCCGGCCCCGATGGGCGGCGCCGGCGGCGGCATGGGCGGCATGGGCGACATGGACTTCTAAGTCCAGGTCTCCAGAAGCTCTTTCGTCCAAGAAAGGGCCTGCATCCGAAAGGGTGCAGGCCTTTTCGCTTTGCCGCACCCAGCTGGAATCACGGCGGCGAAGAACTACATAAGCCTGAGGCGGGGTCTGCATCCGGGGAGGAGGCAGGCCCTTTGCATTTCAGAGGCTCGGTAACAGGAGGTATCATCGACATGGATCTCGTGGGTCTCGCCGTCCTGCTGCTGCAGATCGGCATCGGGGTCCATGCGGTGCGGACGGGCCGGTCGCTCTGGTGGCTGCTGGTGATCCTGCTCTTCCCGCTCATCGGCGGGTTGATCTATTTTCTGGTGGAGATCCTGCCGGAGATCCGGGCAGGCCGGGCGATCCGCCGCCTCGGCGGCGACATCGTGAAGACCGTGAACCCCGACGCCGGGTTGCACCGCCGCGCCGGGGAGCTCGCGGTCTGCGGCAGCATCCAGAACAAACTCGCGCTCGCCCAGGAGTGCATCGCGCGGGGCATTTCGACGAGGCGATCACGCTCTATGAAAGCGCACGCGAAGGCCAGTTCGTCGATGCCCCGGATGTGCTGCTCGGTCTCGCGCGGGCGCGTTTCCAGAACGGCGAGCCGCAGGCCGCGCGGATGCTCCTGGAGCAGGTGGCAGCCGCGCATCCCGATTACTACCCGCAGGACGTCGCCATCCTGAAGGCGCGCGCAGCCCATGCCCTCGGTGATTCCGACCGGGCGCTGGGCGAGATCGAAGCGATGCTCGATCGCTCCGTCGGGCTCGAGGCCCGGTACCGCTACGGCCAGATCCTGGCCGAGACCGGCCAGACCCAGCAGGCTCGCGCCGAGCTCAGCGACGTCGTCAACCACGCCCGCCGCTTCCGCATCGGCCCGACCGAGCGGCCCTGGGCGCGACGTTCGCGCCGTCTGCTGGCATCGCTCGGTTGATCCGTCGCTAGAGCGACGGCGGCCGGCCGAGGCCCTGCTGGATGCTGTTGTGGGTGTTGAGCTGCTGCAGCGTCTGATTGTGAAGCTGGAGCTGCTGCTGGCGATTCTGCAGATCGAGGCGGTTGCTACAGGCATTGGCGGCGCCGCCGCCGATCGCGGCACAGCCGAGCTCCGACTGCGCCCGGTCCTTGCGCTGCTGCAGCGCCTGGTTCCTGAGGCCGCTCTGCACCTGGCTGAAGCGGCGATTCTCCGCGTCGGCGGCGTTGAACTGGTCGATGGTCTGGTTGGTGATCGGCGCCATCATCTGGTTGTCATGCTGGGCATTGGCCGACCCGCTGGCCGGGTTGAGCACGGTCGTGGCGGCGGAATCCGGACCCTGCTGCGCCACGGCCGGCACCGCCAGCAACATCAGCATCGCTGCGATCCCGAAAGTCCGATTGATCATGGCCTTCTCCACATGGAGGGTATATGGGAGGCGTCGGACCTCGCGCCAGACACGATTTGGGACCAGCCTCTTCGGGGGAATGCAGACCAGCCATGCCGCAGCAGGCACTGGAGATTCGTCCCGCGCGCCCGGGGGAAGCCCCCGGACTGACCCGGCTCTGCCTCTCCGCCAAGGCGCATTGGGGCTATGACCCGGCCTTCATGACGGCGGCGGCGCAGATGATCCGGATCCGCGAAGCGGAGATCCGCGCCGGCCGGGTGCTGGTCGCCACGGATGACAGCGCCGATGGGCTCGGGGGGCTTCTCGGAGTGGCCGCGATCGCGCGGATGCCGGAGCCCGGTTGCTTCGATTTGAGCCATCTCTTCGTGCGGCCGGATTGCTTCGGTCGCGGGATCGGCCGGGCCTTGCTTCGCGCGGCGGCGGATCTGGCGCGCATCAAGGGCGCCACCCGGCTGATGATCCTCTCCGACCCCAACGCGGCCGGCTTCTATGCGCGGCTCGGCGCCCAGCCCCGCGGACAGGCGCCCTCGGACGCGATCCCCGGCCGGATGCTGCCGCTCTATGAGTTTCCCATCGGGCGACCTGTCGCCGCACCGGATTGATACAGGTCAAGGCGACTTCGCGGGGGATCGACGAGAGTCGGTGCCATCATGGACCACGCCCTGCTGCAGAAATACGACCGGCCGGTGCCGCGTTACACCAGCTATCCGACGGCGCCGCATTTCCACGCCGGGATCGGCCCCGCCGAGTTCAAGCGCTGGATCGCCGCGAGCGATGCCGATCGGCCGGTCTCGCTTTACCTGCACGTCCCCTATTGCCGGCAGATGTGCTGGTATTGCGGCTGCCACACCAAGATCGTCGCGCGCTATCAACCGATCGGGGACTTCGCCCAGCGCCTCGCCCGCGAGATCACGCTCGCGTCCGAGGCCTTCGGCGCACGCCGGCGGCTCTCGCAGGTGCATTGGGGCGGCGGCACGCCCAATGTGCTCAACGCCGACGACCTCAAACGCCTGACCGACGAGATCCGCCGGAATTTCCAGGTCGATGACGCCACCGAGATCGCGATGGAGCTCGATCCGCGCTGGATCGACCGCGATCTCCTCGCGGCGCTGAGGGATGGCGGCGTCGCACGGGTCAGCCTCGGCATCCAGGATTTCGACCCGGCGGTGCAATCGGCGATCAACCGCATCCAACCCTTCGACGTCGTCAAGGAGAAGGTCGAGGCGCTGCGCGAGATCGGCATCCGCGGCGTCAACTTCGACCTGATCTACGGCCTGCCGCACCAGACCCGAGAGAGCTTCGCGCACTCGATCGACCAGGCGCTGGCGCTCAAGCCGGATCGCTTCGCGGTCTTCGGCTACGCCCACGTGCCCTGGATGAAGCGGCATCAGGCGAAGATCGAGGAAGCCGCCCTGCCCGACGCCGCGGCGCGTCTGACTCTTGCCGAGGACGCGGCGGCGCGGATCGAGGCCGGCGGCTATCGCCGGATCGGGCTCGACCATTTCGCGAAGGCGGAGGATCCGCTGAGCCTCGCGCTCGACGCCGGCACGCTCCGCCGCAACTTCCAGGGCTACACCACCGACAATGCCGATATCCTGATCGGGCTCGGGCCCTCGGCGATCAGCGCGCTGCCCGCCGGCTATGCGCAGAACGCCGCCGACATCCCGCTCTGGGGACGTGCCGTCGATTCCGGCGAGCTGGCGATCCAGCGCGGCATCGCCCTCAGCCCCGAAGACCGCTGGCGCCGCGCGGCGATCGAGCGGCTGATGTGCTTCGGCGCGCTCGATCTCGCGGCGCTGGCCGATGAGTTCAAGCTGCCGAACGCGCAGTTTGCCGGCGAGCGAGCGCGCCTCGCGCCCTTGATCGCCGACGGCATCGCCACGCTTGCCGGCCAGCAGCTCCGGATCTCGCCGGAGCATCTCGCGCTGGCGCGGCTGGTGGCTGCCTGCTTCGACGCCTATCTCAACGCCGGTCCCGGCCGTCACAGCCGGGCAGTGTAGCGCCGGCAATCAGACGGTGAGGTTGACGTTGCCGCTGGTCGCCAGCGAGTCGCTGGTACCGGAGGCCGTGCCGCTGGTGCTGGACGTCGTCTGCAGCTGATCCGGATCGCCGACGCCGCTGGCATGGTGATGGTGATGGCCGTGATGGCCATGCGCCTGCTGGCCCTGCGCCGTCTGCTGCAGGGTCTGCAGGAGCTGCTGCGCCTGGCCGAGGTCGCCGGACTGCAGTGCGCCGCCGATCTGGTTCAGCAGATCCTGGACGCTGGTGCCGCCCGTGCCGCTGTTGCTGCCGGTGCCGGTCTGGCCGTCCTGCCCCGACTGCGAGGGATCGGCGTTGAGCAGCGAGGCGAGCGTGCTGTAGGCGTTTTGCGCGCCGCTCAGGTCGCCGCTCTGGATCGCATCCGCCATCTGCTTGAAGGCGTTGCGCGCGTCCTTCACCGACGTGTTGGGCTGATAGACCGTGCCGGCGGTGGATGCGGAAGAAATACCCGATACGCTCATTCTGAGACTCCCTAGACTGACGTGTTCTGCCTCCGGCCCGGGCGGCAGCGTCGCAAGCGTCATGCCAGGGACCACAACGCCGGCACATAGGCGTTGTCCTTTCGGGCCATCTTGAACAAAATTCAGGTGGATCTCGGGACTCGCGGGGTCCCAGGGGGAGCGGGAGCAAGATTCATGACGCGCGGGCATTCCATCACGAGCGGTCTGGCTAGGATCGGGATGACGGTAGCCGGGCTCGTCGCGCTGCTCCTTGCGGGCGCCGCGCTGGCCGATCAGTCGCAGCAATCGGTGAAGCTGGGCACGAAGACACTGGAGCTCGTGACCACCGCCGACAGCCGCACCCAGGCGAAGATCGACGGCGATGTTGTAGCCGAGGACGCCTATGTCGAGATCGAGACCTCGTTCAACGACAATGGAGCTGGAGCTGCAGTGCTGTTGGTTTCCGACGGCGGCAACGGCTGCCCCGGCAATTATGTCGTGGTCTCGGTGGACAAGGACGGCAAGACCGCAGCCACCGATCCCTTCGGCACCTGCTCCGACACGGCCGAGACCAGCACCGCCAACGGCGTCATCACCGTCCGCTTCCCGCCGGTGGGCGGGCGCGACGGCACGGTCTATCGCTGGTCGTTCGCCAAGGGGCTGGAGCAGCCGGTGGCGGAAGCGTTCCAGCCGAAGGCCGGCACGAGCTGGAGCAATGCCAGCGATCTCATCGGCAAGTACCCCTGGGAGGCTTTGGACAACGCCGACGTCTATGCAGCCTATCAGACGCTGCTCGGCAACGACTTCAAGACCTTCACCGACTATTTCGGCAAGGGCGACCAGATGGATTCGACCGCCGACGGCATCGTGGTCGGCACGTGCTTTGACGATTCCTCGGAGGATTCCACGAACCTGCTGATCGGCATCGATCCCGCGCATCACGCGGTCTATGCGGCGCTGCAGGACGGCAACGAGGCGCCACGCCTCTACCCCGCCAAAGACCAGTGGCCGGCCAGTCTGAAGGACAAGCTGGCGCAGTGGCCGTGAGCCACGTTCAGATTGTAATGCGGTAGGTCGAGCCTTTCGGGACTGCGTTGGTGTTTGCCGGCTGCGGCTTGTCGTCGAGGTTCTTTCGCAGCCGTCCCAGCACCTGCTGCGCCCGGTCTTCGAGCTGATCCAAGGTCGCGCCGGCCGTCGTGAGATCGCCGGTGCTGAGGCTTTGGCCGATCTTTGTCAGTGCGTCGTCCTTCCGGCCGGCACCCAGCCGCGTGGCCAGATTGTCATAGGCCTTCTGCGCGCCATCGAGATCACCGGACCGGATCGCCTCCACCATCTGCCGGTAGTCGTTGCGAGTGCCGCTGCGGGTCTCGATCTGCGGACGCGTGAGGGACGTCGGGGGAATGCTTGCGGCTGTCACGGCAGGTTCCTTCCGTGCCGGTGTTCTGAATTGCCCCGCCGCCGGCGCACCCGGCAGAATTTGCCGGACCGGCCGGCAGAATCTGCCGATCGGGAGAGCACGCAAACGATGGAACGCTGCGGATACGCGCCAAACCGCTGAGATCCTGCGGAAAAGTGAAGCGCCGCGCCGCCGCGAGCGCTCTCACAGCGCAACCGACATGCCAAGCAGCAATAGGAATGAATTGCCGGAGGCTAGCCGCGCCGACGCCGCCTGCGGCCGCCGTCGCCCTCATCGACCGGGGCCGCGGCTTTCGGGGCCGGCAGGTTCACCGCCTTCGCGAGATGCGGGTAGTGGGCGGTCTTGTGCGGGATCGCCATGGCGCCGACGAAATGCTCCTGGAACTTCGGCTCGACCGCGGTCTCGACCTTCTCCACCTCCTTCACCACCCGCGCGATCTCGTCGCGCGACGCGCGATTGAGGAGCGCGATGCGCGCGCCGGTGCCGGCGGCGTTGCCGGCGCTGGTCACCTTGGCGAGATCGCAATCCGGGATCATGCCGAGGACCATGGCGTACTTGACGTCGATATGGCTGCCGAACGCGCCGGCGAGCGTGATGCGGTCGAGCTTGTCGACGCCCATGCGGTCCATCAGCAGCCGCGCGCCGGCATAGAGCGCCGCCTTGGCGAGCTGGATCGCGCGCACGTCGTTCTGGGTGATCTTCAGCTGCGGCTCGCCGTCATGCAGCAGGTAGGTGAAGGTGCGGCCCTCCTGCTGCACCCGCGGCGACCTCGCCGCCATGGCGCCGTCGATGACGCCGTCCTGGGTGATGATGCCGGAGAGATACATCTCCGCGAGGCATTCGATGATGCCGGAGCCGCAGACGCCGGTGACGCCGAGGCCCTCGGTCTTGGCCTTGAAGTCCGGATGGTCCGACCAGAGGTCGCAGCCGATCACCTTGAACCGCGGCTCCAGCGTCTCGCGGTTGACGCGGACGCGCTCGATCGCACCCGGCGCCGCGCGCTGGCCGCAGGAGATCTGCGCGCCTTCGAAGGCGGGACCGGTCGGCGACGAGGCCGCCAGCAGCTTCTGCTTGTTGCCGAGCACGATCTCGGCGTTGGTGCCGACATCGACGATCAAGGTCATCTCGTCGGATTCGTGCGGGCTCTCCGAGAGGATGACGCCGGCGGTGTCGGCGCCGACATGCCCGGCGATGCAGGGCAGCACGTAGATGCGGGCGTTGGGATGGATCTTCAGGTCGATCTCGCTCGCCCAGATCTGCACCGGCCCGTCGGTCGCCAGGGCAAACGGCGCGCCGCCGAGCTCGATCGGGTTAATCCCGAGGAGCAGGTGGTGCATGATCGGATTGCCGACGAAGGTGCATTCCAGGATGGCGTCGACCGTGCAGCCGGCCTCCTTCGCCACCGCCTGGGAAAGCTCGTTGATCGCCTCGCGCACCGCCTTGGTCATCTCGACGTCGCCGCCGGGATTCATCATGACGTAGGAGACCCGGCTCATCAGGTCTTCCCCGAAGCGGATCTGCGGGTTCATCAGGCCCGAGGAGGCCACGACCTCTCCGGTCGAGAGGTCGCAGAGATGGCCGGCGATGGTGGTCGAGCCGACATCGACGGCGAGGCCATAGGCCTTGTCCTGGAAGCCCGGCCAGACCCCGGTGATCTGCTTGCCGAGATGGACCGCGACGGTGACCTTCCATTCGCCCTTGCGCAACGCCTGCTGCAGGCCCTGGATCGCGCGGATGTCGCAGTCCAGGTTCTCCAGCTTCCACTGCTCCTTCAGCGCCTTCTCCAGGCGCTGCAGGTCGCCGGTCGGGTCGTGCATATCGGGCTCGGCGACCTCGACGTAATGCAGCGTGATGATCGGGTCGAGCTCGATCACCCGCATCTCGGCGCGCTTGCGCACGACCTGCTTGTGCACCTGGCTGTCCGACGGCACGTCGATGACGAGATCACCCAGCACATGCGCCGAGCAGGAGAGCCGGCGCCCCGGCTTCAGCCCGCGCTTGTCGCCATAGCGCTGCTCCACCGCGGAAAAGTCGGAGAGATGGTCGGACTTCGAGGTGACGCCGAGCTTGGCGAACTCGCCTTCCGAGACCACGACCTGGCAGCGGCCGCAGATGCCGCGCCCGCCGCAGACGGAGTCGATATCGACACCGAGCGAGCGCGCCGCCTGCAGGATCGGCGTCCCCACGGGAAACCGGCCGCGCCGTCCCGACGGCATGAACGCGATCAGCGGCTGGTCGTGGCCGTTGCCGTTCCCGTTTCCGTTGGTGGTCGTCTTTTCGGTCGTCGAACTGTCCATGGGTGATCCGGTGTTTCTTACCCCCACCCCGGCCCTCCCCCGAATCGGGGGAGGGGGAAGATGGCGGTCTCCGTTCTAACCTCCTCTCCCGATTCGGGGGAGGAGGGGTGGGGGCAAGTATCCCTTATGCCGTCGCGGCACCTTCGGTGGACGCCGGCGCCGAGCCGCCACCGCCGCGGCGGCGGCCTTCGCGGCGGCCGCGGGCGCCGGCAGGGGCCTCGCCTTCCGGCGTCGGCTCGCGGAACTTGCGGATCCAGGCGGCGCAATGGGCGTCGTGGCCCATCAGCGTGTCGGCGCCCATGATGCCGGTCATCTCCTCGGCGTGCAGCGGGTTCATGATCGCGCTGGTCATGCCGGCGCCGATCGCCATGGAGAGGAAGGCCTGGTTGAGGCCATGCCGGTTGGGGAGGCCGAAGCTGATGTTGGAGGCGCCGCAGCTGGTGTTGACCTTCAGCTCTTCCCTGAGGCGGCGGATGAGCTTGAAGGCCGCCTGCCCCGCCTGGCCGAGCGCTCCGATCGGCATCACCAGCGGATCGACCACGATGCTGGAATAGTGGATGCCGTAATCGGCGGCGCGGTGGACGATCTTCTTCGCCACCTCGAAGCGCACGTCGGGATCCTCGGAGATGCCGGTCTCGTCGTTGGAGATGGCGATCACCGCGCAATCGTACTTCTTCACCAGCGGCAGGATCACCTCGAGGCGCTCCTCCTCGCCGGTCACCGAGTTCAGCAGCGGCCGGCCCTTATAGACGGCGAGCCCGGACTCCAGCGCCGCGACGATCGAGGAGTCGATCGAGAGCGGCGTGTCGGTCAGCGACTGCACGAGCTGGATGGTCTCGGCCAGGATCTTCGGCTCGTCGGCCAGCGGGATGCCGGCATTGACGTCCAGCATGTGGGCGCCGGCCTCGACCTGGGCGAGGGCATCGGCCTTGACCCGGCTGTAATCGCCGGCCGCCATCTCGGCCGCCAGCAGCTTGCGCCCGGTCGGGTTGATGCGCTCGCCGATCACGCAGAACGGCCGGTCGAAGCCGATGACCACCTCCTTGGTGGCCGAGCTGATGACGGTGTCGGTCATTGGTGGAAATTCCTCTCGTTAACTGGCGGCCAGCGCCTGTGTTTCAATCGGTTGTGCCGCACGGCGCGGCTTGCGGTTCTTCATGACGCCGGAGGCGTGGATGATCTCGTTCACGAACTCCTCCTGGCGATAGGCCATGACGTGGATCCCGGCGACGCCTTCGATTTCGCTGATCTCCTGGATGAGATCGATGCAGAGCTGCTTGCCCTCGGCCTTCTGGTCCTTGGCCTTCTCGATCCGCTCCAGGACCGGCTCGGGGATGTGTACACCCGGCACGTTGTTCTTCATCCAGCGCCCGGTCTTGGCCGAGGGCAAAGGCCCGACGCCGACCAGGAAGAACGCTTTTTCGTGCAACCGGTTCTCGCGCACTTTCTCCATAAATTGGCGCAGGAGCGGCACGTCGTAGCAGTACTGGGTCTGGATGAACTGGGCCCCGGCGGCGATCTTCTTGCCGATATGGACCCCGCGCCATTCGAAGGGCGGAACGAAGGGGTTGGCCGCCGCCCCCAGGAACACCCGCGGGGGCACGCTGAGCTTGCGGCCGGAGAGGAACTTGCCCTCGTCCCGCATGGTCCGGATGCAGTTCAAAAGCGAGGTCGAATCGAAGTCGAAGACCGGTTTCGCCTGCGGCTGGTCGCCGGCCTGGACCCCATCGCCGGTGAGGCACAGGATGTTCTGCACGCCCATGGCGGCGGCGCCGAGCACGTCGCCCTGGATCGCGATCCGGTTCCGGTCGCGGCAGGAGATCTGCATGATGACGGCATAGCCCGCCCGGGTCAGCAGCGAGCAGATCCCGACCGAGGACATATGGCAGTTGGCGCCGCTGGCATCGGTGGCGTTGATCGCATCGCAGACTTCGGAAAGCACCAGCGCCCGGTCATAGACGTCGCGCGGATCGGCGGAATCGGGTGGATTGAGCTCGGCAGTGACCGCGAAGCGTCCCGAACGCAGGATGCGCTCCAACCGCCCGCCGGAGGAATGGCCGGGAAGATGCGGCAGCGGTGCGCCGGGATCGTAATGCGGCGGAAGATCCGGGTTCATGCCGCCCTCTCCGCTTTCGGAGCATCGGCTTTCGGCGAGGCAGGTTTGGCCGCCCCGGTCGACCCTGGCGCCTTCACCGGCTTCGGCGCGAACTCGCCGATCTTCTTGGTCATGCGCACGACCCGGAGCCAGGCCGACTTGCCTTTGAGGCTGTAATCCACCTGGAGCTGGACATTGCGGATCTTCTCGAGACCGTCATCCATGCGTTCCGCGCCCTGCCAGCCCTGAACCCAGACGCATTTCATCTCGGGCTTCACCTCGCAATGGCCGTTCGGGCGGACGCCGCCGCAGGGGCCGTTGCGCAGATTCTTCGGGCAGTTCATCGGGCAGGACATGCCGGTCGAGGAGAGAGCGCACTGGCCGCACATCTGGCAGTCGAACAGCAGGCCCTTGCTCGCCTTCTCGAAGGCCTGGAACGGCCTCTCCAGCCGGTCGTAGCCGATCGCATTCCAGAGCGGATGCAGCGCCACCAGCGCCTTCTCGAAGGCCTCGTAGAAGCGGTTGAGGCCGCGGGCGTGGCGCACCGACCAGAGGCGAACGGCGTACATCGGGGTCTCAGCTCGCCTTCTGTGTTGCGAGGCCACCGGCCTCGACCAGTGCTTTCAGCTTCGCCTCGTCGAACTCGGTCTCGAGCTCTTTCGCCTTCGCGTCGGCGATCGCCTGGAGATCGTCGCCGACCTCGACCGGCGCCGCGCGGCGCCACTCGGCGAGATAGGAGTCGGTATCGCGCAGGTTAGCCCGCATGGCCGCACGGTCGATCGCCTTCTCGAAGCGCTCGTCGAGCTGCACCTTCGCGGCGTCGCGGCCCTTCTTCACGATGACCTGGGCCGGGATGTCCCGCCAGTAGACGACAATCAGCTGCGCCATTCTCTCATTCCTCAATGCGCCTTCGCCGCCCCAGACTTTGCCGCCTTCGCGGCGCCCGCCATGAACTCGGCGAGTTCACCATAGCCGGTCAAGCGATACTCGAACTCGAGGCCGAGACGCCGGGCAATCTCGCGGGCGTGCTCGGTCAGCGCGGCATCCTCGATCTGCGCCAGGAAGACCAGCTTCTTGTAGTGCGCGAAGACCATGTCCTTCATGTCCGGCCGGCGGTCGAGGCCGAAGCCCTTCCAGATCAGCCGGTCGAAATGCCGGCAGAGATAGTCGGTCAGGAAGAAAGTGCCGAGCTCCGTCTCCATCATTCCCTCGAAGGCCGCGGTGCCGGCATAGAACTGATAGCAGTGCGGGCCTTGGATCCGCTCCGCGCCCTCTTCCTCGAGGACCGCGTCGAGCAGGCCGCCGGTGCCGCAATCGCCATAGGCGACGAAGATGCGGTCGTACTTCTTGCGGCCGGCACGGATCTTCTGGCGCACGCCCTCCGGGATCTTCTCCGGCGTGTTGTGCCAGATGGCGGGGAGGCAGGTCACTTCGAGCCGGCCCTCCCAGCGGTTGAGGCGCTGCAAGGCAACGATCTCGTTCGCCAGCGCTCCGCAGGCGATCAGCAGATTGGGCTTGCCGCCCGCCGCCTCGCCCCCGTTTGCACCCCGCGATGAATGTCCGTCTCGTGCCAACTTTGCCTCGTCCGGGTCTTTCCTGTGAGCGACAGGCCCTACCCCTTCACATAGGACTATTTCTTAAGCAGCCCAAGGGTTTCCGGCTGCGATCCCGACGACCCCGGCTGGCCGATCTGCGACCCGCCGGCCCCGCCGCGCATCGGATCGTTTTCCTTGCTTTACCGATTATTAGGATAAATACCCTATTCTGGGTGGTATAGCAGAATCGGGGTGCGGACGGCGTTTCAGGCCCTAGACACATCGACCTCCAGGGGATTCCGGAAGGCCACTATGCGGATCAACGAGCCGGTCACCAATCGGGAAATCGACTATTCCGGTGAGAAAATGTTGGTGTCCCGCACCGATCCCGGCGGGCGCATCACCTTCGTGAACCAGGCCTTTATCGAGGTCAGCGGTTATACCGAGGAAGAGCTGATCGGCCAGCCGCACAACCTGATCCGCCATCCGGACATGCCGAAGGAGGCCTTCGCCGACCTCTGGGCGACGATCAAGGCCGGGCAGTCCTGGGAAGGACTGGTCAAGAACCGCAGCAAGTCCGGCGACTATTACTGGGTGCTGGCCAACGTCACCCCCTCCGTCGAGGACGGCAAGATCACCGGCTTCATCTCGATCCGCTCCAAGCCGAGCAAGGAGCAGGCCCAGGCGGCCGAGGCGCTCTACAAGACGGTGCGCGAGGGCCGCGCGAAGAACATCGCGATCCGCGGCGGCATGGCGGTCAGGACCGACCGGCTGACCCGGATCCGGACCTTCCTGTTCCACAGCATCGCCGGCCAGCTCCTCAACAAGTTCGTGATGATCTCCATCCTCGTCGCCGTGGTCGGGTGGAGCGGCTATGCCGGCATGCGGAACTACGACCGCGCCCTGCAACGAACCGTCGAGAACACGCTGCTGCCTCTGGCCAGCCTTTCCCAGGTGACCGAACGCTTGCAGGAGGCGGCCGAGACCGTGCGTGTCCTGACCCAGGAGGTCGCGAACGGCCAACAGACCGTGGATGAACGCGCGGCGCAAGTGCGGGACGACATTGCCTTCGTCGATACCAAGCTCGAAGCGCTTCGGAAATCTCCCCTGGGAGAGAAGCAGAGCCAGCTTCTCGACAAGTTCGCGCACGAACGCGATCACCTGGTCTCGAGCGGCTTGCAGCTCGGTTTGGCGATGGCACGCGCCGACCAGTCCAACGCTTCCGCAGTCAATATATCCGGTCAGTTGCCGAAACTGCTCGCCCTGGTGCAGTCCACCGAGGCCGAGCTCACCCAATTGCAGGCCGATGTCGGGCGGCAGCAATCGGAAGCCATGAAGAGCGAGATCGGCTACCGGCTCCTGATCATCCTCGGCGTCGGCGGGGCGGCGCTGCTCGGCGCGATCCTGCTCGGGTGGATCCTGCTGCGCCGGGTGCAGTCGCCGCTGCGCCGGATCGAGAGCCACTGCGATTACATCGCCCACGGCGACTTCCGGCATGTGGTCGAACACGAGCCGATGGTCGAGTTCCAGCGCACCGCCGCTTTGCTGCGCAGCATGCGCGCGAAGCTCGGCTATGCCCAGCAGGAGAAGGAGGAGGTCGCCCGCCACGTCGAGGTCCGTCGGCGCGCCGAGCTTCGCAAGATGGCGGACCTGCTGGAGCAGCGGCTGAAGACGATCGTCGATGGGATCGGCAGCTCCAGCGAGACCCTGCTGGCCAGCGCCGGCGCCCTTTCCGGCAACGCCCAGGCGACGATTGCCGAGAGCGGCACCGCCAGCTCGCTCACCTCCCAGGTCAGCGGCAACGTGCATGAAGTCTCCAATGCCAGCCACGAGCTCAGCGCCTCCATTGCGGAGATCTCGCGCCAGGTGAGCCAGTCGGCGAAGATCTGCCGCGATGCGGTGGAGCAGGCCAGCGCCACCGACCGCACCGTCCGCAAGCTCGCCGAGGCGGCGAGCCATATCGGCGACGTGGTGAAGCTGATCAACGACATCGCCAGCCAGACCAACCTCCTCGCCCTCAACGCCACGATCGAGGCGGCGCGGGCGGGCGAGATGGGCAAGGGCTTCGCCGTGGTCGCCCATGAGGTGAAGAACCTCGCCAGCCAGACCGCCAAGGCGACCGAGGAGATCGGCAACCAGATCGGCGGCATCCAGTCCGAGACCGCCGGTGCGGTCGCCGCGATCCAGGCGATCGGCAAGACCATCGAGACCATCAACGAGCTCTCCGCCGCGATCGCCGGTGCGGTCGAGGAACAGGGCGCGGCCACCAAGGCGATCGCCGGCAGCGCCGAGCAGGCCGCCACGGGCACGGCCTCAGTCTCCGGCAACATCGCCGTCGTCGCCAAGGCCGCGACCGAGACCGGCGACACCGCCGGCAAGGTCTTCGAAGCCTCGACCAGCCTGAAGGAAGAGGCGCGGCGACTGGACACCGAGATCAACGGCTTCCTGAAAGAGATCCGCGCCGTCTGAACGCGAGCTTACCGCAGCGCGACCGTCGACTTAGACGACCACGGCCGATTGAAGATCCCGTCAAAGTGATCTAAGCCCCTGACGATGCATGAGGATATATCACCGGCAGGGGCTGAACCGATTCTGCAACTCGTCTAGGTCCGGTCGAGGTCGGTCGAGAGTTGACGCGTGAGATTATAACGCACTTGAGGTCGCGCAACAATCTATGCGCGAGAATTCTGAATTCCGCTCTAGCGGTCGTGCAGCGGCAGCACGCGCTGGACCGCCGGGCGCGCGGCCATGCGGTTGCGGTGATCTAGTACTCTCGGGAAGCGCTTGGGATCGACGCCGTCGGATTCGAGCCAGCTCGCGATGGTGAAGAGATAGGGGTCGGCGATCGAGAACTGATCGCCCGCGACCCAGGGGCCTTCCAGCATGCCGTCCTCGATCAGCTGGATGCAGGCCGCCATGGTCTCCGGCACCTTCTTCTTCATGTCGTCGAAGGAGGATTGCTCGTTCGCCCAGCGATAGCCGCGGCGGCCATGGGCATGCGCCACATGCACCGTGGCGCAGAGATAGGCGTTGAAGGACTGGATTTTCCCGAAGGCATAGGCGTCGTCGAGCGGCGCCAGGCGCGCCTTCGGGTTGGTCTGCGCCACATAGGCGAGGATCGCCGGATTCTCGGTCAGGATCCCGCGGTCGGTCACCAGCGCCGGCACCCGGGCCTTCGGGTTGATCTTCAGGTATTCCGGCTTCTTCTGGTCGCCGGCCACGAGATCGAGCCGCACCGCCTCATACTCCGCGCCGGATTCCTCCAGGGCGATATGCGAGGCGAGTGCGCAGGAATGCGGGCCGAAGAAGAATTTCTGCATGGATACCTCCGTATGTCCCGGGGAGGGTAGGAGATATCGGCGAGACCGGGAAGAGAGGATCGGACGGCATCCGGAGCGCCGCCCGATCCCTTCTCGTCATTTCTTCAGGTCATAGCGGTCGAGGTCCATGACCCTGGTCCAGGCGGCGACGAAGTCCCTCACGAAAGCGCCCTTGGCGTCGTCGGCGGCATAGACCTCGGCGATCGCCCGGAGCTGCGCGTTGGAGCCGAAGAGGAGATCGACGCCGGTCCCGGTCCACTTGACGGCGCCGGTCTTGCGGTCCCGACCCTCGTAGATA
>Ga0335070_10004477_pt1 | contig 16343 bp, 11 predicted proteins | sample Lox_Sample_13_FD_206722 | JGI IMG/M metagenome (GOLD analysis project Ga0335070, IMG submission 206722) | Soil microbial communities from Loxahatchee National Wildlife Refuge, Florida, United States - Lox_Sample_1.3 | ecosystem: Environmental > Terrestrial > Soil > Wetlands | place: USA... | reverse complement strand
TTGCTATCTCACTTATAAAACCACGTTGCGTCAGATTCGTGCGGGTTTTATTGCCAGCATGCGGGCATTGTCCAGATGTGGGCAGCTAGCAGTTACATTGCGCAGTCTCGTGGTATCAGGGCCGATGTAGGTCCATATCCGCGGGAAAATTCAAGTTAGTGGCTGTTGGGTTTCTTTTTCGTCAAGTCGTGGCTGCGCCCCACGCGGATTCTCGATCTGGCAACACATGTGCAACGGAAATGATGTGTCGGCCTTCGGTACCCTGAACGGGTGAAGTGAGTGCCGGGTGGAGGCTTGTGACGGGTTCGGTATCTGGCAAGAGCTATGGGCGATATTGCTGATACGGTGCTCCGACTGCAAAGCGACGAAGAATCAGCGCTGGCATTGAGGGGTGCCGGATACAGTGGATGAACAGGGTTTTTGGGATTTAAGAAATACCGCCAGTCTTCATGTCCCCCGCTCACTGCCTGCCCTACAACGGCCGGACTGCAAGGTCCGGCCGTCTCGCCCACGCGGTGGGTTTAGAAGTACGCCTCGTTGGCGCGCAAGTGAAGCGGTACGGTATGTGCTCGGGATTAACCCATGTAAATGGGCCGCGCGTTATTCGGTTATTCGAAGGAGGAGCATCAATGAGGTCTGAGCTAGTGTTCGCAGCGAAACGCAATCTCCCCAATCGCTATGAGCTGTGTCGGCTGCTGGCGATAGGTGTCCGGAAGTTCCACACGCCCAATACTCGAATTGAGGAGACCACCGATGCTGTTTTGCGACGCCTCGCCTACTCAGGAGTGGGGACGGAGACCCTGGACAGCGCCAACATCGCCGACGTGCAACAGCGCGTCGCATGAAGACCGAGCGATTTATCTTGTGTTAGTAGCACCTCCAACAGATAGTGAGTCTCATTGTCTTTCCAAGGATCAGACCATTGCTGATCTGCCCTATGGTGAGCACTGCCCACAGATAGGCGCGCACAGGTACGTGCTATCACGGTCTGTCAATCAGTTATCCATGCTTGCGGTTGGCAGCAATCGTGCACCTTCCGGTAAAGGAGGTTAGAACATGAATACACTGCAGATCGAAGAGCAAAATACTATAGGGAGACCGAGCCATAAGGTAAACAACGTCTTGCTATATGTGCTCCTCGGCATCACAGTGATTTACACCACAGTTGTGTTGTTACTGGTTGTGAACACACGCAAGCACCTTACGGACAATGAAGCGTCGCAGCAGGCATTGACTCACCAGCTGGTCGTGCGGCAACTCGAGACTGAGACCCAATTAAACGCATCCACTGAAGCGTTGGCGCGGCGGTTGGGCTTGGACGAGCACGATTTTCAGTATCAAATTGAATCAAAGTCGGGTAACTTCCACCGGCAGCAACGAGAGTTAGCCAAACTGATGCAAGCACAGGCGGATGATCAGCAGCAGCAGCTGGGCCAAGTTACCAGCGAAGTCGCGACGATGCACACCGAACTGGGGGGTGCCAAGACTGATATCGCTGCCACGCGTACCGAACTGGCATCCACGAATGCGAAACTTGAGCATGCAGTCGGAGATCTGAACGGACAAAGCCACTTGATCGCCCGCACTCGGCTGGAGCTGGAAGAGCTCAGGCACCGGGGCGATCGCAACTACTACGAATTCGCTTTAACCAAAGGTGCGGCTCCCACGCCAGTTTCCACCGTCAGCTTACAGTTAAAGAAGGTTGATCCCAAGAAGAACAAGTTCACCTTAAACGTGGTCGCTGACGACCGCACGATCGAGAAGAAAGATCGCGGCGTTGCTGAACCGTTGCAGTTCTACAGCGGACGTGACCGGCAGCTTTATGAAGTTGTCATCTTCACCACCGAAAAGAATAGGGTTACCGGATATCTGAGCACTCCTAAAACGGCACCTGTTGTTATGGCGGGCGAGCGCCCTTGAGGCTTGAACGGAATCATTTCCTCCTGTAACAGCTGGCCGGCTGTCCGATGCAGCGACTTCAAAACTAGATTCTTCAGGTCCCGTAGCTTCATCCGCAACGGGACCTTTTTTACGCCAGCGCGACTGCAAGCTGGTCTCTTCGACTCGAGGCGACTGTCTCTTTCCCGAGCAAAAAATCGACCGAGCTGAGGTCTGCACTCCCGGCTTCTCGATGCCAGATGTTCGCCTGCCGCACATGACCTTGCGTCTGTGACCTTATTCGGGCAAACGCCTGCCCATGAATTCGGGAATGGCAGCGCTACGTCGATCAAGTTGGCCGTAACCCTATGAAAATGTTCAGACTTCTGGTCGAACCTCATTGGCATGGTGAGTGCAGTTCAGACAGTCGTAAGTAAGTACTGGAGTGGTCAAGCTGTGTCGGCAGGACATTCTTCCGAAGAGTGTCCAGGCTGGATCCCTGTGAATGGCTCTGATCGTCGCTCCGGGACGCATAGGGCCCACGATATAGCGGCAATCAAAAGCTCATTGCAAATCGCGGATGAGTAGTGCTTATGGGCGGGAAGGCAATCAAAATGTTTTGGAACAACTTCAAGAACGGCAATCCGACGGCAGTTGGTAGCCTGAGGCGTTTGCACCAACCGCAAGACGGGCGTGTGGGAGATCGCTCGTTCGGCAAACCGCCAATTGCTGCAATCATTATTACGGCAGCCATTGCAATCCTGAACTTGGCCACGGTGGCATGCAAGAACAGCGATGCAGCCGTTCCGAAGATTGTTACCGAAGTGCTGGTAGCGCAGCCTGTACAACGTGATGTGCCTGTTCAGAGTGAATGGGTGGCAACGTTGGACGGCTATGTAAATGCCGAGATACGCCCCCAGGTCTCCGGGTACCTGATCAGCCAAAACTACAAAGAAGGCTCGACCGTTAGCAAGGGACAGGTCCTGTTCGAAATCGACCCGAGGCCTTTTCAGGCGGACTTTGACCGTGCGAAAGCACAACTTGCTCAAGCTCGGGCCGAGTTGGGCAGGGCGACTCTTGATGTGCAGCGCGATACCCCGCTGGCCGAACAAAAAGCCATTGCACAGGCTCAGCTCGATACCGAAATTCAGGCCAAGCTTGCGGCGCAGGCTGCGGTCCAATCGGGAGAAGCAGCCGTCGAGCGCGCGCAACTTAATCTCGGCTGGACCAAAGTCACATCGCTGGTAGATGGAGTGGCGGGGATCGCCGAGGTGCAGATGGGCAACCTGGTGGGCCCCAATGTTCACCTGACTTCCGTTTCGCAAGTGAACCCCATCAAGGTCTACTTCCCGGTCAGCGAACAGGAGTATCTGCGAGCACAGCACATTACTTCGAGTGGTCAGGAGATCAACCTTTTCGACAGCTCCCCCGAGCTGATCCTGGCTGACGGCACGGTGTATCCATACAAGGGCAAAATCCTGCTGACGGACCGTCAGGTGGACGTCAACACGGGAACAATTCGGTTGATTGCCGCATTCCCGAATCCTGGCAACAAGCTGCGTCCCGGCGAGTACGGGCGTGTTCGGATCCAGACGAGCTTCCAAAAAAGCGCGCTGCTGGTGCCGCAAAGCGCGGTCAAAGAAATTCAAGGAGGCTGGCAGGTCGCGTTACTGGCGGCCGATAACAAGGCCATTATTCGACCAGTCAAGGCGGGAGCAAAGGTGGGGACGATGTGGGTAATTGAAGAGGGCTTGACTCCGAGCGACCACGTGATCGTGGAAGGAGTGGGGAAGGTGAAGGACGGAACGCCCGTCGTTCCGAAACCCGCGAATATTCAGGCGGAGGAACGCTAGGCCATGTCTAAGTTTTTCATTCGGCGGCCGATCGTCGCCATCGTCATCTCGATTCTAATGGTAATCGTTGGTGCGATCACAATTACCACCCTTCCTGTCGCGCAATTTCCTGATATCGCTCCGCCCGAAATTCGTGTCTGGGCCCTGTACCCGGGTGCTGACGCGGAGACCATGGAGAAGGCAGTGGCCACACCCATGGAGCAGCAGATCAATGGCGTGGACAACATGGATTACATGTACTCGCTGAATTCCACCAATAATTCAAGCACGGCCCTGCTGGTGGATTTTGATCTCAAAACCGACCCGAACATGGACCTCATCCTCACCCAATCGCGCCAAGCATTGGCAATTGGTCAGCTTCCTCAGGAGGTCACCCAGATCGGTATCGACGTGAAGAAGTCTTTGACCTCGCCCATGATGCTGATCGCCTTGTATTCACCAAAGGGGACTCACGATGCGAAGTGGTTGTCGAACTACGGCTACATCAATCTGAAGGAGCCGATCGCGCGCTCTTACGGTGTAGGACAGGTCCAGATCTACGGCATCGGCGAGTACGCCATGCGCATCTGGGTAAAGCCCGACCAACTGGCGAAGCTGGGTGTCACCGTCAACGAGGTCGTGAATGCAGTGCAATCGCAGAATACGGCGAATCCCGCTGGGCAGGTAGGCGCCGAACCGAGCGTCGCAGGCCAGCGGTTCACATATGCCGTGCGTGCCCAGGGCCGGCTTAAGACGCCGGAGGAATTCGGCGACATTGTTGTCCGCGAAGGGGCTGACGGCGGGGTGGTGCGCGTGAGGGACGTCGGCACTGTCGAGTTGGGATCGCAAGACTATAACTGGGTCGGCCGGCTCAATGGCCAGCCCGCCGCGTTAATCGCTGTCTATCAGTTGCCCGGTTCTAACGCTGTGGAGGCGGCGAAGGGCGTCCGGAAGCTCATGACCCAAATGAAGGGAAGCTTCCCGGCTGATTTGGACGATGCCATAACGCTGGACACAACCGACGCCGTAAGGGCGGGTATGGAGGAGATCGTCATCACTCTTGTGATCGCCTTTGTGCTGGTGATCCTGGTCGTGTACCTCTTCCTGCAGGACTGGCGCGCCACGCTCATTCCAATGGTCGCCGTGCCTGTCTCGCTGGTAGCCACCTTCGCCTTGTTCCCGTTCTTCGGTTTCTCCGTCAATACGCTTTCCCTGTTTGGACTGGTGCTGGCGATCGGTCTGGTGGTGGACGATGCAATCGTCGTGGTTGAAGGTATCCAGAGACACATTGAAGAAGGTCTGTCTCCAAAGGATGCGGCTGGAAAGGCGATGGATGAGCTGACTGGCCCTGTTGTTGGTATCGCATTGGTCCTTTCAGCGGTATTTGTGCCGACGGTATTCATCCCCGGGATTACCGGCCGGCTCTATCAGCAATTTGCTTTAACCATCGCTATCTCGGTGATCATTTCGGCCTTCAACGCATTGAGCTTGAGCCCAGCGCTCGGAGCATTGTTGCTCCGGCCCAAGACAGAGACGCACGGGCCACTGGCGAGGTTCTTCGCCTGGTTCAATCGCATGTTCACGAGCGGCACCAACTTCTACCTGCGGTTGTCGGGCGGCCTCATTCGGAAGAGCGTCTTCGCAGTAGTGGCCCTCGCAGGTTTTGCGGTCGCTGGCATCTTCTTCGCGAAGGTACTGCCGTCGAGCTTCCTGCCCGACGAAGACCAGGGGTACATGTACATCCAAATGCAACTGCCGGAGGCATCTTCCATTGAGCGAACGTCGGATGCTGCCCGCGAGGTGGAAGCTGTCCTGAAATCTACGCCGGGAGTCAAATACTGCACCACCTCTATTGGATTCAGCCTGCTGAGTCTGACGCGTACCAGCTACAACGGGTTCTTCTGGGTGACCCTGGAGCCGTGGGAAAATCGCAAACAAATCGAGGAGCAATTCCAGGCAATCAAGGCAAAGCTGAACCTGAAGCTTCTCACTCTTCCGCAAGGGACCTTCTTCGCCTTCTCTCCGCCGGCGATCGCGGGCGTTGGCACCTCGGGAGGATTTCAGTTTGTACTGGAAGACCGTACCGGGAAAGAGTCCGACTTTCTGGTAAACAACCTCAACAAATTCCTTGAGGCGGCCCGCAAGCGGCCCGAAATCGGCATGGTGACCACAACCTACATACCGAGCACGCCGCAAAAGTACGTCTATGTGGACAAAGAGAAGGTACTGAAGCAGGGCGTCAATCTTAGCGATGTCTATACCACTCTCCAGGCCTTCATGGGCGGGCAGTTCGTCAACTACTTCAACCAATTCGGCCGCGCGTGGCAGGTATATGTGGCGGCAGACGCACCGTACCGCGCCAATCTTGAAAACGTTGGACAGTTCTACGTACGCAATAACAAGGGTGAGATGGTGCCCTTGTCTGCTCTGACCAGGTTCGAGTCGCGTTACGGCCCTGAGTTCAAGATGCGTTTCAACGAGTATTCGGCAGCGCAGATCATCGGCAGCGCCGCGCCGGGCTACAGCTCAGAACAAGCCACGGCAGCCCTGGAAGACGTCTTCCACCAAACGATGCCGCCTGAAATGGGTTTCGATTACATGGGCATGTCCCGGCAAGAACAGAAGGCGCGCGAGGGCCTGCCGTCGTGGGCCGTCTTCGGTATCTCGCTTTTGTTCGTGTTTCTCATCCTGGCTGCACTCTATGAGAGTTGGTCACTGCCGTTTGGCGTACTGCTGAGCACGCCGGTCGCGGTGTTCGGCGCGTTCGGGTTGTTGTGGCTGCGACGCACGGTACTCGGCATGATCTTCCCTGCCTTCATGGTGCAAATCGAAAACGACGTCTACTCGCAGATTGGACTCGTGATGTTGATCGGCCTGGCAGCCAAGAACGCAATTCTGATCGTGGAATTCGCGAAGGCCGAGTACGAGAAAGGCAAGCCACTAGTCGACGCTGCATTGGAAGGCGCCAAGCTGAGATTGCGGCCAATTCTGATGACTTCTTTCGCATTCATTCTCGGTTGCGTGCCGTTGTTCATCGCTACGGGCGCAGGTTCCGTGGGCCGACAAATCATGGGCACCACCGTAATCGGCGGGATGCTGGCTGCAACCGCGCTTGCCATCTTTATCATTCCCGCGTTGTACGTGATCGTTGAACGTGTGGCCGAGCGTTGGGGGCGTGCGCCAGAACCAACCGTGACTACGCCGCAGCCCACGCCCGTGGAGGGGGACTAAATGAAACGACTGGCAGCACTCTTAGCCCTGATGCTGGTAGGTACTGGTTGCACAGTCGGGCCCAACTATAAGCGGCCGACTGTGGATGTGCCGGGCGGCTACCGTGGCGCGGCACCGTCGTCGCAGGAAACTCAATCCGGTAAAGAGCAGAAGGAGGACCCGTCGGCGGAAGCTGCGGTCCAACCGCCCCAGGCAGCGACTCTATCGCTCGGCGACGAGAAATGGTGGGATGTTTTTCAGGACAAGCAACTGCAAGAACTGATCCGAACTGCCCTCAAGAATAACTACGATGTCAATATTGCGGCGGCGCGCATCCTCAAGGCCCAGGCGCAATTGGGTATCACCCGCGCCGACCAACTGCCCACACTCTCGGCAGGCGCCGCCGCCATCAATGCAGACTATCCGAAATCGGAGAGACTCGGTCCCAACACTGAAACCAGCATTAACGCAGTGGATGCGAGCTTCAATTGGCAACTTGACTTCTGGGGGAAATACCGCCGCGCTACCGAAGCCTCGCGGGCAAATCTCCTGGCGGCACGCTGGGCGAAGGAGTATGTGACCTCCACGCTGGTGAGCGATGTCGCAGCCTCGTATTTCCAGCTTCGAGCGCTGGACCTGCAATTGGAGATCTCGCGCCGAACGTTGGCTGCTCGCAAAGAGTCGCTGAAGCTGACCCAGACCTTGGTAAGCGGTGGCGCGACCAACATGCTTGACCAGCGCCAGGCGGAGCAACTGGTCGCTGCAGCCGCCGAAAACATACCCGCTCTCGAGAAGCGCATCGAGCAGCAGGAGAACTATATCAGTACCCTGCTGGGAAACAACCCGGGACCAATCGCGCGTGGACTGCCGCTGATCGAGCAACCGCGTCCTCCAGAGGTGCCGGCTGGCCTTCCTTCCGGCTTGCTGGAGAGGCGGCCCGACATCCGCGAGGCAGAGGAGCAGCTCATCGCGGCGAACGCATATATCGGGGTGGCCAAGGCCGCCTACTACCCGAACATTTCTCTGACCGCGAACGCCGGATATGCGAGCTCGGCTCTCTCCAGCCTCTTCACTGGGCCGGCTGGATTCTGGGCCTTCGGAGGGACACTGGCGCAACCGATATTTGCGGGTGGCAGAATCAAGTCGGGCGTCAGGTACACTGAGGCGCAACAGCAGGAATCCCTGCTGATGTATCGAAAGACGATTCAGGAAGCTTTTCGCGGCGTCTCGGACTCGCTGGTCGCCTATCAAAAGGACCGGGAATTCCGTGAATACCACGAACAACTGACGGCGGCCGCTCAGGACTCAGCGCGGCTTTCCGAAGTGCGTTATTCTGGCGGCCGCGCCAGCTATCTGGAAGTGCTTACGAATGAAACCAATTATTTCAACGCCGAATTGGGACTGGCCCAGGCGCGTCTCAATGAGCTCCTGGCCCTTGTGGATCTCTACAGGAACCTCGGTGGCGGTTGGCAGAGCTAGTTGGCACCCGCTCCTCCCAAAATGACCAAACGCCCTGGAAATGACGACCGGTGGGAGAAACCATGAACTTGATTGCTGGCTTCCCGACGACATCGACGTTAACGCAGCTAAACAGGAGTCCTGACGAGCTCGCCATGACAGATCAGCTACCACACTTACAAGCCGCTAATGGCAGGTACCGCACATTGCTGGAATTGGCGGCCGCCATTGATAAACAGACCAACGTACAGACGGTCTTGAAGAGCCTCCATAAGCTGCTTTCCGCAGTGATTCGCTTCGACAGTGTCGCGATGATGCTACTGGCGAACGATGGAAACGCGCTGCGCCTGGTAGCTTTTGAACGAGGTCTTGCAGGGCCACACATCGATCTCGGAGTCGAGAATCCGCGCGAAGGCACCGAAGCCGGCCGTGCCGTCGAGGAGCAACGCACGATCTATGTGCCCGATATTCGCCGGGAGATGGCGCATTTTCCCAACACAGCTTCGCAGGCCCGCAACTCGGAGTTGCGCAGTGCATACATGGTTCCAATTTCCACGCCAAGAAGAAAACTCGGTGCTCTGTGTTTCGGAAGGCGCGAAGAGGGTGAAGTGGGAGCGGATGAGATCGCTCTTATGGAGGCCGTCGCTTCTCACATAGGAACAGCTCTTGAGGGTGCGCTGGAAAGCGATGCTGCGGAGTCATATCAGAAACAACTGCTGACAGAACGCGACCGTTGGAAACTTCTACTCGAGATCAACAATCATGTAATTTCCCGCCTTGAAGTGAAGGAGTTATTCCGCGCAGCTTGCGCCTCGATTCGCGAGTATTTCGACAACGATTTCGCCGCGATCTGGACCATCGACAAGGACCACAATCGCTTGCAGTCAGCAGCATTGGATTTTCCTCACAGCCACGGCTTTATCGATGACATCGCGCCGCCAACGCTCACGGCTGAGATCATCCATCGCATGAAGACGCGTCAACCCGAGATGTGGACGCGCGCGGAAATGCAGGTGCTTCCACCTGTTGTTCAGGATGCGTTGACCGCCGAGGGAATCGAGGTCTTGATAGTAACGGCGCTCCGTACCTCCAACAGACCTCTCGGTGTCATCACGTTGGGGAGCAAGAAGGCGGATCACTTTCGCGCCGACGACCTCGATTTGCTGGCCCAGATTGCTACGCAAATTTCTCTGGCTCTGGACAATGCTCTTGCCTATGAAAGCCTGAATGCTTCGCGGAACCAGATCGAAGAGGAGCGACTCTACCTCGAATCCGAAATTCGCGACGAATATAACTTCGAAGACATTGTGGGAAAGAGTGCAGCTCTCCGCAAGGTCCTGCAACAGATACAGATCGTCGCGCCCACAGATTCCACGGTGTTATTGCATGGTGATACCGGGACCGGAAAGGAATTGATTGCTCGCGCAATCCACAGTCTCAGCTCCAGGCGGAACCGCACGTTCGTTCGCCTAAACTGTGCGGCCATCCCCTCCGGGCTGGTGGAGAGCGAACTGTTCGGGCACGAGAAAGGCGCATTCACGGGAGCCCTCATGCAAAAAAAGGGCCGGTTTGAGATCGCCGACCAGGGTACTTTGTTTCTCGACGAAATCGGGGATATCAGCCTCGATTTGCAGCCCAAGCTCCTTCGTGCCCTGCAGGAGCACGAGTTCGAGCGCTTAGGCAGCACCAAGACCATTCACGTCGATGTGCGCCTGATTGCTGCAACCCACCGTGACCTGCAAGCAATGATGCGCGACAACCAATTTCGGGAGGACCTGTTCTACAGGCTAAATGTCTTTCCCGTCGAGATTCCGCCGCTTCGAGACCGGCGTGACGACATTCCCCTGCTGGTGAACTTCTTTGTGTCCCGTTTGTCTCGCAAGATGCAAAAGCAGATTCGGACAATTCCGAAAGAAGCTATGGAAGCGCTGACCGCTGCACCGTGGCCGGGCAATATTCGCGAGTTGGAAAACTTCATTGAGCGAGCAGTCATTCTCACACAGGGCAGCGAACTCAGGGTTCCAGTGAAGGAATTAAAGAGACCGACCGTCGCCGACACAACATCCGGCTCGTCTTTTGAAGACGCAGAACGGCGGGCGATCATTGAGGCGCTCAAGGCAGCGGCGGGCAAGATCTCTGGACCGGGGGGCGCGGCAGAGCGATTGGGACTAAAACGCACAACTCTTCAAAATAAGATGAGAAAGCTCGGAATTGTGCGCCCGCCCGCCGAGTCTCCGCGCTGACACTTCACTCCGACAGCGTAGGAATGTTTCTGGCTGCTCGCAAGCGCAGATGCCGGGATGCGCTGCGAGGCGCCGAGTGCATGGCTTCGAATCACAGCGCAAAATCAGTGGATGAATCTGCGTCAGGTTCTATACTCTCGCGTGGTGCGAGGAACCGTGCCGAAATCCGTGTGCGCCGATCCTGCGACGCGGCCGCGCTTCGATTCGATGTTCCTATCCCGGTATTCCAAAAAAGATGGACCAGATAAAATCCTCCTCCGTGTAACTGCATCATTTAGTTGTGCCCATGAGTGGTCATTTGCGCTGCTAAGCACTTGGTCGCCGTAACCGGGGCACCCAACTGAGTGTGGCTGTACAGTGCGCTATCTGCCTGGTGTTTTGAACATGTGGAGGCCGTTCTCTGTGCGCAAGACTTGTGTAAATTGTTGGTTCAATGCACAGTTCTAGGCGATCGTTGGCAGGGACTACTTGACTCTTAGTCAGTACGTTGAAGGTTCGATTCCTTCCGCGCTCACCACCTCCTCGGCGTTCCTCGTTTCGACCAAACTATTCGAGTCCAAGGGTCGCACGGCCGTGGCTGCGGGTGCATTTCCCGTGTTGCGAGCCACGATTTCCAACTTTTTTGACGGGTGATTTACCGAAAACTTCTTTGCTGCCCGCGGGTTTCAGCACGTGAAGTCGAAATCACTCTCGCTGGCACTGGAAGACAGATGGCGCGCATCCTGCAATCTCTCGGTAAACTTTGGATCACGATGCTGACATCCAATGCGCCCTTGACGGCTGCAGCGACGCTGGTAGCCGCAGCATTCCTGCAGCGAGTGTCCAGGAGCCTTGCACGATGAAAAAGTCCCTTTTCTCCATGGCAGCGCTGGTTTCGCTGCTGTTCGCAACCTTGGCTGCTTTTGCGCAGTTGCCACCCGAACAGGCAGGCGGTCAGTGGGGCCACGGCCAGCCCCCCACGGTCGATCAGCGGCTGCAAAGATTGACCCAGGCGCTCGACTTGACCGGCGACCAGCAGGAAAAGATCAAGCCCATCCTCGAAAATGAATCTGACCAGATGCAGAGCCTGCGCACCGACACCTCGCTGTCGCAGGAGGACCGCATGGCCAAGATGAAACAAATCCGCGAAAACTCTGCATCGCAGATCAACCCCATCCTCAATGCCGATCAACAGAAGAAGTATGCAGAGATGACGAGCCGGATGGGCCGTGGAGGGCCGGGACGGTCGGGACCTCCCCAGCAGCAACAGCCATAATCGCTATGACCAGCCCGCGAAGTGCCCCGCGGTGGGGGAGCGCCTCGCGTTTGTTGACCGCAGATTCAACTCTTCCGAAGAAGGGCCGCTAGGCTTCGCCGGACTTGCGGCTGCTCTTGCACTGTGAACCCGGCCTTGGTGGCAGCTTCCAACTCCGCCTCGAAAGCCTTTGCCCTCACGTGACCCTTGGGCTCCGCCACTAAAACACGCGCTCCCGGCTTGCTCGCCTGCGCCACCTCAGTGAAGAATCGCCCGGAATCGGGAAACTCATGCACCACGTAGAATGCCACGGTGAGATCTACTGCGCCCTGCAAGGCAGCCAGCCCCATCGAGTCTGTGGTCGCGAGGCGCGCATCCACCCGGCCATCCACGCCGGCCTTGGCCAGCCGCTGCTTCAGCTTCGCAATCATCTTCGGCTGAACGTCGACTGCGACGACCTTACCGGAGGCGCCGACCAGCCGTGCCAGCTCCAGCGTGAAGAACCCCATGCCCGGACCCGGCTCCAGCACTGTCATACCCTCGCGAACATACGGTGCGAGAATTTCACGCGGGTTCTGGCCGAGTTTTCGGAAGGGGTTGAGCAGCCAATATCCTAGCCACCAGGGACACACGCGATGCTTCATCGCCCACCATCGCAACACATCCGCGACGACGTCCGCAAGGACATGCGGCCGTTTACGCCGACGTAATTCACACACCATGGCCAGGCCGGAGATCCCAGCGAAGACCGATTGTTTGAAGAATGGACGGATTCATTGTGGGTCTGCGATGGCTGCGAGACGGCCACTCTCATGAATTGGTGGGAGATGGTTGGAGTCGAAGGAATACCTGGAGCACCTCAACCGGAGGCACATGGCTATCCTCCACGCACTTACGGAAAAAGGCGTCTCAAGCACTTCGTCAAGCTGCCAACTCCGTTGTCGAAGCTCTACAGCGAGATCGTGGAGGCTTCCAATTCGGGCTCAATGTTGCTGTGCACGAGCGGTCTCAGGGCGCTGCTTGAAAGAGTTTGCAAAGACGAAGGAATCATCGGGTACGACTTGACGGAGAGGATTGACGGCTCTCGTCATACTTCCCAAATCAGTCGCTCATAGACTCCCTGCAGGCGTTACCCTAACATTCCGCTTGGCACAAGAGATCGGGCAGGTCAATCTTAGATAGCTTTTGCGGAAGTTGAATCTTTCGCTTGAAGTGATGGGGCGGAAAACATCGAGTCTGTCGCCGCCCCGGCACGGGTTGCTACTTCAATGCAGCACGACTTCCGTCGCTTGGCTTCAATGCTGCATGAATTCCGTCGCTCGCCTGCCGCAGGGCAGTCTCCACTTCGGGCAAGTCACGGATGGCATTGAGGAGCACGAAGTCATGGATCATGCCGTTGTAGCGCGTAGCCGCGACTGGCACCCCCGCGTCCATGAGTTTGTGCGCGTACGCTTCACCTTCGTCACGAAGCGGGTCATTCTCGGCAGTGATGACGAGAGCCGGCGGCAAACCCTTCAACTCATCGTTGCTTGCGCGCAGCGGCGAGACGTATGGGTTGTTGCGCGTCTTCTGGTCGGGCACGTAGAGATCCCAGCCGTACTTCATGAACGCGCGCGCCAGGAAACGGCCAGTCCCAAATTCATGGTAAGACTCCGTATCGACGCTCGCATCTGTGGCCGGGATCAGGAGCACTTGGTAGGCAATCTTCGGGCCCTTCCGGTCTTTGGTCATAAGCACCAGAGCCGCGGTCATGTTTCCGCCGACCGAATTGCCGGCGACTGCGATACGAGTCCCATCGGCGCCAAACTCACTGGCGTGCGCCGCGACCCACTTGAGGGCGGCGTAGCTTTCCTCCAGCTGTGTCGGGAACTTGGCCTCAGGAAGCGGCGTGTACTCGACGAAGACCCCAACTTGACCCGAGCCGACCACCAGGTCGCGCAGGAGCCGCTGATGGTTGTGGAAGTTGCCGACGATCCAAACGCCGCCATGAATGAACAGGAGGACGCCCGGATTCGCTGCAGCCTGCTGCGGCGTCATGATGTACAGCTTCACCGTGCGCCCGTCTTGCGTGATCGTCTTTTCGACGGTGGTGACACCGGACATGTCCACCGTCGTTTTATTCTGCAGTCCCGTCAGGATCTCCTGCGGCTTGGGCTGCGGCAGTTCCCAAAACGGACTGCTGTCCTTGTTGAGTTCCGCAAGAAACGTACGCACCTGCGGATCGATTCGAGTGTCGGTCGCCGCATTCGGCGATTGCGCGGCTGCGAGTTGCGTCATAGCGATAATTCCTCCTAGCGTGAAAGTTGTTAAGCTTCTGAAGCGTTTCATTTGCTAAATCCTTTCCGAGTTTTCCTCTGTTCTTCGCTCTTGGAACATCCATTCCCGTATGTACGGCGAGCAGTTCACGACTTCGACGCCCTGAGCTTCGCAGGCATTCAGAAAGCGAACCGCGTCGACATCTACGAGGTCCACTTCTTCAAGATCCAAAGCTGCCCTTCGATCCGTACGCATGATCTCGGTGCGGACCTCGTCGAGGTGCTCAGATCGAAGTTCCCCACTCAGCCGAATCCGAATGCCGCTCTTCACGGAAAATGGTTCAATCCTCAGCGTCATCGATTTCGGGCCTCGAACGTCTATTGCGGATGCAAACAAGAGACCATTCACAATCGCTTGAAAAACAAAGGCTTAGAGAAGCTCGATGTTCCTTGATTTTCAGGATTTCCTGTCAGGTGAGGAAATACGATTGGCGGCCTAGCTCAGCAGGTCTCGGTAATCGCGGTCGCGGTGGGACAAGAACGCTGCGCGGGCTTAAGACGAAATTCCCGGAGTAAAGGCAAGTCGCGGTGCTTCAGCCATTCTGGGATTTGAACCGGTATATGTCGATTCCCAGACGCTTGATCTTCGAATCGAGCGTCCGTGTCGGAAGACCTAACTTGGAGGCAGCGCCCGTCGGCCCGGAAACGCGGCCACGACACTCGGCAAGCGCAGCCTCAATCATCTCTTTTTCCTGCCCAAGCAAAACACCACTAAGCGTATTTGCTGGTCGAGCGCTTTCGTATGGTTCTCGCTTGAGCCATGTCTCGTCCACTGTAAACGTGTCTGAATCACTCAGGATGACAGCGCGCTCAATCACGTTTTGCAGCTCACGAACGTTTCCCGGCCATTCATATGCCTTCAAGAGTTGCAGCGCTTTCTTGTCGATTGTTCTGAACTTCTTCCCAACTTTCCTTCCAAACCGGGCGATGAAGTATTCCACGAGCAGCGGAATATCAGCCGCTCGCCCGTGCAGCGACGGCATGTGAATGGGCACCACATTCAGTCTGTACAGGAGATCCTGGCGAAACTTGCCTTCGCTTACGAGCTTCTCCAAGTCGCGATGCGTGGCTGCCAGGACCCTCACGTCCACCGGGATCGGTTTGTCGCTGCCAACACGCTCGACCTCACGCTCTTGCAGCACTCGCAACAGTGCGATCTGAATCTCCGGGGGTAAATCGCCTACCTCGTCCAAGAAAATCGTGCCGCCGCTCGCGGCCTCAAAACGCCCGAGGCGTCGTTGTGTGGCGCCCGTGAATGCGCCCTTTTCATGCCCAAACAGTTCGGAAGCAATCAACGATGGGGGAATTGCGGCGCAATTCACAGCGATGAATGCTCGCTCCGCGCGTGTGGAGCGCTTGTGGATAGCCCGCGCAATCAATTCTTTTCCGGTGCCGGTTTCGCCCAGAAGCAGAACTGTGGAATCGGAAGGGGCCACCTTGGTAATTTGAGTCAACACTTTCCGCAGAGGTTCCGATGAGCCGATGATGTCCTCAAACATCGAGTCGCGATCGATCTGCTCTCGCAGAGCCAAGTTCTCGTTGCGCATTCTCTCTACCGCGCGCATGCGGTCGTCAATGTCCGTTCCTGTCGCATACCAGCGAATCACACGTCCCTGCTCGTCATGAAGAGGTTTGTACTGGATGAGAAACCACCGGTACTGACCATCTTTGCGCAGGACTCGTTGTTCGTTTTCAAACGGTTTGCACCGCGAAAGGGCCTCCAGGCGGTCGGTTCGCAGTCGTGCGACATCCTCCGAGTGAAAGGCACGATCGCGAAAGTCTGCTGCCATTACCTCTTTGATCGTGAGGCCCGTGTAATCGAGAGTGGTCTGATTCACGTATAGGGGAGTGCCATCTGGACTCAACACTGAAATCATCTGCGGTATAGCATCCACAATCTGTCGAAGTTGTCGCTCAAGCCTATGCACCTCCTCGAGTGCGCGGGCATTGGCGATAGCGATCGCAGCTTGATTCGCAAACAAACCTAACCAGGTGAATTCTTGCTCCACAAGAGGTTTACGGCTGAAGACACCAATCACTCCCAATAGCTCGTCTCGAAAGATCAGGGGATGACCTGCAAAACTGCGAACCCCCTCTCGTTTCGCCCATTCTGGGCGAACAATCCAATCATTTTGAGCAGCAAGGTCCTTGATGAGGATCGGATTCCGGGTTG
>Ga0335070_10004476_pt1 | contig 16344 bp, 15 predicted proteins | sample Lox_Sample_13_FD_206722 | JGI IMG/M metagenome (GOLD analysis project Ga0335070, IMG submission 206722) | Soil microbial communities from Loxahatchee National Wildlife Refuge, Florida, United States - Lox_Sample_1.3 | ecosystem: Environmental > Terrestrial > Soil > Wetlands | place: USA... | reverse complement strand
TTTTCGCTGGTCGGTCTTTTCAGGTGAAAAAACCGGTGGCCATTCAACTGGCCTTGCCGTTTGCGCACAAAAATTTAAATTTGCGAATTTGAGCGTTTTCCGCTCTATTTGCACAAAAGTTACGCTAAAATAGTGTAATTTTATTTTATACAAGATACGCCTTTTCCCCTTCCTTTAATCATTCCCCGCTTGAAATTCTCACCCTCTTCCGGTAAGATGAATCTGGAAAGGGTTCTTGAATCATGTTTTTCTATGTAGTTCAAGAAGATACAACGGGGGATAATGCCTGAAAGGAACAGGTTCCACAAGCCGCTCGCCGCCGGGTTGGCCTGGCTCAACCGTCGGCGCCCGCCCCGGCATTCCGGCAAGCTCCATCTCCACGGCCTCACCGCCCCGGTCGAGATCCTGCGCGATTCGCTCGGGATTCCCCACATCTACGCCGAAAGCACCCCGGACGCGCTCTTTGCCCAGGGCTACGTCCACGCCCAGGACCGCCTGTGGCAGATGGATTTCACCCGCCGCCTGGTCGCCGGCCGCCTTTCCGAGATCCTGGGGGAGGTGGCCCTGCCCGTGGACCGCTGGATGCGTATCCTCGGCCTGCACCGTTCGGCGGAACGAGCACTCCCGCTGCCTGGCGCGGGGGAAAGAGAGCTCCTGGACGCTTACTGCGCCGGCGTGAACGCGGCCATCGCCCGCGAGCCGCGCCCGCTGGAGTGCCTGCTCCTCCGCTACCGGCCCGAGCCGTGGACCGCGGTCGACACGCTCTCCTGGAGCAAGCTGCTCGCCTGGGCCCTCTCCGCCAACTGGGAGGCCGAGCTGCTGCGCTGCGAGCTGATCGACCTCCTCGGCCCCGAACGGGCCGCCGAGCTCGAGCTGGAGAGCCGCGATAGCTGGCCGCTGATCCTCGACGCCGCGCAGGCGCGCGGACTGGGTGGCGGCCAAAGCCTGACCCGGCGCTACACCGGCGCCGGGCCTGGCGAGGGCGCGGGCAGCAACAACTGGGTTCTCTCCGGCGAGCGTACCACCACCGGCATGCCGCTCCTGGCCAACGACATGCATCTCGCCCTGACCGCCCCGGCGGTCTGGTACGAGAACCACCTCTCCGCCGGCGAGCTGGACGTGACCGGCGCCAGCCTGCCCGGCGTGCCGCTGGTGATCGTCGGGCACAACCGGCGCGTCGCCTGGGGCTACACCGCTGCGTTCGCCGACGTCCAGGATCTATACGAAGAGCACATCCGCCGCACCCGCGAGGGCGTGGTCGAATACGAATACCGCGGGGAGTGGCTTCCCGCGCGGGTCAGCCGCGAGACGATCCGAGTCCGCGGCGCGAAGCCAGAGGTCGTCGAGGTGGTCTCCACCCACCACGGGCCGCTGATCAATGCGCTCATCGCTCCCGAAGCTGCCGGGACGCCCCTGGCCCTGCGCTGGACCTCCTTTGAGGGCAGCCAGTCGCTTCTGCCGGTCTACCGGATGAACTGCGCTGCCAGCGCCGGCGAGCTGCGCGAGGCGCTCCGCGATTGGACCGAGCCGGTTCTCAACGTCGTGTACGCCGACACCGCCGGTACCATTGGCTACTGCCTGGCCGGCAAGATCCCCCTCCGCGCCCGGGGCGAAGGCTGCACCCCCGTCCCCGGCTGGACGGGAGAGTATGAGTGGACCAGCAGCATCCCGGTCGAGGGGATCCCCGAGTTCCAGAACCCGCCCCAGGGCTACATCGCCACCGCCAATAACCGCGTCACCGGCGAAGATTATCCCTATTATCTCGCCCGCGATTACGTCTACGCGGACCGCGCCCAGCGCATCGTCGAGCTGATCCAATCTCGCACCCGCCATTCCCTGGAGGATATGGGCCGCATGCAGTACGACCAGGTCTCTCCCACTGCCCGCGACCTGGCCGGCCTGATCGGCAGTCTGGAGGTCGACCCGCTGGCGGAGCCGGGGCTGGCTGCGGCCATCGCGATGTTCCGGTCCTGGGATGGGAATCTGCACCCGGCAAGCCCGGCTGCGGCGATCCACGAGGTGCTCGTGCGCCAGCTCCTCCACCTCATCCTCGCCGGCAGGCTGGGCGACCTGGCCGACCGCTTCGCCGGCAAGGGGCCCAACCCGGTCCTGGCGGGGGTCAGCCTGTGGGGCTTTCACGCCTGGGAATGGCTGCGCAAGACCCTCCATCAGCCAGATTCGCCCTGGTTCGACCTGGGCGGGGGAGAGCGGCGCGAGGACGTGCTCCTCCTGGCCCTGCGCCGCTCGCTGGAGTTCCTCCAGGCCGAGCTTGGACCCGACTCCAACGCCTGGGCCTGGGGCCGGCTCCACGAGCTGACCTTCGGCCACATCCTCGGGCGGCGCCCGCCGGTCGACGCGCTGTTCAACCGCGGGCCGTATCCCATCGGCGGGGATGGGACCACCATCTGGTCCACGTTCTCCGGCACCCACGACATTTCCAACGATTCGCCCTCCGGCCCGCCGTTCCGCTTCATCGCCGATCTCAACGACCTGGACCACTGTCTGGCGATGCTCGCCCCGGGCCAGTCCGGGGCGCCCGGCAGCCGCCATTACGACGACCAGATCGAGGACTGGTTCGAGGGCCGTTACCACGTGATGCTTTTTCGGCGGGAGGAGGTCGAGCGCGACGCCGAGAGCCGGTTGGAGCTCTCACCGGCTTTAAAACGGAACCACGCAGACGCGTAGTGATGTAGCGCATGCGTCCCCGCTTGCGCTCTTTCGAGCCGGACAGGAACAAGCATGTAGCGCATGCGTCTTCGCTTGCGCTCTGGTAGACCGGCTCAGAACAAGCCGGGAGGCATGTTCTACATGTCCTGGCTTGCGCTCTTTCAAGTTGGCAGGGAAAAAGCTATGGACTACTCCACCCGCAAAGGCATTGCCCCCGTCTCCTGGGATGATTTCCACGCCCTGTGCAAGGGCCTGGCGAAGGCCGCGGCGCCGTACCGTCCCGAATGGGTCCTCGCCGTGGGCCGCGGCGGGTATTATCCGGGAACGCTCATGGCCCATATCCTCCGCGCCAACCTCCATCCCATCTACCTGACCCGCCGGGTGGGCGATGTGGTGACCTATTCAACGCCGCGATGGCTGATCCGCCCGCCCCGGGCGGTCAAAGGGCGCCGAGTCCTCGTCGTCGACGAGATCAGTAGTAGCGGGGAAACGCTCCAGCTCGTGAAAGACCGCCTGGCGCGGATGGACGCCGCCGAAACCCGCACCGCCGTGCTCTACGCCCACAGCCTGGGCGCGGCTGTCCCGGACTATATCGGCTTCATCTCCGACGCGCTGATCCTCAACCCCTGGGACCGGGTGATCTTCCAGGACGGAGCATTCCAGATCCACCCCGAATACGCGGGCGCCCTGGAACAGCAGGATCTTCGCCCGGACGGAGATCTGTTTCCGTTGGCGGGAGCCGCTCAACTGGCGAAAGAGTGGCCCGGCGACCTGCGGTAATCCTCCACCGCCTCGCGGATGGCCACCTCGATCGGCGTGTAAACCAGGCCCAGCTCACGCTGGATTTTCGTGCCATCGAAATAGAAACCGGCCCGCAGAGTGCGCCCCGCGTCCACCGATAACCCCCACCTCGGGGAGATCCCCGTCCAGCGCGCCCGGAAGGTCAGCAGGTTAGCGACGGTCATCACCATCCAATCCGGCAGGCGGAACGGCGGCGCGGGCGTCCCGGAGATCTTCTGGATCAGCCGGCTGTATTCTCGGCCGCTCAGTTGCGTGCCGCCGACCAGGTAACGCTGGCCGGCGGCGGCCGGGGCCCACAAAGCGCGGAATACCGCCTCGGCTACATCCTCGACCCAGACGTAGGTGGCCCACGAATTGTGGAAGATGGTGCTTGGGATGCGCCGGAAGATATAGTCGTGCATGTAGCGGCCGGTGGCCTTATAATCCCCCGCTCCGAGGACTATCCCCGGGTAGAGCGCGGTCAGCGGCAGGCTGTGCTCGCTGGCGCAGGCCCAGGCGGCCTGGTCGGCCAGGGCTTTGGTCCGCGCGTACTGGCTGAAGAAAACGGTTCCGCGCGGCGACTCTTCGCGGAACGGCCGGTCTCTGGGCAGGCCGTACACCGCGACCGTGCTGACGTTGACCAGGCGGTCGATGGTCCCCTGCTCCACGGCCGCCCGGAGCACGTTGCGCGTGCCTTCTACATTGACCCGCTCGAACTCCTGCGGGTCGCGCCGCCACATGGAATACAGCCCGGCCAGGTGGACCACCCGGCTGCAGCCGGCCATCCCCGCACGGATGCTCGCCAGGTCGGTCAGGTCGCCCACGACCTGGACGACCCCCGGGAGAGACAGCTCCGGGCGCGGCGTGCCGCGCGTCAGGCAGACGAGATCGCAGCCCTCGCCGGCCAACCGCCGCACGACCCGCGATCCGATAAATCCGGTGGCCCCGGTGATCAGTATTTTTTCCTGCTTGGGCATAGGTCCGAATGGTTTCCAGGTGAGCTGTGATGGAAACCTCATTCTACCCAGGATCGCAATAAGCAGGGAGTTTCTTCCCGCCCGGCTAACAGTAATGCAAGGCCATCTGGTAAAACCTGGACACGGATGGCAGGATGAAACGGACCTTAAGAACAAAAAGTTGGTTCATTGGGAATTCCCAATGAACCAATAAGTTCTTTTTGATTAATGATATAATTTTTTCTCAGGAGAGACGTTCCCTTTGACCTCAGCTATGGAGGATGGGCATGGAACATACAGTTACCGAGTATAAGCGTTGTGTTTTGATCTCCCTCAAGGGTCGCATCGATAGCTATACTTCTCCCCAATTGGTAGATCTGCTCAGCCAGCATATCAACGAAGGTAAGTTCAAGCTCGCCCTGGACATGTCCGGGGTCGAATTTCTCTCCAGCGCCGGATGGTGGGCCTTAATCAACGCTCAAAAGAAGTGCAGGCAATATAACCGCGGCGAAGTGGCATTGGCCTGCATCGATCAGAAAATTCGCGAATCGATGGATCTGGTCGGCATCCGCAATTATTTCAGGATCTTTGACGACGTTACCAGCGCCGTGGCTGCTTTTTAAAAATATGCCAGATTGGGTGACATTTCCCGCCCGCTTCGACAGCCTGATCAAAATCAGCCAATACGTCGAGGGGGCAGCCAGGCAGGCTGGCCTGGATGACAGCTCCATTTATGACCTCGAATTGGCCTTGGACGAGGCCTGCACCAATATTATTGAACACGCGTACGGCGGTGAAGACAAAGGTGAGATCGAATGCGCCTGCGTGCGCGCTGAGGATGGCTTTCAAATCCATCTCCACGACCGCGGCCAGCCCTTCGACCCGGACAAGGTCCGCAAATACAATCCACACAAGCCCCTGCGCAAGTGCAAGCCCGGCGGAGCAGGGCTTTTTTTGATGCGCCAGGTGATGGACGAGATCCGCTTCGAGTTCCATCCCGAAGAGGGCAATACCTGCATCCTGGTCAAGCGTAGCTGCTAGTCATCAATCAAAAAACTGCGGGCCCGCGGCTCGCAGTTTTTTGATTCGATCATAAAACCTTTTATCTCGCGCTGGTCACGCTGCCCGATCCGCTGACATTCGAGCTCACTTTGGGGCTGCCCAGGTAAGCCACGTTCCCGCTGCCCGAGATCTGCGCGTCGACGGTTTCGGCGGCGTTGACGGTCGCGCTGCCCGACCCGGAAATCCGCACCGTCGCCGTGCTGCCCTTCAGGTCGCGACCCTTGAACTGCCCGGAGCCGGGGATAGAGATCTGCTGGTTCTTTGCTTCGCCGGCCAGGGTGATGCTGCCGGACCCGCTGATCTCAGCGGTGACCTGATCGGCGGAGACTTTGCTCAGGTCGACGTTGCCCGAGCCGCTGATTTTGACTTCCAGCGAGCCGGACTTGAGGCTTCCGGAGCTGAAATTGCCTGAGCCGCTCAGGTCGATCGCATTCAGGTTCTTGACCGTCAGGTTATAGCGGATCGGCCGGGTGGGGTTGATGGAAACGGCCATGTAGGCCCGCTTGATGCCGATCACCAGCTTGCTGCCATCCATGTGGGTGTCCAGCATGGGCAGGATGTTGTCTTCGGCTTCCACGGTGAGGGATTCTGTTTCACCCTGGGTGATCACGACGTCGCCGATCCCTTCCAGCTGGACAGAGCTGATCCCGCTCACAGCGGGGCTTTCCTGGACCACTTTCCCGGAACCGCGGATGACCTGGCCGGAGACCGAAGCGCAACCGCCCAAGAAGAACAGGGCTATAAGAGCAAAGGCTACAACTGCAAAGGTTTGTTTTTTCATGGGTGCATTCTCCTTACAGTTGACATACGTAGCCAATACTGAATCGGTTGCATTAAACAGGCTATGGGCGCTCCCCATGCGCCCATAGCCTTGCACTGATTGCAATGGAGGCTTCCCCTTACCGGTCCCACTGCGAGCGGAATTTCCACGGGAACTTTCCCCCGGCAGGTCAGCCCTGTCAACTATTGTTATACATCTTTTGGGGAAGAAAGGGAATAGGGGATTTCTCCCCATGGAGCGTTACCCGGTCTGGTCCTCCCGACCGGCCTGGCGGACCGTGCGCAGGAAGGCCGGTGTGTTTAGGCTGCGCTCGAGCAGGTAGGTGAGATAATACTGCAGCAGGCTTTCCATCTCAGCCTGGACTGCGGCCGGGATTTTCGCCCTGGCGGCTTCCGCGAATGTGCTGCGCTGGAGATGGCGAAGAAAGCGCAGCGCGTTCAGCGACACGGGCTTGGCATCTGTATGGGTGCGCCCGCAGCGCGGGCACAGCACGCCGCCCAACTGCGCGGAAAAGTACTGGTCTTCGGGACGAATTTCCTGCCCGCACTGCGCACAGTGAACAAGGTCGGGCCGGAACCCGAGCAAATCCAGCAGGTGGATCTCATAGTAGCGCACCGCCAACTGCGGGTCGGGTGTGGTGGAGATGCGCTCCAGGGTGTCGACCAGCAGGCGGTAAAGCCCGCGGTTCTCGCCTTCTTCGTAGGTAAAGCGGTCGAGCAGCTCGACCACGTAGGCGGCGTACCCGGTCCGGAGCAGGTCCTCGCGCAGGGGCAGGTAGGCCTCCACCGTCTCAGCCTGGGTGATAATCGGCATCTCACGGCCTCTGGCGAGCATCAGGGTGACGCGGGTGAACGGCTCGAGGTGCCCGGCTTTCCGCGAGCGCAGCTTGCGGGCCCCCTTGGCCACGGCGCGGATCTTGCCGCCCTCACGGGTGTAGAGCACCAGGATCCGGTCGGCCTCGCCCCAGTCCGAGTGGCGCAGCACCACCGTTTCGACCCGGTAAGAACGTTCCCGATCTGGCATGCCCGCGTCCTAAGCGCCGGGAGGCGCCTGGCCCAGGTCCGCGGGCAAAAAAGCACCCGGGAGCAGCTCGGCCACGCTCGTTTCCTGGACGATTTTCCCCTCTTCGTCCGCGATGATCACCGTGGTTTGGATGCCAAACTCCGCCATCACCTGGCGGCAGGAACCGCAGGGCGAGCCGCCGTTTGAGGTCACCACCGCGACCGCCGTGAAGCGCCGCTCGCCCTCGGAAATGGCTTTAAAAATCGCCACCCGTTCCGCACAGATCCCCGCCGGGTAGGCCGCATTTTCCACGTTCACCCCGTCGTAGATCCGCCCCGATTCGGTCAACACCGCCGCCCCGACCGGGTAGTGCGAATAGGGGACGTAGGCCCACCGGCGGGCCTGCCGGGCGGCCTGGATCAGGGATTGGCGGGTTTCATCATTCAGCATCGCTCTGCTCCTTTTGCATTTCTTCTTCTGGCTGGATCTTCCGCGCGCGGACCTTGCGGATCCGCCGTCCGGTTACCTGTTCCACGGTGAGGATTACCTCTTCAGTCTGGATCGTCTCTCCACCCGCCGGGACCCGGCCGATCTCGCTAAAGATGAATCCGCCCAGCGTATCGGCTCCGTTATTGGGCAGGTGGGTTCCCATCACTTCATTGAAGTCGTCTATTGGGGTTCTCCCCAGAAAAATGTACTCGTTGGGGCTCACTTCCTGATAGAGCATTTCCTCGACTTGGTCGTATTCGTCCTGGATCTCACCGACGATTTCCTCCATGATATCTTCCAGGGTCACCAGCCCTGCCACGCCGCCGTATTCGTCCACCACGATGGCCATGTGGATGCGCCGCGTCTGTATTTCGGTCAGCAACTCGTCGACCTTCTTCGCCTCGGGCACGAAATAAGCCGGCCTGAGCATCTCCCGCAACGAGCTGAGCGGCGTCGTTTCGGGCAGCCTGACCCCAATGAGGTCTTTCGCGTACAGCAGGCCGACGATCTGGTCGATGGTTTCTTCGTATACCGGCACCCGCGAATGCCCCGATTGAGCCAGCGCCTGGTACGCCTCGGCCAGGGACTGGCTCATTTCCAGAGCATAGATGTCGATGCGCGGGACCATGATTTCGCGGGCCAGCGTATCCCCGAAGTGGAAGATCGAGTAGATCATCTTCCGCTCGCCCTTCTCGAGGCTGCCATTTTCCCGGCCTTTTTCGACCCACGTCTTGAGCTCGTCCTCGGTGACTCCGGCGGCGTTCTTTTCCAGGCTGGAATAGTCCATCAGGGTCATCATCAGGGCAGAGATGGGGGTAAACAGGGTATCCAGCGCGATTCCCAATGGTGCCATGCGGACCGCCCAAATTTCCGGCTTGCGCAGGACGCGCCCCTCGATGAAATATTCCAGGGCCAGGAGCAAGACCCCAAAAACGAACAGGATGGCCATGCCAATCCAAAAGCGCGCCTGGGGGAGCAAGCTCTGCCCATACTGGCCGTCGAACCAGAAGAGGAGCAGGCCGGCGGCCAACAGCCGGTCGAGCACGGCGGCCACGCGCAGGCTGACGCGCAAGCGCGGTCTCTGGATCGCCGCCAGGGCGCGGTCGACTGCTTCAGGCTGTTGCTCGCGCAGGATCAACAGGTGCGCCGGGCGGGCATTCAGCAGGCAAGCCCGGGTCATCGAGATGAGCGCATCCAGGACGACGAGCAGGAAAAAGCTGATTAGAATTGGTTCACTCACCGCTCTCCAACTTGCGCAAGGGGCGCGCCGGCACTCCGACCACCAGGGTGTGGTCGGGCACGTCGTGGGTCACCACAGATCCCGCTCCAGTCTTGGAGCCTTCGCCCAGTTTTACCGGCGCGACCAGCATGGTGTCGCTGCCGACGAAAACGCCGTCCCCGATCTCAGTGGGATGCTTGTGTTTCCCGTCATAATTGCAGGTAATCGTGCCGGCGCCGATATTCACGTCTGCCCCTATTGTAGCATTTCCGATGTAGGAGAAATGCCCCATTTTGGTCCCTGGACCCAGGTAGGAGTCCTTGACTTCACCAAAATTGCCCATGTGCACGCCATTTGCCAGGTGCGCCCCCTTGCGCAGGTGGCAGAACGGCCCCATGCTGACGCCGTCTTCCAACAGGGCTCCTTCGAGGACCGAGGCTAGGATCTTGCAGCGGCTGCCCGTTTTCGTGTCGCGCAGGATCGTATTCGGGCCGATCTCGCACTCGGCGCCGACCTCGGTCTTCCCGTGCAGATAGCTGTTCGGCCAGATTACCGTGTCCTGCCCCAGCACCACCCCCGGTTCAATGTACGTGGTCTGCGGGTCGATCAGCGTCACCCCGGCCAGCATCCAGGCGGTGTTGATCCGCTGGCGCATGATCCGCCCGGCTTCGGCCAGGTGGACCCGCGTATTGACCCCGATCGCTTCGCAAGGGTCATCGGCGGTGAGGGCTTTCACCGGCAGCCCCTGCTTCACCGCCAGCCCGATCACGTCGGTGAGATAATACTCGCCCTTGGGCGACACCGGCACCTGCTCAAGGGCCTCCCACAGCCAGTCCGCCGCGAAGCAGTAGACCCCGGCGTTCAGCTCATGGATCGCCCGCTGCTCAGGGGTGGCGTGGGCTTCCTCGACGATTTCGCGCACCTTCCCCTGTCCGTCGCGAATCACCCGCCCAAAGCCATGTGAATCTTCGTCGACCACGGTGAGGATCGCCAGTGGCCCGGGTCCTCCTTCCTGCGCCTGGACCAGGTGGGCCAGCGTCTCGGGGGTCAGCAGGGGCATGTCGGCGCTGGTCACCAGCACCAGGTCGCACTTACCGCGCAGCGCGGGGGCAGCGCTTTTCACCGCGTGGGCCGTGCCCAATTGCCGCTCCTGGGTGACGAAGCGGGCTGACTGACCCACTGCCCGGCAGACCGCCTCTGCGCCGTGACCTACCACGACCACCGGCAGGTCATCACTCAATCCGGCGACGGCCTCCACGGCGTAGGAGATCATCGGCCTACCCAGGATGGGGTGAAGCACTTTCGGAAGGGACGAACGCATGCGGGTTCCCTGGCCGGCCGCCAGAATAATTGCGTTGAGCGTCATAAGTTTCTTCTCCTTTACCCCAAGGTCCAATCCTTGTAACCTTTGGACCTTGCCTGAAAATTATTTCCTCGCAGTTTAATAGGCCCGAGGGTCTATTAAACTGCAACGAGCTTCCGCTGTTCTTGCTTCAGCGCAAAGCCCGTTCGAACCACATTTCTCTTCACCATCAATAAAGGGATGAGCTGGGGCACCTGGATTCGAACCAAGATCCACAGATCCAAAGTCTGGTGTGCTGCCATTGCACCATGCCCCAAAACAGCGAACCGATTGTATCACCTTGCGCGCGAACTGGCAATATCAGCTCTTTTTCTCGTCCCCTGGTGCCGGCTCATCCGGCGTCAGCCCCAACCGCGAGGCCTGGTCGTAGGAAAGCATATCCGGATTGCTCAGCTCTCCGGTATCTTTTTTCTCGGCTGCCCGGTCCCAGAAAGCATCGACATCCGCGGGTTTCAGCCCGGCTTTGCCTGATTTGGAGAGCAGGGCTTCCAGGTCTTCCACGCTGCCGGCGGCTTCCTCGGGACCAGCCGGACCGGTTGCCTGCGGCGACTGGCCCGCCGGGACAGCTTCCCCCCCGCTCGCGCCCTCTGGCGCCAGCGTCATTTCCGCCGGGACTGGTTCCGGAACCCCGACGCCCATGCCGATCAGCGTGTTCTCCAGGTCTTTCTGCGCCATGAGAAGCTCATCGACCGCAACTGCCAGCCGCACGCTGCTCCGCGATCGTTTCAGAACCACCAGGACCATTAAAGATTTCCCCAGTGGGGCGCAGAGCAGGTCATAGGCCGGGCCGCGGAAGGCCAGCACGTTTTCGCTGTGTTCCTGCCCCAGGATCCGGTTGACCTTTTCCGACGAGCTCAGGCTGGCCATCATCGCCGGGATCAGCGTCTCTTCCATCTCCTGGTCGGGCAGCTCACCGGCGCGCGCGAACATCCGCCCGCGCGGATCGACCAGGGCGGTGGCGGTCGCGCTCAACGTTTGCCGCAGGGCGGTGAGCTGGTCGCCCAGGCCTTGCGCTGGGGCAGGCACGGTGGGGGAGTTCGTCGATCCTTTTACCGTGCCGACCGGGCTGGTCTTCTTCATCCCCAGCAGCTTCTCCACGGCATCCAGGAATTCTCCCATTACCAGAGGCTTGGGGAAGAAGATATCCGCGCCGACTTTGAGCGATTGGTCTTTGAGCTGGGGATCCCCCATCCCGCTGATCTGGACCACGCGCACCTCTTTATTGCGGCTGCGCAGCTTGCGAGTCAGCTCCAGCCCGGAGATGCCCGGCAGGCGGATGTCGATGACCAGCAGATCGAATTGCTGGCGGGTAATTTCGAGGATTGCTTCTTCTGCGGAGGGAACGACCGTGATGAGGAAAGTCGCGTCCAGGGTCAAGAGAGCTGCCTGGAGCATCCGCGCGATCTCTTTGGTATCTTCGACGATGAGAATACGTTTGGGTGTCATGGCATGGTCCGTCTGAAATTCCTGAGCTTATTTCTTGCGGTACCGGGTCACCATGTTGACCAGGCTGATGATCCCCAGAAACAGTCCCAGGACGGAGGCAATATAGGAAAAAAAGTTCAAAAAAAGCGTCGACTCCAGGATCTTCAGCACCATTAAGACGGGCAGAACCCAACCCACCAGGAGCAGTAACACCGCAACCCCAAGAAGTATGCGTGGATGGATAGCGATCATGCAGGCTTGTATAACCAGCAGGCGACCTTATGTTCCGGCTCCGTCTCGAACTCTGGCGGGACCTCCGTCTCACACAGTCCGTGAATGATCCGCGGGCAGCGGGGATGGAAGCGGCAGCCGGTAGGCGGCTTGATCAGGTTTGGCGGCTCGCCCGGAGGGACGTTCTTGAAGGTCTTGGCGTTGTTGCCATCCGGGTCCGAGGTGGCGGCCAGCAGGGCCAGGGTATAGGGGTGGGCCGGGTTCTTGAGCAGGTCGTTGACCCGCGCCTTTTCCACCACCTGGCCCGCGTACATGACGAAGATCCGGCGGGAGAAGTAGCGCACGGTGGACAGGTCATGGGTGATGTAGATCACCGCCAGGTGGCGCCTTTCCTGCAGGCCGCGCAGCAGCTTCAAAATCTCCACGCGAACGGAGGCGTCCAGCATCGATACGGGCTCGTCGGCGACGATGAAGCGCGGCTCGAGGAGCATCGAGCGGGCGATCACGATGCGCTGCTGCTGGCCGCCGCTGAGCATGTGCGGGTATTTATTGAGAAAATCTTCGATCGGGAAGACTTTTACCTCTTCGAGGGCCTTGTAGATGCGCTTATGGCGCTCGGTGGGGCTTTTGATCCCGTTGACCAGCATCGGCTCTTCGAGGATCCGTTCCACCTGCATAAAGGGGGCCATGGCCCCGTACGGGTCCTGCTGGATATATCCTACATGCGAGCGGTAATTTTTCAGCTCACCAGTCCTCATATCGCCCACGCTTTGGCCGTCGAAGACGACTTTCCCTTTCGTGGGGCGGTACAGGCCGAGGATCGTTTTCATCAGGCTCGATTTTCCGCAGCCGCTCTCGCCGACGATGGCAATCGCCTCACCGTTATGCAAGTCAAAGGAAACTCCGTCGACAGCGTGGACGTCGCCGATGTGACTAAAACCCATTTGTCGCAACTCAAACCAGACCTTCAGGTCCTGGACGGAAAGCAGTACGCCGTTCTTCCGGACGTCTACCTCCTCCTCGCCGGTAGGAGTGGCAGTATCGATGGCTCGGGGATCATCGGAATTGATCATTATCTCTATGCTCCTCAGCTCACTGGAACAACCAGCATTTCACAAGTCGGCCATCGATTTTATAGGTGGGCGGCTCCTGATCGCACAGGGCAAACCGCGCGGGACAGCGATCCTTGAACCGGCAGCCGGTGGGAAGATCCATCAGGCTGGGCGGCTGCCCGACGATGAAATCCGGCTCTTTGTCGCCGTGCAGGCGGGGAACACTGTCCATCAGTTTCTGGGAATAGGGGTGAAGCGCTTTGGTGAAGAAACTGGGTGCGTCGCTCACCTCGACGATTTGCCCGGCGTACATCACGGCCACTTTATTGGCCAGCTCGCTGGAGGTGGCGATATCGTGGGTGATCAGGATATAGCTGATTTCCAGATCACGCTTGAGGGATTTTAATACGTTGAAGATATTGGCCTGGGTGAGCACATCCAGCGCCGAGGTCGGCTCATCCAGGATAATCAGGCTGGGAGAGGTAATCAGGGCCATGGCGATTGCCGCTCGCTGGCGCATTCCCCCGCTCAGCTCAAAGGCATAACGATGCAAGAACTCCTCCGGCACACCCACGTACTGGAACATCTTTTTGGCCTGCGCCATGGCGTCCGTTTTGGATGCGCCCGTGTAAATGATAAAAGGCTCCGTCACCTGGTCGCCGATCCGCATGACCGGGTTGAGGGAGTTCATCGCTGCCTGGGGGACCATCGACATGCGGTGCCAGCGCACACTTTTGCGAAATTCTTCGTCGCCGAACGCCATGATGTCTTTCCCGTCCAGGTAGACTTTGCCTTTATACGTTTGCACGTTCTTGGGCAGCAACCGCAGGATGGCCTTGGCCAGGGAGCTTTTCCCGCACCCCGATTCCCCCAGGACGACGACGGCTTCATTCGGCGCGAGCTCGAAGTTGACTTTATCGACCGCCTGTACGATGCCTTTGGTGGTTCGGAAATGGAGCACCAGGTCTTCAATTTTCAGGAGGGTTGGCTCAGCCATCATTTACTGACCTCGCAAGCGGGGATTGAAGACGCGGTCCAGGGCATAGCCGACCACTGAAAACGCCAATCCGGTGATCATCAGCAGCACCGAAGGCTCGAGCACCCAGTAATACCAGCCCTGGTATAAGGCCCCTTGCGATTCCGAGTCCTCGATGATCTTCCCCCAGGTGGGCAGAGTCGGGTCGCCCAGCCCCAGGATGGCTAGTGAGGCCTCCAGGAACACGTAGGAGGGAACGAGGACGATAAACTGCGGGATCAGCATCGGGATCAGGCGCGGGATCATGTAGCTGAAGATGATCCGCCAACTGCTGGCCCCGTATGACCGGGCTGCTTCGATATAGGCCGATTCTTTGACCTGCAGCAGGACCGCGCGGAAGGTCTTGATCCCCTGCCCAAAGATGCTCAGCAGGATCACCGCGCTCAGGATGACGAAGATGCTGCGCGAGTAGAACGTTCCGATCATCATCAGGATCGGCAGGAAGGGTAGCACCAGGTTGACTTCGGTAATGCGCTGCAGGAGAACATCCACCCAACCGCCAAACCAGGCGCTGATCGCCGCGATGATCAATTGCGCCAGAGTGGTGCCCACTGCGGCGAGCAGGCCGAATAAGAGCGCGACCGGCGTACCCCAGAGCAGGGCGATCCCCAGGTCGCGGCGCAGGTGGTCCGTTCCCGCCCAACCGGCCAGTTGCCCGTACACCACCAGCTCGCTTTTCACGTCGGCTGTCTTGTCGAAGGTCACCGCCTCGATTTTCAGCCTGTAATCGCCCTTGACCGGCGTGGTGAAATTCTTATTCTTGATATCCGAGAACAGCGCTTTGGAGGCTACCTGCCCGCCCAGTTTGCGCGTCACCTTGGTGTCCTGATTGAAGCGATAGGTATAGCGGGTGTCGATGGCGAAGTTGGTCAGGCGCGTTTCCTTTCCATCTGGTCCAATCCAGCTCAGACCGATGAAGGGAGCCTTCTGATCGAACGTCGAGGTGAAATACAGCGTCATATCGTCCGGATAGCCGTCATAGATAAACTTAATCGGCATGATGTAGGTGATCGACCGGCCTGCCCCGGCGTCTTTTACCGTCCGGGTCACAGCGGAGTTATCACTGGTCAGGTCGATCGTTTCGGGAAGCTTATCTTGGCGGAACCAGTTGTACCAGACGGGGGCGGCGGTCTTGGGGTTTCTATACCAGTCTGCCTCGCTCCCGCGCCACAGCGATACCGCCTTGTCGTAGGGGATAGCAATCACGGTAAGAATGGAGATCGCGAACATGAACGCAATGATCGCTACGCCGACGACCACGGTTGGATATCGAAAAATATCTTTGATCGATTTCAGATTCATGATTTGGCCTCCCCTCCACCCACTTTCACGCGGGGATCGACGACCGCGTAGACGAAATCGAGGAGAAAGACCGTGGCGGCGAGCAGATACGAGAAGATCACGGTCTCGCCGAGGATGACCGGGGTATCAAACAGGCGCACAGCCTGCCAGAGCGCGCGGCCCAGCCCCGGCCAGTTGAAGACCGTCTCGAAGATCGGCGCTCCGGTCCAGGATTGAATCACCAGGAGGGCGAAGCTGGTAATAATCGTCGGTAGGGTGGGGCGGAGGATGTACTTGTTGCGGATATCCCCGGCAGGTAAACCCTTAGCCTTGGCCATGTCGACGTAATCTTCGCTGGAATAGATCAGGAAAAACGTCCGCCAGGTGAAAATGCTCAAAAAGATATTGCTGGTAGTATAGGCCATCAAGGGAAGGACCATATGTTTTAACAGGCTTAAGCCATACTCGAGCGGTGAGGACGGCGGCGGCGAATCGACCATCCCGCCGAAGGGCAATACTTTCAGTACCGCTGCAAAAATGAGGATCAGGAAGATCCCGTAGAACCAGCCTGGCGCCGACGAGAGTGGCGTCAGGGCGACGAACAGCTTATCTAAGAAGCTGCCGTACTGGCGCGAGAGCACCAGGGCGACGTACAGGGCGACGAAAAAGAGGATGATATCGGCCGTGGTAAACAGGATCAGGGTGGGTGGCAGGCGTTCGAGGATGATCAGGCGGACCTCGTTGGATCCTGAGTTACTCGCCATGTTATATGCCCGCCCCAGGTTGAGGACGAGGGCATCTTTGAGGAAGTTGAAGCTGCGCACAATAAAGGGCTGGTCTAACCCCAGGGCATGCTCCTGCTGCCGGATCTGATCTTGAACCAGCTTTAGCCGCTCTTCCTGGGACAGGTTGCGGTAGGCAGGGTTGCCGGCGATCCGCGCGTTGACGTCCTCCCGGATCTGGGCGCGGCGGATCGTGTCTACGTAACCACCCATGTTGG
>Ga0335070_10004474_pt1 | contig 16346 bp, 19 predicted proteins | sample Lox_Sample_13_FD_206722 | JGI IMG/M metagenome (GOLD analysis project Ga0335070, IMG submission 206722) | Soil microbial communities from Loxahatchee National Wildlife Refuge, Florida, United States - Lox_Sample_1.3 | ecosystem: Environmental > Terrestrial > Soil > Wetlands | place: USA... | reverse complement strand
GGCCAGCCTTGGGTTCTGCCGTTCCGGCAATACCGGCTTCCAATGGCAAGGCTGCAATCACCGCTCATAGTGGCCACGAGACGTGGGAGGTCTTGTGGATTATGGCTGTAGTCCGCGTCCATAGTGACCACGTATTTTGGCGGCTGCTTTAGGGCGAGAAAGGTTCTGAAGCCATCAGTTATTGCTGAGCCTAAACCCCCTTTTTGAGGCCTTTCCAAAAGCAGTAGATTTGGGTACGTGTGTTGCAGTTTCCTAACGGCGTCTGCCGTATGGTCAGGGCTATTGTCGTCTATGACCAATATTGTGGTGTTCAGGGTCAAACCTTGGACTTCGCTGATGAGTCTTTCGATGTTTTGGGCTTCGCAATAAGTGGGCAGAATTATGCCTATTTCCGAATTTGTTTTTGCGTCGCCTTCCAGTTTGCTCGACATTCCAAGTTCGCTATAACTATGGGTTGCTAATGAGCTAATAAAGCTTATACAAAGACCGCTAATGCCGAAGGATCCATTGATTTGCTATTTGCCTTGGTTGATTTGTTGCGCTACTAGCGTTCTCAACCAACCCTAACGGAATTCCAACTAGATCCAATTTTAGTTATTGGCGTAGTTTCATTTTGGTTGCTCTGCTCAAGTATTAGACTTCTGCACGAAAACATAATAGAGGTAACTTAACATTTTGTACTTGGTGATCCTATTTCAATCGAAATCGCAACCGCGGATATGGCAAAGTATCCATTTCTGCCGCAGGCAAGGAGACACATCTCCCCTTATGAGTTGGATTATGAAGCACTTGTAGAATCACCGTTGGTTAGAATGCGTGCAAAACAACGGGTTCAATCCTCATTTGATCTTGCTTTGTCACTTTCGGCTGAACCTTGTCAGGATTCTGATACTGAGATCGCGTCCTTTCCTCTTGCAATCTTGTATGTTGCTGGAATTGCTGATTCGAAATTACTGGAAAGGTTTTCTTTGTTTGAGGCCCAAATCATCAATCGATATCTACAGCAAGAAAAGCGTGCCGATGTAATTTTCGAAATCGCACGAGCTTTTAACTGGGCTGTTACCTCGGAAGAAGGCACGAGAAACAATATCTTGCTCGTTCCTTTTGCAAAATATCTTGAAAACACGACAAGAGGGCGTTTGTTTCATGACTTCAAATGGAAACTTGCCAATAGAAGCTTAGAAAAGGGGCGCGTGTCGGTAACCCCGATTGAACTGGCGAGGCTTTTGCAAGAAGAAGTTAAGAATCGTATCGAAAGCTTGGCAGATCAAGAATTGTCTGCGGTTCCCCAAGATATCCAGAATGATATCGACGAGCTGAGGGCGGCTTTCATAAAAATGAAGCCTCAATTGGAGGAATTTGATCAAATAGTTAAAGCACAAGAATCAGAGTATCCTCCATGCATTAGCGGATTCATGAAGAGGGCTGCGAAAGGTCAACACCTTTCACACACGGAGCGATTTACGTTGGTTACGTACTTATTACGTCAAGGCGTTAGTGTAGATTCAGTTGTTGCACTGTTTTCAAATGTTGCAGATTTTAAGGAGAATAAGACGCGGTATCAAGTCGAAAACCTCGCGGGAAAAACAGGTGGCAGAACTGAGCCGTACATGACGTACAATTGCGAGACTCTGCAAACTCATGGAGTTTGCAAAGGACCGGCAGATCCAATTTGCAGAACTATTAGAAATCCGCTTACGTATCATGTGAGGAAACAAAAGCTAAACCCCCTATCTCAGCAGACTGGCGAAAAAACTAAGGTTGGCTAAGCTTTTCCTCCAACCTTTCACCCGAGTTATTTGGGATTTATGTGCCATCTAGCAACATTTGAGATAATTCTTAGCGCTTCCGGGCGAATGCCTGTTTGAATTATTCAGTTTCGATTCTGGGCGCGAGGAAGAACGTCAGTTTGCCTTCTTTGGTCTGTTGGAAGTCTATCCGGACTGGCATGTCTGTGCTGAACTCAATCGTGGCTATTTCGCTGGTGGCGGCTGCTGCCTTGATAATCTCGGACAGGTAGCTCAAGCTGAAAGTGGCTTTCGAAGGCTCTTTAGCCTCCAGATCCAAAAGCGCATCGTTGCCCTTCTGCAATGTTATGGTTGCCCCCATTAAATCTCCCGTAGCTGTCAGCATTAGTTTCTCTGAGTCTGCTTCAATTTTGACGTGGTCGCTGACCAGTTGGGCGTCTTCGATGGCTTGGCTCAAGCCCTGAGTTGTTGCTTTGGCCTTTATGTTGAAGGTTATTTTAGGTGTGGGGACTTCTTCCTCGGAGGCTTCGAGGGTAGGCATCGTGAAGTTACGGCTGTATTTGCCCATAATCTTAACTTGAAGCCGACCCGTCTTGTCATCTAAGTTGAGCTCGACGGATTCGTCTTTGCCTGCACGTTTGAGAAGTTTGAGGAGTTCGCTGATGTTTATGCACATCTTGGACGGCTCCGCGGCTTCGTACTGCTCGAAAATGGTCTTGGGCCATTCGAAATCTATCATGGCAACACGGGATGGATCCATCGCGCGGAGTTTCATGCCGTCTGGTTCGATTTTGAAGGTGGCTTCATCGACGAGAATGGAGATAGCTGTTGCCATGTCTCTTAGAAGTTTTGCGTCGGTTACTTTAAGCTTAAACATCACGGTTACCTCACTTAATGCGTACGCTGAAGTTATGCAGTTTCTCCTCTTAAAGTTGACGCTATTGCACTAGCGTTCCGAAAAATCGCAATGTTAAAGCAATTTTGCTACGCTACAACGACCAAAAGAAGAAGAAGCGGAAAAGCAGGGCTGCCTATATGTACTTCTGATCCGTGTAGCAGTACCATCGCTTGTATTGAGGAATCCATGTTAGTGGATTGCCACATGTTGGGCAGCGAGGGCTTGATTGCGCTTGTTGGGTAGGTTGGGCTGCTGCTTGCGGGGCTGTAACCTGAGGAGATGCTGCGGCCATTGAAGGTTTTAGAACGCAAAAGTCTGAGCATCCTTGGACCTGTTCCCAAGCAAATTCTTGGGTTCCTCCGTTCTTGTCTTCCACGACGAGCGAGACGCCTTGTTTTCCGATGACAAAGCCCACGTCCTTAATTTTGCCGACGAGGTTGCCGTTTTGGTCTATGACGCTTTTGCCTACTAAATCGCTTTTGGAAATACTCTGCGGTTTGGCCAACTTGAACACCTTTTGTGTATTTGCTGGGTAGACTCTAATAAGCTTTCAGAAAAGCAAATACACTTTTTTTTGGATGTCCGTGAAAGTAGGCGTGTCAAAAACTTGAATCTGGTGTCTTAATATTGACAAAACCCGTGTTTTCGGCTAGTAAAATCACTATTTTAATGCTGTCGAAAGTTTTATATGCAAACCCAACTGAGTGTAAAGTATGTCCAACCCAAATGATCAAAGCAAACTCAGCAGCATCAAGACCTACATACTGATAGCGCTAGTATTCAGCATAATCATCTTGATTGCGTGGCTTTTCGAAGCATTTTGGAACATATGGATTTACGTGACATTCGTCTCTTACATAGACTATTTTGGCGTTGCTTACGGGGCAAGTGCATTTTGGCTAGTGGAGAGTGCAGTTTTCTTCGTTTTCTTGATTCTTGACGTGCTAATCTTCTTGAGAATATGGAAGATGTACAAAGCGGTCAACAGTGGAGACATTGCAACCCTTAAGAAGTACAATAATATGCTGTGGGCTATCTTGGCGCTAATCTTCGGGGGCGTTATCCCAGGGATAATGCTGCTCATCTCGTTCGGTCCAATCAATGAACTCGGTCAACAGCCCATGACTCAGGCATCAGGCTCCTATCCGCCTCCACCACCGCCTCAGATGTAATTTGAAACGCTGCTGATTCGTTCGTTTTTTCCTTCTTTTTTATTCTTTTTTTCTACGTTGAATTTGATTTCCTCGACTGTTGCCTAATTACGATTTCTTGCTTGATTTGTCGAACAAAGTATAAGAGTAAGGCATGTTTTCTTATGTGCGCTGGACGTGAAAAACGTGAACGTTCCCAAAGAAGTAACCACTTACTGCCCAAAATGTAAAGAACATCGGGCTCACACAGTCTCGTTGTACAAGGCTGGCAAGCGTCGTGCCATGGCAAAAGGTGAACGCCACCACGAGCGAGAAAAAGAAGGCTACGGCGGACAGAAATACCCGCTGCAGAAGGAGTTCGCCAAGACCACTAAGAAGCAGACTTTGAGATTAAAGTGCAAGGTTTGCGGTTACATGAGGCACAAAGACGGCATACGCCTCAGAAAACTAAACATAGCTTAGAGGAGGAAAGATGCAAGTGAGCGAATGGAACAAACTTATACCAAAACCCCGCAGCAACTTTGTGCGCGTGAAATGTCCCAAGTGCGGCAACGAGCAGTTGATTTTCAGCAACGCAGTAAACAAGGTAACTTGCAACGTCTGCAGCGCTGTCTTGGCCGAACCATCGGGTGGACGTGCCAACCTAAAGGGCGATGTTCAGGCAGTCCTTGAATAAAGGTCCTGAACATCTGCGATTTGTTGCGAAAAATAAATAATCAGAATCGCCAGTTAGATCATTGACAAAAAAGCTGGCAACTCTAGGAGTTGTGGGTTCAGAAGGGAAGAATAGTGGTTTGGCTCCTGCGCAAATGTGAAAAATGTCACGAATACACGCTTAAAACGGATATTTGCCCGCGATGTGGTGGCAAAGTCCATATTCCTCACCCTGCTAAGTTTTCTCCAGACGACAAATACCTAAAATACAGGCTTGCCCAACGAAGACAGCAGGAGGAGCAAGCCACCAAATGAAGGACACTTACATCAAGGAGTTCTCGCCAACTGATCTCAACAGCCCAGTCCTAATCGAAGGGTTGCCCGGGTTGGGTCTCGTAGGGAAGATTGCAATCCGCTACCTCATAAAACAGCTTAAGGCCAAAAAATTTGCATACCTCTACAGCCCGCATTTTCCCTACTTCGTATTAGTGAACAAGAAGGGCAATGTGCGGTTATTGCGAGGCGCTTTCTACTATCTCAAAGACCCAGCAGAGCAACACGATGTTATTCTTTTCACTGGAGATAGTCAAAGCCAAACCATCGAGGGTCAATATGACATCGCTGAAAAAATGCTCACGTTCGCCAAGAAACATAACGTTGGTACAATCGTAACCATAGGTGGCTACCGAATGGAATCAACGGACAAACCTAAGGTCGTCGTCGCAGGTACTTCGGAGCAAATCTTGAAAGAAGCCACGAATGCAGGAGCCGTCCTAAGCGCAACTGGCAGTCCAATAGTCGGAACGGCTGGACTCATTCTTGGTTTGGCGCGTTTCAAGCAGATCCACGCGCTATGCTTGCTTGGCGAAACCCGAGGCTATTTGCCCGACCCGCTCTCAGCACGCAGCGTAATCGAAATCTTAGACAAAATGTTCCACCTCAACGTTGATATGGCGGCGCTGGAAGAGGAAGTCAACAAGGCTGACAACATGGTCACACGACTCCAGAAAATCGAAGAGACAAGAGCTCTGCAAGCAGTCGAAACCCGCAAAGAAGAAGACAAGAAAACCACATACATCTCCTAAAGACTCTTTGTGTTGCCAATCGATTTAGAAGACGCTTAGCTTCGAATTGCGCTTCCGCTTGTCGACAAACTGTTATCATTCGCCGTATCTGTATACTCGATTGGTTGAAACTCAAGCATTTTGCTTTGTCTTTTTAAATGCTGAAACCTTAACACTCACAACTGAACTAGCAGTAGCTTTGAGCTCGTCTTTCGTCATGCCTAACTTGTCAATATTTTCCTTGAGAATGTCCTCGCTTATTATGTACTCAAGCGGATAAGTTTTTTCTTCAACCACCTTCACTTTTTTGAATCCAGCCTTTTGTATTAGATCTAAGTACTTGTCTTTGATTTCTGCTCCGGAAATGCATCCGGCATACGCTTCAACATTTTTTTGCACCGACTCAGGCAGTTCTTTCAGCAAGACGATATCTGAAACCATCAGTCGACCGTTTGGAGCGAGGACTCTGAAGGCTTCCTCGAAAACCCGTTTCTTATTCGGTGCCAGGTTAATAACGCAGTTTGAGATTACGACGTCAACAGAGTTGTCTGCGACTGGCAAATTTTCGATTTCGCCAAGTCGGAATTCTACATTTGTGTATTTTCCTTTCTTTGCATTTGTTCTGGCTTTGTCGAGCATCTCTGGAGTCATGTCGACGCCAATCACTTTGCCCTTTTTACCAACTTTCTTGGCTGCTAAGAAGCAATCAAATCCTGCGCCTGATCCCAAGTCGAGGACTCTTTCGCCTTCTTTTAGCGAAGCCAGCGCGGTGGGATTACCGCAGCCTAGTCCTAGGTTTGCGCCCTCTGGGACGGCGTTCATTTCTTCTTCGCTGTAGCCAATCATTTTGCTCATTTGCTCGTTTGATGGTGCTGAGCAGCAGCTAATGTTTGAAGCGCAACAGGAACCGCTGGTCTTGGCCACTTTGCCGTAGCGTTTCCTTACGATCTTTTTGATTTTTTCTTCTTTCATTATTAGGTCTCCTATTGGGTTACTCCTTTCAGCATCGGACCAAGCGTTTTGGTGACGGCACCCACCAGTTTTTCGGCTTTTAGCATCATAATACAACATACCTCTCCGTTCTTTTCGCAAGCTACGACAGCCAGCTTATCATTTGGTTTGATGCCTGCCTTTTCTCTCAAGTCTTTCGGCAGAACAATTTGCCCTTTGACATCTATGGTCACTACCGCATCGATTCTGCAGGTGTCACCTTCACAGCTTGCCATACAATTCACCTTGACCAATTCCAATATGGTTCTGTTTATTTAAGTTTTTCTGAAAAATCGGAAAAATCTGAATATGTCAAAATAATAGTTTTGGTCAGGAAATTGGAATTTTCTTACCAATCTCCTTAAATATTTGGTTTAGCCCAAAAAATAAGGAATCCATCGAGGATGTTAGTATGGCAGAAGAAACTTGGCACGGGATCCCTAGAAACAAAATCCCCTGGTACCCTACAATCAACTATGAGAAGTGCATCATCTGCGGCAAATGCGTAGACTTCTGTCACATGAAGGTCTTTGAAACCGAAGAGGAAAAAGGAAAGAAAAAAACTGTTGTTAAGAAGTTAAACGGCTGCGTGGTAACTTGTACGGGATGCGATTCGATTTGCCCAACCGGAGCGATAACGCATCCTTCCAAAAAAGAATTCCTCGCAAAAATTAGAGAGCTACGCAAGAACCCAGATTATCGACTCAAAGAAAAGGTGAACAAGTCTTGAAGAAAATACTCTTTGTCTGTGTGGAAAACGCGGGCAGAAGCCAAATGGCTGAGGCATTTGCAAACAAGTACGCAAAGGGCACTTTAGAAATATCAAGCGCAGGTAACAAACCAGCAGAAAAAGTCAATCCCGTAGTAGTAGAAGTCATGAAGGAGCAGGGGATCGATATATCGATCAACAAGCCAAAACTACTCACTTTCGAGATGACACAAAACGCAGACCTAATAATTACGATGGGCTGCAACGACCAAGGAGTCTGCCCGGGACCTTTTTTCAAGCCAACAATCGAATGGAAGCTTGAGGATCCGAAAGGAAAGACGATTGAAAAAGTGCGGGAAATTAGAGACCAGATTGAACGCCTAGTTAAAGAACTTGTAGAACAATGAGGGCATATCTCGAATACCGCTGTGAAGTTCCCGGCGGAGTTAGTTAGCTTGACGACAAATCAGAATGAAGAGCACATCAGAGTCAGAGATTGGAAAGAATACAAACGATTGGTTAGAGAAAAGAAACCCCGTTCAATAACCTTCATCCTCGAACAAAACGCTCTGTCACCAAACAAAGAACTTTCTTCACTACGAATTATAATGCTCCACGATAAACGCTACTACATGTTTTTCGATTTCCCAAGAGGAGAAGCACTGAGGGAGACGGGTATACCGCTGCATAAAGATAAGAACGGCGTCCTCAACTTGGACGAGGATGAAGTCAAGGCAATCTTGAAGAAAGAATTTGAAAAGGACCACGTTGAAGTTTTTTCATTCTGGACCACATAAGCTTCTTGGTCAAAATTTCCTCTAATAGTTACTGTTTTCTGACAAAACATGTGGCTATTTCTTTCTTTTTCCTATGAGGACGACAGCAAATACCATGATTATTGCGGCTATCACAACAATTGAGCCGTAGATAATCTCTGAATAAGGCCTAGGTATCCCATTTGTCTGTTCTGATGTTGAAGGAAGAGCGCTCTCTGTGAAAGCAGTTGAAGGCGAGGGCTGAGTCGTAGTAGACATCGATTGTGTTGGCGTGGCTTGAGGCGCTATTGAACCAAATGCGTAGACATCGTGGTCCCAGGATCCTACATACACTACTCCGTTAACGATGGCAGGAGAAGAATTTACATGGTTTCCAGTCTTATAATTCCAAACTTCAGCTCCGGTGGCAGCGTTAAGACAATAGACGTAACCGTCCCAACCTCCGACGAAGACATAACCGTCTTTCGTAATAGTTGGAGACGAGTTCACGCCGCCAAAGGTTGTGTAATTCCAATTTTTGGTGCCTGTGGAAGCGTTAAGGCAATAAACGTTTGAGGGTAGATTATTCTGGTTCTCATCTATTACCCAGGATCCTACGTAGACGCATCCGTTGGCCACGGCGGGGGATGAATCGACCCAACCGGGGGTGGTATAGTTCCAAACCAAGGAGCCGTTTGTGGCGCTTAGGCAATAGACGTTGTTGTCTTCAGATCCTATGTATACGTAGTCGTCGACTACTGCAGGGGAAGATTGAACTATGTTTCCAGTTGTGTATTCCCAAATTTGTGCACCAGATAATGCATCAAGGCAATATACGTCAAAGTTGGTTGAGCCCACATAGATACGTCCTCCAACTACTGCTGGAGAAGACTCGACCATGCCACCTACCGTGTAGTTCCATAGTTTTGTTCCGGTCATTGCATCAAGGGCGTAGATATTGCCATCCCATGAACCAACGTAGACGTAGCCATTGGCGACTGCGGGGCAAGATTCCACCGTGTTGCCGGTAGTGAAATTCCAGATTCTGTCTCCGGTTGAGGCGTTGAGGCAGTAAATGTTGTGGTCGTAGCTTCCAAAGTATACAAGTCCTTCGGCAACTGCCATTGATGAGCCTATCGGTGACCCTCCTCTGGCTGCCGATTTCAGAGTATAGTTCCAAATTTCGCTTCCATCTGATGAGTTAAGGCAGTAGGCGATTCCACCATCTGAGCCTATGTAGAGTCGCCCATCAACTATTGTTGGGGATGCCCAAACCACGCTGTTGGTTGTATAATTCCACAGAAGAGAGGGAGAGGACGGGGCCACACTGCTCGATTGACCAGTATGGTTCAGATCATTATGGAACATTGGCCAATCGTTTTCCACAGTGTTAACTTGGGCAAAGGATTCCATGGGCACTGCAAGTATTTGGGCTACAAGAATCATCGCAATAATGGCTCGAGCAGCCGTGCTGCTTGACATATTTTCTCAGCTTGAATTATATCAGTCGGTTCAAGCGCTATATAACGCTGTTGACGTGCAGAAGATGTTGAGCGAATTTGAATAATATTGAAGTTTGCCTAGGAGATAAGCCCTGGAGCATAGGAATTGTCGGCTGATTCATGAAAGTATAGTTGCCTGTAGACTACTTCCCAAGGCTGGCTGCCCTTTTGGCTAGGCTCTGCCAGAAGAGATTGATTGCTTTCGAAGGAGAGGCCTATTCTGAATTCATTCATGTTGTTGTCGATTGCAAAGGAAACGTTGATGCTTTGGGTTTGATGAGGGCTTAAGTTGAAGGAGTAGTTTGCCGATGTGTCGTTGATTTTGTCCCATGCAATCATTATTCTCGGAATGGCAGAGCTTCCTCCGTAGAAGGCGTTCGTGAACGAAATTATTAGGTCAAAAGACGCTGTCGAGATGCCGTCGTTTCTGGCGTTTATGGGCATTTGCAGGCCAGGTGAGGTGGAGTTGGTGGCGGTGTTAACGGTTTGCCACTGACCGTTGACCATCTGGTAATCAAGTGTGTTGTCAAGCCAGTAGTCAATAGTTCCTGTCTCGATTACTATTCCTAGGTTGATCGAGCTTGAGTATGAGAAGTCGGTTCCTACAAAATCTCCAAAATCGATGAAGAAGAAGTATTGACCTGGAGTTGCGTTTTGTGCCACATTGATTGTCAGAATGGTTGAATTGGACATGTTCGGTTCCAAAGTCAGCTGATTCAGGCTAAAAGAATAGTTTAGTGATTCTGCTTGTAGTGTAGAATAATTGTAGTCGTTGTTTACCCATCTTTTGTAGTCTACAGTCGCGTTGTAGTAAGTCATTCTAAGGTCTTCAATAGGCACCGTAATCTTTTCGGCACTCATCGATGTCAATGTTAGGTTTGCTTGTATGGTTGAACTTTGTGAGGCATTGAAAATGCCATCGAATTGCGGAATACCAATGCCTGTCAGTTTCGAAGAGTAAGCTAACGGGGGTGTTCCAACGATGAACTGGGCTTCAAGCGTATGGTTGCTGTATGCTTTCTGTTTGGGGACAAATATTGTTGAATTCGCATTCACTACGGCTTGGCCGTCGAAGTTCCAGCCCCCGAAGCCGTTAATTCCGGTTGCATCTGCCGTTACGGTTATTCCGGATTGATTTAGTTGCACACGAATTGTTCCGTTGGGCGTGACAAGGTCGCGTCCCGAAGTAGGTGAGATATCTATCGTCCAGTATGCATTTTGACTGCTGCTCTCACTCGCCAAGTAGTATCCAGCGGTTAAGAAAAAGAGTGCCAGTAGAGCAATGATTAACGCTGCAGCTACTCTATTCACGTGCATTTCTTTCTCCTATTGAAGTAAATTGGTGCAGCGACAAGTACTGCAACTGTTCCAGCAGTAGCTATGACAAAAATCGCTGGAAATGGTTTCGGCAAATTAGGTCCCGGTAGCTCTGGAGTGGTCGGACCCACTGTTTGGGAGTTTTGGGGTGAGCTTGTCACTTCAACCCCTCCGCTAGGTGGCAATGTCGTCGTACTAGCAGGTTGAGAAGTGGTCATTGGGGACGCATCTCCTGTAACAAATGACCACGTTACGACGCTTATTGGCGCAGAATCGAAGTCTGGTGGTGCTGCTTGGCCCACTATTACGGCGGCAATGTAAGTAGTAAGGGGTTTGAGTGGCTCGGATAGGACGAAAGTGTAGTACCCGCTGTAGAATCGCGTTTCTCTCAGCACATAGGAGAATGTGGCTTCAGGGTTCAAGTACAGCTCTAGAATGGGCGCAGGGCGGGGCGTCATGAACGTGAAGTTCTGATTGACCGAGACCCCAGTTTCCGTTTTTTCAGGGCCTAAGCAGTAGGGCGATGGGGAATTGAAAATTGTGGCTGGCAGATTGTTTGCCACTGGTGGAAGGTTGCGGTCGTCCCGAAAGAAGACGTATTCAGCGGCAAGTGTTATGCCAAGTCCCCTGTAACTTGATCCGTTAGACAGGTAGCTCCAGTAGTATGAGACGAAGTTGAAGCTGCTGTCCACGGTCATGCTCCACTGGCTTGTTGTTGTCGTCGTATTCTCTGTGAAGTCGGCGGTTTTTAGCATATCGATAACTTGGTCAAGACTGTTGTTCCTTGTCCAGTCCATGTATCTTGTTAAGAAGTCTCTTGCTCTTTCCGTGACGTTGGCTGTTAGCTGTGCACAAATTGGCAGCTCGGGCGAGGATTTGCTAGTGCTTAGCGTAATGAACCATAACCCTTCGCGTTTGATGGAATAAGAGCAACTAATTGAAAGGGTGGCGTCGCTTGATTGTGCGCTGAAGCTCTTACTACTCACTACGCCGTCGGGCCCTGCACGCTCCCAATCGCCCGTTTCGGAAACGTTGTATGCTGGAGTGCTGATTCCCAGTCCGTTTGAAACAAATGACGAAGGTCTGTCTGGTTGCTCGGAAGTCTGAGCTAGGCTAATTCCAGCAAGAGAGAGCATGAGGAAGATGAGCAAACAGACTACTGCAAAGAGCTGGATAACTCGATTAGACATGGCAGTTGACCTCTTAGTTCAAATCTGCTAATTAAGTTCTGTAATGCCAGAGGTACTTAATTCTACATTTTAGAACGATTCTTCTTGGTTACAGGCTTCCCCTAAGCCATGTCTTCGCGGTCTCGTATGCGGAAAACGCGACGAAAACCGCTATAGCTGTGAGCGAGAAGACGTATTGGCGGTCGATCAAGGCTGGTCTAAACAGCGTTAGCTCGATGAGGAGAACAGCTACTGCAAAGATTGTGTAAAAAAGGTATCTTGGCACTAGGAAGCGGCTTATTCTTATGCTTTGTTCGAGAAGGACCTTGTTGACTGAGTAACCGTATACGTCTCTTTTGAGAATCCCCAATTCTAGAAGTTTAGAAAGGTGATAATCTGCGACTGAAGGACTGCTAAGTCCTAGGGCTCTTTGAACCTCTCGAGCGCCCACCGGCTTGCTCTTCTTCAGCAAAAAGCGGTAAACATCCAAGGCGGTTCCTTTAAGCGCCCTCTCAGGCTCTTCCCCAGACACATCCTTCACACCCGTCAATAGTTCTATCAGCCATTTAAGACATACCCCTTTTGAGCGCATCTGCATGTGTTCGAAGATTTAGAACACTGCCGCCAAAAAATAGCCATAAATAATTGACCACAGCCTTTAGAATCTGCAGCTGACGGTTAGGTTTGATATTGTGGTCTTGCCCCGAAAGAAAATGGCGTTTGCGCCCATTCTTGCGTTCTCCTTAGCCTTACTTCTGGCAGGGGCTATATACTACTTGCCAGTTTACCCGCAGGCATCACAACAACCACTGCCCTCTCCGAACCCAAAACAAACCACTTCAGTCCCTACACCAGTTTCTACGCCTTCATCTGCGGTCACCGCTAATCCTGCATCGACGTCAAACCCGTCGGAAGCACCAGGGACCACCCCCGTCTCAATGTCTACACCTGCTGCCACGCCTTCTCCTGCTATTCCAATTCTAGCGACGGGTGCATCGCCTGTCTCAGCCGCCACAGCTACTCCTGGATTGGCGCAAAATTCGTTAGGCTCGCCTACTCCCCTTCCCAGCGCTGGTGCGGTTACTCCTACGCCAGCCCCAATCCCCTCGCCGCCTACTCCAATGCCAACAACAGCACCTTCATCAGCTTATCAGGCTTCAAGCTCGCCGGTGCCTACCGCGCTTCCAACGTCCACGCCTATGCCAGCTACGGCTGTTCCCTCCAGCGCGACCTCGAGCCCACCGATTCCTTCGCCTGTCGTGCCTGCTCCTGCAAGTTCTTTAGGTTCGCTGACAAATTTGATCCCAGTCTTGTTCATTGTTGCGGTAATTATTGTGACGATAATAACTGTCTATTTTCTATATTCTGAAAAGGAACTCAAAAATGAAGAATAACCAACAAAACTGGAAGTTGTTACAGCCCTCATTTTGAGCAGCTTTGTTTGCCGCGGCTAGAAGTGGTTAAGTATGAAGCTTCGCAGCGCCTTATGGCTCTCGAGGTGGTCCATTATGGTTTTCGTCGCCCTGACAATGGGTACATCAAGTAGTCTGGAGACAGCGAGTGAGAATACGAAACTGAACATGCCCAGCGGAATCGACGTTAGCAGCGTGATTGGACCAAAGATGGTGACGAAAACTAAAGTCGGGATTGTGCCGAAGAGGCCCATGATGAACGAGCGGATGATGAAGTATAGTCGCTGGTGCCAAGTGCTTACGAGCAGCGCCTTTACCACGGCTTTCTTGCCTATGTCGCGCTCCCGCTTTGTAGGCGCCTCCTCCGAGTGCTCCAGTAGTTTTCGGGCGTGGTGAACGTTTGTTAGGTGCAGGATCTTTATCATCTCGCTGGATTCGGCTAGGTTGGCGGATTTGGTGTGTTCGATTTCGTTGATGATGCACTCAGCTAAGTCGTCAATTTCCAAATCGGCTCTTAGGGATGCAGACATAAAGACACCAAAGCAAGTTTAGTGAGTGTTGATGGCTTGAGCCTAAAAGATTTTTGATTTTGAAAAACTCTCACACTTATTTGCTTTATAGTTTGGTTTTCCCCTTGTGTTGACGATGCTGAAAATTCATCTGCCAATCCCTCAAGAAGGAAGTTAGCCACTTGCTTAGCGAAACCATTGAAAACAATTCTGAGAGACTATTGGCTTGCAGCGAGGTTCGCCTGAAAACTCCAATTCTTCTACTGAATGACAATGGAGCGAGAAACGGGTTTGCTGGGGCTTTGGACCCAAATATGGAGTCTTAGAGAGAGATGGCTGAATCTTTGGTGAATGCCGTCACGGTACACATCCAAACCCCAGTCCATTAAAACCAAACACCCCAAAACAAAGATTCCTGACAATTTCCGACCTAACCATACATCACCCACTACCGGACATCGTCAAAACAAAGCTCCACAAGTTTACAAAAAACCAAACTCCACAACTCAAACCAGCGCCATTTCCCAAATCCAACCTCAAACCGAGCTCATCCAAGATAACAATTGAGGCAAATTTGAACTTCTGAGTTTCAAAAAACTGCATTAATCCACGCAAATCACTTTGAACCTCACCTCCTCTCCCGCATTTCCTCAGAATAGAAACGCAAAAGACAAAAAATCCATAACCTGCTCCCAAAATTCAAAACGCTCAAACACTTTCTTATCTAAAACGCTTAAATTCCAAGGGACAATATCTGTTAGACCTCACGAAAAATCAAGCTAACCGACCTGAGGAACAAACAGAGTGCCCCTGAAACTGGAAAACCTGGCTTTTCGATTCGAAAACACAAGGGTAAGAATAGTCGCCAACAGAAACTATCCTGAAATCAAACTCGCAGGAATCAATATAGGCCCCTTCCAGGAAGGCAACGAATACGAAGTATACAACTGGATCGCCCAAGAAATCGCAGCCGCCGGAATCGCACACTTCCGTGAAGAAGACAACTTAGACGCCACAAAACTCTACAAGGTCCAATGGAAAGAACGCGTCCAGGTCGCAGGCCAAATTAGCGAACTCCCGGAAGACTTCTACCCCAAACTCCGCAGATATCTCAAACAACTCAAAACCGAATCCACCACGCAGCCACAGAAATACGCGGAATACCAGAAAGCCAAACACCTGGCAGACGACATAGTCAACAGCCGACTGAAAAAAATCGTCACCCTCTCCTCAGGACCAATCCAAGCAGACCAAATCCTAAACAAGCTCACCCGGGAAGAACAGCTCATTTATATGCAACTCGGCAAAGCCGTCAACGAATGGCGCAGCCACATACTCAACCACGACGCTGAGGCATAAAACACATGACCCGCGAAGACAACGCCGACCCACAAGAACGCTTCCTCGAATTCTTCAAAATGGAAAAATACCGCAAAATAATCGCCCAAATGGCACTCCAAGGCAGAGAAAGCTTCACAGTCGACTTCGAGGAACTCTTCGCCTTCGACCAAAAACTCGCCGAAACCACGCTAGACAAACCAGACACCTACCTCGAACACGCAAGCAACGCAGCCCAAGCCCAACTCAGCATCGAAGACCGAGAATACGCCGAAAAAATGGAAAAAATCACCGTCCGCATCACCCAACTCCTCGGCAGAGAACAACTCCGCAAACTCGGCAGCAAACAAATGGGCAAACTCGTGATGATCGACGCCATCGTCGTCCGCGCCACACCAGTCCGCCCCATGGTCATGATAGCCGCATTCAAATGCAAACGATGTGGCACCGTCACAAAAACCGAACAATCAGGTCAGTTCCTAAAAGCGCCAACCGTATGCACGAGTCCAGACTGCGGCAAAGACGGTCCCTTCGAATTCATGCAAGACGAATCCACATTCATCGATAGCCAAGACCTCCGACTGCAAGAACGTCCAGAAGACCTCCCGCCTGGCCAGCTACCACGCACACTCGCTGTCAAACTCGTCGGAAGCGAGGTCGTCGACGTAGCCCGCCCAGGAGATCACGTCAGCATAGTCGGTATAGTCCACGCATTTGCACCAAGCCGCCCAGGCATCGGAAAACTCCGCACCTTCATACTGCAGCTGGACGCAAACAGCATAGAAGTCATGGGCAAAGAACCCGAAACCACCGTCATCACTAAAGAAGAAGAAGAAAAAATCCTCGCCCTCAGCAAAGACCCAGCAATCTACAAAAAACTCATCAGCAGTATAGCCCCCAGCATCTACGGCTACTCACACATCAAAGAAGCCATCCTATACCAACTCTGCGGCGGCGCATCCAAAATGCTCCCAGACGTCAACGTCAGAGGCGAACTAAACGTCCTTTTGATCGGAGATCCAGGCTGTTTAGTCGCGGACGAACGTGTCCTATTAGGTGACGGTAAAGTCGCCAGAATAAGCACTCTTGGAAAAGAACACCTTCAACCAATTAACGTCAGAGTCAAGACA
>Ga0335070_10004473_pt1 | contig 16347 bp, 14 predicted proteins | sample Lox_Sample_13_FD_206722 | JGI IMG/M metagenome (GOLD analysis project Ga0335070, IMG submission 206722) | Soil microbial communities from Loxahatchee National Wildlife Refuge, Florida, United States - Lox_Sample_1.3 | ecosystem: Environmental > Terrestrial > Soil > Wetlands | place: USA... | reverse complement strand
GGAGCGGTTGCCCACCTGACGCGCGGTTGAATATCATACCGGCTGGATACACGATTTTCGAAAGCCGTGGAGACACCAGTCATGACAAGTTCCACACCAAAACCTCTTGCTTTCGGCCTGATCATCGGCAACCGCGGTTTTTTCCCCGATCACCTGGCCTCCAGCGGCCGCGAGGAGATGATCGCCGCCATTCAAAAAGCTGGTTTCGGCGTGGTGGCGCTCGATCCCACACAATCGAAGTTCGGCGCTGTGGAGACGCGGGAAGAAGCGCGACGATGCGCGACCCTGTTCCGGGAGAATCGTGACGCCATCGCGGGCGTCATCGTTTCGCTTCCCAACTTTGGAGACGAACGGGCGATCGCGGATACGCTGCGCCAGGCGGACTTGAACGTTCCTGTTCTGGTGCAGGCCACGCCGGACACGCCGTCGAAGATGTCCATTCGCGACCGCCGCGATAGCTTCTGCGGCAAGATGTCGGCCTGCAATAACCTGGCGCAGTACGGCATTCCCTATTCGCTCACTACGCGCCACACCGAAACGCCAGACTCCGATTTCTTCCGCAAAGATCTCGACTGGTTCGCCGCGGTCTGCCGCGTCGTGCGAGGGCTGCGCCGCCTGCGCGTGGGCGCCATCGGCGCGCGCCCGGCTGCATTCAATACGGTGCGCTATAGCGAGAAAATCCTGGAGGCCAACGGCATCTCGATCGAACCCATCGATCTGTCCGAGATCCTGGGACGCATCGAGCGCATGAAAGACGCCGACGACGCCGCGCAACAGAAACTGGCGGAGATCCGCCGCTATGTCACAACCAGCGGTATCCCCGATTCGGCTCTGATGAAAATGGCTAAGCTGGGCGCGGTGGTGGATGGTTGGATGCAGCAGACCGACGTGGCCATCAGCGCCGTCCAGTGCTGGACCTCGATGGAAGAATATTTTGGTGTAGTGCCCTGCACCGTGATGAGCATGATGAGCAACAACCTGATGTCGAGCGCCTGCGAGGTCGACATCTGCGGCGTCATCGGCATGCATGCGCTGCAGCTGGCCTCAGGCACTCCCAGCGCGCTGCTCGACTGGAACAACAACTACGGCGATGATCCCGACAAGGCGGTGTGCTTCCACTGCAGCAATCTGCCGAAACACTTCTTTCAGGACGTGCGCATGGACTTCCAGGAGATTATCGCGGGAACGGTGGGAAAAGAGAACACGTTCGGCACCTGCGTGGGCCGCGTGAAGGCCGGGCCGATGAGCTACGCGCGGTTTTCCACCAGCGACCGCGAGGGCACGATCCGCGGCTACACGGGCGAGGGCGTCTTTACCAACGATCCGCTCGAGACCTTTGGCGGCGCCGGCGTCGTCCGGATCCCTCGCATGCAAGATCTGCTGCGTTACATCTGCGCAAATGGTTTCGAGCATCACGTAGCCGCCAACTTCTCGACGGTGAGCGCCGCAGTGCACGAGGCCGCCACGCGCTACCTCAACTGGAACGTCTACTGGCACAAGGAACAGGGCTGCTGAGGTGAGCATCGTCGCGGGAGTAGACTTCGGCACGCTGAGCGTGCGCGTATCGATCTTCGACAGCGCGAAGGGCCGTCTGGGTTCGGGCGTCGCGGAGTATCCGCTGCTCCGCAAGAAGGAAGATCCCGATCACGCCACGCAGAAACACGCGGATCACATGGATGGGCTGATCATCGCCATGCAACATGCGCGGGAAGCGGCGGGCATCAACGGCCGCCAAATCGCCGCGATCGCGCTCGACACTACCGGGTCGAGCGTCATTCCCGTGGGCTCGGATCTTCAGCCGCTCGATGATTACTATCTCTGGTGCGACCACCGTGCATGGCGGGAAGCGGCGGAAATTACTTCAACGGCGCACGAAACCAATCTGGAAGCCATTCGCTGGTGCGGCGGTGTTTATTCCTCCGAATGGGGTTTCGCCAAGCTGCTGCACTGGCTGCGCAACAATCCTGCCAAGCGCGATCGCATGATTACGGCGCTGGAGCATTGCGACATGCTGACGGCCACGCTCTGCGGCGCGACCGACCCCGCCGCCGTTCCGCGCAGTATCTGCGCCATGGGACACAAGTGGATGTGGAACCGCGGGCTCGGCGGGTTTCCACCGGATCAATTTCTGTGCGCGGTCGATCCCTTGCTGGCCGGCATCGGACTACGCCTGTGCGGCCGCTATGCCACCTCCGACCAGATCGCCGGCCGGCTCAGCGCGGCATGGGCCGAGCGTCTGGGCCTTTCGCCCGGCATTCCGATTCCCGTCGGCGCCTTCGATGCGCACTGGGACGCCATCGGCGCCGGCGTGCGCTTGGGCGATGTCGTCAACGTCATCGGAACCTCCACCTGCATCATGGCCATCAGCGAGCAACCGGCCCTGGTGCCGGGTGTGTGCGGCGTGGTGGAAGGGTCGATTCATCCGCGCTACACGGGAATTGAGGCGGGTCTCTCCGCCACCGGCGACATCTTCGACGCCATCGCCAAGCGTGCCAGTACGACCGTGGCGGCCCTCTCTCAAGGTCTCGATCGTTATAAGGCGGGGGAGACGGGTCTCCTGCGGCTCACCTGGGATAATGGCGATCGCACGGTGCTGGTGAATCCGGAACTCGGTGGCGTCACCATCGGTTGGCGCTTGACCAACACGGCCCAGGACGAACTTTTCGCCGCCATCGAAGGCACCGCGTTCCACACGCGCGTGATTCTCGATCGCATGGCGGAGCACGGGGTGCCCGTCCACCGCATCATCAACGCCGGCGGCATCCCGCAGAAAAATGAGACGCTCAACCATATTTACGCCAACGTGATGAATAAGCCGATTCTGGTTCCACAGAGCGAGGTCACCAGCGTCGGCTCAGCGATCTTCGCGTTTCTGGCGGCGGGGACGTTCAAAACCGTAGAGGAAGCGCAAGATGCGCTTTGCCCCAGCTATAAGACAGTCGCGCCCGATGCGCGCAGCGCGGCGATCTACGAAGAGTTGTTCCCCATTTTCCGCCGCTTCTATTTCGCCATGGGCCGCAAAGATGCTGAAGCGATCGAGATGGGCGGCGTGCTGCCGGCGTTGCGCCGCATCGCCGCGCAAGTGCGGGAAGCATCATAATGCTCGAATCCCTGCGCGCGGAAGTCTACGAAGCCAATATGGAGGTGGTGCGCCGGGGGCTCGTGCTCTACACGTTCGGCAATGCCAGCGGCATCTCGCGCGACCAGCAACTCGTCGTGATCAAGCCCAGCGGCGTGCCCTATGAGACGCTCCAACCCGAACATCTGGTCATCACAGATCTCGAGGGCCGCGTGGTGGAAGGCAATCTCAAACCATCGTCTGACCTCCCCACACACCTGGCGCTCTACAAGGCCTTCGCGGTAATCGGCGGCGTGGTTCACACCCACTCGCGCTACGCCACCGCCTGGGCGCAAGCGGGCCGCGAGATTCCCTGCCTCGGCACCACGCACGCCGACTATTTTCACGGTCCCGTTCCTGTCACCGAGGTAATGCAGCCGCACGAAATCGAATCAGCATACGAATGGAACACCGGGCAGGTCATCGTGCGGCGCTTCGCGGGCATGGACCCGATTTCAAGACCCGGAGTGCTGGTCGCCGGCCACGCGCCGTTCTGCTGGGGCCGAACCCCGGCCGAGGCGGCCCACAACGCCGTGGTCCTGGAAGAAATCGCCTGCCTGGCCTGTCACGCGCTGGCCATCAACCCCGATGCGCAGCCGTTATGCGACACGCTGCGCGACAAACATTTCTTGCGCAAGCACGGCCCCAAGAAGTATTACGGGCAGGGCTGAGCTACAGGATATCGTCGATTCCGCCGATAGAGGGAGTGGGTCGAGTGTGCCTCGGCCTGGAATCGACACCCGTGCGCCATCTCCCCATCCCCGCGCATTCCCGCTGCCGCGGGGCTTGCCTGCTTTTGTTGCTGGGCCATATCATCTTTAGCGGACAGTTGCCGGCCTCCAGCTTTCCGGTGCTCACCCGCATCCAACAACTAAAACGGCTCACGCCTGAGCAAGCCCGCCTGGGCTATCCCGCGCGGATCCGCGCCGTGGTCACTTACTACGACTACCGGCACGGGGACTTATTCGTGCAGGATGGCACGCGTGCCATCTATGTTGCCCCACCGAACGAGCCGGCGCTAAGACCCGGGCAGTACGTAGAGGTGGAGGGCGTCAGCAAGGCTACCGACGTCTCGGTGGATGTGATTCAGGCCAGGATTCGAGTGCTTTCGGACCGCCGCCTTCCTGCGCCGGTGCGGGTGTCCGCAGAGGAGCTGATTTCGGGCGCCTACGACTGCCGGCGAATTGAGGTTGACGGGGTGGTGCGCACGGCTACCGCATATGAAGGCGGGCTGATGCTCGACATCACGGCCGGCGCCGTGCAATTCAAGGCCTACGTACCCGCCACGTCCATCGTTCCGCCGGGACTGGTAGACGCGCAGGTCCGCATCCGTGGCACATGCGGCGGATTCTACAACGCGAGAGATCAATTCATCGCCCTGGAAGTGCTGGTTCCGAGTCCGGCGGATATCCGCATCGTCGAGCCGGCCTCCGGAGATCATTTCAATGCGCCCGTGCGCACCATCCGGAGCATCATGCGCGCCGGCGGAAACGGCGCGTTCCAGCACCGCGTGCGCGTTGAGGGCGTGGTGATGCTGCAGCGGCTGGGACGGTCGCTGTTCATCCGCGATGAAACCGTCGGCCTGCTGGTCAAGACGGCGCAGGTGACCGCTCTCCAGATCGGAGATCGGGTTGATGCAGTCGGGTTTCCCGCGATGGGCGAATACGGACCCATTTTGCAGGATGCCGTCTTTCGAAAAATAGGGATGGGTTCGCCGCCCGCTCCCAAGACCGTCACTGCGGAGGAGGCTATCGCCGGGGCCTTCGATGCGGAACTGATCCGGATGACCGCCCGCCTCGTCGAGACTTCGCTGCGGGCGGGCCGGCAAGTCCTGGTTTTGCAGGCGGGCAAAATTAACCTGGGCGCAGAAATCGACGTGACGGCCGGCGGGCGCGCACGGTCGAGTCTGGAAAATGGCAGCCTGTTGCAAATAACCGGCATCTGCTCCACGCAGGTGGACGAGAATCGCAATCCAAACGGTTTCTTGCTCCTTCTCCGCTCCCCAGACGACGTCGTCGTACTGAAGCGCCCGCCCTGGTGGACACCAAGGCATGCGGCGGGTCTGCTGGGCTCGACCGGTGTAGCGATTCTGGTGGTGCTGGGCTGGGTGGCGGCCCTCCGGCGCCGGGTTAGCCGGCAGACGGAAATCATCCGGCGCCGCCTGGAGAGCGAGGCGGTGCTCGAACAGCGTTTCGAATATGTGGCCCGTGCAACCAACGATGCCATCTGGGACCGGAATCTCATCAACAACCACGGTTGGTGGGGAGAGGGCTTTTACAAGCTCTTCGGATACCAACCGGGCGAGGTCCAGCCCGACAACGACTGGTGGATCGAGCAGATTCATCCCCAAGACCGCGACCGCGTCATGTACGGCATCAACGCCGGCGTTGAAAGCGGAGAGAAGCACTGGTCGACCGAGTACCGCTGCCGCAGAGCGGACGGCTCCTATGCATTCGTTTTCGATCGCGGCTACGTTTTGCGAGATGCCTGGGGAAAGCCCATACGCATGATCGGCGCCATGATGGACATCAGCGCGCTGAAACGCACTGAACGGGCACTTCGGGAGAGCCAGGAGCGCTTCACCGCCTTTATGGACAATAGCCCGATCTATGCCTACGTAAAGGACGAGGGTGGACGGTACGTCTATGCGAACAGGCCGCTGGACATTGTCATGAAGACCAGTATCGTCGGGAAAACCAGCCTCGACTTTCTCGCTGCTGAAACGGCCAGACAATATCGCGAGCACGATCTTGCCGTCCTCTCCAGCGGTAGGGCGGACGAACTGATCGAGGCAATACCCCTGCCGGATGGAACCGTACGCGACTGGCTGATCTTTAAGTTCCCCATGGAGGCCTCGGGGAAGCGCCTTCTTGGTGCAGTGGGCATCGACATTACAGAACGCAAGCGCGCGGAGTCCGAGCTCAAGAGTGCCAAGGAGGCCGCGGAGGTGGCCAACCGCGCCAAAAGTGAATTCCTGGCCAATATGAGCCATGAGATTCGCACGCCCATGAACGGCATCCTGGGCATGGTGGATCTGGCCCTCGGCACCCAACTCACGCCGGAGCAGCAGGATTATCTCGAAGTGGTCAAATCTTCTGCCGACGCTTTGATGACCATCATCAACGACATTCTTGATTTTTCCAAAATCGAGGCCGGAAAGCTCGAACTGGAATCCGTGGAGTTCAGCCTGCAGGAGAGCCTGGAGCCCGCCCTCAGGGCCCTGTCATTGCGCGCTCAGGAGAAGGGCTTGAAACTCGACTGCCAGATTCACCCGGATGTGCCCGCAGTTTTGGTGGGCGATCCCGGGCGCGTACGGCAGATCGTCATAAACCTGGTGGGTAACGCCGTCAAGTTCACCGAGCGTGGAGAGGTCTGCTTGCAGGTGGAGCAGACGTCGGTAGAAGCAGGAACCACCTGGCTGCATTTCAGTGTCCATGACACGGGGATCGGCATCCCGCGCGAGAAACAGGCCCTCATATTCGAGGCGTTTACGCAAGGCGATGGCTCGACCGCTCGCCGGTATGGGGGCACCGGCCTTGGTTTGACCATCTGCCGCAGGCTGGTCGAGCTGATGAGCGGGCGCATTTGGATGGAAAGCGACGTGGGCCGCGGAACCACCTTCCAATTCACCGCGTGTTTTGGGTTGGGCGTGTCAGAAGCGTCGCCGGCCGCAACTCCCGATGCCTCGATGACACACGCACCACCGTGCGACTGCCCGGCTTCTAGCAAGAGGCAGTTGCGCATCCTTCTTGCGGAGGACAATGCCGTGAACCAGAAACTGGCGGTGCGGCTACTGGAAAAGTGCGGGCACGAAGTCGTGGTCACGGAAAACGGCCGGGAGGTGCTGGCAGCGCTGGAGGCGCAGTGCTTCGACCTGGTGCTTATGGATGTGCAAATGCCGGAGATGGACGGGCTCGAAGCCACGGAGGTGATTCGCGAAAGAGAGCGAAAGACCGGCTCTCACCTGCCCGTCATTGCCATGACGGCCCACGCCATGAAGGGCGATGAGGAGCGTTGCCTGAGCGCGGGCATGGATGACTACGTCTCCAAGCCCATAAGGCCGTCCGAGCTTTTCGCCGCCATCGAGCGCGTCCTGGAGTCGCCAGAAGGTCCGGCCGGTGGAAGCAGCGAAGGCGCCTCGATAATCAGCCAGTGACCGCGGCCCCTGCGCAATCCGCAAGGCAGCGCTCCCCCTATTTCTCCTCCACAATCGCCACATCCCATGGCTTGAGCGTCATTGACTGCGACGGCGCCACGGCCGCCTGCGTCAGAAGCTCCGAGCCGCCGCCGTAAGAATACGGGAAAGTCTGCGAACCGCTCGAATAATTGAGATAAAAATGCAGCGGCTTTCCGCGGCGGCTGACTCCATGTTTGATGCGAACCGCTTCGGGAAGACCCTGGTCCGGACCGCTGAGACCGGCCCGCTCAAGCGCGTCCAGCAAGACCTTTTCCTGCAACTTATCTGAAAGTACGGTCCCCTCGTAAGTGAGCATTCCGGAACCGAACCGATTGCGCGTGATGGCCGGGTATTTTCCAAAGAATGGATGGTCATAATAGGCCAGCGCCTGCGCGCCTTCCGGAATCAGCATTTCGGCCCAGTCGGACACCTGGTTCTCCGCTCCCGCATGAAACGGATCGTCTCTGAGAGCCAGCGGCTTCCGCAGATTCGAAAACTCCTGATAGCGAAACCCGGCAGCTTCTCGCAGGGGCCCGGGCGCCAGAGACCAGCGCACGGTTGAATACTCGTTGCAGAAACCGCTCTTGAACGCCATCACCAGGTGCCCGCCGGCGCGCACGTAATCAGAAAGCCGTTTCAGCAGCTCATCACCGGCAATATATAGAGGCGGAACCACAATCAGCCGGTAACCCGACAGATTCGCCGTCTCCGGGGAAACAAAATCAACGCCAACGTTCAGCTCGTAAAGCGCTACGTACATCTGGAACAGGACGGACCTGTAGTTTTGACGATCGCTGAACGGCATGAACTCGATTCCGTGGTAGGAATCGTTGCTGTAAAGGATCGCCACTTGATTGCGCTTCTTCAGATCGGCAATTTCGGCTCCCACGCGCTGTAGCTCGTGCGCGATCCGGCTGACTTCCGCATAGGTGCGGTTGGGCTCCAGATCATGGGAGAGCACGCCCTTCCAGTAAGTCTCCTGGCCGTAATGAATGGAGTGCCAGTGCCAGTATTCCACCATGTTCGCGCCCGAAGAAATGTGCGTATAAACGTCCAGGCGGAGTTGGCCGTCGTAGGGAGGAAACTGCGCTTTTGAGTCCCATCCGATGGTCTGGGCGTTGGTCTCAGTTACGAGATAGTTATTCTGTTTGAGCGATCGCGTGAAATCTCCAGCAAAACTCTGATACTGGCCGTCGAAGTGATCTTGCGTGCCGTGGTACGGGTTGACCGCCGCGATATCCAGGGACCGGGCGATATCCGGTTCGTTGAGCGCCGGCTGCGGCGGCCCCGCGAAGTCCTGCGTGATGAACTGATCGGGCCGTTTGTATTCGTTCACGATCTTCGCCTGCCAGGCCAGAAAGTCCGTCGCGATGGACTGCTGGAACCGCTCCCATTCCAGCTTCCAGCCGGGATTAATGATGCCGTCCTCGGGCGGCGCCTCGGTCCAATCCCGCAGCGTCTGGCCCCAGTAGTTCAAACCCCAGACCTTGTTCAGCTCGTTGACGGTTCTGAATTTTGTTCGCAGGTAATTGACGAAGGCCACCTGCACGTTGGGGTTCGCCGCGCCAGCCGAAGTGGTCTCGTTGTCGATCTGGTAGCCGACGACCGCGGGATGATCCCGGTAATGTTGCGCAATTTTGCCGATGATCCGCTCGCAATAATACCGATAGGTTGGATTCGAGAGATCCGTGTTCTGCCGGATGCCGTACGAACTGGTCTGGCCCCCCAGCCTCCGCACCACGACTTCCGGATGTTTCTTGAAGAGCCACGCGGGAATCGAGTAGGTCGGCGTACCCATGATCACGCGGATCCCTGCCTTGTGCATGCGGTCAACCACGCGGTCCATCCACGCGGCTTCAAAGCTGCCATCCGCCGGCTCCCAAAGCCCCCAACTCGACTCCCCCACGCGCACCACGTTGATCCCCGCCTGTTGCATCAGGCGGACATCCTCATCCAGCCGCTCGTACGGCATGTACTCTGGGTAGTACGCGACACCGTACAGAATCGTGTCCATCCTGTCCGGCGCGAACGACGGCTTGGGCTGAGCTGGCACCGGGGCGGCTGCGGACAGCAGCACTCCCATGGCCGACAGCCATTTTGCAGAAAGTCTCATGACATCGTGCTCCTCAAAACCACCGGCTATTTCTTCGGATACCCCACCGACTGGGCCAGAGTAATGCGTTGATCCTTTCGCAACTTCATCACCTTGGCCAGAGCCGATCGATCCACCCCACCGCGAACAACTGTGGCGAGGCCCTCCGAGGCGCTGTACAGATACACGTTCTGGCTGACAAACCCGGTGTCACAGGCGGAGTAGAAGATCTTGTCCTCGAGTGGGTCCGATCCCATCCGTGCGAAATCCGCCACGTAAACCAGATTCACGGGCGCCTGGCCTGCGAATGCCTGCGTACCGGTTTGGGCCCGGATATCCTCGGATAGAACGGGCTGCAGGCGGTGTTCTTTGGCCTCATAGAGGTACAACCCATCGGATGTAGCCACATAGACATCGAGTTCCTGGCGGTTTGAAGCTGTAGGAGCCGTGCGCTTGCCGGACTCCGGACGGTTCACGCCCGAAGCAGCCCAGAGCAGATCGGACAGCACTTCGAGCGGAAGTTTTTCGCCGCTGAACTCCCGGCCCGATTGTCTTAACCGCAGTGCGCTCATCAATGGCTTACCGGCATCCGTGTGTGGCGCTGGAAGAGCAACCGGCTGCAACTCTCCGGCGCTGCACGCCGCCACTAGCATCAGAGGAGCTATTACTAGAGGATTGAAATAAGGTCTCAACATGGCCATGGCGCCTCCTTTAACGGGTCAAACAGGTCTGCAATTAGTTTATTCTGTTTCTGCGGAGCGGCGCGGCTGGGGTCGAACGGGCCTACAATGGAGAACTATGCAAATCAATGAGCGAACCCTCGAAACGTTCGGCGACAGCCTGCACCGCTGCAACGGCAACCCGGCTTTTGTCGACCGTTTCTACGAAATCTTCCTGGCCTCGTCGCCCAAGGTCAAGGAGAAGTTTGCTCAGACGGATTTCGTGCGCCAGAAGGCCGCCCTGCGCGCATCGCTGGACGCCATGCTTCTCGCCGCCAAGAGCCCCCAGACGAATCCCCAGCAATACCTGCGCGATCTTGCGGAACGGCACAGCAGCCGGCAACTGAACATCGGCGCCGAACTCTATGACCTCTGGCTCGACAGCCTCCTCGCGGCTGTGAAGGAATTCGATCCGAAAAATGGCCCCGAAGTTCAGGAAGCCTGGGAGAAGGTCATGATGGTGGGAATCTCTTATCTGCTGTCGCGCTATTGACGGCCGCGCTACCTCACAGCCCGGACCTCGGCGACCAGGACCAGGGCATTCGCTGTTCTCGCATTGCGTAGAGTTCGGAGAATCTCGGCTTCGCGGAAACCAGCGCCCCGGAACTCATCCAGGAAGGCATCTCCCTCCTTGGCGCCGGCGATTCAAGCAAACCAGTTGGCGGCATTCTGTTCCGCAGGGGGCAATGGAGCCGAAAGAATCAACTCGGCGGCATGCACCGTGCCGCCTTTGCGCACCACCCGGGCAAGCTCGTGAAAAATGCACTCCCTGGCGGGATTCAGGTTGAAAATGCCGTTCACCAGCGCCACATCGATCGATGCATCGGGAAGCGGCAGACGCTCAGCATCCGCGCGGCAGAATAACGTATTCTCGATTCCGGCCTGTGAAGTTCCCCGGCGCGCCTGGTCCAGCATCACAGGGCTGAAGTCCACGCCTACAACCCTTCCACGGGCCCCGATGCGCCAGCTCGCGATCATGGAGTCTAGTCCCGCGCCGCAACCCAGGTCCAGAACCGTGGCGCCCGCCGGAATTTGGGCCGTCACCGAAATATTCGAGACCCCGGCGAACCGGTCCACGCAATCATCCGGAATGCTCTTCAACAGCTCAATGGAATACCCGATGCTCTCGGCAAATGAACGCCCGACGGGGAAGGGGTGAGACTCAGAAGGTTGTGCTGCCGCGGCGGAGTAGGTGTCACGGACGCTGTCTCGGATACTGAGCGTCATGCGACAGCAGTCAGTGCGAGGCGACAGCCCGCGTTCATCGCCTACGCGGCGGCGTGCGTGGCTCGGCGCCAGGCGCCCTCGTACCCGCGCACCAGGTGAATCACCAGTTCGTCGAAGAAATGTCCCACGCGGTCCTCGAGTTCTTCTTCGGCGTACAGTTCCACGGAATCCATCTTGAGACCTTGCTCCTTCACGAAATCGATCATCTTGTTCTTGATGATGCACAGGGCGCGAACAGATTCGTGCAGCGGGATGGCCTCCTCGTGACGCGTTTTCCCGAGGATCTCGTACTCTCTGGCCAACTCCTCTTGTCTCGCCTCAGCCAGCCATTCTCCCAAATGGCCCAGGATGCGGCGGCCTCGTTCCCGCAACTCCAGGTCGTCCAGCTTGTGGAAGTGTCTCAGTTCAGGCTCTCGGCGGATCTCGTGCAAAATCCGGGTAGCGATCTCGTCTTGATGCGCTTCGATCAGATGGATGAGCCTTGCAGATAGCATAGTGCCCTCCACTCCTATGCTATCCCCAGTAAGTATTTTTGCCAATCGGGTCGAAAGACTAGCCGTACTCCGCCGTTTGATGTCCCGGCAGACCCGTTCAACCCTGGATTCCGGCCTAAGGCTGCCGAATCGTTAAATATCGGACATTTGCAGTCGTAATTTAACTGGTTGACCTGTAAAGGAATCTCCTTGTATACTGAAGTTGGACTGGATAAGTCCTATATCCAATGTTAAAGCTGACAAAAAAGGCCGATTACGGCCTCATCGCGGTCAAGCATCTGGCTGCGGTGGGTAACGGAGCAACGGCCAGCGCCAAGGAGATCGCCGACTCGTACGGTATTCCCTTGCCTTTGTTGGCGAAGATTTTGCAGAAGCTGACCAAAACCGGGCTGCTGCTGTCAGTACCCGGATCGAGCGGCGGCTACAAATTGGCGCGGCTGCCCGAAAAAATCAGCGCGCTCGAAGTGATTCATGCGATCGAGGGGCCTATTATCCTGACCACGTGTTTCACCGCCCATGGCCGCTGCGATCAGTCCCAAAAATGCACAGTGCGCGAGCCGCTGCGCAAGGTGCATGAAGCCATCATTCACCTGCTCGACCGGATCACGATTTCCGAGATGGCGGGCGACGGCAACCCGTGTCTGCCTGAGACGGCAGGTAAAACGCCGCTCCCAGCCGAGGCACTCGAGCCATTACATGTTCTGTGAGGGAAGTTAATGAAAACGCCAATTTACTTTGATAATCATGCGACGACGCCGACGGACCCCCGTGTGGTGGACACGATGCTGCCGTATTTCACCATGAAGTTCGGCAATGCCGCCAGCCGCAATCACAGTTTCGGCTGGGAGGCGGAGAAAGCCGTCGAAAACGCCCGCAAGCAGATCGCGGATCTGATCGGAGCCACGTCGAAAGAAATCATTTTCACCAGCGGCGCCACGGAGTCCGACAACCTGGCCATCAAGGGCGTGGCCGAGATGTATGCCGAAAAGGGCAACCACATTATCACAGCGGCCACGGAGCACAAGGCCGTGCTCGATACCTGCAAGAAGCTCGAGAAGCATGGCTACCGCGTCACCTACCTGCCGGTGAAAGCCGACGGCCTGGTGGATCTCGACATGTTGCGCGAGTCCATCACCGACAAGACGGTCCTGATTACCCTCATGTACGCCAATAACGAGATCGGCGTGATACATCCGGTCCGCGAAATCGGCAAGATCGCGCACGAAAAGGGTGTGCTCTTCCACACCGATGGCGTCCAGGCGGTGGGCAAGGTTCCGGTGGATGTGATCAAGGACAACATCGACCTGATGTCCATGAGCGCTCACAAGATCTATGGTCCAAAGGGAGTCGGCGCGTTGTATGTACGGCGCAAGAGCCCGCGCGTGCAGATCACGGCGCAAATGGATGGTGGCGGCCACGAGCGCGGCATGCGCTCCGGAACGCTGAATGTTCCGGGAATTGTGGGAATGGGCGAAGCCTGCGCCATTTGCCAGCGCGAGATGCCGGAAGAATCCAAGCGGCTGTCTCATCTGCGCGACAAGCTGCGGAACAAGTTCGAGACCGAGCTGGATGAAGTGTTCATCAATGGCTCGATGGAGCACCGGCTGCCGCACAACCTGAACATGAGCTTCGCGTACGTGGAAGGCGAATCGCTGCTGATGGGTATCAATGACGTAGCGGTTTCGAGTGGCTCGGCATGCACATCCGCAACGCTCGAGCCGAGTTACGTGCTCAAGGCGTTGGGGGTGGGCGACGATCTGGCGCATACCTCGATCCGTTTCGGCCTGGGCCGGTTCAACACGGAAGAGGAAGTGGATTACGTGGCTGGACGGGTCATCGAAGTGGTGCGGAAGCTGCGCGAGCTTTCGCCGCTTTACGAAATGGCCAAAGAAGGCGTGGATTTTAGCAAGGTTCAGTGGGCGGCCGAGTAACGCGCCCCGAACGATAAAATTAGAGAGGGAGAGGCAATGGCTTATTCGGATAAGGTTCTCGATCATTACAATCACCCGCGGAACGTGGGGTCGATGGACAAGGCAGACCCCAATGTGGGCACCGGCATGGTGGGCGCGCCGGAGTGCGGCGACGTGATGAAGCTGCAGGTGAAGGTGGACGAAGCGACCGGTGTCATCGCCGACGCCAAGTTCAAGACCTTCGGCTGCGGCAGCGCAATCGCAAGCTCCTCGCTGGCGACGGAATGGCTGAAGGGCAAGACAGTTGACGAGGCGCTGGCTATCAAGAATACCGACATCGTCAACGAGCTGAGCCTGCCTCCGGTAAAGATTCACTGTTCGGTTCTGGCCGAAGATGCCATCAAGGCGGCCATCTCCGACTACAAGCGGAAACAGGAGCAGCGCAGGCCGGCCGAAGCGCGCGCGTAATGACCGAAACAGGCCAAGTCGTGCAGTTGACGCCGGGCCCGGCGGCGCCCAAGCCCGAGCCGGTGATCCACGTCACTCCGAAGGCGATTGCCAAAATCCGGCAGGCGTTCCAGAGACAAGGGGTCACCGGAGTCCTGCGCCTGGGCGTGTTGGGGGGCGGGTGCTCGGGCTTGAGCTATCAGTTCAAGTTCGACACCAAAGAGCGCCCCACCGACAAGGTCTTCGAATTCGACGGCGTGAGGATTGTGGTCGATCCCAAGAGCCTGCTTTACCTGCACGGCATGACGCTCGATTACAAAGAGTCGCTGATGCAGTCGGGCTTCGTGTTCGAGAATCCCAACGCGCAGAAAAGCTGCGGCTGCGGCACGTCGTTTTCGGCGTAGATCCCTTTCACCGCCGAGACGCAGAGGCGCCGAGATTAGCTTCCAATGAACCCGGTTCTTTCCAACTATTACGACTTCTTCGGCCTTGAGCACAATCTGGATCTGGATCTCGCGGATCTGGAGAAGCGGTTCTATGCGCTCAGCCGGCAGTATCACCCCGACCGGTACACGCTCAAGAGCCGCGAAGAACAGCAGTATGCGCTCGATGCCACGGCTGTTCTGAACGACGCATACCGCACCTTGCGCGATCCGCTGGCGCGCGCGGAGTACCTACTCAAGGAGAATGGATTCGATATCGGTGAGCAGGGGTCGAAGAACGTTCCTCCCGAATTGCTGGAAGAAGTATTCGAGCTGAACATGGCGCTCGAGGAACTGCGCGGCGGGGACGATTCCGCGCGTCCGGCGCTTGAAGAGGCGCGGAACAAATTCGTCGCCATGCGAGAGGAGATCGACTCTGAGTTGCAGAGCCGGTTTGCGGCGTATGACCGCACGCGCGACCACGAAGTGCTGGCGGACATTCGCGGAATCCTAAACCGCCGGCGCTACATCCGGAATCTCGTCAACGAAGTGGAGAAGGAGCTGGCCGGAGCTGCCGCATGACGCCGCTGCAGATTGATTTCGGCAAATCGGAACGCGTCGTCGGCATCGACCTGGGCACGACGAACAGCCTGGCGGCGTACCTGGATGCCGCTCAGCATCCCGCCGTCATTCCGGGTGAAGATGGCGACAAGCTGGTGCCCAGCGTCGTCACACTCACACGCAAGGGCGACATCGTCGTCGGGAACAAGGCGCGCACGGCGTTGATCGATGAACCGGACCGCACAGTCTACTCCATCAAACGCCTGATGGGGCGCGGCGCCGGCGACGTGCAGGAAGAATTGAAACTGTTCCCCTTCCGCATCGCCGAAGGCAGCGAGTCGGTGATTCGCATCCAGCTCGGCGAGCGCACGTTCACGCCGCCCGAGATTTCCGCTTTCATTTTGCGCCAGCTCAAGAAGAACGCCGAGGCGTTTCTGGGCGAGCCGGTCACCAAGGCAGTCATCACCGTCCCCGCGTATTTCAATGACGCCCAGCGGCAGGCCACCAAAGACGCCGGGCGCATTGCGGGTCTCGAGGTACTCCGCCTGGTGAATGAGCCAACCGCGGCCGCCCTGGCGTATGGGCTCGACAAGCGGCGTGACGGCATCGTCGCAGTTTACGACTTGGGCGGCGGCACCTTTGACATCTCCATTCTCAAGCTGCATGAAGGCATCTTCGAAGTGCTCGCTACCAACGGCGACACGCACCTGGGCGGGGACGACATCGACAACCGTCTGATCCACATTGCGCTCGAAGATGTCCATAGCGAATGGGGCAAAGACATTTCCCATTACGGTGACGCGGTGCAGACACTCCGGCGCGCGGTGATCGAGGCCAAGGAGCGGCTCTCGTTCGTGCCCGCCACCAATATTGAGTTTGCTTACAAGGGCAAGAAATATCAGCGCGAAATCACGAGGGAACTCTTCGAAAAGCTGATCGCGGACATCGTCGATCGTACGATCGGCCCGTGCCGCAATTGCATCAAGGATGCAGGCGTAACGGTCGAGCAGATCGACGAGGTGGTCCTGGTGGGTGGTTCGACGCGCATTCCCGTGGTGCGCAACGCCGTGGAGACGCTGTTCCGCACCAAACCGCACACCGATCTGAATCCCGACGAAGTGGTTGCGCTGGGCGCCGCCGTGCAAGCCGGAATACTCTCGGGCACGGTCGAGAACCAGCT
>Ga0335070_10004472_pt1 | contig 16353 bp, 15 predicted proteins | sample Lox_Sample_13_FD_206722 | JGI IMG/M metagenome (GOLD analysis project Ga0335070, IMG submission 206722) | Soil microbial communities from Loxahatchee National Wildlife Refuge, Florida, United States - Lox_Sample_1.3 | ecosystem: Environmental > Terrestrial > Soil > Wetlands | place: USA... | reverse complement strand
CCGGCGACCACGAGCCCGGCCGCCTCGAGCCGCTTGCGCAGGCTGATCGAGACCTCATAGCGGTGGCGGTGGCGCTCGTAGACGACCGCCTCGTCGTAGATCTCGCGGGCGCGCGTGTCCGGGTGCAGCTTGATCGGGTCGGCGCCCAGGCGCATCGTGCCGCCCAGGTCGGAGACCTCCTTCTGCTCGGGCAGCAGGTCGATCACCGGCCATTCGGTCTCGATGTCGAACTCGGTCGAGTTGGCGCCGTCCATCCCGGCGACGTGACGCGCGAACTCGCAGACGGCCATCTGCATGCCCAGGCAGACCCCGAGGTAGGGGATCTCAGCCTCGCGCGCGACCCGCACGGCGCGGATCTTGCCCTCGATGCCGCGGCCCCCGAACCCGCCCGGGACGAGGACCCCGTCGGCCTGCAGCAGGCGCTCGCGCGCGGTCTCGTCGCTGTCGAGCAGCTCGGAGTCGACCCAGTCGATCTCAACGCGCGCACCGCAGCGGTTGCCGCTGTGGCGCAGCGCCTCGGAGACCGACTTGTAGGCATCCTCGAGCTGCACGTACTTGCCGACGAGCGCGATCCGCACGGGCTGCGCGGCCGCCCGCGCGCGCTCGACCACCTCGCGCCAGCCGTCGAGGTTCGCCGGCGGCGCGTCGATGCCGAACTCCTCGCAGATGAACGCGTCGACGCCCTGTCGGTGGTACCACAGCGGCACCTCGTAGATGTCGCCGACGTCCACGGCCGAGACGACCGCGTCCACGGGGAGTGAGGCGAACAGCGCGATCTTCTTGCGGATGTCGGTGGAGAGCTCGCTCTCGCTGCGGCACAGGAGCATGTCGGGCTGGATGCCGATGCGGCGCAGCTCGTTGACCGAGTGCTGCGTCGGCTTGGTCTTGAGCTCCCCGGCATGCCCGATGTACGGCACGAGCGTGAGGTGGATGTACATGCAGTTGCGCCGGCCGACGTCGACCGGGAACTGGCGGATCGCCTCCAGGAACGGCAGCGACTCGATGTCGCCGACCGTTCCGCCGATCTCGGTGATCACGACGTCGACGTCGCTCGTCTCCGCGATCAGCCGCACGCGCTGCTTGATCTCGTCGGTGATGTGCGGGACGACCTGGACGGTCGCGCCGAGGTAGTCGCCGCGGCGCTCGCGGCGGATCACCGAGTTGTAGATCCCGCCCGCCGTGACGTTCGAGGCGCGCGAGGTGTTCGCGTCGGTGAAGCGCTCGTAGTGGCCGAGGTCCAGGTCGGTCTCCGCGCCGTCCTCGGTCACGAACACCTCGCCGTGCTGGTAGGGCGACATCGTGCCGGGGTCGACGTTGATGTACGGGTCGAACTTCTGCAGCCCGACGCTCAGCCCGCGCGCGACGAGCAGTCGGCCGATCGACGCGGCGGCGATGCCCTTCCCCAGCGAGGACACGACCCCGCCGGTGATGAAGATGTAGCGCGGCTTGCGTTGGGCGTCAGGCACGGTTCTGCGATCTCCCGAGTGAGTCTAGGTGACGGAGGCCGGGGGTCCCCTCGACGAGCGAGTTGATCGAGCGGAACTCCCCGTAGGCGGTGACGAGGACGAGGACGGCCGTGGCGATCGCCAGGCCGGTGGTGCTGAGGGTCAGGACGAGCCAGAGGCCCGCGACGGCGCCGGTGGCGTTCGAGCCGGTGTCGCCGAGCATGCCGCGCTCGCGGAGGTCGAGTGCGCCGGCGACGACGATCGGCCCGGCCCACAGCCCGAGCTCGCGCAGCGGGTCCAGGTCGAGCGAGGCGATCGTCAGCACCGCGGCGAGCAGGACGAAGACCTTGACCGAGCGCCCCGGCCGCAGGTCCAGGAGGTTGAAGAGGTTCGTCGACAGGACGATCACCGCGGCGGCGAGCAGGAAGCGGGCCGCGCCCGGCTGCGTCACGGCGCTCCACGTGAGCGCGAGGCCCAGCGTGCCCACGGCCTTCAGCGCGCCCGTGCTGAACGCGCCGCCGGCGATCGCGGCCCCATGGCCGCGCCAGCCGCGCGACGGCCCGGCGTAGGCGTCGTCGGCAAGCCCGAGCAGCGCGACGCCGAGCACGAGGAAGAGCCCCGCGATGTCGAGCGTGCGGCTGTCCCACAGGCCGTTGAGCAGCGCCAGCGGGACGAGCGCCGACAGCGCCGCCGCCGGCACGAGCAGCCCGAGCGGGCAGGGAAGCTCGGCGCCGCGGTAGTTCGCCCTCACGTGGCCGTTCTCTCGCAGGAACTGCACGAGCGAGGGGGCCAGTGCGCACGCCGCGAGAGTCGAGAGAACGAGAGGCAGGGCACGCACCGTGGGAACCTAGCGAGCTTCGCGGACGCGTAACGTCCGCGGGGGATCCGGGACCGGACCACAGGCAGCGACCCCACGATCGGAGGCCAGATGGAGCATCGCGAGCAGACCGAGAAGGTCGAGAAGACCGACGAGCAGTGGCAAGCCGAGCTCGATGAGCAGGCCTACGCGGTGCTGCGCTGCGCCGCCACCGAGCCGCCCTTCACGGGCGCGTACGTCGACGAGAAGGGCGACGGTGTCTACCGCTGCCGCGGCTGCGGGGCGGAGCTCTTCAGCTCGGACACGAAGTTCGACTCCGGCACCGGGTGGCCGAGCTTCACCGACCCGATGGTCGCCGAGGCCGTGCAGCTGCGCGAGGACCGCTCGCACTTCATGACGCGCACCGAGGCCGTGTGCGCGCGCTGCGGCGGTCACCTCGGCCACGTCTTCGACGACGGGCCAGGCGACAGCGGCCAGCGCTGGTGCATCAACTCGGTCGCGCTGGACTTCGACCCGCAGGCCTGAGAAGGCCTCTCCGCGACCGCGCGCCGCCCGCCATCCACGGCTGCTCCGCCCCACGCCCCGCGGCTCATTTCGAAACACCTTCTGAGCCGAGCTCACCCGGTCGCGGCCGGCGTGATGCTCTCGGGGCCCGGGAGCAGGCTCTGGGCCTGCGGCCCGACGCCGAAGCTGCCCGTCGCGCCCGACAGCGTGAAGACGAGCGCCGCGCGCCCGGCGCGCTGGTCGATGTTGTCGACGCTCGAGATGTCGTGCGCGCGGTACCAGAGCACCTGCGAGGGATCGGTCGTGGTCTGCTGCACGCCGACGACGGCGACGGGGTTGTCGGTCAGGCCGCGCATGATCCCGTCCTCGAGGTCGGCGGTCTGCTGCTTGGCGTCACCCTGCAGGTCCGCCGGCGGGTTGCGGCACACGACGACCGCGTCGAACGGCCCCAGCGAGCCCGAGCGGGTCGAGAACAGGGCGTCGGCCTCCGAGCGCACGAGCGCACCGCCCTGCACGAGCTGGATCCCGACGCGCCGGCCGAACGGCTCCAGGAGCGACGGGTCCTGCGCGAGCTGGCTGTAGCGGGTGGAGCCCGCCGCATCGCTCAGCGCCTGCAGGTCGGGCGGCTCGCGCACGGCGAGGATCCCGACGAGCCGGCCGTTCGTGCCGGTGAGCGCCCCGCGGACGTCGTCGACGATCGACTCGGACGGGTTGCCGAGGAACAGGAGCCCGATCTTCTGCCCGTCCAGGCGGCCCGCGACCAGCAGCGGGTAGGCGGCGGTCGAGTAGCGCCGCTCGGCGTCGAGGAGCTTCTGGGTCGCCGCGGCGCGGTTGTTCGCCTTCTTGATGTCCGAGCGCAGCGACTCGCGCACCGACTTCTCGGCCGAGGAGACCAGGCCGGCGTCACCGATCGCGACGCCGAGCAGCAGTCCGACGACGAGCGCGATCAAGACGGCGGCGAGCGAGACGGCGTGGTAGCGGAAGTCGAACACGTGGGGGGAGGCGCCTCGGCCGCCTCAGGGGCTGCCGCCGAGCAGCAGCCGCAGCTTCAGCCACAGCAGGTCGGCGACATCGCGCAGCGCGGGCGTCGCGAGTATGACGGCGACGAGCGCGATCAGCCCCACGCAGAGGACCATCGCGACCGGCCCGATGCCCGGTGCCGGCCGGTAGAGCCGGCTCACCCCCTTGGCATCGACGATCTTCTCGCCGATGCGCAGGCGGGTGAGGAAGGTCGACGACATGCCCCGGCGGTTCTTGTCGAGGAACTCGACGAGGTTGAACTGCGAGCCGACCGAGACGATCAGGGAGGCGCCCTTCTCGTTGGCGATCAGCATCGCGATGTCCTGGCTCGTGCCGGGCGCCGGGACGACCTTGTACGCGAGCCCGAGCTGGTCGAGCAACGCCCGACCCGGGGCACGCCCGTCGGGGTAGGCGTGGACGACGAGCTCGGCGCCGCAGCGCAGCGCGGCCTCGGAGGCCGAGTCCATATCCCCCACGATCATGTCCGGCCGGAAGCCGGCCTCGAGGATCGCGTCAGCCCCGCCGTCGACACCGACGAGGACCGGCCGCACGTCGCGGATGAACGGTCGCAGCGCCTGCAGGTCGGCCTGATGGTTGACGCCGCGCACGACGACCAGCGCCGGCCGGTCGCGGAAGTCGGTCTGGAAGCGCGGCAGCTCGAGCCTGCCGGAGAGCAGATCCTGCTCATCCACCATGTGCTCGACGGTGTTCTGCGCAAAGGCCCGCAGCGCGCCGCCGATCTCGCGTCGGCGCTGTTCGGTCGCGCGCAGCACCTCGGTCAGCTCGTAGGCCTCGCCGACGGCCACCGGCTCGCCGCGGACGAGCACCGTGCCGCCCCGCACCTCGACCGGGTCGCCGTCGCGCAGCGTCGAGAACAGCCGGTCGTCCGGCAGGTCGACGAGCGGGATCCCCGCTTCGACGAGCAGCAGCGGACCCATGTTCGGGTACTCGCCGCTCGACGAGGGGCGGCAGTTCAGCACCGCCGCAGCCCCCACGCTGATCAGGTCCTCGGCAGAGACGCGGTCGAGGTTGCGGTGGTCGATCACCGCGATCTCGCCCGGGCGCAGCCGCTTGACGAGCAGCTTCGTCTTGCGCCCCAGCCGGGCGGGGCCGCTGACGGCAGGCGTCTGCTCGAGCGCGGCGGGCTCCATGACCCGCCGAGTCTATGCGGCTTTGCGCAGCTCGCTCGCGTGCCTGCGGGCCGCGGCGTCGTCCTCGTCGGCGCCCAGCATCCGCGCGAGCTCCCCGACGACCTGGCGCTCCCCCAGCTCGGTGACCGTCGTGCGCGCGGGGTCGGCCGACGGGTCCTTGGCGATCGAGAAGTGGCGCTCGGCAAGTGAGGCGATCTGCGGCAGGTGCGTGATGCACAGCACCTGCCGCTCGGCGGCGAGCGCCTGGAGGCGCGTGCCGACCGCCCGTGCCGTGCGCCCGCCGATCCCCGCGTCGACCTCGTCGAAGACGAGCGTGGCGCGCGACGCCGCGTTCGCGACCCCCAGCAGCGCGAGCATGATGCGCGAGAGCTCGCCGCCCGAGGCGGTCTCGCGCACGGGGGCGGCCGGCACGCCGGGGTTCGGCGCGACGAGGAACTCGACGGTGTCCGCCCCGGCCGGGCCGGGCTCGCGCTCGCCGAGCACGACCTCGAATGCCGCCCCGTCCATCGCCAGGTCGGCGAGGCCGGCGCGCACCGCGGCCGCCAGCTGCGGCGCGGCCGCCGCCCGTGCTGCGCGCAGCCGTGCCGCGAGCCGCTGGCGCTCGGCGCCGGCGGCCTCGAGCTCGGCGCGCGCGCGCTCGAGCGCCACCTCGGCGTTCGCGAGCTCGTCGCGGCGCTCCCGGCAGCGCTCGGCGTGCTCGAGCACCGCGGCGATCGTGCCCCCGTGCTTACGCTTGAGCCGGTCGAGGACGGCGAGGCGCTCTTCTGCGGCCTCGAGCGCGGCGGGGTCCCCTTCGAGCGCCTCGCCATAGGCGCGCAGGGCGCTCGCGATGTCCTCGGCCTCGAGCGCCAGCGTGCGCAGGCGCTGCGCGAGCGCGTCGAGCTCGGCGTCGACGCCCGCCGCGCCGTCGAGCGCCGCGCACCCGGCCGCCAGTCGCGCCGCGGCGCCGGCGCCGTCCTCGTCGGCCAGCGCCGCCCGCGCCCCTGCCGCGGCGGCGCGCAGCGCCTCGAGGTGGCGCAGGCGCTCGCGCATCGCCAGCAGCTCGCGCTCCTGCGCCTCGTCCGGGCGGGCCTCCTCGATCTCGCGCAGCTCCCAGGCGAGCAGGTCCAGCTCGCGCTCGCGCGCGCCGGCCCGCTCGGAGAGCTCCTCCAGCTCGCGCTCGGCCGCGCGGACGCGCGCGTGCGCCGCCCCGGCGCCGGCGCGCAGCTCGGCGTGGCCGGGTCCACAGAACGCGTCGAGGACGTCGAGCTGCGCGGAGGCGAGCGTCAGGCGCCGGTGCTCGTGCTGCCCGTAGAAGGCGAGCTCCGCCGCGCAGGCCGCGCGCAGCACCGCGAGCGTCGCCGAACGGCCGTTGACATACGCGCGCGAGCGGCCCTCGGCGCTCACCCGGCGCGCGAGGACGACCTCCTCCGCGTCCTCGGGCAGGTGCTCGCCCAGCGCCTCGCGCAGCACGTCGGTGAGCTCGAAGACCCCCTCCACGTACGCCTCGGCGGCTCCGGGCCGGACGATCGACCCGCGTGGGCGCCCCCCGAGCAGCAGGTCGAGCGCGTGCGCGAGCACCGTCTTGCCGGCGCCGGTCTCGCCGGTGAGCACGTTGAGGCCCGGAGCCAGGCGCAGCTCCGCCCGCTCGATGAGCAGGAGATTCTCGGCACGCAGCTCGAGCAGCACCCGACGGGTGTACCAGCGCCGCCCGACGGACCGCACCTGCCGTCGCATTCCCGCGGCACGCGGCCGCGCGGGTCAGTAGGACGAGGCGAGCTTGCCGAACTTCTCGCGCAGGCGCCGATAGAACGACGATCCCGGGAGCAGCGCAAGGTCGGTCGCCTCCCGCACGAAGCCGACGCTGATCGCCTCGCCGGGGCCGACGCCGCCGGCGGGGCGCCCGTCGATCGAGACGTCGACCGCCCCGTGCGAGCGGTTGTGCACGGCGAGGACGTCCTCGGGGGCGACGACCAGGGCCCGCGCCGTCAGCGAGTGCGGGGCGATGAACGAGACGACGTAGCCCTCCACGCCCCAGGCGAGCACCGGGCCGCCGTTGGCGAGGTTGTAGCCCGTCGATCCGGCCGGCGTCGCCACGACGAGCCCGTCGCAGCGCACGCGCCCGACCTCCTCCCCGCCGATGGCGTAGGCGAGCTCGGCCACACGCTCGCCGGGGCGGCGCGTGATCGCGACGTCGTTGATCGCGAGATGCGGCCCGCCGGGGTGCGCGACGGCGATCGCCGGGAGCGTGAGCGTGTCGAAGTCGCCGGTCAGCGCGCGCTCGAACCCATCGTGCGCCTCGTCGCGCTCGATCGTGGAGAGGAACCCGATCTCGCCGAAGTTCACGCCGAAGACGGGAACGCTCGTCCCGGCGTAGCGGCGCAGCGCGCGCAGGATCGTCCCGTCCCCCCCCAGCGCGATCGCCAGCGAGACGTCGTCGGAGACCTCCGCGTCGGCGATCACACCCGGTCCGCTCGCGATCGACGGGTGCTTGCGCGTCTCGTCCGGGTCGAGCCGCACGGTCGCTCCGTGGTGCTGCGCACGCGCGATCAGATGGCGCAGCGCGTCGTCGGTCTCGGCCGGCCGCGCATGCGAGAACAGGGTGATCTGCGATGCGCGGCTCACGCCCCGGCCTCCTCCAGCGCGGCGCCGAGCTCGGCGAGGGAGCCCCCGCGCGCGCCCTCCGCGAGCCACACGAACGTCTCGAGGTTGCCCTTCGGGCCCGGCAGGCCGGAGGGCGCGAAGCCCATCACCGCCGCGCCGCAGCGCTCCCGCGCGAAGGTCGCCACCGACAGGACCGCCTCGCGGCGCAGCTCGGGGCTGCGCACCACGCCGCCGCGCCCGACGCGTTCGCGACCGACCTCGAACTGCGGCTTGACCATGACGAGCGCGTCGAAGCGCGGCGCGCACGCGGCCAGGACGGCCGGCAGGACCTTCGTCAGCGAGATGAACGAGACATCCGCGACGACGAGGTCCGGGGCGTAGGGCAGCTGGTCGGGCATGAGGCTGCGGGCGTTGACGCGCTCCAGGACGGTCACGCGCGGATCCTCGCGCAGCGACCACGCCAGCTCGCCGTACGCGACATCGAGGGCGACCACGTGCGCCGCGCCGCGCTGGAGCAGGCAGTCGGTGAACCCGCCGGTGGAGGCGCCCACGTCCAGGCAGCGCCGACCGGCGACGTCGATCCCGAGCGCCGTCAGGGCGTTCTCGAGCTTCGTGCCGCCGCGCGAGACGTGGCGGGGCCGCTCGTCGACGGTGATCAGCTCGTCGCCGGCGACGAGCTGGCCGGGCTTCGCCGCGCGCTGCCCGGACGCCCCCAGCCGGACCTCCCCGGCCATCACCGAGGCCGCCGCCCGCGCCCGCGACGGGAACAGGCCGCGCTGGGCCAGCAGCGTGTCGAGCCGGACCTTCGCCATGTGGAGGCGAACCGTAGCGGGCAGGTCGAGCGCAGCGGCGGTGTGACGAATCTGTTGCGACTGTGACCACGCTCACAGTCGAAAAGGTCTGGTGTGCGCACCATGTGGTTCGTCATGGTCTCAAGCTGACGTCGGACGATTCCGGCGCACGCGGCCGCACAGACTTCTCTCAGTGATCACATAGCCGGACCCACATAGAAGTACCTCTCCTCCCTGAGACGGCCCGCCATGTGCGGGCCGTTTCTTTTCTGCGGATCGGCTGGGCTGCGGGCGGTCCGTTGTGCCGCGCGGCTCGAACAGCGGCACCGAGGGCCGCCTCGAGCGAACGGCTGCGTCTAGGAGCGGGGCCCCCCGGGGCGGCCCGGTGGGCCGACTTTCGGACGCCAGGCGACCTCGATCCAGCCCACCACCGACCGCGACGCCTCCGCGAGGCTTGGTGGGCCGACTTTCGGACGCGATGCGTCTTTCATCCAGCCCACGGCGCACCATGACGCCGCCAGGGCAGCCGACGGTCCAGGACGTCCCTGCGCTCTTCGCCAGCCACCCGGCCCGCGACACGCTCCGCCGAAGCCAGGCCCCACAGCTCTCAGCCCATTCTCAGTGCGGGCCACGGGCGTTCTCAGGCGCGCACGCGATCGTGCTCGCCGAGTCCGGGAACCACCCCCATCCCCTGATCCCGGTCGATCGAAAGAGAGCACATGTCCAACAAGGCCCAGAAGTCGCTCTTGGCCCTCGCCGGGATCGCTGCGCTGGCGCTCGGCGGCTCGGCGCTCGCCGGCGCGGCGACCTCGAACTCCTCGTCGAGCTCGTCGGCCGGGAGTTCCGGGTCCTCGAGCCCGCAGCCGCAGATCAACGGCCGGCAGCTCCCGAACATCCCCGCGCACGGCACCGCCGCGCACGAGGACGCCGAGAAGCCCGTCACGGGCGACGCCGCGACCAAGGCCAAGGCGGCGGCACGCAAGAGCGTCGGCAGCGGTACCGCCGGCGAGGTGACGACCGACTTCACGCAGACCGGGTACGAGGTGACCGTCACGAAGTCCGACGGCACGAAGGTCGAGGTCCACCTCGACAGCTCGTTCAACGTGATGCAGGGTCCGGGCGGGCACGGCGGTCCGCCGCCGTCCAGCGGGGCGCAGAACGGCTCCGCCCCCTACGGGCCTCCCGGCGCCGGCGCTCCCTCCGGCGCCACGCCGTACGGCTACGCCGGGTAACCCTCCTCGCAGCGCGCCCCCAAGGACGGCCCGCGGATCCCGCGGGCCGTCCGCGCGGCGCGCTCACGACCCGGCGGGGACCTCGCGCGCCGAGCTGAGCGCCGCGCTGATGCGCTGGGCGATCGCCTTCCCGGTGAAGCCGACCTCGGCGTGCAGGAGCGGCGGCTTGCCGTGGGTGACGTAGCGGTCGGGCAGGCCGACGCGGAGCATCCGTGGGGCGGGGACTCCGTGCTCGTTGAAGTGCTCCCAGACCGCCGATCCGAAGCCGCCCTGCAGGACGCCCTCCTCGACCGTGACGAGCAGCTCGTGCTCGGCGGCCAGCTGGGCGAGCAGCGCACCGTCCAGCGGCTTGGCGAAGCGCGCATCGGCGACTGTCGCATCGATGCCGCCGGCCGCCAGCAGGTCGGCGGCCTCGAGCGCCTTCACGACGCCGGTGCCGTACCCGAGCAGGGCGACGCGGCTGCCCTCGCGCAGGATCTCGCCGGTGCCGAGCTTCAGCGGCTGGGGCGTCTCCGGCAGGGGGACGCCGACACCCTCCCCGCGCGGGTAGCGCAGCGCCACCGGCCCGTCGTGCAGCAGCGCCGTGTGCAGCATGTCGACCAGGAGCGCCTCGTCGCGCGGGGCCATCAGCACCATGTTCGGCAGCGGCCGCAGGTAGGCGATGTCGAACGCGCCATGGTGCGTCGGCCCGTCGTCGCCGACGAGCCCCGCGCGGTCCATTGCGAAGACGACGTCCAGGCGCTGCAGCGCGACGTCGTGGACGATCTGGTCGAAGGCGCGCTGCAGGAAGGTCGAGTAGATCGCGCACACCGGCTTGGCGCCCTCGAGCGCCAGGCCGGCGGCGAACAGGACCGCCTGCTGCTCGGCGATCCCGACGTCGAAGTAGTGCTCGGGCTCGGCCTTCTGCACGATGTCCAGGCCGGTGCCGGAGTTCATCGCCGCCGTGATCCCGACGACGCGCCGGTCGCGCTCGATCTCGCGCACGAGCGCGTTGCCGAAAACCTCGGTGTAGGTCGGCGGCTTCGGCTCTGCCGGCACCGCCGCGGCGCTCGCGGTCACGGGCTCGCCGCCGGAGATCGACTTGGGCTTCGCCGCGTGCCAGCGCTCCATGCCCTCCAGTCCGCCCTCCTCGGCGGGCGCGAAGCCCTTGCCCTTGACCGTCGCGATGTGGACGACGACGGGGCGCTGGGCCGCAAAGGCCTCCGACAGCGCGCGGCGCAGCTGATGGACGTCGTGGCCGTCGACGACGCCGACGTAGGCCCAGTCGAGCTCCTCCCAGAACAGGCCGGGGGCCCAGAAGGCCTTGATCGACTCCTTCAGCTGCGGGCCGAGGCGCTCGAAGCGGCTGCCGATGCCGCCGGGCAGCTGCGAGAGCCGCCCCTCGACGCCCTCGCGCGCGTGCCAGAACTTGGGGTTCAGGCGCACGCGGTTGAAGTAGCGCGAGAGCGCGCCGACGTTCGGCGCGATCGACATGCCGTTGTCGTTGAGGACGACGACGATCGGCGTGCCCAGGCCGCCCGCCTGATGGATCGCCTCGAAGGCGACCCCGCCGGTCATGGCGCCGTCGCCGATGACGGCGACGACCCTGCCCTCGTCGGGGTGCCCGAGCAGGCGCATGCCCTCCTTGAGCCCGACGGCGTAGCCGATCGAGGTCGAGGCGTGGCCGGCTCCCATGATGTCGTGCTCGGACTCGGCGATCGAGCAGAACGGCGCGAGCCCCTCGTACTGGCGGATCGTCGCGAGCTGCTCGCGCCGGCCGGTGAGGACCTTGTGCGGGTACGCCTGGTGGCCGACGTCCCACAGGATCTTGTCGCGCGGGGAGTCGAGCAGCGAGTGGAGCGCCACGGCGAGCTCGCAGGTGCCGAGGTTCGCGCCGAAGTGGCCGCCGATCTCCCCGACCGTGTCGATGATGTGCTCGCGTACCTCCTGGGCGACCTGCTGGAGCTGCTCGTCGGTGAGCCCGTGAAGGTCCTGCGGGCGGTCGATGCGTTCCAGGAGGGTCATGATTCGCGGTCGGCGATGAAGTCCGTGATCTGTTCGAGTTCGGCGGCGCCGCCGGGCGCGGCCAGCGCGAGGGCCTCACGGGCGTTCCGATGGGAGGCTAGCGCCAGCTCCCGCGCGCCGGCCAGCCCGAACTCCGTGGCGTAGGTGCGCTTCCCGTGGCGCTCGTCGCTGCCGGAGGGCTTGCCCAGCGCGGCATCGGTGCCGGTGACGTCCAGGATGTCGTCGACGATCTGGAACAGGACGCCGAGCTCCTCGGCGAACGCGCGAAAGCGGCTGAGTCCGGGATCCTGCATGCCGTCGAGGAGGCATACGCACTCCACCGACGCGCCGATCAGCCGCCCGGTCTTCAGCGCGTGCAGGCGGCGCAGGCCCTCGGGCCCGAGCGGCGCGGCCCCCTCGACGTCGAGGTACTGGCCGCCGACCATGCCGTTGACGCCCGTCGCGGCGGCCAGCTCGGCCACCGCCGCGAGAAGCCCTGCGGGCTCACCGTCCTGGCGCGTCAGGACGAGCCGGAAGGCCTCGGCGTAGAGGCCGTCGCCGGCGAGGATCGCCACGTCCTCGCCGAAGGCGACGTGGCAGGTCGGCCGCCCGCGGCGCAGGTCGTCGTCATCCATCGCCGGGAGGTCGTCGTGGATGAGCGAGTAGGTGTGGATGAGCTCGACGGCGGCCGCGAGCGGCAGCACGCTGCGCGCCTCGCGGCCGAGCGCCCTGGCGGTGGCGAGTGCAAGCACGGGGCGGATCCGCTTGCCGCCGGCCAGCAGCGAGTAGCGCATCGCCTCGTCGAGCCCGGCGGTCACGGGGTCCTCGGAGAAGCGCAGCTCCTGCAGGTACGCCTCGACCTGCTCGCGCAGCTCGTCGGGGTAGCGCGCGCTCACCGCCCGCCCCCCGCCCGTCTCACAGCAGCGTGTCCTGCCCGGGCAGCGGCTCGGCCGCCGAGGCGCGGGCCATCCGCTCGAGCTCGGCCGAGGCCTGCCCGGCCAGCGCGGCGCAGTCCTCGACGAGACCCGCGGCCGCGTCGGTGGAGAGGTCCCCGCTGCGCAGCTGCTCGGCCGCGCGCTCAAGCCGCGCGACCAGCGTGTCCAGGGTGCTCGTGTCCAGGTCGCTCATCAGGCCGCCCCATTCTCCTGCATCTCGCGCAGCGCGGCAGCCAGGATGCCGTTGACGAACCCGGGCGCGTCGGCGCCGCAGAAGAGCTTGGCGGTCTCGACGGCCTCGTCGATCGCCCCCTCCGGCGGGATCGGCGTGTCGGACGGCGCCGCGTCGGGATGGCGCATCTCCAGCAGGGCGATCCGCATGATCGCACGCTCCAGCGGCGCGATCCGCTCGATCCGCCACCCCTGCGCGTGGGCGGCGATGATCGCGTCCAGCTCCTCCTGGCGGTCCTGCGCGCCGTACGCGAGCGCACGCGAGAACATCGACGCGTCACGCTCGAACACGTCGCCGAGGTCCCTGCCGGTGACGTCGCTCTGGTACAGCGCGAAGACGGCCGCGCGCCGCTGATCGGTCCGCCGCGACACGCCCGCGGGCGCCTAGGCGCGCGACATGTAGTCGCCGGTCTCGGTCTGCACCTTGACGCGGTCCCCGATGTTCACGAACAGCGGGACCTGCACGACGGCGCCGGTCTCGAGCGTCGCGGGCTTGTTGCCCCCGCCGGAGGCCGTGTCGCCGCGTACGCCGGGCTCGGTCTCGGTGACCTCGAGCTCGACGGAGGCGGGCAGCTGCAGCGTCGAAGGCTGGCCGTCGATGAAGAGCAGGTCGACGGTGTCGTTGGGCTTCGTCCAGCGCAGCTCGTCGGCGACCGCCGCCTCGGGCACAGACAGCTGCTCGTAGCTCTCGCTGTCCATGAAGTGCGCGTCGGTGCCGTCGGCGTACATGAAGGTCATCTTGCGCGCCTCGGTGCGCACCGAGCGGAACTTCTCGCCGGCACGGAAGGTCTTGTCGATGACGTTGCCGTCGGAGGCCCGGCGCAGCTTCGTGCGCACGAACGCGCCGCCCTTGCCCGGCTTGACGTGCTGGAACTCCAGCACCTTGTAGATGACGCCGTCGACTTCGATGTGGTTGCCGTTCTTGAGCTGGTTGGTGCTGATCATGCGAGGGACAAGGCTAGCCCGCGGCCGGCGCTTGACGTGCCGCGGCCGCGGAAGGCGAGGAGGCGGCTACTGCAGCAGCAGCTGCACGTGCATCCAGGTCGGCTGCCCGGACGATGGGCTCGGGGCGCTCTGCGCGGCGCCGACCAGGGCGCCGACGGTGATGCTCGACGGCGTGCACGCGGCGCTCGAGACGACGACGCCGCCCTGCACATGCACGCAGGTGAGGTCGGTCAGCTCGCCGAGCGCGGCCGTGGTCGCTCCTCCCCCGCCCTGGGGCTCGATCGACAGGGTGCCCCCGTAACCGGACCCGGGCGTCCATGCGGTCACATGGCCGACCGCTGCCGCGGCTGGCTGAGGGGCGGGGGTGGTCGCGGGCTGCGGCGGGGGCGTGGGTGCTGCTGCCGCAGCCGGCGCGGGCGCAGGCGCCGGCGTGCTCGGCGCGGTTGGCGCGGCGGCCGGCGTCGTCGCGACCTGCGGGGTGTCGCCCGGCGTGGGAGCACCGGAGGGCGTCGTGGCAGGGCTCGGGGTCGCCGCCGTCGTGTGCCGGCTTGTGGGGGTGGCCGCCGGCACCTGCCGCGCGGCCGGCGCGGGCGAGCCGGACGCCGCGGGCGCCACCGGATGCAACGGCGACATCGCGACCGGCGCGCGCGCGGCGACATGCCGGTGAGCCCGGCGGGCAGTCGCCGCAGAGGACCGCACAGCGGCGCCGAGGCTCGGCGCGGCCGCCGTGCGCGGCAGAGCAGTCGTCGCCGGGTGGGCAACAGACGCGATCGCCCGCGCCGCGTGGCGCCCGGCGCCCGCGTGCAGCGCGACGGCGCCCGCAACGATCACCGCAACGGCACCGCCGGCGACCTTCGCGCCGCCGGCGCCGCCGAGCAGCCCTGCCGCGCGCGCCGGTGCCGAGTGCCGCAGCGCCCACAGCGGCGCGACGACCGCCGCCCCTGCCGTCCGCATCCGCGTGCGGGCCCGGTGCAGGAGCTGGCGAACCGCCGGCTCGCCGATCTCGAGCTCGTCCCCGATCTGCGCCCACGAGCGGCCCTCGAACACGCTGGCGACGAGCACGCGCCGCTGGCGCTCAGGGAGCTTCTGCAGCCCCTCGACGGCGCGGCGAAACTCCTCGCGACGGGCGGCGACCTCCGGCGGGCGTGCGACGCCGTCGATGCGCTCGTCCAGCTGCGCCCACGGCGGCATCCCGCGGCGCAGCACGTCGATCGAGGCGTTGTGTGCGAGCCTGCTCAGCCAGCGGTCAAGGTCGATCGGTCGCTCGTCGTCCGCGCGGCGGAGCGCGATGAGCGCGCTCGTGAGCGCCTGCTGCACCGCATCGTCGGCCCGGTCGGGGCCGACGATGCGGGCGCATTGGCGGCGCAGGCGCGGGGCGTGCCGGCGCGCGATCTCCCCGACGGCCTCGTCCGCGCCGCTGCGCGCTGCGCGGACGAGGGCCTCATCGGAAAGCAGGCGAACCGGCGGCCTCATCAGCCCCCCGGGACGAGGAGGGAGAGCTTCACCCAGCGGAACGCGCCCTCGACGGTGGCGCCCTGCGCGATGGCGACCTGCATCCCGGCGAGGATGCTGTCGGCCGAGCAGGTCGCCGTGGCGCTGACGACACCGCCCGCGACGTGGATGCAGGTGATCGTGGCGCTCGCCGCCAGCGGAGCCGACGGCAGCTCGCCGCTCGGCCGCTGAATCGTCAGCACACCGCCCGTGAAGCTCTGGACGGTCCCGGTCGCCGCCGGTGCCGGCGCTGGAGCGGGCTTCGGCTCGGGGCTGGGCGCGGGCTCGGGCGAAGGCGCGGGCGCGGGCGCCGGCACCCCGGCGAGCAGGAGGACCGTGGTCCAGACGTCGACGCCGCCGTCGATCGTCTCGTGCCTCGCGATCGCGACCTTGGCGCCGGCGACGAGCACGCTCGTCGGGCACGCCTGGAAGGGCCCGGGCAGGCCCGCGCCGCAGGCCAGCAGGGTGTGCTCGCCGACGCGGGCCGTGACGGTCGAGCCGTCCGGCGCGCCGAGCGTGAGGATGCCCCCCGAGCCGTCAGCGGGCACGTAGGAGACCACATGGTCGGGCATCGGGGGCGTGCCGGGCACGCGGTCGCCGCCGCCGGTGCCCTCGTTCGAGCCGGTCCCCGGCGTCGGCGTCGTCGGGTGCTCCTGCTGGTCGACGATGTTCGGAACGCCGTCGTGGTTCGTGTCCTCGAGCGCGTCCGGCGTGCCGTCGCCGTCGCTGTCGCTGCGGCGCGGATTCGTGCGGTCGGCGTACTCGTGCCGGTTGTCCAGGCCGTCGTGGTCCTGGTCGAGCGGCGCTTGGTTGACCTTCAGGCTCAGGTGATGCAGGCGCTCCCAGCGGTCCGGGAGCCCGTCGTGATTGCGATCGGCGGGGCGCCCCGCGGCGGCGGCCGCCGGCAGGACGAGGGCACACGCGAGGAGCAGGGTGAGCGCACGGGCGATGCGGGGCATGATTCGGTCCTTCTCCGCCGGGGGAGGCGGGTCGTGTGGGTATCGGCGTCGTTCGCCACCCGCTCAACGCCCGTTCGACGAGGAGATCACGCCGCTCGGCTGCCGCCTGGACGAACGGCCGACCCATGAACGTCCCGCGCTGCCGCCCAGGGAGCACAGCGAGGGACGCTCGCCGGGCGCCCCGCCACGAAGCCGCCGTTCGCGCTCCCGGGCGGTCCCTCGAAGCGCGAGGCGACGACCACCGCGCTCACTCGAGGATCTGCAGG
>Ga0335070_10004471_pt1 | contig 16356 bp, 20 predicted proteins | sample Lox_Sample_13_FD_206722 | JGI IMG/M metagenome (GOLD analysis project Ga0335070, IMG submission 206722) | Soil microbial communities from Loxahatchee National Wildlife Refuge, Florida, United States - Lox_Sample_1.3 | ecosystem: Environmental > Terrestrial > Soil > Wetlands | place: USA... | reverse complement strand
GCAGATTTGCGGATCAACTCCACTAAACTTGCATCTTTCTCCGGCTTCAATAAGACTACGCTCTAGATTTTTCTCTCGATCAAGAAGTCAGCGAAGGCTTTTAATTTTTGCTTTCCTGATGAAATTGGCAGGAGTTTTTCAACCTTGCCCCAGCTTTCCTTGACCAATCTTCTCGCTGTTTGTCTAGAATAGTCAATGGAACGATACTTCTGCATGATATCAATCCCCTCGTCCCTAAGAGATTGCTTCGAGGTGTGCGTGTTGAGAATCGTGATCAGTCGTTCCCTATCCCGTGAACCGGCAGTCTTGAGGGTGCGAATGACAGGCAAACTCCTTTTGCCTTCCGTAATATCTTGTCCTCGACCACCCTTCTTTTCTGCAAATTCCCCCCCTGTTAAATCGAGAACATCATCCTGTATTTGAAAACCTACGCCCACACTCTCCGCGTAGTTCCCAAGATCCGTGACGAGTTCTTCTTTGGCACCTGCGAGCACTCCGGCGATCTTCGCAGACATTCGAGCCAAAGTTCCTGTTTTGTAGGCACACATCTGCAAGTAATCTTCTTCGCTGATGTCGTCAGCGTTTGCAATTCCTCGGTGCCATGCTATGTCCATTGCCTGACCGAGACTGAGGTTAATCATTTCCTCCGCGTATATCTCATATATCTTGTTGACTATTCGGCTTGACAATTCATTTCGTTTCTCTATCAATGGCAATAGGGGCAAGTAATACATCGCGTTGCCCGCATTCACGGCTATATCCAATCCGTAGACTTTGTAGGTGCAAGGTTTTCCCCGACGATATTCTGAAGCATCTTCCACGTCATCAACCATAAGCGTGCCGTTATGGACAACTTCAGGAATTATCGCGAACTCAACGTAGTCTTCCGACTTCTTTCCGAGAGCTTCGCAGACAAGAAGGAAAAGGGTCGGTCGCCATTTCTTGCCGCCTCTGTCAAGAAATTCCCAAATAGGCACTGCAACTGCCTTGTTCAAGGCCTCAAGGTTGTAGGAAAATCGAGGTGGATTCAGCTTGAAGACAACGGCGTCTTTTGAGAAAACGCGTGGAATGTACTTTTCAACGGCTCTTTCAATGATCGGTGATTTCTCTTTTAGGATGCTTTCAATATCCAATGTCAGTTTTCCTTACCTTTTTGCATAGCTTTCCGGTTCAAAACCTCGAAGTCGCAACCACTCAAGGGTTCTTCCAGTAATAACAAGAGGAACATCGTGCAACTGCTCAATGGACGCTGCCCCAACCAAGAACATCGTGTTTCTCAACTCATCGATAAGAGATGAGAGTGCATTTTGGGTTTCCTCCACGCCCTTGATTGCGCACCGCAGAACAGGTTGGGATTGACTTGCGAGACTGGCTCCAAGAGCCAAGCTTTTTGCAGCATCGACTCCATTGCGAATTCCTCCTGACGCAATTACTGGAATGCTTACAGACCTCGAGACTTCAACAACGCTTGCGGCTGTTGGAATCCCCCAATTCCAAAACGAGGCACCCAGATTGTGGAGAGAATTATTCTCGCTTCCGCCAGAACGATAGTATTCCACTGCCGCAAAGCTGGTTCCTCCAGTGCCACTGACGTCAATGCCTTTTACGCCTGCATCTGCGAGTTTCTTGGCTTCCTCAGACGAAATGCCTGCACCGGTCTCTTTTCCAATCACCGGCTTATCCAGCTCATCCGCAATTTGGTATATCCGTTCAAGGACTCCTTTGAAGTTTGTCTGTCCTTCAGGCTGCGTTGTTTCCTGTAATGCATTGAGATGTATTGCCAGAGCGTCAGCATCTATCATTTCTAAGGCTCTTCTAGCTTCGCTCAAACCGTATCCATTGACAAGTTGAATTCCACCGATGTTTGCAATCAGAAAAGCTTTCGGCGCCTTTTTCCGAGCTACGGCAAACGTTTTCTCGAGCCGTCTGTCATCAATTGCAGCACGTTGGCTACCGACCCCCATGCCCAGACCGAGTTCTTCGACAGCCTCAGCGATTGTCCCATTGATTTTCTCAGCAGCAACTGTTCCGCCGGTTATGGCTCCAACGATAATGGGCGCCTTGAACTTGTGACCAAAAAGTTTCGTAGAGAGATCAATGTTATTTTTGTTCAGTTCTGGTAGTGATCTATGAATGAAATTCACGTCTTCAAAACCGGATGAGACGGTTTTCGATTGAACATCTCGGTTCAAGGCGATTCTGATGTGATCTGCTTTGCGCTTGATTGTTTCTTTGGACAACGGTTTATTCCTTCTGTATTCTTGTGCCTCTGACCGCTTCGCCATTAAGAGCTTTGCAGATGTTGCCTGGTTTCAATGCGTTAAGGATCGTAACTGGGATGTTTTTTTCTACGGCTGGAATTAATTCGGTTACTTTGCCGTACATGCCGCCCGTGACGTCTCGCACTTGTGTTTTTTCCAATTTGGCTTGAAGATTTCTCAGTTCTGAAAGTGTAAGATGATTGAAAAGTTTGGCGGTCTTTTGGATCTTAGGATCGGTCTCATACACTCCATCCTCATCTACACCCATTATTATCTGACTTGCATTAAATCGAAGGGCAAGAGCAGATACAAGTTGATCTCCAGAAAGGATCGTGAAGCCTATTTTGGAGTCAAAGACGGCATCACCGTAAAGAACGGGGGTGAAGTTTAGTCCAATCAAAGTTCGAAGAGGTCCGTCTTCGAAACTGCTGATTCGACCGTTTTCAGTAACTATGCATGAAGACGGCGTTATGCTCATGGACGGAACGTCATGCCATATCAAAGCGTCCATGAAAAGCCCATTGAGCACGGTCATGTAATGATGTGTTTGAGAGAAGCCTATTTTTTGCGATTCTTCTTTGTAACCGCTTTTGATCGCGAACCGCTCAGCGGCAGGATGTCCGAAGCTTCCGCCGCCATGAACAATTATCAAGTCCTTGACGGCAGCCTGCTTGATTTCTTGAGTCAGTCTGTCAATTTCACCGGTCTTTGCGGACAGCTCACCGTTTTTGTCGGTGATCACTGAACCGCCGATTTTCAGTATCGTTGTATTACGTTCGTTCAATTTTCACACCGTCATCTGTCTTTCTTGCCATAAACGGTCTGCCTCCTGCCCGCATGATCGCCTCTTGAACCTCATTGATCCGTTCATCCCTTGCCAAAGCTATCATACATCCACCTCCACCTGCACCCGTCAGCTTGGCACCTAAAGCTCCTGCTTTCTTAGCCGCATTTATTAGCCATTCCAAAGACTCATCAGAGACGCCTATTCCATAGAGCAGAGCCTGATTTATGTTCATCAAGTCACCAAGTGCCTCAACATCATTTTGCTTGAGAGCATTTATTCCTCTAAGAGCTATTTCCCTCGCTGCCTTCCTCATATGCTCCATTATCTGCGGGTAATTGTCATTCATGTCGCGAACCTTCTCGACTTGAACACGCGTAAATCTTTCAACGCCGGTGTCACCAATCACCAAGGGAATCTGTGATTTTGCTTCAATGGGCGTAAAACCAGTGTCCGTTTGGAACATGATTGATCCTCCGAAAGTGGCTATAGCCGGATCGACGCCTGAAGGATTCCCGTGCGCACTCTTTTCAGCCTCAAGCGTAATTCGAAAGACATCTTCCTTTGACATTTCCACCTTCAAAAGCGCACCCGTAGCGGCGGTGACAGCGGCCACAACCGCAGCAGATGAACCTAAACCAGAACCAACAGGAACTGTTGAATTGATCTCAACGTTTATTCCAGTGGCTTCGCTACTCTTCGCTAAGACTTTTTCCACCGCTAACCTTACTGGCTCAAACCTGGATCTAGCTTCGCGAGGGTCACCTTGCTCGACCTTGAAAATTCCTTCTTTGAACAAGCCTTTCAAGTTCAAGTTTATGGATTTCACGTGGAGGCATTTGTCATCAGTGAAATCAACCGTCGCGTAAGCCCTTCGATCAATCGCCAACACAATCGCAGGTTCACCATAGACGACAAAGTGCTCTCCGAAAAGTATGATCTTCGCGGGAGCTGATGCAACGACCCCCATTAGACACCACTATTTCTTGAAACAGACGGCAGCGTACCCCACCACACCAGAGTAATCGCCAATTACATCTCCACTAGTCTTATAGCATAATAATTTTGCCTCTTTAACGCCAAGGTACTTTGCTGCCGTGATGAGAGCCGCTATCGGACCATAACCACACGCAGTTACGTGATGAGATTCTATAATCGAGTATAGTCGAACTTCATCCAGTGCTGCGACAGCTTCAAGAACTTTTGAGTCTTTGCTCTGAGCCATTTTCTGTGGCTCATAATGAGTCAAGTCTGAAGATGCAATGACAACTGTATTCTTCAAAGCGGCAATCTTGCCGATTGCATTCCCAACTTCTTTAGCAGAACTCAGATCCTGCATGAGGAAACATAGAGGGACAATTTTGAAGCCGCTTCCAAAAAGATATTGAAGAAAAGGCAGTTGAACCTCAATCGAGTGCTCAAAACTGTGTGCGGACTCGTCGACATCGACTATTTTTGCATCTCGGACAAGTCTATCGGCGGTTTCAGTGTCAATCTCAACGTCACCCAAGGGAGTACGCCATACACCTTCATTCATAGTAGCTAGACCGCTACCCAATCCGGTATGGTTCGGACCCAAAAGAATTACAGTATCTGGTTTTCCATCCACGGCCAGTTCATAATATGCGTGCGCAGCAACAGGCCCAGAAAACATGTAACCTGCATGCGGGCAGACGAGCCCTACGATTCTTCTTGGACCATTCTTCACGACGGTCGGAAGCTGTCCAGGTCCGAGTTTGCTGAGGAAACAACTTCGTATCTGCTGTTCCAAGGATTTGGCATTTCCCTCGTAGAAGGATCCAGCTTGACAGGGATGTCGAACCCTAACCATGCGGTTAGGTTTCCTCCTCCTCCCTTGAAATTTTGGCCTCAAAATCGTCAATCGTCAACTGTGGGTCCTTGTCTGGAGCAAGTTCGTTGCGCTCACGCAAAATCTGCCGTGCGAGTAACCAATAAATGACGGCTAATGCCCTGCGACCTTTGTTGTTGGTTGGAATAACGAAGTCAACGCCCATGAACTCGTTGTCAGTACTGCACAGTGCCACGACAGGTATTCCGACTGATGATGCTTCTTTAACCGCCTGAAAATCTGCTCTAGGATCAGACACGATCAGAACTTCGGGTTCTATTCGGTTAGGGTACAGCGGGTTAGATAACAGTCCTGGTATGAATCTGCCTACAACTGGAGTTGCGCCTACGACTTGGCAGAACTTTGAAACTGGTTCTTGCGCGTAAAGTCTTGCCGCTGCAGCCGCAATCTTGGAAGGCTCAAATCTTGCAAGAAATTTGGCCGCAACTCGTATTCTATCGTCGGTTTTCTTTACGTCCAAAACGAAAAGTCCGTCGGGTCTCACTCGGTATATGAACTGCTCCATATCACCAGTTTTCATTCTCGTGCCGATGTGAATGCCAGCAGAAAGCAACGTGTCCTGCGGCAAAAGAAGCTCTTCTCCGGCAGGAACAGGCGCAGCGGCTCCGCCTTCTTCGGGCTTCCCTTCTTCAGTCTCGATCGGATGCACCTCTTCTTCAATAGTTTCTTCTTTGTTCTCTTCGGTCTGTTCCTCGGTTTTTTCTTGTTCTTCTGCTTCTTCCTTTATTTCCTCGTCCTCTGACAACTCCTTATCCTCCTTTGAGCATTTCAAGATCGGCCATGCTTGACCTTTCGCCCAGAAACTCCTCTATTCTAATCAACTCGTTTATCTTTGCAGTACGTGCGCCTTCAACGATTCCAGTTTTGATTATTGGGCATTTATAAGCGACGGCGAGCTGTGCTATATGCCAATCACAAGTATCACCTGAACGATGAGACATCACTGGAACGTATCCATATCTTTGTGCCATTTCAATTGTTTCCCAAGCGTCTGTCAACGTGCCCACTTGATTGACTTTTATTATGATAGAGTTTGCCGAACGCGTTTTCACGCCTCGACTGAGCCTTTCACTGTTAGTTGTGAAGAGGTCATCTCCACAGACCAGACAGTTCTTGACTTTTCTTGTGAGTTCCGTGAAACTTTTGAAGTCTTCTTCATCAAAGGGATCTTCAGCATAGGCGAGATGGTATTTCTTGATCACGTCAAGAACGTATTCCAGTTGCTCCCCTTTGTCACGTTTCTTTCTCTCTCTTGCATAATCGTACTTTTTTTCTTTGCCATTCCAGAATGAGGACGATGCGAAATCAGCACCCATGCCGCATATGAAGCCCAATTCATTGCTTACTTCTTCGCATGCCTTAGATAGTGTTTCAAAGGCGTCAGTGTCGTCAACGCTAGCAGTCCATGCACCTTCGTCGCTGCGTCCACCGCTGAACAGCTTATCTTTCTTGCCCAGAGCGTCACCGATTTTCTTGTGGATCCTGTTGTTCGCCGTTGCCGCCTCCAGGAAAGAGTCGGCTCCATAGGGGAGAGCCAAAAACTCTTGAATATCTGGACTGTGACCACGGGCGTGTTGTCCGCCGCTGATTGTGTTTCCAAGAGGGTATGGAAGCTCGTGGGCGATATGTCCGCCGAGATGTTGAAACAGGAGCAAGCTGCCAGAGTTTGCAGCAGCTTCCGCACTGGCCAGTGATATTGCAAAGGCTGTGTTGCCGCCAATAGATCTAAAGTCTTTTGATCCGTCGATTTCATGCAACGTCTTGTCGATTTCTTCCTGATTGTCAGCATTCAACCCTATTATCTCAGGGGAGACAAGTTCGTCGACTCTCTTGATAGCTTGCTCAACTCCGCCCGGTGGATAGTAGACGACTTCAGTTTTGCCTCGACTCTTTCCTGCAGGCGCTGCAACTCTTCCGAAACCTGAAGCAGTGATTATATCAACTTCGATTGTTTCTTCCCCACGATTGTTGAAAACTTTTCTCGCAATAACGTCTTCAATCACTGCAGCCATAAGGCTTTCCCGGCTCAATTTCAAAAGTTCCTTGCCTCTTTTCGCTTCTCGGCTTCTTCATAGAAACGAAGGACTTCATCCAGAATCTCTGCGTGTGAAAGAAGCATGCGTCTACAACAATAGCGCTTGACGCCTAGGCTATCAAGCACCTCGCCCGGATTTTCTCCGGACTTGACTCGTTTGGTGAATTCTTCCCACTTGTCACCGATTAATTTGCCACAAGTGAAACATCTCACGGGTATTATCAAACCGGGTCAACCTTCCTTACCGGTAGCTCTTTTGGTCTCTTGACCGTGCCCCAGGACCTCCGAACTTCTTGGTCTCTTTCTTTCGTGAGTCACCAGCTATCATCGTCCTATCGTATTCAGCGTAAACCGTTCGAAGATGAGTACTTTTGGTCCACTTGAGCACTGCATTAGCGATAGCCATGCGTGCAGCTTCTGCCTGTCCCATATAACCCCCTCCGGAAGTGGTCACACTCAGATCCAGCTGCTTCCATATTTCATCTCCGGCTTGCAGAAGGGGCTCAATTATCTTCTCACGCACGATTTCCGGCTCATAAATCTCAACTGGAACGTGATTAATGTAGACTCTTCCAACACCAGATCTCACGACTGCTCTTGCCGTCGCTGTTTTCCGTTTTCCACTAACAACCAATGTTTTCTTTGCAGGCATTTCTATTCACCCTGGTTCCATCCTATTTCTTTTGAGAATTCGGCCACCGTGAAATACGAGCATTTTAGCCTGTTTGCTTGAGCGTCGGCAATGGTCTCCATTTTCTCGTTCTTGAGATTCTCAGGAACCCCTATGAACACTTTCAAATGTTTGTAGGCTAGTTTGCCCTTGGGTTGTTTGAAGGGAAGCATTCCTCTCACCGTTTTTCTGACAACTCTGTCCGGTCTTCTGAAGTGGAACGGACCCTGCCCCACGCCTCCTACGGCAAGGAACTCTTTGGCTTCAGTGACTTTGTTTCCTTTTCTTCCTGATATCACCGCTTTCTCAGCGTTTACCACAACTATCTCTTCTCCTCTAAGCAAACGTTTAGCGATTCCGCTTGCCATTCGGCCTAGGATAAGTCCGTCAGCATTGACAACGATCATCGGCTTGGCAGTTGTTTCCATGCTTTTCACCCTATTATCTTGATTTTCGATCCCTTTGGATCTTTCTTGACGAGATCATCAAGAGAAAGACACTTGCCTTTTGCTGCTTCTATTTTATCTCTAGCTTTGCTTGAGAACGCGAAAGCTCCTACAGTAAGAGGGTGACCGATCATGCCCGTGCCCAATACTTTGCCTGGAACTATGACGATTTCACTCTTGTGCGTGAACCTGTTGAGTCGACTCACGTTTACTGCTGACCCAATTCTTCGCGGTTTCGACAACCGTTGAGCAACGTCTCGCCATATTCCAACGTTGTTTTCTCGGCTTTGTTTCTTTAGGAAATTAACGACTCTGACAAGTTCAGGGTTTGTGGTTCTAATCTTCCTCACTTTTCTTCACCTTCACTTGAGCTTCGAGCTCTTTCAATTGCTTGTCCAACAAAGAAACCGCCTCAGTAACTATACGTTCTGGAGAAAGTGCTCCGGTAGATTCTATATTCAAAATGAAAGCGTCTTCCTCGCCTGAGACTTCAATCGCGCGAGGAGTAGGACAGGCTTCTGCGCAGTCCTGACACAGGGTACAAGCCATGAGGTCACGGACCTCAATTTTGTTATCAGATTTGACCAAGACTCTTCTGGGACACACGTTGACACATTTTCCACAAACGTCGCATTTGTTGCTTATCGTTATTTTGGGAAAGTACTTGTACGTGCACATAGACGTCGGTTGCCACTTCGCATGATTCTTGCCTTTTCCAAGCCTAGCGTAGGCTTCGAGTCGTATTTTCTGTTCTTTTGCCAGCTTCACTATCGGGACTTTTTCACTGACCGGTACGACCGTCTGACTTTCAGACTTGAGGTCGCCTGAGTAAATCGTTCTGGATCCGTCCTTTGCTTCAACTTCGAGCGCAAGAGTAACTCTGCACAGGTTACACCCAAACTCGCTTTTGCACGGACACTCTTCCGGAAGATTGTAACTGTCCAAATCAGTCTTAAGCGGAAGTAGCCCGAGTCGGTGCGCGATCATTTCATCTTGCAAAATCGAGGAGTTCTCAAGCATCACAATTTCATCTATAGCCATACATGGAACCTCCGAAAGGATCAGACGTCTCAGAGCATTCATGTATGGAATGTCCACTCCTCGAATCAACATGCGCATTTGCTCTTCGTTTTTTTCAAGCACTTTTATTTCCACTTGCTTGGACGCTCCATGCTAACAAGTGTGCCGTTCAATAAGACATTGGTGCATTATTTCAATTTTTCTATCGGTGAGAAGGAAGGATTGAGTCTGTTAGACGCGTCTTCCTCTTCTGCCACCAGGTCTTCTCGTGCCATCGTGCGGGATAGGTGTTACTTCTTCTATGCGTTCGATTCGGAAACCTGCTCGTGCCAAAGCTCTGATAGCAGCTTGCGCTCCCGGACCAGGAGTCCTAGGTCCTGCGCCTCCTGGAGCTCTGACTTTGATGTGAATGGCCGTGATGCCTTTGTCCCTTGCTACGTCCGCTGCTAAAGATGCAGCGCGCATCGCGGCATAGGGTGAAGATTCCATTCTGTCTGCCTTGACCACCATTCCTCCGGATGTTCGGGCTATTGTTTCAGCACCAGAAATGTCCGTCATGTGAATGATCGTGTTGTTGTACGAGCTGAAAATGTGAACTACAGCCCATTTGTCATTCTTCTTGCTTGAACTCATTCTTGTCCTCCTCCTGCCTCAGTTCCAGAGGCTGATTGAGGTGCAGCCATTATAGTCTGTCGTAACGGATGATTAGGGTTCGCGAGCGAACTCTTGGCTGTATATTCGACTTGTGTTTCTTCAGGTTTGGTCACAAGATGACCAGGAGTTCTGATCCGTTGCCCTCCTATTGCTATGTGCCCGTGGGTAATGAGTTGGCGAGACTGCTGAGCCGATTTCGCCAATCCCTTGCGAAGCACGATTGTCTGAAGCCTTCGTTCGAGCACATCTTCTATCGTTAAGTCTAGCACATCATCCAGTACTGCTGTTTCAGGAAGAATGCCCAGCCGCTTAAGACGAGTTAACAGTTCTTCCTCCATTCTCTTGCGTTCCTCAGGGTTCTTTCCGATGAGAGAACGAGCAGTTCCTCTGAACGTTGATAGCATCGTCTCTTGCCGCCACAGCTCATGCTTATTCCTCAAACCAAACTGGCCGATGAGCTTGAGCTCAGCCTGCATTATGTCAGTTCGCCAAGGAAATCTTGGGGTTTGATATTTCTTCCTCTGTCTTTTGATGTCGCCCATTACTTTGTACTCTCCGCAGTAGCAGCTCCCGGTCTTTGCATAAGTGTCTTCTTCTTCACTCCCAAAGCCTTCCCTGCTCTCCCAGTGGTCTTTGTTCTTTGACCACGAACTTTTAGACCATAAGCATGGCGATATCCGCGCCAAGATTTTATGATCTTCATTTGTTCAACGTCCATCTTGTTCCTCAGGACAAGGTCTGCGCTAATGAGTTGCTCATCTTTACCGGTCTCGGCATCTTTCCTTCTGTTCATGAACCATGCCGGCAAACCGTTCTTGGCAGGATCTCTAATGACCTCCTCGATTTTTTCCACATCCGTTTCGGTCAAAAAACCAGCTCTTTTGTCAGGACTGATCCCTGCCTTTTTCAATATCGCATTTGCCATGCCAAGACCTATTCCCTTTATCTTTGATAGCGCGTAGGACGTTTTCAACGTGCCATCAACGTCAGTATCTATTATTCTTAGCCTGTATCGAAATTCTTCCGACATTTATCGACATCCGTTACAGTCTGAAGCTAACTACGAAATAAATCATACCGTATTTGAATGTTATGGTCTGTTTCTTTTTGGAAAATTGTCATTCTAACGATCGTTGTCATCCATTCTTTGAATGCGACATTCCATTCTGTCTATTCAAAACGCTGATTCGGAACCAACCTTTGACTCTCATAACTCAAATGTTGATTGCAGAGTGCCACTAGCAGTAAAGTGAAACCTGTGGGTAAATGGGGAGTAATTTTGATCTGGTTTCCATGCGAAGAGAAAGCACCTGTTCACAAATTGAACTTGTTGGTGTTACCAAGCTTCCGGATGTTGATATTTGACCACTGGTGTCGTATCTTTTGCTGGTTCCTTCGTGAAATGTTCAACAAGAGAATACAGGATTTCTCGGTGGTTTTCCTCATCTTTGGTTATCAATCCGAAAACATCTCTAACATTCTCGAAGTCGACATTGTAAAGTTGGGACAATTCTTTGGCCATGAACTGAAGTGTTTTCGACTGAACCAAGATAAAATACTCCTCGCTGAGCGAGTTTTCGAAGCCTGCCAACCTGTTTGACAGATCAGGAAGCTCAGAATTACTGAATCTTTGTTTGTTGATGACCTCTTCAGCGAGGTCAGCTACGTTCGTCCATATTGACGCCAGTTTCTTCTCGCAATCTGACGATTTTGGAACTGATGCCGAAATGGTCTGGGCGATACCTTTCATTATTACAGAATGTTTCAAGCTGTCATATGCAATGTAGGTGAATATGGACCTAGCAAGACTGTCACTTGTTTTTTCGGCCAGATTTCGATAAAGCGAAAATGTTCTTTCTTCCAAACTGCTGGAACAATAAAGGAAACTCGCAACGTCTTTGGGATCTTTCAGATCCACCAACAGTATCAATCCTCATGAGGCCAAGAGAAGATCGAATACCTCGAAATAAATGGGTTATGAATCTACAATTCACGAGTCACAGAATTTCATTCGTGTCTGTTGAAATTTATTACAGCAATAGCAATATCTTTCATGTCCACGCGACCATTGCTGTCCAAGTCGCAGTTTGGATTCCAGTTCAAAGAGCCGAAGTGGGTATTGAAATGTGTTATCAAATAACCGACATCTCGCATGTTGCAAATCCCGTCGGGTACCCCCGACGTAAAGCCCGAGATGTCCCCTGAAACACCGATGTGAATGAGAGAAATGCAAGTGAAGTTGTTGTTTGAAGTATTAATCTCCCCGGGCAAAGGTTCAACGTAGGCCTCCATTGTGTAATTTCCGTAAGAAAACCCAGTGGTGTTCCATTCAAATTCTAAAGTGAAATTGGATGCTGCTCCGATTGTGACAGGTTGTGAATAGACCATCGTTGAATTGGCGTAGACAGTGAAGTTCAGTGTCTCGTTGCTAAGGACACCTTGGCTGTTGATGGTCACATTCACCGTGGCAAGATTTCCTCGCCCAATCATGGATTTTGAAACCGACAAGTTACTTATTGCAACGTCAGCCGGAACAGGATTGAGGTATGCGAATTGATCACTAAGCGGCGAAACCAGTCGTGCGTCAATTATCGTGTTCCAGTCCGGACTGAAGTTTACCTCATAGATTCCATTGCTTGGAAAGACGTATGAAGTTGTTTCTGTTCCGAAAGTGAAGTTTGTCCTGCCCGCCCACACTGGTATTCGTATCGTTTTGGAGTCGTAATCGAAACGGAAGTGGTTTGCCGGAAACATAGAATACCAGTCCTCGTATACTTCGTCTATCACTGGGATTGCGAGATTGCCAGTGTCAGGAATGATTCCATTGAGGAATAACAGCATTGCTCCTCCACAAGTCGCATCATCAGTATAGTTGCTTGTTTCTCTCCAGCGGAACTGTCCATCATTGTACATGTTGCTATAGTCAACCAGACCTTCCCATGCGGTTGGAGAACCTGTGAGCATGTTGTCAAAATCAGATTTCATGGTGCCGTTCATTAATCCATAGTAACTCTGCATTGCTGCCCAAGCCGTGATTGTGTTTTCCAATCTCTTCTCTTGGTTTGATTCTGCATGTCTGACAACGTAAGCCCCGGGACTCCACAGTCTAGCCGACCAGTTACCCCCAGAAATAAACTTGTAGTCCAGATCTTCCAGAATATACTCTGGAAGATTAGGAAGATAATACAGGTCGTTAGCGTAAAGTTCGCCTGTCGTCTCAGCAAACGCGCCTGCCTCACACTCAACTTGACCTGAGGAGCCCTTATACGGAAAATAGTTGCCAGACCAATGCTTAGTGCACAAGTGTGTCCACATTTGGTTTGCATAATCCAGTGCATCAGGTATTCCTATTTCGTAGAATTTCAAGAAGAAAGACAGAACTTCAGCGTTTTCATCGTAATATCTATCCGCAAAGTCGGTGGGCACTCCACTAGCAGGGTCGAACCACAGGAAATTAGGCTCAACATGCCAACAATTCAAGAATTCTTGATAGGCTTGATCTCTGTTCCAGTTGGAAGAGTTGATTCCAAGCTCTGTTGCGTATTTATATGCCTGGACCAGAAACTTGTAATAAACGCACATTACATTAGGGTCAACGTTGGGCCAGTGCCCCACCATTTCTTGATTCTCCATGGCTTGAGTCAAGAGTTGTTCCAGCAAAGAGGAATTGGCGTCATCGAGTTCTGCGATTCGTTCAATCTGGACGAGCGTTTTGAAGTCAGAAACCGTGGAAAGAACTTCATCGTACGTGTTTTGTCCCGTGAATATGAGACTGAAATGAGGAATAATCCATGATTTTGGCGAAGACCAGTTAATAGTGTTTATCGTCACGTTTATTTGATCTGCGAGAGAAGGAGCCGATGCTTTGACGGGAATTGCTGCGACCCATAGCAACAAGGAAACCGTCAGTATGATGCCTAAAGCTCCTGATTTCTTCATCAGATTGACTTCCCATGACCAACGTTTGCCAAAAGCTGACAGCAATCTGTGTCAGCTGTTCTGCGCTTTCCTTCCTCCAAATCAACTGACGGGCGGACTCATTTTAAGTTTGCCCAAAATGATCTCAAGGAAAAATCTTGCGGCAGAGTCTGTGAATTGTGGGTTCATAACTTATAAAACACTTGACGACTGAACGAAGTTGAACATGAGGGTGGTTCAATGTCTCAAAAACTCAGAAGAATCATGGTTGTAAAAGTTGTAACCATAGAGCCAAAAGCCAGCGCATTGCAGGCAGCAGAACTGATGAACATGCACGATATTGGATGCATTGTCGTTGTTGATCATGAGAAACCCGTTGGAATCCTTACTGAACGAGACATGTTGAAACGAGTGATCTGCAAATCAAAGTCTTCCAACACTGCAAGAATAGTTGATCTAATGTCAAAACCGTTGATTTCTGGGTCTCCTGACATGCGTGCAGGCGATGCCGCTAAACTCATGTTTGAACGCAACATAAAAAAGCTCCCAGTCGTTGAAAACGGCAAACTGCTTGGTTTGGTCACTTTGACAGACCTTCTCCGTTCCCCAGGAGTCGCAGAATTTCTTAACACCATTTCCCTTGACGGCATTTCAAATCGAATCAGAAAAGCCGCCGGCCTCTACTACGACCCAATGAAGCAACATCGTAGAACATGCCCGCTCACAATGAAAGAAGGTACTGTGATGGGGTGTACAAACGTTAAATGCATGTGGTGGGCCGATGATGAGTGCGCCGTAACCAAGCTTGCCCGAAAGAGTTCCGCTGAAGATGCGACGAACGAAAATGTTGTTGAAGAAACTGCCTATGAGGATATTTCGACCTTACAGCTGAAATGACACGTATGAGATTGACAAGAACGTCAGCGATGATTTCTTACGGTTTTGATAGACTTTTCTGCTGTCGAAGCTGAAAACAACAGATCATCGATAGTTGCCAAGAAAGTGAGAAATCTTCCTCGGAAGGTGATTTCCGTTACCACATTCTTTCCGTGTTTTAGAGTTCTGATTGACAGACCTTCGGGTGTTTTTAGGTTATCAGGCGAGATCGCCTTGAATACAGCCGCAGCAATCTTTTCGTCATCATACTTTAGGATTATCTGAGATTGCAATCGTCCCACCTCTCAATCTTCTTCCGACGAGTTCATTCACGATTTTCAAGAATTCGTTGATGTCTTCCACAGGAACTTGAGCGCCTGCTGCAACATTGTGTCCACCGCCTTTCCCGTGGAACTTCTCAGCAGCCACTTGCATTATCTCTCCTAGGTTGACGCCTTTGCTGACCACGCTATCCATAGTTCGCGCCGAGATTTTTGCAATTCCTTCCTCCTGCAGGTTCGAGTAGGCTATTAATGGTTTTTCCGGATTCGGAAGGTTCGAAACTAGTATGGAGGAGATAGCTCCGACCATCTTGTCGTTTATGAAGTCTTCACCGAACACAACGTAGATGTTTTCAAATTCTCGCAGCCTCTCCGGTTTCTCCATTACCCAACTCAGATACTTGTTTATTGTTCTTCGATAATCTTCCAAGAGCTTGTTAGCCGCTTCCAACAGCGTTCCTCTGTCGCCCATACAGACGCCGACGCCTAATCCTGCTCTGTCCATTCTTCCTGTCGCATTAAGTAAAACGGCAAATTCGCGGGCATCTCTCAAAGGTGTCCACGGTTCCTCTCGAGTCAAGATATAGACGCTTCCAATAAGGTTGGGCACTTCATAGTGCAAACCTTTCGAAACCAAATGATCGGCCAGTTTGGAACACAATCGTTTCTTCTCATCTTCTGTAAGGTCCCTAAGAGCACGCCACTTGTCGCCGACCATCGGTTCGATACCGAGGCTTTTCAGAAAAGCCAAACTGTTGTTCTCGTCTCCACTTATTCCAGGAATGAATGGAGTTGTCGTTGAAGCCAATGCTTTCAGAATTGGTCTTGTTTCTCTTCCAAAGAAGACTAGGTCTTTTTCAACGGTCATTAACCCTGAACTAGTCGCGTCTTCAACGATCTTCTTATTCAATCCGCTGAGCGTGCGTTGATCATATTTGTCTTGCAGGTCTCCGAGAGCCCCAACTACTGCAACGGGTGATAAATCAACGTTGATCTTGTCCATAGCTTTAGCCACAAAATAGGCGACACCTGAACCACTGACGTCTCTCGCTCCATCAATGCCCTGCAAATGTGGATTCACATGCACAAAATTGTCAGATTCTTTCCCAATGACTTGGTGATGGTCCATAATCACGATCTTGAAGTCAGATAATTTCTCATTCAACAACTCAACATAACCGCTTCCGAGATCGGTGAAAATCACTAGTTGAGGCTTGTCTGACAGTATTTCACCAACAATTTTATTCTCGATCCATTGGGTTATGCGGATTCTGAAACGTGCATCCAACCTGCACAGGGCGTTGCCGATAATTCCCGCCGCAGCTACACCATCTGCATCCAGATGCGAGAAAACATGGATCAAACCGTCCTTCTTAACGGTCTCTCGTACGGTTCCCGCGGCTTTTTCGGCAGATGCAAGGAAGCCAGTGAACGACTCTTCGGAAGTTGGAGGCATAACAACCATCCTAGCCTACTTGGATTGAGGTTATTTAAAGTAGTAGTGATTTCGTTTCTTAAATCGAGTGCCAGAGTTCATATCA
>Ga0335070_10004470_pt1 | contig 16356 bp, 22 predicted proteins | sample Lox_Sample_13_FD_206722 | JGI IMG/M metagenome (GOLD analysis project Ga0335070, IMG submission 206722) | Soil microbial communities from Loxahatchee National Wildlife Refuge, Florida, United States - Lox_Sample_1.3 | ecosystem: Environmental > Terrestrial > Soil > Wetlands | place: USA... | reverse complement strand
AGATTGGTAGTCGAAAACTACCGTAATGGATGTTTCCTCAATAGATTCAAGTTAATACACATCTTGGCCGTGTCATAGCTCAATATGACAAAACATTTATGTGTTTGATTATGCATTAATAAGTAGATGGAACGGCCGTCATCTCATCATGACACATCTCGTTTTGAGCTGGCATGCAATATCATCTTCCGTTATCTGCTGCCGGAAAATATTCTTAACTTCCCGGCATGCGAATCCCTCGTTCCGATATATGACCCCGATGGGGATCTTGTCGCCCCAGAGATCGGCCATCCTCAGGGCGTCGTAACGGTCTGTCAGCGGGGATTCCAGCTTGAAAGCCCTTTCTTTATACCACTGGTAGGTATCTACCTTATTGAAGGTGACGCAGGGTGAGAGGATATCTACGAGAGCTGTCCCTTTGAATAAGACAGCTTCCTTAATCAGTTCCTTCAGGTGTTCCCGCTCACCGGCAAAACCGCGGGCCACGAAAGGCGCCCCCATGGCTATAGCCAAGGCGACGGGGTTCAAAGGTATGTTCTGGTTTCCCTGCGGGGCCAGGTCATTCTTCACGGACAAATCTGTTGTGGGCGAACTTTGCCCCTTGGTCAAGCCGTAAACCTGGTTATTCGAGGTCAATATCGTGATATCCAAACGCCTTCGTATGGTGTGGATGAAATGGTTTCCTCCTTCCCCGTAGTTGCAGCCGTCGCCGGAATAGGCAATTACGGTAAGCTCCGGCCTGGCTAGCTTGATCCCGACGGCAAGCGGCAGGGACCGGCCATGAAGTCCGTTGAAAAAATTTACATCCAGGTAGTGGGGCATCTTGGCGGCCTGCCCGATACCTGATGTGAGGACGATGTTTTTCTTGGGAATGGGAAGTTCCTGTAGGACTTTTTCCAGAACATCCCGGACAGGAAAATTGCCGCAGCCGGGACACCAGGCTGTGTCTGTTCTTGCCATCATGTTTCAACTCCTCAGAAATAGATATTCAATTAAGTCTCCCAAATCTGTCTTTTGTCATTCCGGGCTTGACCCGGAATCTGGTCTCATGCTTCGACAGGCCCAGCATGACAAATTCTATTTACTGTCGTCCTGAGTTTATCGAAGGGTGAGTACGTCTATTCTCGCAGCAGCTTTTTCAATATCTGATACAACTCTTCCACGGTGAAACACTCACCGTTGTATTTCAACACCGGATGGGCGACATTAAGCCCCAACTCTCGTTTCAAAAGTCCTGCAAACTGACCTCTCGCATTATTTTCCACGCAGATGAGCTTCTTCGATTGCAGCCCGAAAGGAGCGATCATCTCCTCTGTGAGAGGATAAACCTGTCCGAAATGGAGCAGGGCGGCTTTGATCCCCTGATCTGTGAGCTTTTCCACAGCCTCTTTAGCAATGAGCTTGTTGGAACCCCAGCAAACAATTATCGACGCCGCTTTTACTTCACCGTACAATGTGGGCGGTACGGCATCTTTCCGCAGGAGTTCGAATTTCTTCAGGCGTTTATCCACCATTCTGATTCTAAGGTTCAAATCTTCCGTGATTTTACCTTCCTCGTCGTGCTCATCGGAGTCGAGCTTGACCAGTGCATCGGAAAGGCCGGGGTAGGTCAAGGGTGAAATCCCGTTCTCCGTCAGGCGGTATCTCTTGTAGGTATTGTCGAGGATGGTATATTCCCGCTTTTGGGCTTCCGTCATGATATCATCCTCGATGATGTGTACGGAATCGGCGAGGTACTGATCCGTCATGAGGAAAACTGGAACCTGATACCGGTCGGCCAGCTCGAAGCCTTTTTGTGTAAGGGTTATAGCTTCATCGATGGAACCGGGGGTGAGAATAATCCGGGGAAATTCCCCATGTCCGGCGTGGATGACAAAATTGAGGTCCCCCTGTTCCGTTCTGGTGGGAAGGCCTGTGGCGGGTCCGGGCCTCTGGGCTACGATGATGACGATCGGCGTTTCCGTCATGCCTGCTAGCGATACCCCTTCCTGCATGAGTGCGAAGCCTCCGCCGGAAGTAGCCACCATCGACCGGACACCCGCATAGGATGCGCCCAAGGCCATATTGATGGCCGATATCTCATCCTCGGCCTGCTCAAAATGTACCGGCATCTCCTGGGCGGCTTCAGCAAAGTAGTGCATGATGGAAGTGGCCGGCGTCATAGGATAACCGGTCATGAACTGACAGCCGCCCAAGAGGGAACCGAGGGTGATAGCTTGATTTCCATCGAATTTACAATGACCCCCCGGCTTAGGTGAGACAGGGGAGGTGCCTGCAAGTTTCCAGCGGGAAGCGAGATCAAAGCCTTTTTGCAGGTGCGGGGCGTTTGCGGAGTCGGCAGTCTCTGCCATTTTTTCGGGACTGACACCGATAACAGAAAGAACGATGCCAACCAGGATTGTATTTGCAGTTTTAGCATCTTTGAAGATCTCACGCGCATCTTTTTCAATTTCCTTTGTCAGATCCCGGGACAGATAAAAACCTTTTTCATGGAGGTTCGGTTTGTGACGCTTTTCCGTTTCACTGTCGAGGGCGATAACCATGTCCCATTTTCTGCCGCTCAGGGCATGGACTGGCTGCTCGGCTATGCGGATCATATGAAAGTTATGTCCGCCCCGTATCCTGGACATGTAGTTTTTAGTGGCAAAAAAATAATAATTGAGTTTTGATAGGATTTCTGTGAGTTCCAGCTCTACAGAAAAAACGCCTTGTCCCGCCTCTCCACCGATAACTACATTGAACTCCATGAATTCCTCCGTTTGATTAGAACTTACTTTTCTTCCTTACATTTTTATGATTCTCTGTCGTCCTCCCGGTGCGGACAAAAAAACGGATGTAAGAGTTTATCCTGCGGCCGCAGCAGCCGCAGAATATACTCCTTACATAGATTGTTTCGAATATAGACTATGGAACTTAGTGATTAATCGGCCAGGGTTGCCACGTATGCCGCGCCGAGTTTCTCCACATGTTCTCCGGTATTTTCAAAGAAGTTGAGATGGTCTTCCTCTTCACCCAGAAGTTTTTCAAAAAGATTTTTGGAGATCTGATCGTTCTCGGCGGCACAGATCAATGATGCCTCGTTGTACATTTTGATGGCGTTGTTTTCCAGCTTCGTATCGGTGACCAGCATGGCCGGAATATCCTGACCCTTCAGTATCTCGGAATCGGGCTTGTAAGTGGGGGTTCCTTTTAAGAACAGAATTCTCTCTGCCAGCGCCTCAGCATGTTTCATCTCCTGGATGGCAATTTCTTTCATTTTCTTTGCGAGCTTGCCAAAGTCCTTGTCTTCCAATTCGTAATGTTGGTTCATATACTGCTGGATAGCGGTAAGTTCTCTTGATCGGGCAGCGTTCAATAAATCTATGACTTTCTTGCTCATGATAACCTCCTCTTGTTTAGTTAATATTAATTTAGTTCATCGATATGCGGACAGCTTCGTCGGATCTAAGCACCATGTTCGTCAACTTTTGACCAGCAGAACGTTACACTTAGCCCCCCTCAAGACCTTTTCGGCAACACTGCCAATGAGATGCTTCAAGAGTCCGGTTCTGCCATGGGACGCTATCACAATCAGATCTATCTTTTTATCCTCTTGTTCGGTCAATATCGTCTCATACGGGTGTCCCCTCTTTATATCAAAGATTATATATAACCCTCCGGAAGAGGCTTTGATTCTCTTAACTTCTTCCTGCAGTTTATCTGTAGAAGTTCTCATGCTCACTTGTTCTATCTCCAGCAACTCTGCGTTACTTAGACAATAATCAACGCCGCACTCATACAATACTTCACTTATGACATGGAGAAGGTATATTTTTGCATTATAGTTTTTTGCGATGTCGACTGCTGTTTGCAGCGCCTTATCTGCATAGGGGGAAAAGTCTGTCGGCACTAAAATATTTTTTGGTTCAAACATGCCTTTTCTCCTTTTTTGTCTTGAATGCGCCTGTCTTTATTTTCCTGACTTTAAATATCCTTCAACTTTTAACCAGGAGAACCTCAGATTTGGCTCCGTATAAAATCTTTTCGGCAACACTGCCCATAAGATGTTTCAGGCTTCCCGTCTTGCCGTGGGAGGCGATCACAATCAAATCCATTTGTTTCTCCTCCTGCTCGTTCATAATTTCCTCATAGGGGACTCCCTGCCTCACATTATAGGAAACCTCCACGTCCGGATTGGTATCAGTCACACGCAGCGCCTCCTGCTGGAGTTTTTCAGTAGCCGTCTTTACGCTTTCCTTCGCGATTTGCTCCATCACGGCATCGCTGAGACAGTAATCGACGAGGCACTGGTGTAGTTTCTCATCAATCACATGAAGCAGGTGTATCTCTGCTTGATACTGTTTAGCGATATCGACGGCATGCTTCAGCGCATATGTTGCGTAATTGGAAAAGTCTGTCGGAACAAGAATACGTTTAGGCACGAACATAATTGTCTTTTCTATTTAGGTAATTCCTTAAAACGTATTTTTATATGCAAAATGCATTGGAATAATCTTCTTATTGCAGATTAGTTTTCTTCTTGATGTAAGGCAATGGTGATAAAATAGTAGTGCAATGGTAGGAATAAGCTACTTATAAATATTGGGAGACAGGATGTGTTTTGCATTTATCCTTTTTATGCCGATGAAAGCAGGCGGCTTCAATCCAACCCGGGAAACATATGCGTTGAAAATTAAAGAATTATACTTTAGAGTAAAAAATATAAGTCATAGAGTGGGTTAACAAAATCGCAGCATTTTTGAGATCAAGATATTTGAAAAGTACATGAGGAGGCCTTATGAAAGGAAAGCATGAGCATAAGCATTTGCATGGACATCCGCATGCCCATGAGCACGAACATGAACATGCCCATGGCGATACAAAGCACAGCCACGAGCATAAGCATAAACATGCCCATGAGCACCTCCACGAACACTTGCATGAGCATAAACACAAGGGTGAGACCCATGTGCATGACCATGAGCACAGGGGAGATCACGGTGTCCACGAGCACGACCATCCGAGACACGATGCCGAAATCCACGAGCACACACATTCTAAAAAGAAGAAGTAAAAGGCCGCCGATTGGAGTTAGTATTGTGATGTGCAATGACAGCCATACAAGTACAGTTACAGTTACAGTTTGACAGGCCGACAAGATGCATTACAAATATGCAATAAATAACACTGGGGTGACACATGTCTGACATAATCAGATTCGGGATTTCCCTGGAAAAGGCCTTGCTTGCCAATTTTGACAACCTTATAAAGAGGCGAAAATACACAAACAGGTCGGAAGCCATTCGCGATTTGATCCGCCAGGAATTGCTGAAGAAAGAATTGGAAGAGGACCGGGAAGTAGCAGGCGCAATCACCTTCATCTATGACCATCATCAGCGGGATCTTCTGAATAAGATTATTGACGTCCAACATGATCATCAGGACATCATTCAATCCTCACAGCATATCCATCTGGATCACCATAACTGCCTGGAGATTGTGGCTGTAAAAGGAAATTACGGGAAGGTCAAAAAGCTTGCCGACACATTGAAAGCCCTTAAGGGAGTAAAGCACGGCTCATTAAGCATGTCCGGTACCGGAAAAATCAAATGAAGAATTGTTTATTCATCTATTACAGATTAATTGCAATTGCATCGGCTTGCTTACGAGGGCGGCCCGAGCCCGCAGTATCCAGTCCCTTTATGCCTTTCTCGTTTACCCGCTTTACGAGATTATAAATCCCCTGGCGAGACATTTTGTGTCTACGGCTTAATTGGTCAATCGGCACCTTGTTTATAACTCCCCGCAAAATTGCTATTCGTAATCCTATTCGCAAGCATTGCCGGGATGGATGCTTATCCAATAAATTATGTGTAATATCAGGATGCGTAACCTTGAGTCTGGATTTTCCCATATCAATCTCCCCATAGCATTTGGATTTGAAAAAGTTTAATCTTAAATTATTGCTTTCAGCCTGTTTGCATATGCGTTAGATAAACATTCTGCCTCCGCCTGCTCAAGCGCAGCCTCCTCAACTAATAGGCCTTGTCGTTCATATCTCTTTTTTTTCCTTGCCCATTTAAAGACAACCGCATGCAAATTAGAACTTTTCTTGGCCCGTCGTGTTAAAGCATTAATGCCTGCCGGCAAGAAAACCAAATGGTTAAGAGCCGCACATTCAAGGCACAGGGCCTCATTGCCTTTTGCATAAGTAATCAATGTCCTGGAACCAAGTTTTTCTCCGCATTCAGCACAAGTTGATTCCCGGGAAGTGATGAATACGGCTATTCCTCTGTTATTTGTTTTCATTATTATTCCGACCTCATAAGATTCCAAAAGTAATTAAAAGCGTAATGACGCATCGCGTAATCAAAATTTATTTATGATTTAATGGGGATCCCTGTAGAAGGAGGCAAAACCAGAGATCCCCTTCAGAAAAGAAGTGAAGGCGTTGGCGACGACACCCAGCCTGGGTTTCCATGCTGTTTATTTACTTCTTTTCTGCATTGACTCCTGACTCCTTATCATTTCTCCAATGAAATTTTATCTCGGATACGTGCATTTTTGTTTATGTACTTTAACGGCTTTATTTTCTACCTTCATCGGAATGCCTGCAACCTGGTGAAGAATTTTAACTATAATGTGTAAATGTTTCGTGTTGGTTTTCTAAGGAGTTACTCTGCGGACTTAAGATTTTTCAGGAGGTGCCCTAAATGCATAGGTATGCAATATGAATGGTGTTACGTTGATAGGTTTTTTTGATAGGATTCGATATATAATGACTTCGGGTATACCATGGGATGCAGTGTCATTAATACCCGGGTCTGAATGTTTTACTTTGTGTTTCTGTGAATCTAAATCATTCTGGTCGTCATTCAGGTTATAATATCCATACCCTTGGAAGGCTGTGCTATCGCATGCCTGATCACAGTATCCGCTCACAAAGGTACATAATAAAAAGGCTGAGAAAAAGATACAGGGTTTTATCTTGCGGGTCAGTGCAAAAAATAACTTCATAGATCTACCTTAACAAGGTACTTATTTATAAATTTAATAGATGGAAAAGAAAAATTCAAGTTATTTTAATGATGCTTTATAAAAAAAATTTTAATTAGCTTTCTCTGGAAAATTAATTCGCACAAAGATATTTTATATTATCCCGTATGAAATTTCTGCAGCAAAATCCCCAGAAGATTAGTAGACTAAAAATTACCTAAGAAATTAATGATGAATTTCAGTCTTATTGACGTACATGAAAATAAGGATACTAGGGACATCCTCGGGAGAGAAAAGAATGGAGACTTGTAAGCACATGAATTAACTTGGCGTCCCCACCGGGATTCGAACCCGGGTTACCGGCGTGAAAGGGCTTCCTCACTACCCCACCTAGCCGAATTTGATGAAAATCAACCTTATGTATAGCAAATACAAATGTGCACAGTTGCCTATCGGATTAATTTATTGAGTTCGGGATGAAAAATGTTAAAATTTAACAGCGTCTTTCCTGTTTATGTAAATACCGTGGGCTTCCCGAACGATGCATATAATATAATAAGTTTAGTTTCATGGTTCGTATAGAAATTGACAGCTCTCAAATAGTTACAAGACTGAATTTACGATTGGATTAAATGCGAAAGGGAGGCAACACAATGAATAAGCGCTCAAATCTTTTATTAACTGAAGCAGTCGTCGTTATGATCATCTGCACGGTTTCTGTCGGGGCCGGAGACATGATGAAGACAGCCAGCATGGATGGCCTTCGGGTAGAGTTGCACGTGCTGCCAGCTGAGCCATTCTTTACAGCAGATGAAGTTGCTGTCAGTCATGTGAAAGAAGGGATGTTGATCGTGGGAGGCGCCAAGCCAATCGCGACTGACGCGGCTTCGCATCCCAATCGTCATCTCGTCGTGCACATTTTCGATGCCAAGACAGGCAAGGCGATAACCAACGCAACGGTCAGTATGAATTTCCAATTGCTCGACGACAAAGGAAAGCCGAACGGCGCAGTTGTCGATGTTCCCGTTGTTGTCATGCAAGCCTTCGGTCAGGGGCCGCAATCCACGCATTACGGTAATAATGTGGCGATGCCCAATGGTAACTATTCCATCGCGGTCACGGTGAACGGGCTGAAGACGGAATTCCGAGCGGCCGTGTCCGCATCAGCAATGGATGAAATGCACAAGCATTGAGCAAGCTCAACCGGACCAAAAAAGATTTAGGAGCGCGGCGGTAAGGTCGTGTAGGCGAAGATGAGCATCGGTGAATACGGCCCCAGTGCCATTTCTCGCGTAGCAGGATGGGGAGGTTTATACAGAAGAAATGCTGGAATCTTATTTCTCATTTTTAAATAGAAGTTTCGATATTATTACTATGACGACGGAGGCTAGGATGATCCCGATGATGCAGCAATATTGAGACATTCAATAATAAGCATTACTGCTCAAGATGGGTGTATCCTAAAGGAAAGTGGGATGCAGGTGGATGTGATCTCGCAACGCATTTAAATAAAGAAGTTAGAGATACCCCAAAATAACTGAACCCTATTTCATCAATCTTTTATCAATCAATGTACAATAGAGACCTTCATGCTGTTTTTGTCACTTGGGGCGGATAACTGATTGTTTGTGTTCAAATGTTCGAGAGATCACTAGACTGTTCGAGCATTTGAGATCCGTCAGATTCCGTTGCCTTATTCTTCCGGCCATGCCGCCTTTCCATTTTTTCCTTCGCTTTTCGCATGCGCTCGACTTCCTTTTGGCGCTTGATAAACTTGGTTTGACTTTGCTTTGCCATACTTTTCCTATCTTTGACCGAAATAGGTCATTGGGATATTCTACAATTGATCTTAAATATCTTGTTCATTTTAATAAAATTCCCAAAGCCATCTAAATGGCCCTGGGTGTAAAATCCGGTCCACCTCGAACACCAAATCCGATGATAATCGAACAGTAAATCCGATTTAAATCGAACACTTTTTTGACATAATCGGATTGGATGTTCGGTTAACGCGGACTATCTCCGATGATTCTCCTCCTTGTCTGATGTAATAAATGTCCTCAAAAACATTTGGAGGGCATAGATGAAGAAGAGAGGGAGGAAGTTACCCATGAGGAAACTCAGAGAAGTGGCGCGTTTGTTTTTAGAACTGAAGTTGGGTGTGCGTCCGATTGCCAGGGCATGTAACATTTCGACATCTACAGCTCACACATACATGGAAAAACTCAGGGAACTCGGTGCCGGTTACAGGGAAATCATGGAGATGAATGACGACTCGCTTTCCGATCTCCTGTTCCCAAAGGGAGAGCAGGTTGTATCAAGACCATTGCCTGATTTTGTCTATCTGACCGGTGAGATGAAGAAGAAAGGGGTAACCCTTCAGCTGCTCTATGAAGAATACAAGAGAGATAATCCCGGGGGATACGAGAGGAGCCAGTTTTATCACCTTTACGGAGACTGGGCCAGGAAAGCAGACCCGGTGATGAGGTTTACCCACAAAGCGGGAGAGAAGATGTTTGTCGACTTTTCCGGAGACAGGCCCCACTACCAGGATCCGGCAACGGGAAAGAGGATCGATGTTGAACTGTTCGTTTCGGCATTGGGTGCAAGCTCGTGCATTTTTTCGTGGGCAGTACCCGACCAGACAGTGGAAAGCTTTGTGGAGTGCAATATCAAGGCCTTTGAATTCTATGGGGGATGTGCCGAGTGCCTTATTACGGACAATCTGAAAGCGGGAGTGACGCACGCATGTTACTATGATCCGGAGATCAATAAGACCTTTGCGGCAATGGCGGAGCATTACCATATCGCCGTCATCCCCACGAGGGTGGCAAGGCCAAGGGACAAGGCGAAGGCAGAAAACGCAGTCCTGCAGGCTCAGCGAAGGATCCTTGCGGCATTGCGGAACAGGCTGTTCTTTAACATTACGGAGCTTAACGAGGTGATCATGGAAGAGGTGAAGAGCCTGAACGCCAGGCCCATGAAAGGGATAAACAAGTCCCGTTTCGACCTGTTTCTCGAGATTGAAAAACCCACACTGAAACCGCTACCCACGGAGAGGTTTGTCATCGCCTCCTGGAAGAAGGCGAAGGTGCACATCGATTACCATGTCGACGTCGCAAAGACATACTACAGCGTACCCTATACCCTTATCGGGGAATACGTGGATGTCAGATATACCGGCACTGTTGTGGAGATATATCATAATACTAAACGGGTGGCTTCTCATATGCGGGTGGACAAGCCCGGCATTTTCATAACGCAGGACCTCCACATGCCGTATGAACACCGGGAGTATCTGGAATGGACGCCGGCACGGATCAAGTCATGGGGAGAGAAGATCGGGCCACATACCAGAGACTTTATGGAAAAGCTCATGGAGAACCGTGCCCACCCGGAACATGGTTTCCGGGGTTGCCTTGGCATCATAAGGCTCTCCAGGACATACTCTCCTCAGCGGGTGGAGAAGGCATGCAAAAGAGCGCTGGACGCAGGGGCATACAATTACCGAAGCGTCAAGAACATCCTGAAGGCTGGACTGGAGGATATGGGACATAAAGATACCGGAGCAAAAAAGGTCGTAATTTTACATCCCAATATAAGAGGTGGCGGCTACTACTAGGAGGTATCCCATGATTGAGGCGGTTATTGAAAAACTTACTGCCATGAAGCTCCATGGCATGTCAGAGGGTTTGAAAGAGCAGATGAACAGTGCCGCGTACCGGGACCTTGGCTTTGAGGAGAGGTTCGGCCTTCTCGTCGACAGGGAAAAACTCCACCGGGAGAACCGGCAGATAAAGATCCTCCTCTCCTATGCCCATCTCCGGCATCCCGCAGCCTGTCCTGAGAACATCGACTTCAGGACCAGACGTGGGATCACCAAAAGTGAAATACTGAGGCTTGCTCAGAATAAATGGATACGGGATAACCAGAACGTCATCATTATCGGTCCCACCGGTGCGGGGAAAACGTACCTTGCCTGTGCCCTGGGTAACAGCGCTATACGCCAGGGGATAAGCACTTTGTATGCAAGGCTGCCGAGGTTAAGCCGGGAACTGAAAATAGCGAAAGCGGACGGAAGCTATGTAAAACTCCTTCAGCGCCTCCAGAGAATAAAGCTCCTCATCATCGACGACTGGGGGATTAATCCTTTTACCGAGGAAGAAAGAAGGGACTTCCTTGAGATCATGGAAGACAGACATAATGTGCGGTCCACCATTATTGCCAGTCAGTTCCCTGTCGATACATGGCATGACATTATCGGCGACCCAACTCTGGCAGATGCCATATGTGACCGCATTGTCCATAACGCACATAAAATTATCTTAACAGGAGATTCAATGAGAAAAATACATTCAGGCTTGACTTAGATCGAACACTTTTATACTTAACTATCGGTCGGAGAAGAATCATCAAGAAACCGTTCGGATAAAATCGGACGGGGTGTTCGACCTCATCGGATTATAGACCCCCCCTGGGCACATAGACCAAAACCGGTTTCACTTTATGATAGTATGGTAATCTTCGAGGACACTGATTTCACGGATCAACCTAGATATACTGTAAGCGCATTTATCTTTAACGATATCTTTGGCCTCGCATTCTATTTTTCGGTGGTTGGGCAATGTCAACCTTCAATCTGCGCCCTTTGAAATCGCTCCCGTTCAATACTTTCTTCGCTGATTCAGCTTCAGCTTGATTCGACATTTCAACGAATCCGAATCCTTTGCTTTCAATCAGCTTTGATTCTCTGACCTCACCGTGATTAGAAAACAGAGTCTTCAGATCCTCTTTGGTCACAGAGCGGTCGATTTCCCACATAAAGTTTGGTTTGCATTTTTTGTCCTTCTTTCTTTTCTTTTGCCCGAACAAGAAGAGGCACTCCGAATATATTATATTTGAGTGCCCCTTGTTTGCTTACTTTGAACCTATAATGGCTTCACATTTTCCGCTGCCGGGCCTTTTGCACCCTGCTTAACATCAAAGCTGACACGCTGACCTTCATTTAAAGTCTTGAAGCCCTCGGCTTGAATGGCGCTGTGATGAACAAATAAATCGCCGCCTTCATCATTTTCGATGAAACCAAAGCCCTTATGTTCATTGAACCACTTTACTTTACCTTCTGACATGGCTTGAATCCTCCTTTCCCAAATATTCTCTTAAGTCGGATTCTCACTATGACGGAAAGAAAAAAACCACCTATACTCTAAAAAGCATGGTGGCCATTCTTCGCAATTCAAAATGTCTTAATCCAAACTTACTTAGTATATTTAGTATATGAAGCCTTTTATCAGAAGTCAAGTATTAATATTTAAATATTCTTTTATCATTAATATATGCTATTTTTAAATAGTATTTTTCAAGTGAACAACACCTTCCTATAATGTTGTTTTCCTGATTTTGTCCATTTGCACAACCTGTAATCCTTATTCCCATTAACAAAAGTCAGAGCCATTTTGATCCGCCTTGTGCTTAATTCTGATATAGAGTGTTTCGACAAGCCAAGTGTTTACTCCTCGGTTTCAATCAATAATGAACATTAACGAACACATCTGATACTTTGAAAATAATTAAATAATTACCTTGACTTTACATAAATTAAGCGTAATATTGAATTAAAAAGAAGTAATCGACACTAGAGAAAAAGCTTTCTGTTCTGCTAATTCCTTCATATAGAGGGAATGAATTGAAAATTGTGGCCCTGTCTTTTACAACGAGACAGGGTTTTTTGTTTCTGGGTGATTTGACTTTTACGAAAGGTAGGTAAACGTAGATGCCAAGCGAGGATATGATGATGAATACAGATGATCTTCTAAATACTGGTCTATTGTTAGTAGAAATGGAAGATTACGATATCGCAATGACAGCATTCAACATAGTTTTCAAACAGGATTCAAAATATGTAGAAGCACACCATATTCGTGGATATGCAGGAAAGTATTTTGAAAGTTATGAAGAAACAATAAAAGAATTCGATAAAACTATTGAACTGGAGCCTGGATATGCAGGGGCTTATTATAACCGGGGTTGCATTTATAAAAAGGGCGATGAACAGCGGGCGATCAGGGATTTCTCCAAGGCAATCGAATTGAAATCCGACTATGCAGAGGCTTATAACAATCGCGGAAGTCTTTATGCAGATGTTGGAGATTATCAGCAGGCAATCAGGGATTTCTCCAAGGCAATAGAGATGAGACCGGAATATGCCATGGCGTTTATTAATCGCGGGATAACCTATGCCAAGCTTGATAAAAAATCTCTGCTTTCAATTGCCGATCTTAAAAAGGCCACAAAATTAGGGCATGAGTTAGCAAAGGATTTATCAGGATGATGACATTGTGAAAATGGCAAAAGTAAATTGCGGAATTGCGGTGTGATATTGGCAAGGTGTGTGAATATAAAGATCTACAGTGGAGGTTTGTAAGATGGAAGAGACAAATAACATGTACATACCTGATAATCGACAGCTGTTCTCAGCTTCCAAAACTGGTCTATTCTGGGATTCCCTAATGCCATTAAATAGCGATTATCAGGAAAAGAGAAAATATGAAACTATAATAGAGAAAAATCTCCCTGCCGATCACTTGACCGCGACTTACTGGGGATGATGGTGCGGATCTCATGGCAGGAAGAAATATTCAACATTCATCATCACACAAGGTCAAATTATCATACAAAATGCAATCCATAGTTCAGTTCAGTCTAGATGGAAGAGATGAAGAGATAAAGACATGGGAATTGGTATCAAAGAAAAAAAGATTAAATCAGCAACCGTGTCACCTGGATATTCTATAACTCCACTTAATAAATTGGTAAAAGGAGAGACGAGAGCATGGCAACAACAAATACAGAAATAAACCATGCAATTAAATTGTCAGTGTCGGATCACATCTCTTTCATCCTGATCTTTACCCAAAAAAGTGGACACCCAGTTAAGTTTCACACGCTCTCTTTTCGAACTCAGCCGGAGAACAATAGTTCAGCGATGAGTGTCTTCTGACCCGGTTATAAAATACTTCGATGTAATCAAAAACACTCCCTTGCGCCTCCCGTCTCGTCCGATATTTCTCAAAGTAAATGAGCTCCGTTTTCAACGTATGAAAGAACGATTCCATTATAGCATTGTCATAACAATTACCAGTCGAGCTCATGCTCGGTACAAAACCGTATTGATGCAAAAGGTTCTGAAATGCATAACTGGCATACTGGGTTCCCCGATCGGAATGAAATATCAAACCCGCATCAGGTTTCCGCTTTCTGAGTGCTTTTTGTATAGCATCATCAAGAATCACATGACTTAACCTGTCAGCCATCGACCAACCAACAATCTGCCGATCATAAGCATCCAAGATTGCTGCCAGATATATCCAGCCTTCCTTCGTCCAGATAAAGGTAATGTCAGAGAACCAAACCTTGTTAGCAGCTTCTGTCGAAAACCTCCGTTTCAGAAGATTATCTACCACCAGAAAGTCGTGACGGGACTTCGTCGTCGCCTTAAACCTGCGCTTCGTCTTTGCCCTGATCCCGTTCTCCTTCATCAGCCGGGCAATGCGATTCTTCCCACAGTAAACACCTTTGTCCCTGAGTTCCGCCGTGATCCGGGGACTGCCATACGTCCCGCGGCCCCTCACGTAAGCCTGCTGAATATATAGCAGCAACCGCTCATTCTCTCTCTGGCGTACACCGTTACTACGCTTCACCCATGAATAATAACCGCTCCTGGATACATCCAATAACCTGCACATCTTCTTCACCGCAAATTCGGAACGGTGCCTGTCAATGAACTGATACTTTACCTTCGGTGCTTTGTGAAGATGGCCAAGGCTTTTCTTAAGATCTCCTTCTCTTCCTTTAAATCCTCATTCTCCCGCTGCAACCGCCTCATCTCTTCCTCTGGAGGCTTCATATGACCCTTACCGGGAAATGAATGCTCCATATCGGTACGATATTTACGCCTCCACTGATGAAGCAGGTTCGGATGGATACCCAGGTCCTTTGCTATATCCCCAACCGAACGCTTACCTTCATTCATCAAGCGAATGGCCTCGTACTTAAAATCCTTATCAAAATATCTATGCTCCTCTCCCTTAGCCATAACACACCTCCATCTTCTTTTTAATAACTGAAACTCTTCGGTGTGTCCACTAAATCGGGGGAAGACCAAGCCGTAATCTTCACTTCCCATCATATATCAAGGGTCACAAGGTGTTAGAAGTTTGCAGCACAACACGAATTTAATCTAATGACGTGAGTGTATTATGGGATAAAAAGTACTACTAAAACGAATCGGTCACGCTTACTGCTTTCAATAAATATTCAATTCCTTGTGAAGGAAGTTCTCCTATTAAGGCATGAAGGGCTCCCTAATAAAAATGAAAGGATGATGTATTGCGGCTAGGAATCTCTCTGATATATACGAATATGTCGTTCTTATATTATGCGTTTGGATTGGTATCACTGTGAAATTATAGAGATATTGGATTATGATCCGGTTTTGCTGAGAATCTCGCTCTGGACGCCAAATAATATCAATGGTTTATCTAAGGTAGCCTCTAAAAAACACCACACCGGACACAAAAGTGAATGGCTGCTGTGTTTTTGAAACAATAGAAATGAACAGACCCACTCGCAGGGTGCTCAAAAGGAAAGGCAGGTGGCAAAAAAGAGAAGAAGAGTGATCCTGGTGAGCGGTATTTCAAACCAGAATACCACGACGACCGTTACCATATCCGTTTGCGTGAGAGAAGTGATTATGTAGCGCCAAGATACCATGGCTGTTGCAAGGGACCGAATACTTTTCTGCAAGGATTTTAGGGCATTGGAAAAATGAAAAAATTATTGAAATAATTAAAAATTAATCATTGACTTTCATTGCGTGACATTATAAATTTATATATAAGTTTGGATTAGACATTTTGAAGTGCAAAGGTGGCCACCAAGCCTTTGGAGTCTTGGTGGTTTTTTTCTTTCTGTAACAATCCGACCTCAATAAGTTCTAAGAAAAGAGGATGCAAGTAATGTCAGAAGGTAAAGTGAAATGGTATAATGAGCGTAAAGGCTTTGGATTCATCGGAAATGATAATGGCGGTGATGTATTTGTTCATCACAGTGCCATTAAAGCCAACGGCTCTAATATACTCAATGAGAGAAAGCATTTCAGTTTCGATGTTCGGCAGGTTTCAAGAGGTTCATCGGCGGAAAACATGAAACCCTTATAAGTTCATAATCGTTGGGGGAGAGGTACTTCTCTATGTATCAATGCTAAGAGTACCTTTTCTTTAAAAAACTGCAAATGCTATTGATTAATAGGCTCTGATAATAATGAATGCACGCTGGGTACTTGATACCTTCTGGCCGGAACTTCCACAACTCGATTTTACA
>Ga0335070_10004469_pt1 | contig 16357 bp, 14 predicted proteins | sample Lox_Sample_13_FD_206722 | JGI IMG/M metagenome (GOLD analysis project Ga0335070, IMG submission 206722) | Soil microbial communities from Loxahatchee National Wildlife Refuge, Florida, United States - Lox_Sample_1.3 | ecosystem: Environmental > Terrestrial > Soil > Wetlands | place: USA... | reverse complement strand
TTTTCGTGGGCGCGGGCGACTCACAAACCTTGTCGGTCCACGCTCGGGTGTGTTGAACGTCGATGTGTTCGGCTTTCCAATGATCCTAGATCTCTCCGACTATATACAGCGCAGCATCGGCTGGGGTCAGTACGAGCCGCTGGAATCCAACATTCTCAGAGCTAACCTGCGGCCCGGGGGAATCTTTGTAGACGTTGGCGCCAATGTTGGCTACTACACCGCACTGGCCGGTAGCCTTGTAGGCAAAACCGGCGTCGTCCTCTCCTTCGAGCCCGATCCCCAGTGCTTCAGCAGGCTCCTAAAGACCTTTGAAGCTGCGCAGCACATTCAGTGTCTGAATGTGGCCGTCAGCGAATCGGTTGGGACCCTGAAGCTCTACATGCCCCCGGAGAGTGAACACAACCACGATTCCAGCTGGCTAGCGTACTGTGAACAAATGACATCCTTCGAAGCCGTTACCACCACACTCGATATCGCGCTATGCGGATTTCGGCGCGTTCAGCTACTAAAGTTGGACATTGAAGGCCATGAACCACAGGCCATTCGTGGAGGAAGGCGCACCCTCGAAAGCGGCACAGTCGAACGGGTGCTATGTGAACTGAACGAACGCCTTCTTCGGATGGCTGGTTCGTCCCAGGCAGAGCTTATCGAACTCATCCAAAGCTGCGGGTTCGTTCTGGAAAACCGAATTGGTAGCGACGTGTTCGCCAACGCTCTGTTCCGACATCGCAGCGTCGTCTGACGTCGATGTAGTTACGCTTTTTCAAACCGAGCTTCCATCACACGTGGAGCGACTCGGACCTGCGCTGAAATTGTGAGCAAGGACGGCCAATGGCGGATCTGTCGGCGAGGCTAGACGAAGGTTGGAGCACAATAAAGGCAGGCTTACGCTTCGACGGCAAACACCCTGGCGCGACCCTGTCGCAACGATTTATCAACGGAACCTTCTGGTCCCTGATCGGGGCTGTCGGCACTCAAGGGTCGACACTACTGGCTTCAGTCTTCACCGCCCGCCTGTTGGGTAGGGAAGCATTCGGGCAATTCAGTTTTCTGCAGGGCACGGTCATGACCACGGCCACGTTTGCAGGCTTTGGTCTGGGGCTCACTGCGACTCGTTATGTGGCCCACTACCGGCAGGAGGAGCCGCAGCGCACCGGAGATTTCATCCGGTTCGTCATGACAATCGCGTCGGCGGTCAGCGCCCTTACGAGCTTGCTCATGGTTGCAGCAGCGCCGTACCTCGCGCTCCACGTCTTCCATTTAGCTTCATTGAGCCCCAGCATCCGATGGGCGGGACTCTGTCTGTTCTGCGTCACGATCAACGGAGTACAGACTGGGGTTCTCGCTGGTTTCGAGAGCTTTCGTGCGGTGGCATTCGTCAATATCACCAAGGGCCTAACTGCACTGCTCCTAACTGTCCCATTGGTCTGGCTTTGGAGCATGGAGGGCGCCTTCGCAGCCATAGGCCTAGCTGGCGTTGCCGCCTACGTTGTAGGCGTATCTCAGGTCGCCGCCGTGAGCAAAACGCACGGTATGCCGGGCAATCGATCCCTGGACTGGAGTAACGTCAGAGTGCTCTGGAAATTCTCATTGCCGACCGTGTTGGCCGGAGTTCTTGTATCGCCCGTTACTTGGTTGGCTTCTCTCTGGCTCTCGCGGCAGCCTCACGGCTACTCAGAACTGGGCCTTTTCGGTGCAGCAAACCAGTGGAGGTCGGCGATGTCTCTTATTCCAGCGGTTTTGTCTCAGCCGCTCCTCCCATTACTCACTTCGCTATCAAACGGACGCAACAAGTCCTTCTATCGCTTGGTCACTTACAGCGCTGCCCTCAACGGCGGAGTTGCCGCAGCAGTGGGAGTTCTTGTGGTGTTGGCCCTTCCGCTGATCTCACACTTCTACGGAAGAAGCTTCGCGGGTCTAAATGGTGTATTGATTCCGTTGGTCGTTGCGAGCGTAATCAGTTGCGCTGCAAATCCCATCGGTAACGCATTGGCAAGTCGGGATAACATGTGGCTTGCCTTGATCCTAAACCTCATCTGGGCCGCTTCCTTGATGGGGATGGCCGCCATCGCCATTCCTGCTGCAGGTGCTCGAGGTCTCTCTTACAGCTTCTTGGCTGCATACCTGGTCCACATGCTCACGACTTGGTACTTCGTTCTGCATCACCGCACCCCGTGACGATTTCGCGCGCGAGGGCCGTATTTCCCTGATCCCTACACAGAGACAACAATGCAAACAGCAAGGACAGAGGCGGCGAGTGCACCGGAAACACCGGCTGGCCGTCTCCTCCCGGCACAGCAATTGTTGATGCCATACTGGCGCGAACCGCTCGCCTCCCGCCCCCAGGGGCCGGTAGTCCCGAGCGTCCTTGACAGTATTCACTCGGTGGCCCTGCTCGCCGTGTTCCCATGCACGGTTCTGTGGTGGCCTATATTTAAGAGCAGTGAGTTCGGTACTCTTACGCTGCTGGATTGCGTACTCGCAGTATTGTGGGTGACATCTATTGTTCTTTTTTCGAGCCGTAAGCGACATGTGCTCGCGGTCCGGCGGTCGTTCAAGATCTGCGTGTTTGCTCTGCTGGCGGCAGGCAGTTCATTGTTCGGTAGCATGGCTTACGGCAATACCTCGAAGATGACGGTCGATCTGCTTCGCCTCATGAAAGAGTTTGGCTTCGCCTCCATTATTCCTCTTGGCCTCGTGTTAGCTCCCAAGCGTAATATTTACCAATTGGTCACTCTCTCTATATTACTGAGCACCTCGTTTAATGTTGCAATTCAATTTACTGGCTACCAGGATTTGCTTCCGATATTTGTGCAATTCGCCGATCTCGGCTATACCCAGAGGTTTCGGCCAACCGGAGCTGTATCGAATCCGAACGACTTCGCTTATATATCGGCCATGGGGCTGGCGTTTGCTGTGGCTTCTTGGATGACGGCCAGAGGCACCCGACTCTCATCACGAGCAGTCCCGCTAGTAGGCATGCTCTTATGCCTATACGGCATCGTGACATCTGGATCCCGGTCGGCCATCGTAGGTGTTTTATTTGGTGGAATGTTTTATTTAGCACGAGCCAAGAATACTTTCGAGACAAAGCTGTGGCTCAGTGTGATAGTGGCCCTGGCGCTGATCATCGGCTGGAACGCATCGCCGGTCTTTCAGCGACGGATGGACTTGGCGTTGACGGACAGATTGCAGGAGCCTAGCCTGGGAGGGCGTATCGAAGCCCAACTGATTGCCGTCAGGACATGGTACGAGTCGCCCTTAGGGGTTGGCGTCTCCAACATGCCGGAAGCGACACGTCCCTATTCCGGCGACGCGGAGGCGGTCGTCGCGGTCACCGGCTCAGACAACATCTACGTCGACTTTCTACTAGGGTCGGGCATCGAAGGCCTTGCGTTCCTTTTATTGTGTTTCGGTACGTGTTGGAGGCTCACGACCACTCTGTCCGTGACATCCGCAACGATCGTGTATCGATCGGCGGTTGTGTTCACTCTCTCGGCTGGCCTAGCTACAATCGCGCCTGCCAGCACATTTGTGGCTCCATTCTTTTTTGCTCTGGTTGGCGTCGCCGCGATTCCGCGCGAGTCTCCGCACGACCCCACCTCACCAAGGTAATGAATGGTACGTGTACTGCTGGTTTCTTCTCAGGCAATACCCCACGTTGGCGGTCTTAGCACTCACTTCCAGTTGCTGCAGCGGACACTGGAGGACCGTAGTGCATTAACCGGTGCCGTGTCGGGAAAGGATGTTGACTGCGGGCTCCTTCAGATGCTCGGAACGCGCGTTTTGCGGTTAGCTAGTGCGGAGATGGGTCGCAAGGTGATTCTTGGCGGACGGCTTAAACGTATCATTAGGCGGCTGGAATGTATGATCCAAAACGGCCAATGCCCAGGGCTAGTACACTGCCATGACCCGCTTGCGACAGTTGCAGCTGTCAGGGCATTGCGGAACTGTGGTATGCGGCTCCCAGTCATACAGACGGTTCACGGTCCATGGTCACGAGAGACAATCATGGGAGGGGCGTCGCGCACGGGCGCTCATGTTTCCCGAATCCGGGCTTTTGAGAAAGAAGCTTTCTCAGACGCTGCGCATTTGATTGCTGTAGACACCGGCCAGGCTGACATACTGGCGGCCGATTTCCATGTCCCACCACAGAAAATCACTGTGATTCCGAACGCTGTTGACGTTACGAATATTGCCTCCCTACTAGGAGGGCCGGTTCCGGCCGGGATTTCGGAGCCATACTTCGTGGTTCCGCGCCGACTGGTCAGGAAGAACGGTGTAGAGGTGGCAGTGAGGGCTATGGCGCACCTAGGAAAGAGCGCTGCAACTCTTGTCGTGGCGGGCGATGGGCCGCTCCGCAACGAGCTACGTCGATGCGCCTCGGACCTGAACATCCCAGGCCGTATTATTTTCTTGGGTGACGTCGAGCGTGCGATTCTGCTGCCGCTGATGCGCCGAAGTCTTGGTGTGATCATTCCGTCCGTTCCAAGCGAGGGGGTCGTCGAAGCGACCTCTCTTGCCGCTCTCGAGGGGCTGGCGTGCGGGGCCCCCTTGATTGCTTCGGGAATTGGTGGGCTCAGTGAGATCGTTTCTCGCGCATCTATTGGCTTCCTGTTTCCTCCCGGTGACGCGGTTGCTCTCGCATCGCTAATGAAGGAGCTCGAGCGTATGCCTGCCGCCGCGTTGAACACTCTTCGGAGCTGCTCACTTGCTGCAGCGCAGTTGTTCGACGTGGATAAGTGGTTCGATTCGATCCATACTTTGTACATGAGTGTGTGCCCAACGGATGCATCCGGCCATAGCGCCCAGCGTGCACTATGTCTTTGAAGGTCCTGTGCAGCTACAGCAATTCGTTCGGTGGCGGGACTGAGTCCGTTCTGTTGAACGGACTCCCACTGTTGCACAATAGTGGCGAAGCTCAAATAACGTTCGCCGATCTGTATTCGCGGCCGTCGGTGACGCGCAAATTTGCTGACCTAGGTTTAAACGTCCGCCTAGCAACCAGCACGGGCAGCGATTCCGTCGTCTCGGGTCGCTCGGGGGTATGGCGCAAGCTGGACATCGTCTCAGCGATTCCAAGACATCTCAACATCGCGTACCGACTGGTTCCTGCGATCCGGGCGTCTGATCTAGTTTATGTGCACGGCTACAAGGACCTCGCACTCTGCCACGCTGCTCGCCTTGTGCTCGGGACTCGTGCTCCAGCGATGGTATGGCACTGTCATGGCCTCCACGACCACGCCGAACCACCCATGGTTGTCGAGCTAGCCAACCGGTGCGCCCGCGTTGTCGCAATATCCGAGGATGTCAAGGAGCACCTGGTCCGAGTAGGTGTGATACCCGCCATCGTTAGCACCATCTATAACGCTGTTGACCCACCTCGCGTTCAAGGTGCGTCCCTTGTGGGCCCCACATCGCCGTTACCTCCTAGCCATGGCCGCAAGGTCATCCTCGTGTGTCCAGCGGCCGTTCGATTCATCAAGGGGATCCATTTGGCAGTCACAGCTCTTCGGAACCTGCCCAACGCGGTCCTTTGGATCACAGGTGACGAATCGGAACCGGCGGCTTCAGCTTATGTACAGGAACTGAAATCCCTAGGATCTCGTGAGGGCGTCAATGACAGGGTGTTCTTCATTGGGAGCAGGGACGATCTTCCTGCCGTGATGAGTCAGGCCGACATTATTTGTGTCCCATCTGTCTGTCGCGAAGGATTCGGTCTTGTTGCAATTGAAGCGATGGCGTTGGGCAAGCCAGTCGTGGTGTCCTGTCGCGGCGCCTTACCTGAAATCGTCACCGATGGTGCAACTGGCCTCGTCTTTGATCCAGCCCGTCCTAATGACCTCGCGAAACGACTAGCGACACTCATCTCCGACCCGGAACTCGCCGCGAGCCTGGGGGCCTCTGGAAAGAGGTCAGTTCAACTTCGGTTCACGTACGATCGCTGGGCACGCGAGGTGTTGTCTCAACTTCTGGCTGCTGCAACTTTGCGGAGATCAGGGTGAAGACAGCCACTTGCTGCCCGATTCCAGTCCAATTCCGAGGAAAGTAATCGATAAGTAGCAGTACACGCGAGCGCACCCGTTGCAGTTGTGGAAGCGAAGCCGTGGAAGAGCCTGTAGCCTAGAATGGATCTCACTATCGCACTAGATGCCCGATACTCAGTTGCGCCAGACAGCACCGTCTGGTCGCAATTCGGTATGGCCCAGCAATTCTGGGAACGATACCTGGAGGTGTTTGACAAGGTCAAAATCGTAGCCCGTGCCTCCCGAGTCGACCGGGTCCCCGAGGGGTGGCATTCGGTGAATAGTGACCGCATTCTGTTTCACCAGGTTCCTGACTTTTGCGGGCCGTGGCAGTACCTGAGGCGATATCTGGAAGTCCGCGCGGCGATCTGTGCTGCCGTCCCCACGGAAGGCGCCGTGATTCTTCGCGTCGGATCCCAGGTAGCGAATGTCCTCGAAAGCGAGCTTCGGCGGCGAGCATATCCGTATGCGTTGGAGGTCGTCGGCGACCCGCACGAAGTCTTCTCTCGGGGCGTGGTAGACCACCCCTTACGGCGGTTCTTTCGTTGGCATTTCTCCCGCCGGCTGCGCAATCAGTGTCTTCAGGCTTTGGGGGTAGCTTACGTGACCAAGCGCGCGCTACAAGCTCGCTATCCCACGCGTGCCATGGCCGCTAGCGTCTCCGACGTCGATCTGCCGGAATCGGCGGTGCTGACTGAGGCCGCCTGGACCACCCACTATTCGAGTATCGAGCTGGACAAGGGAGGGCTGGCGCATTCTGGCCGCCAAGCGAGGCGGCAGGGACCCTATCAACTCGTAACCGTGGGCTCCCTGGCGCAGCTTTACAAGGGAACAGATGTGCTGATCCAGGCCGTGGCACGTTGCGTAAGGGCCGGATTCGATCTGACGGCCGTCATCGCTGGCGATGGGAAATTCCGCTCGCAGCTCATGCGGCAGGCCGAACAACACGGTGTTGGCTCCCGCATCCGCTTTCTCGGCCACGTGGTCGCCGGAGCGCCGGTCCGGCGTCTTCTCGACGAGTCTGACTTGTTCGTTTTGCCTTCCCGCACCGAAGGCATGCCTCGCGCGCTGATCGAGGCCATGGCTCGCGCTCTTCCTTGCATTGGATCCGCCGTAGGAGGCGTGCCGGAGCTGCTCGAGGAAGACGACCTGGTGCCGCCCAATGACCCGGACGCCCTGGCCCGCAAGATTCAAGAGGTCCTTCACGATCCGCTGAGAATGGAGCAAATGTCGCGGCGCAATCTGGCTACCTCTCAGGAGTACGTCGACTCCGTTCTCGCCGAGCGCCGCCGCCACTTCTACCGCCATGTTCAGGAATGGACGCGCCGATGGGAAACGGGCCAGAAGGCAGGGTGATGCGAGCCCTTCACGTCGTAAAAACTGCCGATGGCGCGTGGTGGGCCGCCAACCAGGCCGCCGAATTGCAAAAGCTCGGAGTCGAGGTTCACGTTGCTCTGCCGTGCTCTCTTGGCCGCGCCGTTCCCTATTGGGAGCGGGCCGGCGCCAGGATCCACGTTGTCGATCTCGATCTCCCGGCCAAAGCGCCCTGGCGGCTGCCGGCGGTTTGCCGCGCGGCGCGGCAACTGGTTGCCTCGGTCCGTCCCGACGTGGTTCATAGTCACTTCTTCGGCACAACCATGGTGTTGCGCCACTCCCTCTCGGGAAACTTTGTCGGGCCCATCGTCTTTCAGGTGGCCGGCCCTCTGCACCTCGAGCATGGCGTGTACCGGGCCTGGGACATCCTCTCCGCCGGACCGAATGATTATTGGATCGCTTCCAGCCGATGCATTCTCGCCCGGTACCTTCGCGCCGGAGCCTCACGGGACAGGCTCTTCCTCAGTTATCACGGGGGATCGAGTTCCGAGGTAGGCTCCGAGCGAACGAACTTCCTCAGATCGAAACTGGGAATCGGCGATCGCGAGCTGGTGGTAGGCAATATCAATTTCATGTATCCGCCGAAGCGCTATCTCGGACACAGCGTCGGCCTGAAGTGCCATGAGGACGTAATCGATGCTTTGGCCATGGTCACACGCGACCGCAGGGACGTGGTTGGCGTCTTCGTCGGGGAGCCGCCTCGCGGCGCAGCCTGGTACGATGCCAGGCTCAGAGCCCGGGCAATGGCCAAAGCTGGTGACCGCCTGCGGTTTGCCGGATATCTTTCTCCATCGGAGATTGCGTCCGCTTGGGCGGACTTCGACATCGCCGTGCACGTTCCGCTTTCCGAGAATTGCGGCGGAGTGCTCGAGCCCCTCCTGGCCGGCATCCCAACCGTTGCAGGCTCGGTGGGCGGCCTGCCGGAGCTCGTCATCGATGGCACTACCGGCAAAACGGTTCCCACGCGAAACCCCGCCGCCCTGGCGCGGGCAATCCACCAGGTCGCGTCCGATTTGCCGCGATACCGTGACCTTGCGTCGGTGGGCCAAAGGCTGGTGCGCACCATGTTCGACGTTTCGAGAACCGGAGCCGAGGTTCACGCCATCTACCGTCATCTATTGCACTCCGGGTGCCAGAGGCCGCCTGAGTTCGACTCCCTGGATTTCACCGCTCGCATCGCTCAGGGAATGCTGTCACACGCCTGACACGGGTTATCGAATATGGACAATATCGTTCTAGTCGGCTGCTCCGGCCACGCACGGGTCGTCATCGATTCCGTCGAACGAATGGGCGGGTTCCGAATCGCTGGCATCATTGACAGCTTCGTTCCCGTGGGTCACACCTGCCTTGGGTACCAGGTTCTGGGCGACGAGCATAGATTGCCGGATCTCATCGAAACTCACCGCATCCGAGGGGGCGTCATCGCCATCGGCGATAACTGGATCCGCCACATGATCGCGGAAAAGATTCGCGCCATCGTGCCGGGATTCGAGTTTGTGACCGTAATCCATCCCTCCGCCCAGGTAGCCCGGAGCGCGCGTGTGGGTCCCGGCACGGTTGTGTTGCCAGGCGCCATTGTGGCCGCTAACGCCGATGTCGGCGAGTTTTGTATCGTCAACACAAAAGCCTCCATCGACCATGACGGAGTGATGGGGCCGTTTTCCAGCTTCGCGCCGGCAGTGACCGCCGGCGGTGAGGTCACTGTGAAAGCCTTCGCCGCCGTGCTGCTTGGGGCTAACATCATCCACTCGATTTCTATCGGCGAACACAGTGTGGTCGGGGCCGGCTCGCTCGTCCTGAGGGACGTTCCCGACCGGGTGGTTGCGTATGGTTTGCCCGCGCGTGTGATCCGGGCCCGCCAGCCGGGCGAGCCCTATCTCAGGGTGAAAACCGGGTTTCTCGTTTCTCGCAAAACGGCCGGGCTCGACGGTTGAGCGCCCCAGGCCTCCGCTGACATCCCAGGTGACAGAGGGTCCCCGACAATGCTGAAGCGCTTCCTCGATATCGCCGGAGCCGCGCTGGCGTCCACCCTGCTCCTGCCGGTAGTAGCCGGTGTGGCCGTCGCCATCTGGCTCCGGATCGGCCGCCCGGTCTTCTTCCGCCAGATACGGCCCGGTCGCCGCGAAACGCCGTTTACCATATACAAATTTCGAACCATGCGCGAAGCAGTGGATGCACAGGGCGACCCCCTGCCGGACGGGGAGCGGTTGACCAGCTTAGGTACCTTTCTGAGACGGACCAGCCTGGACGAGTTGCCGGAACTCTGGAATGTCCTTCGCGGGGAGATGAGCCTCGTAGGCCCGAGACCGCTGCTCATGAGGTACCTCCCGTTCTATACCGCAGAAGAGCGCATCCGGTTTACGGTCCGTCCTGGAATCACCGGTTGGGCGCAGGTGAACGGCAGAAACGAGGCAGGCTGGGATGACCGCCTCCGCATGGATGTGTGGTACGTACAGAATCGCAGCACGCTCCTGGATCTGAAGATTCTCTGGCTGACCGTCGCCAAGGTCGTCGGGCGCCGGCAGGTAATCGTCGATGCGCGATCGGCCATGCTGAACCTGGACGAGGAGCGAGCCGGCATGCAGGCAAGCGGGGCGCGTTAAATGGACCACCTTACCGTGGAGTTCGCGGGACCCGAGGATGCCGCGCGAATCGTGGCCCTGTTTCGCTCCGGCTTCCGGCCGGAGTTTCTGGAGTTGCTGATTTACGGGTGCGAGGGCGTATCCGAGTACATCCGGTTGCAACTGGCGCCAGGAGGTCCGCCGGCCGGGTCGGTCTACTTTGTCGCGCGGTCCAGGAGCTGTACCGCAGGGGCCGCGGAGTTCCGCAGGCAATCGAACCAGTTGTTCCTGAACTACATCGCCGTGGCCCCCGGCTGCCGCGGGCAACATATCGGCCCCAACCTCTTTTCGGCGGCAATCGCGATGTCGGGCGTGACCACTGGCCGGATCGAGCTCGATGTGCTTGAAGAGAACGTTCAGGCCCGGCACTGGTACCGCCGCCTTGGCTTTGCAACCACGGCATCGACCGAATTTCTCGAGCTTGCGCCGCCCCCCTGCGCTGACCAGGAGCCTGCGTACATCACCGGTCTTCCCCAAGCAGGCGTTTGCCACGAGCGGTTCGGATTTTCCACGTTCCATCTCTCCACACAGGCCGGAACTTTCCCCGTCGGGAGACTCGGAGACACATGGTTTCGCCTGACCGATCCCGCGGCCATCCGCAACCCGTCCGTCTTCGCGGCCCTCCGCCTGCTCGATCCCCGGCGGAGTATTCTTGGTGTCGTCCCTGCCGGTTCCCTACCGGCCGCACAGAAGGTCCGGGTGCTGGCGGTAACCCACAGAATGAAGGCCGATATCCATCATGTGATGGACACCCTTTCCCATGATTGCCAAAAGAGCGGAGAACTCGTCTAATTACGCCCGGCGCGTGATCCCGTTTGAGTCGGCCCGCCAGGCTTTCGGCGCGATTCTGCGTGCCCTGGATATTTCCCGGAGTAAGGTTCTGCTGCCCGCCTATATCGGCTGGTCGCCAAGAGAGGGATCCGGTGTATTTGATCCGATCGCGTCACTAAATCTCGAATACGACTTCTACGCTCTGGATGAGCGGCTTCGCATCGATATCGATTCGCTGCGGGCCGCCTTTCAGGCTGGTCCTGTTCGCGTCCTCGTGATTATTCATTATTTCGGCTACGTGGACCCCTCCTACGAAGAAGCCGTCAGGATCGCCAGGCAGCACGGGGTGTTTGTTGTCGAAGACGAAGCCCACGCGATGTTGAGCGACATCGTCGGCGGAATCTGCGGTCGGCTCGGGGACGCCTGCGTCTTTTCGTTCCACAAAATCCTGCCTCTGGAACGGGGAGGCGCCGCCGTCATCAACGGTCTCCAATCCGCCCTCGTTGCAAAGCTGGTCGCGGATCCGGACTCCACCGTGCCCCTGTGTGATTTCGACCTGCAGGCGATCGCGGACAAGCGCAAGGCAAACAGTCAGGCCTTGGACGGGTTACTGCGCAGCCTGGCGCCCCGGATCGAGCCGGTCTTTGGAGCCCCCGGCTGCCGGGAGTTCCCGCAGAGCTATCCGGTTCTGCTCCCGAACGGTTCACGCGACCAGATCTACCACCGGATGAACGCCGCCGGTTTCGGTGTGGTCTCGCTTTATCACACGCTGATCTCGCAGATATCGCCGGAACGGTTTCCGGCCGCTGCCGCCGTGTCGCGCAGAATTCTGAATCTTCCCGTTCATCAGGACGCGGAGCCGGCGGCTCTTGAACCCATGATCCGCAAGCTCGTCGGAGAGGTGGGGTGCCAGTGAGGCCGGAACTCCGCATCTGGGACGCCGCAGTCCCCGAGGGTCGGCAGGCCTGGATTGAGTCGTGGAATCTGTGGCCCGGGAGAGAGATCTTCGCACATCCGGATTACGTCCGGCTCCATGCCGCACCGTACGAGCGGGCGCTTTGCGCCGCGGCTTCCGCAGGTGGAAGCCACGTCCTGTATCCCTTCTTGTTGCGCCCGCTTGGCGCTGAGCCTTACTGTGACGCGGCGCGGCGCGACTGTACGGACATCGCCACGCCGTACGGCTATGGTGGACCGTTCCGATGGGGAGATGCCTGGAATCCCGATGCCAGTCGGGCATTTTGGATGGAGTTCGATGCATGGGCTGGTAAGTCTCACGTTGTGTCTGAAGTCGTGCGGCTCTCGCTTTTTCCGGAAACCATGATCGGATATTCCGGCGAGCGGCGCGTCCTGCTGGAAAATGTCGTCCGGGTACTGAACAGTGAAGACGAATTGTGGCGGGACTTTGAATACAAGGTCAGAAAGAACGTAAACCGGGCACGTGCCAGCGGCTTGACCGTGAAGATTGACGAGAACGGAGATCGCCTCGACGACTTTCTCGCAATTTATACCGCTACCATGGACCGGCGCAGCGCCAGAGACTCCTATTATTTCCCGCGCGAATACTTCGAGCGCCTCCAGACCGACCTCAAGGGACACTTGACCTACTTCCATGTCCTTGGCGGCGGAGCCGTGATTTCAAGCGAGCTGGTGCTGATCTCTGCGCAACGAGTGTATTCCTTTCTCGGGGGGACGGACGCCGCGTGGTTCCATGCCAGGCCGAACGACCTGCTCAAGCTGGAAGTCATGAACTGGGCGCGCAACGCAGGAAAAAGGGAGTACGTTCTCGGGGGCGGGTACGCCCGCGGGGACGGCATCTACCGGTACAAGCTCTCCTTTGCGCCCAACGGCGTCGTGCCTTTCTCTCTCGGGTCCCGCGTATTTGACGCGGAAGCATATCAACAGCTAGTCCACTCACGGCAGACGTTCGCGGCGATGCAAGGCAGCCCTTGGCTCCCCGATCCGAATTACTTCCCGGCCTACCGGAGCGCCCACTTCACCGCGGACAACCGCTAGACAACATGAACCACATCCACCTCTCCGTCCCCCATATGGGCGGCGCCGAACAACGCTACGTCCGCGAAGCCTTCGACTCCAACTGGCTCTCCACCGTCGGCCCCAACCTCGCCGCCTTCGAACGCGAATTCGCCGCCCGCATCGGACGCCCCGCCGTCGCGCTCGCCAGCGGCACCGCCGCCATCCACCTCGGCCTCCGCCTCCTCGGCGTGCGCCCCGGCGACGAAGTCTTCTGTCCTACGCTCACCTTCGCCGCAAGCTGCAATCCCGTCCGCTACCTCGGCGCCGAACCGGTGTTCCTGGATAGCGACTACGCCACCTGGAACCTCGACCCCAACCTCCTCGAAGATGCTCTCGTCCGGCGTGCCCGCTCCCATACGCTGCCTCGCGCCGTCGTCGTCGTTCACCTCTACGGCCAGTGCGCCGATATGAACCCGATCCTCGGGCTTTGCCGCCGCTACGGAGTGCCCGTCCTGGAGGACGCCGCCGAAGCCCTGGGCGCCGCCTATGGGAACCGGCCCGCCGGAACCCTCGGCGACATCGCCGTCTTCTCGTTCAACGGCAACAAAATCATCACCGCTACCGGCGGCGGAATGCTCGTCGCTGACGATGCCGCCTCGGTCGATAAGGCCCGCTTCTGGTCCACCCAGGCCCGCGACCCCGGGGTTGCTTACCAGCATTCCGAGCTCGGATACAACTACCGCATGAGCAACGTCCTCGCCGGCATCGGGCGCGGCCAGTTGGAAGTCCTCGACCTTCGCGTCAGCCAGCGCCGCGCCGTCGCCTTCCGCTACCGCGACGCGTTCGCGGACCTGCCGGGCATCGCGCTCATGCCTCAGGCCCCATATGGACTCCACACCAACTGGCTGAGTTGCTTCCTCATCGAAGAGAAACCATTCGGCTGCTCTCGCGATGAGCTCATCCGGGCCTTGGACGCGGCGGATGCCGAGTCCCGCCCCGTCTGGAAACCCATGCACCTTCAGCCGCTCTACGCGGGGAATCCCTGCTATGGCGGCCGCGTCGCCGAAGACCTGTTCCGCCGGGGCATCTGTCTGCCCAGTTCGAGCAGTCTCTCCCCGGAAGAACAGCTCTACGTTGTCAATTGCGTCCGCGCCGCCGCGGGCGCTCCACCCCTGTCGGAGCTCGCAACCCAGGCATCCGTCGTCGCCGCCTGAACCGGTACACAACCATGCCCTCATCCGAGACCCTCGTCGATCTGCAGCGCCTGGTGCGTCGCCTCGTGCCCTTTCACCGCTGGATCGTTCGCGCCGTGCAGATGGCTATCTTCGTCATCGCCGGCGTCTCCGCGTTCCTGCTGCGCTTCGATTTCACCCTACCAGTGCGTTACCGGGCTTACGTTTTCCCCGCTCTCGCGGCCTGGCTGCTGGCAAAGATCCTGGTCTTTCACCTCCTCCGGCTCGATCGCGGATGGTGGCGGTACGTCTCGGTGCCGGACTTCCTGCGCCTCGCCGCCGGCAACCTCGCCGGTTCGGCGCTGGGTGGCGTGATCCTGCTGCTTGCCGGCCCCAACGGCTTTCCACGATCGCTCTATGTCCTCGATCTTCTCCTGTGCTCGGTGATGACTGCCGGCGTTCGCCTCGGCGTCAGGATCCTCGCCGAGCTGCCTCGTCAGTCCAATGGTCACGCACGCAAGCGGACCCTCATCTATGGCGCCGGCTCCGCCGGTGTGACTCTGTTCCGTGAAATCGAGCAGAACCCCGCCCTCGCCTACGAGGTGGTAGGCTTCATCGACGACAGCCCGAACAAGATCGGCACCATGATCCATCGCGCTCCGGTCCTGGGTAGCGGCGGTGCCCTGCCTGCCCTCGTGAAGAGTCGCTCCATCGAAATGCTCCTCATCGCCATGCCTTCTGTCACCGGCGCCCAGATGACCGTTGTTCTCCAGCACTGCCAGCAGGCCGGCGTCACCTACAAAACCGTGCCCGGCCTCGCCGAGATCATCGAAACCGGCGGTCTCGCCACCGGGATTCGCGATGTCGCCGTCGAAGACCTTCTCGGCCGCAATCCCGTCCGGCTTGAGGAAGACCGCATCCGCGAGTCGATCCAAGGCAAGGTGGTCATGGTCACCGGCGCCGCCGGCTCCATCGGCTCCGAGCTCTGCCGCCAGATCGCGCGCTTCGGCCCCGCCGGCATCGTCGGATTCGAAGTCGCCGAATCGCCCCTCTTCGAAATCGATCGCGAGATGCGCCAGACCTTCCCCGCAACGCCCTTCCATCCCGAAATCGGCAGCATCCAGAATCGCGCCCGCCTGGATGAGGTCTTTCGCAAGTACGCGCCGTCCGTCGTCTATCACGCCGCCGCCTACAAGCACGTGCCCCTGATGGAAACTCACATCTTCGAAGCCGTCGAAAACAACGTCTTCGGAACCTACAACGTGGCTGCCGCGGCGGCGGATCATGGCGTCGAGGACTTCGTGATGATCTCCTCCGATAAGGCCGTCCGTCCCACCAACATGATGGGTGCCACCAAACGCATGGCCGAGCTGCTCCTCCTCACCATGCAGAACGGCGGCACCAAATACGTTGCCGTGCGCTTCGGCAATGTCCTGGGATCCAACGGCAGCGTCATCCCCATCTTCAAGAAACAGATCGCCGCCGGCGGGCCCGTCACCGTCACCCACCCGGATATGCGCCGGTTCTTCATGACCATCCCCGAAGCCTGCCAGCTCGTGCTCCAGGCCGCGGCCATCGGCAAGGGAGGCCAGATCTGCGTCCTGGACATGGGCGAGCCGGTCAAGATCGTCGATCTGGCCCGCAATCTCATTCTGCTGTCCGGTTTGCGCCCCGGCCAGGACATCCGAATCGAATTCAGCGGCATGCGCCCTGGCGAAAAGCTCTATGAAGAGCTCAACACCATGCTCGAGGACACCGCCCCCACCGCTCATGAGAAAATCCGGATCTTCATCGGCAACGGCATGCCCGAGGAAGATATGCTGACCTGGCTCGACCGCCTGCGGGAGATCTGCCAGGACCGCGATACCGGCCGCCTGGTCGTCGCCGTGAAAGAAATCGTACTCGACTACAGCCCCAGCTCGCACCTGCTGAAGCGCGTCATCGAAGCTCGTCCCCGCGCCATGGCCGCCAAGGCCGGCCGCACCTCTTGACCGTCATGTTATTCTGGAAATAGGGATGCGAATATCTTTAATTCGAAAAGGGTTTCTCTTGCGCCTCGCGCCAATACAAAACGAACCTAGTCCCATTTCCGGACACTAGGAGCCCGATGGACCTGAACTCCCTCGTCCAGGCCTCCCCCGCCCAGGTCTCGTGTGACCTGGGCGGCGAGGCCGCCATTCTCAACCTCGACACCGGCGCCTACTACGGCCTCGACCCCGTAGGCGCCCGCATCTGGAGCTTCCTCGCAACTCCCACCACCATCGCCCGCCTGCGCGATTCCATCCTCGCCGAATACGACGTGGACGCCGCCCGCTGCGAACAGGATCTGGTACACCTCGTGCAAACGCTGCATGCCCACGGCCTCGTGACCGTCCATGATCCGGAAACTGCGTAAACTCGCGCGCCTGGGCTGGCGCGA
>Ga0335070_10004467_pt1 | contig 16358 bp, 10 predicted proteins | sample Lox_Sample_13_FD_206722 | JGI IMG/M metagenome (GOLD analysis project Ga0335070, IMG submission 206722) | Soil microbial communities from Loxahatchee National Wildlife Refuge, Florida, United States - Lox_Sample_1.3 | ecosystem: Environmental > Terrestrial > Soil > Wetlands | place: USA... | reverse complement strand
GTTGCCATCGACATTGGCAATCACAGCGAGGCTTCCGGCCGAGGTCCATGCCAGGGACGATGGAGAGGCCTGCACTCCCGGCGTTAGGTTGCGCGCCGTACCACCAGACATCGGAACGAGATACACATCACCACCCGTCTGTCCCTCATCGCTCATCAGTCCTTCGATGAAAGCCACGCTCTTCCCGTCCGGCGAAACATGCGGTTCGGCGATCTGCCATTTGGGCTTATAGATCTCTCTCATCTGGCCGGTGTCGGCCTCGATGGAGTAGAGCCGCGCGATCCACCAGTTGTTGTCGCCGGAACCGTGCGCGGCGATGGCGGCCCAGCTTTTGGAGTCGGGACTCCAATCGTATTCGTAAATATAAACGTCGGGCGGCGTGACCTGCGTCAGGCGCTGGGTCGCGAGATCGATGACGGCAAGACGCTGCTCGAATATTTTTTCGTCCACTACTCCAGTGAGCGGCGTCATCGGCTGCAGCGGCCCGGCGATGCGCGGAATGCCTTCAATGAACAGCAGCGCGAGCTTGCTCCCGTCGGGCGAATAACGAGGGGTTTGCGCGAAGCCATTCAGGCTCGCTGACTCCTTCAGGCCGCTTCCGTCGGCATTCGCTGTCCACAACTGCGCCGCGGGTTTGTTTCCCGGCAAGTCGATAATCCATGCGAGATGGTGGCTGTCAACGGACCAGGTGAATTCGCGGATCTTTTTCTGATCAGGCGCGATAGGTTGCGGAGTTCCCCCAGCCACGGATACAACGAAGAGTTCGCCCTCAAGGATATAGGCGACTTCAAGACCATCCGGTGAAATTGCCACCTGATCGATTTTTTGAATAGCAGGTAAAGAATCGAAGACTGCTGCGACCCGGTCCTGTGCGGACACAGCGATGGTTGACAAAACGAGGAAGAAGAAAAAAGAGAGCCCGGCGGGGTAACGTCTCATAGTCGCGCCGAGTATACACAAGTGGCTGGGCCAGAGGCGATGACCTGATAAAACCCGTCCTTGCTGTCATCATTCATAGCGCAGCGCCACCATCGGATCGAGACGGGCGGCGCGGAATGCCGGAATATACGACGCGATCAATCCCGCGAGAGCGACTCCCAGGCATACCAGAGCTAAGACAAGAGGGTTGCGCGCTCCGGTGCCATAGAGCATCGTGGTAAGGACTGACGCGAAAGCCAGGGCGACGACGGTTCCAGTAATAATTCCGGCAGACAACAGCAAGGCAGCATCTTTCAGGACCATGCCCAGCACAGTGACACGTTGCGCGCCCAGGGCCATCCGAACTCCGATCTCGCGTGTGCGCCGTGTGACGGAGTAAGGTCATGACTCCGTACAGTCCGACGACGGTCAGCGTAATCGCGAGGCTGGCGAAACAGCCTAAAAGCACCATGGTGAAGCGTGGCTGCGAGAGTTGCAGGGACACGAGGTCGTCCATCATGCGCACATCAGTGACTGGGATCTCGGAATCCGCGGAGGATACGATCTGCCGGATGGACTCAGCCAGGCTGATCGGGTCAACCTTTGATCGCACCAGGGAAATCAGACAACACCAGCTATCGAGTTGCGCAGACGGCACGTACATGGCGGGCCTCATTTGCCGTTGGGTCGCTGCCAGACGGATATTTCCTACCACGCCTATGATCTCGCGCCAAGGCGGCCCGGCTTTGTCGCCATTGCCGGCGCCCGGTTTGATCTTCTTTCCGAGAACATGTTCTCCGGGAAAAAACATCTGTGCGAACGCCTGATTGACAATGATCACTTGTGGCGACTTTGCGTCATCCCGCTGCGTGAAGTCACGGCCTTCGAGGAGAGGAATCTGCATTGTGCTGAAATATTGCGGTGTGACGGGACCAAAATCGGCGGCATCGTCCTGCCCGGAGGGCTTGGGATGCTCGGGATCTTCGAATGTAATGCGTGCGCCATCATTGGTCATGGGGAGAATCACCACGCCCGCCACGGACTCAACACCTGGGATTGCGCGAACCTTCTCGAAATAGTCTCGATAAAACTGTTGCCGGGTCGTTTTGTAGCGGGCATCCGGCGTTTCGAAGGTGAGAGTGAGCAGATGATTCGGATTGAACCCCTCATCCGCATGGCGGAGGTTGGCAAAACTGGTGATGAGCAGGCCGGCTCCCGCAGTGAGCACCAAGCCGATTGCAACTTGCGAAACGATGAGTGAGGAACGCAGCCAGTCGTGCCCCGCAACCTCGCCTCGCCCTCCCTCTTTCATAGTGGAGAGCAAGTCGGTCCGCGAGGAGACGATCGCAGGGACGATCCCGAACACCAGCCCGGCAGCACACGACAACAGCAGAGAGAAGGTCAGGACGTGAAGGTCAACTCCGGCATCGGCGGCACGTGGAACGCTATCTCCGATGAGGCGGAGGATGACCGGAGTACACAGGAATGCGAGACCAACTCCAGCCAGACCACCAAGTGTGCTGAGCACAATACTCTCCACCAGCAGTTGCCGGACGATGCGGCGCCGGTCAGCGCCGAGGGCGGAACGCATGGCAATCTCGCGCTGCCGTTCGCGCATGCGCGCCAGCATCAGATTCGCGATATTTCCGCAAGCGATCAGCAGGACCAGAACGACCGCGCCGGATACCACGAGCAATGCCGGCCGGTTGTCGCCGATGAGCGATGTCAGCAAGTTCTGGGCGCGGGCTGTATCGTGGCGAGTGTTGGTGTTGGGATACTGCTTCGCCAGATTTGCAGCGATGAGCTTCAGATCCTGGTCCACCTGCGCGACGGTGACTCCGTCTTTCATCCTTCCAAAAACGTTGAGAAAGTGAGCGCCGCGGCCTTGAATCTCAGGCTTCGGATCGTCGGGATCCGCATCGACTGCCGGTATAGTCCAAAAATCCGATTTGTGCTGGTCGATCGGAAAACGGAAAGATGCGGGCATGACGCCAACGACGGTAAACAATCTACCGTTGAACTTGATTTGCCGTCCGACAATGTCCTTGTCCGAGGCGAACTGCGAAACCCACAATGCGTGGCTGAGCAGCACAACTTGCGTGCCGATTTTCTCTTCTTCGGGAAGAAAGCCGCGGCCCAATTCGGGGGCAATGCCGAGCGCAGGGAGCAGATCCCAGGACACGACCGCACCTTCGAGGTGGACCGGACGATCTACGCCGGTGAGGGTAAATCCGATTTCGTGATAGGAGACGAGGTGAGAGAGCGTATGGTTTTGGCTGCGCCAATCGAAGAAGTCAGGATACGAGAGGTCGCCGCCAATAATCTCGCGTTGGTTGAGCGAATGCGCCGCGACCAGCCGCTCCGGGTGCTGGTAGGGGAGCGGCCGCAGCATGACTGCGTCGATCACGCTGAATACCGCTGTGTTGGCGCCGATGCCGAGAGCGAGAGTGACAACCACGACTGCGGTAAAGCCCGGACTTTTGCGCAACTGGCGTATGGCGTAACGAAAATCGTGAAGGATGCCGTTCATGCGTCCCCTCTTACTTGATTGGCGGGAGCAACTCCGGTGCCAAGGCCAAGCGGGCCTAGCCATTGAAAATGCGATGGATAAGATGCGACTGACAAATTGTGAAGTGCCTTGCTCCACGTGAAGCGGACGATGCTGTCCAGAAATGGACAGGCGTGTCGCTTGAATAAGTCCATTGGTCTCGGAGGCCGACCGCCCGGCCCTCAGGGGTGAGAAGACTGATTTGCGGTCGCTCGTTGCCAGAAGCGCTGGAGGCCACGTCGACTTGAGGCCGGTCCACCTGTTTTGATGTGGACGACAACCTCGCCGCTCCTCTCCAGTGCCGACAATGCGGCTGCGATGGCTCGAAAGGGGCGCCTATATGCGAAAAACATGACAGATCCGCGCCGAGCGATCCTCTCGTAGATAACCTCGACGGGTGCAGGGGCTTCGCTCTCCAGCAGTGCTATCCGGCAGGCACGTTCAAGATCTCTGCGCGGGGGGCGTGCCGGGAGAGGCCACGTCTGTGAACGGGGCCGCCTTCTGACATCCGTATGTGTAAGCGACGCGGCGTCCCGCGGCGGTTCACCGAAGAAGGATGCGGGACTGCCCTTGGTCGATTCGCCTTGCGAAAAACCGCCCATGAGCCGCATTGTGCCGCAATATGAAATCTCCGTTAATAGCCTAGGGATAAGTGTCGAAAAGCGTGGGATTAGTGCCTAAGTATACATGGCGCACACTTATGACAACTGTTATGAATCAAGCGCGCCGGGTGCGGTATCCCATTTGTTGATTGTTATGAGCTGTGTCATGGAAACGGCAGTCATAGAACTGACATAACAAGTGGCACCGTCTTTCTTACACCCGTAGCTCCACCACGGTGGCCCCGCCACCGCCTTCGTTGAGCGGTGGTTCGGTGACCGACTCAACATGGGGATGACTCTTCAGATACTGTCGGAGAGCCTTGCGTAGAATTCCCATGCCGCTGCCGTGAACGATACGCACGCGCGGCATACCGGCGAGGAACGCGCGGTCAACAAACTTTTCTACCTCGCGGGTGGCCTCGTCAACCGTGCGACCGATGACGTTGATTTCGGTCGCTGTGGTTGTATTTGCGGGTTCGTTCTGCAATGAAATTTTTATGCCGCGCGCCCGCGCCGCCTCGACCGGCGACTCACCCGGGCGAGTCAGCACTTCCGCGATGTCTTCGCGGGCGATGCGCATCTTCATCGAGCCGATCTCGACATCGAAGTGATTGTCGCCTACCTTCTTTTTCACTAATGCCGCCCGGCCCATAGACTTGAGCTTGACCGTGTCTCCCTCCGAGACATGCTTCACCAGCGCCGGCTGCGCTTGCGGGTCGCCGCGGTCAGCGCCGGTGGCGTGGGCGACAACGGCGGAGTCGAATTGCTCGCGAAACTCGCGCCGTAGTTTCGCAATGCGCCGCTCAGCCTCTTTCGAGACCTTCTGCGCGGCTGCCCTGTCCTGCACCGCGGTTACCGCTTCACGCGCGTGATACTCGAAGTCGCGGAAGAGAGCTTCCAGTTTCTTCTCCATCTCGCGAACCTTCGCCTGCTGCTCCTTCTTTCCTTCGTTTGCCAGATGGGACTTCTCACGCGCAACCTCCTGTTCGCGTGTTCTGAGCTGTGCCCGCGCGTCTTCCAAGGCTCGCAGCTCTGAGTGCAGCCGGTCGAGAAAGCGCGCGACATCCTGCGTCTGCGAGCCGAGTTTCCCTCGAGCCGATTCGATAATCGAGGGATTCAATCCGAGGCGGCGTGCGATGTTAATTCCGGCCGAGGCGCCCGGCACGCCAATCTTGAGTTCGTAAGTCGGCTGTAGCGTGGATTCATCAAATCCAACCGAGGCATTGACCACGCCTCCCGTGTTCGCGCCATAGACCTTGAGCGAAGTATGGTGAGTAGAGATCACAGTCATGCACCCTACCTTGCGGAAGTGTTCGGCGATGGCCACAGCGAGTGCCGCGCCTTCCTCGGGATCGGTCGCGGAGCCGAGTTCGTCGAGCAGCACTAGGGAGTTCGGAGTCGCCGTGCGCGAGATGAAATCAATGTTGGTGACATGCGCGGAGAAGGTCGAAAGATTCTGCTCGATCGATTGGTAGTCGCCGATGTCGGCAAGCACAGCATCGAAGACCGGCATATCGGCGCGATCGGCGGGAACCGGCATTCCGGATTGTGCCATGAGAGCGAGCAGGCCGATCGTCTTCAACGTGACCGTCTTGCCGCCAGTGTTTGGGCCAGTGATGACAAGCTGTCGCCGTTCACCTTCGAGTTCCACGCTGATGGGAACTACCGTGGCGTTTTTCGCCCGCAGATTCCGTTCCAGCAGGGGATGCCGCGCGCGCTGCAAAATCAGTGCGGAGACGGGGCTCGCCCCGTCGTGCGCAAGCGTTACGGCCACGCAGTTGTAATCCTCGGCAAAACGAGCCTTGGCAAATTGCAGCTCTAACTCCGCCAGCACTTCGGCAGCAGCCAGAATCGCATCCGCGTTCTCCCCGATCTGGCGCGTCATTTCGAGCAGAATGCGATGGATCTCGGCGAGTTCTTCGTCGAGCAGGCGCACCAGTTCATTGTTCTGTTCGATTGTCTCCAGCGGTTCAACGAAGACGGTTTGTCCGCTCGAGCTTGCGCCGTGCACAACGCCCTGCACGCGACGCTTCTGCTCGATTTTGACCGGAATCACAAAACGCTCACCGCGAATGGTGATGAGCTCATCCTGAACCGTTCCGCCCTCGGCCAGTTTGCGCAGATGCCCGCGCAAGGACTCCTGAATCTGCCGCTTTTGCTTCTCGATTTCGCGGCGGATGCGGCTCAGTTCTGAAGAGGCGCGGTCATCAAGCGTGCCATCGGGCAGGATCTTGTTGCGAAACGCGCGCAGGAAGTCCGAAAAATCGGCAATGCCTTCCGACAGTGTGCCCACTGCGCTCCACTCGGAGCGCATGGCCGCGGGAGGCTGCTGCACGATCGCGCGCCATTCCGAGGCGCGGTCGGCCACCAAAACGATGTCGCGAATGTCGGTGGTTTCGAGAGCCGCGCCGGCGATCCGCGACTTTTCGAGAAGGGCTTGCACTTCCGGCAATCCGCCGAACTCGAATCGCCCGCCGACGCGCCGGTATTCGCGGATCTCTGACGTCAGCATTTGCTGGGTTTGAATCCACTCAGGGTCAAGAGAGGGCCGCAATTCGGCGATGCGCCCAAGTCCTAAAGGCGACGACGCGTAGCCGGCGAGCAGTTCGCGCAGACTTTCAAATTCCAGCAAACGCCAGCTTGTTTCGGTGACAGGATTGGGAACAAATGCCATGCGCTTCGATGTTACAACGAAGCGCTGCATGAAACATGCTGGTGATCCAGTTCTACTGCTCGAACCAGGACAGCGTCGGATCGTTTACGCCGCTCGATCCTCCTTGCGGCATAAACAGCAGCGTGCTGGTGTCGACGATGTAGACGACCCCGATCTGGTTGCTGCCCTGCGACACGACAGCCCGGCCATTGCTTGAGACAGTGTAGTTGTAAGAGAGTGCAATGTCTCCCGGATTTGTACCGCCATCGTTCAAGGCGAGGCCAGTGAGCGCGCCTGCACCCTGGCTGGTGAGCAATTGGACGGTGGAGCCGGAGCCTGCGTCCACCGGACGATCGCTGCCGCCGGTGTAGCTGCCGTTGATCGAGCCGCTGGTGAAGGTGCTGCCGGTCTGCGGATAGAACTCGCCGAATGACACGCTGTCGTCGGTTCCCAACACGAACCCGGTGTTCGGGGATATGAGATAGAAAACCGGAGAGTGCGTGCCGAATCCGCTCAGCGCCACGCGTCCGCTGAACGCGATGCTATAAGTGCCGCTGTGATTGACAGTGCTTTCCGTCCCGGCATCGTTCTGATCCAGACTGACGGTTGCGCTGCCATTTCCTGCTGAATCGAATATGCCGGCGCTGACGATGCCCGCCGGGGTGGCGCTGCCATCGATCGCCTGGTATCCAATGATGGCGTTCCCATTGAGCGAGAGATTGTTGAAGCTTCCACCTTGCGTTTGCGCAAGAACCCGACCGGCGAGGAGCGAAGAGGATGCCGGGTCTGCCTCCATCATTAAAAGTTCACCGGAATCCACCACATAGAACACAAAATTTCTGCTGCCTTGGCCTGTGAGCGAGATGCTCACTGTGCCGCGTCCAGTCGTGTTCGAAAGCACGGAGAAGCTGCTGGAAGTGAGTGTGAGCTGGCCTGCAACGCTGCCATCGGCATTCGTATCAGCGATGCCGCTCAGAGTGCTTGTGCCATTCGCGAAAATCTCGCCCGCCATCCCGAAGCGTGAAACCGCGGCCGCACCGCCGCTGTTGGCGCCGATCATGCCGAATGCATAGTAGCCGCTGAACTGGCTTGTGGTGAATGCAGAGGTTGTCTGCGGTCGCAGCCGGCCCGAGGCCATCGCACCAGAGTTGTCGTAGTAGGTGATTCGGCCATTGGTGCCCGCAGCATTCAATGTGATTGCGTAGGTGTGCGAAGTCGAACTGCCACCGACGCTTTGGTTCAGCGTCATCAGCCCGGTGTTATTCGAGGCGATGCAGTACTTGCCGTTGGTGATTGTGCCGCTCGCTGGGCCGTTCGCCTGATCGTTGGTGTCGAGGCTGCCGCTGGTGATGTTGCCCGAACCATCGGCGATGAAACTACCCACCGCCGCCAGCAACGGTGCGGGCTGCTGACTCGTTTTGTAGCCTTGGAGCATCATTGCCCAATTTCCGCTGAGCCCGGCGTCGTCGTCGCAGGAGATGACGATGACGCTCATCTGCGCCGTAGCGGTTGCCGACGCCGAGTCCGTAACTTTGAGCGTGACGTTGAAAGTTCCCCGCGCGGTAGGCGTGCCTGTAATCGTCCCCGCGCTGGCATTTAGCGTGAGTCCCGCGGGAAGGGTCCCGGTCGAAAGGCTCCACGAATAAGGTGCAGAGCCACCCGTTGCCGAGAGCGTTACCGAGTATGCTGTCGCCTCACTGCCTTCAGGCAAGCTTGTTGTCGTGATTTGCAGCGGCGTTCCCGAATTAATGGTGATGCTCAGATTCGCTGTGGTCGCCACGGCCGGATTTTCGGAGTCTTGAACCTGGACTGTGAAATTAAACGTTCCGGTCGCGGATGGCGTTCCCGAAATTTGCCCGGTGCTGCTGTTCAGGGTGAGGTCCGTGGGCAGATTGCCACTGGAGACGCTCCATGTATAAGGCTGTACACCGCCAGTCGCGCTTACTGTCGTGCTATACGCGGTGCCCGTCATTCCATCAGGCAGAGAGGTGGTCGTGATCTGCAGCGGCGGAGGGTTCGTGACGGTGATGCTCAGATTGGCCGTCGCGGTCTGCGGCGTTGGCGTCTCCGAATCCGTGACTTGAATCGTGAAACTGGAAGTTCCTGTTGCCGTCGGCGCGCCCGAGATCGTCCCGGAAGTGGCACTCAAACTCAGTCCCGCGGGCAGACTGCCCGAAAGGATCGACCAGTGATAACCGGGGACGCCGCCCGTGGCCGTAACGGTCTGGTTGTAAGAGGCCCCGACGACTCCGTTTGCTAATGAACTGGTCGTGACAAGCAGCGCTGCTGGAGGATTCACCGTGAGCGTCAGAGCCTGCGTTGCGGAATTGCCGGCCGAATCGGCAACCTTGAACGTTATCGAGCCGCTGCTCGCTGCAATTGGCATTCCCGACAGCGCAACCGTTTGCGCGTTACTCGATCCCATGATGATTCCGCTGGGTAGCGTCCCGGAAGTGATCGTCCACGTGAACGGGCCGGTACCGCCGGTGGCGCTGATCGTTGCGGAATAATTCACTCCGGCGGTCGCTTGTGGCAGCGATTGGGTCGAGATTGCCGGGAGCGGATTGACAGTGATCCGCAAGGGCGCAGATTTTGACGGGTCGCTAACGGAAGTTGCCGTAACTGTCGCCGGAAAAGACGAACTTACCGATGCTGGCGCATTGTAGGTCGCGCTGCTCGATGTCTGGTTACTCAGCGTGCCGCCGCCGGCAACGCTCCACGTAACGCCTCCGCTCTTTGAATCGTTCGAGACCGTCGCCGAAATGCTGACCGTCTGCGCCTGATCGATTCCCTGTGAGCCGCTGGGCGACAACGTCACACCGATGGCTGTGGAAGAACTATTGCTGCAGGCTTGAAAAAGGACAAGAAGAAGAGCCACAAAGCAAATGGCTAGGGTACGGCAAGGGGATGTCATGCAAACAACCTCGGCCTAACTGATTGGTGCAGTTAGTATTAACTCAGATCGCGAGTCACATTTCACGCCATAACACCTTGGAGATGTTACAAACGTCATCGTCCTTTTGGGTTCCGGTACGGGAGCGCTTATCCAAATACAAGTCTCTTCGTCCAAAAGACGACTTGCCAGCAAACGGTGTAATCTGGCCTGCGAGGATATCGTGAAAATTACTTCCGCAAACATGACCTGGATTTCGTTCATCCCCAAAACGGAGAGAGTTTGGATAACGCTGCTGCTGTCACTTGGTGTTATGTGCAGCCAGTTCGCGCAGGCACAAAAGAAGGAGATTGAATGGAGCGCCGAAGAGAAGCCGCTGGCGGATCAGATCCATGGCTTGCGGTCGCTGCCGGATGACGTGCGAGCGGAGACTACGAAAAAGATTGCTCTCAAAATTCGCCAACTTTCCGCGAGCGAAAACAAGTTGCGGCTGGCGAATGGGCTGGCGAATCTCTCCACGGAGGGCGACTTCGGACACGCCACGCTTCAGGAAGTTGCAACGACGCTCGCGGAAACATTGAAGGAGCGTCCGCTGCCTTGGCCGCCTGCGAAAAATGAAGGCGCAGGAAAAGGAACGACAGACTCCGGCACCCGCGAACCTGCGGCCCCGTATGTCGAACTCGCTTCTCTGGTTCGCTATGAGCACGTCGATGCGACACTCGACAATGACCAATATCGTGCGGCCATGGCGCGCCTCGAGGCCGACGACCGCAAGCGCGAGCATGCGGATCTTTCTCTTAAAGATCTGAGCGGCAAGAGCTGGACGCTTTCCGAGCTCCGCGGCAAAGTCGTGCTGGTTAACTTCTGGGCGACGTGGTGCCCGCCGTGCCGCAAAGAGATGCCCGACCTGCAGGCGTTGTACGAGCGCTTCGAGCCGCAAGGGCTGGTGATTCTCGGGATCTCCGACGAGGAGGGGTCGAAGGTCGAGCCATTTATTCACGAGCGCAAGGTTACGTTCCCGATCCTTCTGGATCCCGGCAGAAAAATAAATGAGGAGTTTATCGTCGAGGGCATTCCGAAGAGCTTCGTCTACGATCGCGAAGGGAAACTGGTGGCGCAGTCGATCGATATGCGGACGCAGAAGCAATTTCTCGAGATGCTGGCCAGCGCTGGGCTGCACTAGGCAAGCAGTTCGTTACTATCTTCTGCCGCAGAGACAGCCGAGATGTACTTTGTCTGCCAACGGGCGGGGCTTGTTGCTTCCTTGCTTTTTCGCCTCCTATCTACTAGATTTCAGCTTTCCACAAATCTGACAACTAAGGTGAACGGAAATCTGCCTCAGGGAGCGGTGGGTATGGAGCGGAGATACGTAGGGCTGGCGGTGGCAGGGTTAGTGGTTGCTGGTGCTGTTCTGACTCTGCCGAGTTGCGGGCACGATCAGAAGCTGCAGAGTATTCAAATTCAGCCTGCCACGGTGACCTTTCAAACACCACAATCTGTGTCAGGCGTTCTCAAAGCGTATGGCACCTACATTCATCCACCCGCAACTAAGGACATTACCGCAGAAGTAACCTGGGCTACCGATGCGCCGCAGATGCTGATCTTGACGCCGACCACCGACGGTGAGCAGGTTGGGCCCAATGGCATCTGCGGCGTCGCTGATGTCTCTGCGACGGCACCGGAAGGCACCGGCGGTGCAGACAATATTGTGGTTGGCTACGCAACGATGACCATCGATGGTAGCCAGCCCACCTGTCCCGGAGCTACGTCCACGGACGGCGAAGTAGTGGTTACGCCTGCCGGCACAGGAACCGGAACCGTTGTCAGCGCGCCGACGGGCATTAGCTGTCCCGGGACCGCGTGCGGCGCACTCTTCGCTCCTGGCACAATCATATTGACTGCGACGCCCGGCCCCAATTCGACGTTTGGGGGCTGGCAGCAATGCCCCAGCGGTCAGAGTTCGAATCAGTGCACCATCACCGTGGCTGCCGGAGGCTTCATCAACGTGATCGCTACTTTCACAGCGCAGTAGCCGTTCGTAGTGGAAACGCATTTCTGATTACCTATTCGTCGGTGAGCAGTTTTCCGAGGGTTGGTTTGTGCTTTTCGGGCTTCGTGGTCTTGGCCGGAACCGCATGGGAAGGCTTCGGAGACCCAACTCGCTCGCGTGCCATTTCACGCACGACGGTGGCCGCCGAAAAGCTTTTCTTCTTCCGTTTTTTTGTCATCTCGAGAGCCGTCGAGTTCTCACTAGAACCAAATCCTGAGAACTTCCGAGCATCCTCTCACAATCCCCAATCAAAAGTGCAATAATCAAAAAGTATGCTTGGCGGTAAGGCTTTCGACTTCGAGAGCCGAGAGCACAAAGCCGAGAGCCCAGAGCCCAACTATGGATGAGCGTGAATTTTTTGATGAGCGTTCCGACAAGAAGCCGGCAAATTTAAATTGTCCCCACTGCCACCAGGCAGCAGAGTACGAGATCCAGTGGCTAGTACGCACGAAGAAGAAGAGCCTTCCGCCACGGGCCGACGAGCGCGATCGCGCCAAGTTCGCCAAGGCGCAGTCGTACATGCTGCGGCGCGACGACATGCTGGTCTGCAAGAATATCCGCTGCCGCAAACGTTTCGAAATTTCGGGCGTGCAGAGCGTTGCCTTTCTCGATTGAGCCGCGGCACTCCCCACTTGCATTTAAGGGAGCAAGGAGCGCGTGATGGATTCGTGGTTGAGGATCGCGATTTTTGCCCTGATCCTCTTGTCGTTTTTGCGAAGAATTTTCAAGTTGAAAGCCCAAGGCGGCGCAAAGCCTCCGACAACGGTGGGCGTTCCACCGGCGAAGATGCGGCGCCCGCTTCAGGGGAGGAAGAACGACTTCAGGGATATTCCTCCGCCGCCAGAAAATCCTGATCTCGGTTGATGATGATCGAGTCTCAGTTCTGCTGACATAGATCTGCATCCTATAGCTCGCCCGAAACATTTATACTTTCCAGTTTGCCCTGCGGATGCCGGGGTCTCCGGAATTCGTAGAAAATGGGAGCTGAATCGTGAAGATCCTGGTTTGCATGAAACAAGTGCCGCAGAAGGACGCGCCGCTGAAACTGAATGAAGCGGGCACGTGGATTCGGGAAGATGTGTCCTACGAGGTCAATGAGCCTGACGCGTTCGCGCTGGAAGAGGCGCTGCGGCAAAAAGAGAAACATTCGGGCGAAGTGGTTGTGATTACGGCGGGTCCGACGCGGGCGCAGCAGGTGCTGCGCGAAGCTTTGGCTAAGGGCGCGGACCGCGCCATTCATCTTGAAGACAATGGTTTTGTCGGGCTCGATGCGTACAACACGGCGCGCGCGATCGCCGCCGCGATCAAAGATGAAAAGTTCGACCTCATCTTTACCGGCCTACAGTCCGACGACTACGGCTTCGCGCAGACGGGCGTCATTCTCGCTGAAATCCTGGGCTGGCCGCACGCCACGATCATCATGCAGATCGAGAAGAACGAAGGCGGAATCCGGGTGAAGCGCGAACTGGAAGCCGGGTTCTTCCAATTTGTCGATATGCCCTTGCCGGCGGTGTTGACGATTCAATCCGGCATCAACAAGCTGCGCTATGCCACGCTGATCGGCATCAAGCAGGCCAAGAACAAACCTCTGCGCAAGGTGACGATGGCGGAGGTGCAGGGTGAGTTGAGTCCGAACATGCAGACGATCGCCAAGCTGTATCTGCCGGTGAAATCGAAGAACACGGAATTCATCGAAGGCCCGCCGGGTGAAGTGGCGAAGAAGCTGGTGGAGAAGCTAAAGAACGACGTCAGAGTTTTGTAGAACACATTTCCTCGACTATGGAGCACCATTCCGCGTCGAATTCTGTGAGCTGTGTGTTGAGCTGAGAACTGAGGAACGAGAAACTCATATGTCCGAAATCATTCTGGTAGTGGTCGAGCAGCGTGAAGGGAAACTCAACCGCGTCTCCTGGGAGACGATCGCAGCCGGGCAGGCCATCGCCGCGCAAACCGGATGGACGCTGGAAGCCGCGGTGGCCGGCTCGAACGTGGGAACGATCGCCTCCGAAGTAGCCGCCAAGAAGGTAGCGAAGGTGTACGACATCGAGTCGCCCAAGCTCGAGCCCTACACGCCTGACGCCTTCGCGCAAGCGCTCAAAGAGTTTCTGGCCAAGCATCCGGCGAAGCTGGTGCTTATGCCGCACACCTACCAGGTGCGCGACTTCATCCCGAAGCTGGCTACAGCACTGAAGACGACGGCGATCAGCGACGTCATTGGCTTCAAATATGAGGTTGGAAAACTGGTGTTCACGCGGCAGATGTTCCAGGGCAAATTCGTTGCCGACGTGACCTTTTCGGGTAGTGGAACATGTTTCGCGACCTTTCAGAATGGCGCGTTCCGAGCCGATAAAGCGGAGGCAGGCGCATCGCCCGCCGAAGTCGAGACGGTGAACGTCGACGTTCCAGATGGTGTGGTGCGAAACCGTCCACAAGAAGTATTCAAGGAAGCAAAACAGGCAGTGGACCTTACCCAGGCCGAGATCATTGTTTCGGTTGGCCGGGGAATCAAGGAACAGAAGAACATCGATCTGGCGCAACAGTTGGCAACCGCGCTCGGCGGAGAGATCGCTGCCTCGCGCCCGATTTGTGACAACGGCTGGCTGCCGATGGACCGCCAGATCGGCTCCTCGGGCCAGACAGTAGCGCCGAAGCTTTATCTCGCGCTCGGCATTTCGGGAGCAATTCAGCACATCGTCGGAATGAAGGGCGCGCGCAGCATCGTTGCCATCAACAAGGATTCGGAAGCGCCGATCTTCGAGATCGCCGACTACGCAGTCGTAGGAAATCTCTTCGATATCGTGCCGCCGCTGATTGAGGAAGTGAAGAAAGCGAAGGGGTAGGAGCTGTAAGCTATTCTGAGGGTGTCACTCATTCGCGAGCTTTTCCATCACCCGGCCGATGCCCTCAACAACTCGCGCCATTTTTTCGTAATCTACCTGTTTTGATACATCGCCAGGCGTGTGGTAATACGGGTATCGGAATGGTGCGGTGTCTGTAACCATGATCGCCGGATAGCCCGCCTGCCAGAACGACCAATGATCGGACCAACCAATTCCCGGCCAGGCACTCGGAGCCGCAATGCCTTCGGACGGAAATTTCGTGGATTCTCGAAATTCGCGAATTGACCGCCGCACCAGATCCCGTGATTCCGTATTGCCCACGAATCCTATGAAATCGCCTTTTTTCGGATAGAGCAAATTCAGCAATGGCGGATATTTCTGGCTGCCTTCCTGATCTGAGTAATAGCCGATCGTCTCCAGTGACAGCATTGCCGATATACGAGCATGCTCGCGGCGGAGTTTCCAAGCAAACACCAAACTCCCCATGTCATAGGTTTGGAAGTACGGCGGCTCTTCATTCACGAACAACACGAATCGAATTGTTCGCCGCAGCTTTTGTTCCTTGAATAGCCGCGCCAGTTCGAGAACAGCTGCGACCCCGCTACCGTTGTCGTTGGCGCCCGGTGCACCGAGAACGCTGTCATAGTGAGCACCTATCACCACGTCGCCTGCTTCTCTATCCCTCCCGACTAGAAGGGCTTCTAGATTCGTCACTTGCCTCCCGGCGACACCGTAGCCACCTTCCGTGACCGTATAACCCATGGCTTGCAAGCTATCGTGGAGGTAGATGGCTGCCGCCTCCAAGGCTAGAGGATGCGCTAGGTTCTTTTCGCCAAGCGTGTCTGAGAGGTATTGGATGTGGCCCGCAAGTCTGGATGCAAGTTCTGACTCTGCCTGCGAAATTGGTGGCAGCGGCCCACTGTAAGAACGGAGTGGCATCTCGATCATACGGAAGAACCAAATTGCAGATGCGAGAAGTATGAGGAGTATTGACGCCCCGACTAGTCGCGGCGTCAGCTTTGCCTTTCTCGAGTCGAGAATGGGCTCCAGCATTTGAAATGAGTTTACTTGAAGAACAAACCGAAGAGACTACGATCCCGCCGCGAACCCGCCGATCTGCGCCATAGTCACGCGCAGATACTTGTATGGATTCACCGGGGTGTCGTTAATGCGCACTTCGTAGTGGAGGTGCGGCCCCGTCGAACGGCCGCTGAGGCCGACGTAGCCGATGGTGTCTCCGCGATGGAGATACTGGCCGGGGGTGACGGCGAAGCTGCCGAGGTGTCCGTAGCGGGTGCAGATGCCGTGGCCGTGATCGATCATGACCGCGCGCCCGTAGCCGCCCATGAATTCGGCATAGGTGACCACGCCGTCGGCTGGGGCAATGACCGCCGAGCCGAGTGTTGCCGAAATATCGACGCCCGAGTGGAACGCGCCTTCACCGTTGAATGGATCGATGCGCTCGCCGAAACTGCCCGTGATCTGTCCTTCAACCGGCCATAGATTCGGAGCCGAATTAGCTCGAATCCAGTCGGCAGTGGTCGAGTTCCGGGTGAGCCCCATCGAAATGCCCACGCTCGCCGCGCCGGTCAGAGCGGTGTCCTTAAGGGCGTAGAGAGTGCTGAGGGAAGAACTCAGTTGCGCCGGTTCAATCTTGTCGGTCGAGGCGCTCACCATCTCCGGGTTCGATTTCAAGCCATAGAGCGCGGAGACTTCACGTGCCAGGGAGCCAAGGGAAGCGACCTGGATATCCCGGTCTTTGGCCACCTGTTCGAGCCGCGAATAGCGATCTTTTAGCTGGGCGTCTTCGGTGCGGAGCTGGTTATAGTGCGCGATCTTCGTCAGCATCCGCGC